>Ga0157369_10001155_pt1 | contig 32917 bp, 21 predicted proteins | sample C25metaG_FD_113461 | JGI IMG/M metagenome (GOLD analysis project Ga0157369, IMG submission 113461) | Corn rhizosphere microbial communities from Kellogg Biological Station, Michigan, USA - C2-5 metaG | ecosystem: Host-associated > Plants > Roots > Rhizosphere > Soil | place: USA: Michigan... | reverse complement strand
CCGGCTTCGCCCCAGGCGCTGCTGGCCGACCTGCAAGCGGCGACGCGACTGCAACCCCAGGCGACCGACAACTGGTATCTGCTGGCACGGGCCTATGCCGGCCTGGGTCGCTACCAGGATGCCGTGGCCGCCTTCGAGCAGGTCATCCAGCGCGATGGCCGGCGCGCGGAAGTCCTCGGGCAACTGGCCCAGGCCCGTTTCTTCGCCGCAGGGCGTCAGCTGGATGCGCGCACCCAGGCCCTGGCCGACGAAGCCCTGGCCGCCAATCCTGGCGAGCCCACCACCCTGGGTCTGCTGGGCATGGCCGCCTACGAACGAGGAGCCTACGCCAAGGCGGCCGGCTACTGGCAGCGCCTGGTCGCCGTGCTGCCACCAGGGGATCCCCTGCGCGACACCCTCGCCCAAGGCGTCGCCCGGGCGGAGACGGCGGCGCGGGCCGCCGGTCAGGCGCTGACCACGCCCGGGCTGGACGTGGAGGTCAGTCTGGCGCCCGCGGTGGCGCAACGGGTGCGGCCCGAGGACAGTGTCTTCGTGCTGGCGCTGGCGGTGGATCAACCCGGCCCACCGCTGGCGGTGCGGCGGCTGAGTGTTGCCGATCTGCCCCGCCGGGTGCGGCTGGATGACCGCGACGCCATGCTTCCCCAGCGCAAGCTGTCCGACCATCGACAGATCCGACCGGTCGTGGTGATCGCCCGGGGCGGCGATCCGCTCAAGGGGGACTGGCGGCATGAGGGAACGCCACTGGAGCTCTCTTCTAGTGCGTTCAGCCTATTGCGCGTGGAAGCCGCTGATGCCATCGCGCCATGATCGGGCGGAATCTTGATATGCGGGGCAGGGAAGGCATGTACACCTATGAAGACGCCGTCGCGGCGACCAGCGAGCTCTGTCGCCAGATCGAGAACGTCCCGTCCTGGCGGCGAGCGGTGCGCGAAGACTTCTATCAGCGTTTTGGCGATACCGACAACGACGGCCTGAGCTATGGCGACTCGGAACTGGCCTTTCTCGACTGGGAAATCCAGGCCGGTGTCCTGGATCCCATAACCGGCAGCGCCTGGTGGCGCAACGTCAATCTGCACTTCATCTACCTGGCCGAGCTGGCCGGCTGCCTGGCGCAGCATGGGCTGCCCGGCGACCAGGCGCCCTATCCCACGCGCTGCTGGCTGACCTTCATCGCCGATCCCACCCCGCGGCACTGGTACCGGGCGCACAACGCCTCCATCCTGGCCGGCTTCGCCCTGCATCAGGCGGACGCGCGCGCGGAGAATGAGGTCGGTCAGCTGTTTCTCAACATCACCCTCTACCGACTGATGTTCGCCCAGGCGCTGGTGGAAGAGGCGACGCTGTTCGCCGAGCTGGGGGCCTTGTTGGCCGATCCGCGCGGCTTTTCGGTCAAGTTGCTGGTCAGCCTGGCCGAGTTCTATCCGCCGCACTATCCCCTCACCGATGCGGATCGCGAGGTGATCGAGGGCCACGGGCTGGGTATCGAGGAGCTGGGCGTACGCCTCATGGATGGCTGGATTCGGCTGGAATTGCCTCGCCTCTACAGCGAGGCCGCGGTCTGGAACCAGGCGCCCGAGCTGCTGGACTATCTGGATGGCACCGCGCCGTGCTATCCGCCTGCCGTGGAGCGCTGCGCCGAGCGCGCAGCGATCCAGGCGGTGGCGCTACTGGAAGGCGTCCTCGCCGGGCAGGACCTCGCGGTGGCCGAGCAGGGCGCGAGCGGTCTGCAGGCCGGATAGGGTCGCCGATTCCACGCAGCCCATGTTGAAGCCGTTGTCGATCCAGTCGCCGGTCAGATAGAGGTTGCGGCAGACGCTGCCGTCGGTGGCCAGGCGATAGCGGCTGCTGCCGGCCACGCTCTGCACATAGCGCTCGCTGGGATCGACGTTGGCCCGCCAGTATTGATAGTCGAAGCGCGCCGGCCCCTGGACCTCGGCGGGCGCCAGCAGGAAGTCCCAGCGATAGCCCGCGGGGGTCACGGCTGCCGGCCAGTAGGCGCCCAGGTTGCCGTTCATGAGGTCGAGGAAGGCCTGCTTCACCTTGGCAGCCTCCTGCTGCGGATAGTCATCCTTTTTGCCGATGGGCGGGGCAGCCTTGGCAGCGAAAACCCCGCAGAAATAGCTGATGTCCGCCGGCAGCGTGCCGCTCGACCAGTCTTCGCGGTCCACCAGGTAGCTGACATCCGCCCAGGAGTCCATCGCCTGGGCGGCGAAGCCCAGCAGCTCGGGCGCCTGCCCACCCTGAGGCGAGCCACTCCAGCCCAGTTGCCAGGCGTCGCGGTTCTGCCAGAGCTGTACCGCCTGGGTGGCGACGGTGGCCACCTGCCGGCTCATGCGCGCGAATGCCGGGTCCAGGGCGCACAGGCTGGGGGCGAGGTCGGCCAGGCCGGCCACGGAGATCCCCAGCACCACCTCGTCGAAGTCGCGGTCGACCTGCAGCTCCAGCTGCTCGACGCCCTGCCAGCCGCTCCAGTTGGATTCCAGATTGATCTGGCCGTCCTGCAGCTCCCGGGCGATCTGCTCGTCGAGCTGCTCGTACAGCGGCGCCGAAGGCCAGCAGGGCAGCCCCTTGACGTCCACCAGCGGTTGGTAGGCGTCGCCCTTGAGGGTGACCTGGCGCTGGATCTGCAGGCGCGTCACCCGTGGTCCCTGACCGTCGTCGGCGGCTTCGATGGCGGTGACCTGGTGGAAGAAGCGGAAGTCCACGCCACGGCGGGCGAGCACCTCGTAGTAGGGCGCGAAGACCACATCACCCATGCCGGCCTGCATGCGCCAGATGAAGGAGCCCTTGGCCGTGGTCAGGGCCAGCAGGGCGGCACGCAGCACGGTGCCGGCCTCGACGTCGGGCTGGGCGAGGTCGCCGTCGCGATAGGCGAAGATGCCGCCGTGCAGGGACTTGAGCACCGCGCCGTCCAGGGTCGCGGCGCTGGCGCCGTGCCGGCTCAGCCAGGTCTGGAAGGTTTCTTCGTTGAGCGCTGCGAAGCCCTTGGCATAGACCTCGTCGGCGAGCATGCCGATCAGCACGGTCAGGCCGAAATCCATCAGCAGCCACAGCCGGTGGGCCTTGACGTGGGTCTGGCTGCGGTCGTGCAGGATGTCGCCGAGCAGGCCGCGGAGCCTGCGCAGCAACGCCAGCAGCACGGGATGGTCGACGCCGTCGGGCAGCGCCGTGCGGGCCTGCCGTAGTTGGTGCTCCGCCTCTTTGAGTGCCAGCTCCTGCAATTCCTCGCGGCAGTGCGCGCGCAGCCGGGCGAACAGGCCGCCTGGCGCGGCCGCCGCCGGGGTGTCGTCCACCTCGCCCAGCCGCAGCAACCACTCCAGCAGATCGCCGAGGGCCGCCATGAAGGGCTTGGGATTCCAGCCCTCGCCGGGCTTGCCGGGCAGGGCCAGGGTATCGATGGGCCAGGTGGTCCACTGTCCCTGGAAGGCATCGGCGAAGGCGGTATGGGAATGCGGGAAGAAGGCCTCTTCGAGGGTCGCCAGCGGCGCGCCGGCAGGCCGGTCCAGTTCCTCGTAGCACTGCCTCAGGCTGTGGAAGGCGTTGTAGTAGAAGCCGAACCAGACATGGATGCCATGTTCCTCGATGCGCTGGTGGTCGGTCGCCTTGCGTCCGCTGGCCCCCTTGCCGCCGAGACGCCAGCCCTGCTGGTACAGGGTGATCTGGTAACGGTCCTGCCAGTTGGGCTCACTCGTAAGACGAAAGGCGGTGGTGACGGCGGACACGCCGCCGCCCAAGATGGCGATTTTGCGGACAGAAGGTACGGCGTCCATGCGTATTGCTCCGAAGTGTGCAAATTGTTGCACCAGTGGACGTAAGCCAAATGATGGCTAGGGTAATATCACTTTATCGAAAAGTTCCCTTGAGACTTTAGCAAGGCAACGGAAATAGTTGAGGCGCTGGCCCGGTATCGCCCGGTCGGCCGAGGATCGAGGCGAACGCGGTGTTGAGGATTCCAGGCTACAGCTGCAAGGCGCGGGTGAGCGAAAGCCGCCATGCCCTGATCTACCGCGGCACGCGCCTGGCCGATGGCCAGCCGGTGATCCTCAAGCAGCTGGCCGCCGACTATCCCACGCCCCAGGCCCAGGCCGGGCTGCGCCATGAATTCGAACTGACCCGCCGGGCCAGTGCCAGCGGGGCGGTGAGCGCCGCCCTGGAACTGCTGGAATACCAGGGTCGGCAGGTGCTGGTGCTCGAAGACATCGGCGGCACCGACCTCGCCGGGTTGCTCGCCGCCGGGCCGCTGGCGCTGGATGACTTCTTCGACTGGGCGCTGGCCATCGTCCGTGCCCTGGCGCGGCTGCACCGGTTGCGCATCGCCCACAACGACCTCAATCCGCGCAACATCGTCTGCAACTGCACCACGGGCAGCCTGCGGCTGACCGATCTGGGCATCGCCACGGCCTTTGGCACCGTCCAGGGCAGCGATGCCCGCCTGGAGGGCTCGCTCACCTATCTGGCCCCGGAGCAGAGCGGGCGGACCGGGCGCCATCAGGACTATCGCAGCGACTTCTATGCGCTGGGCGTGACCTTCTACGAGATGCTCGCGGGCGAGCCACCGTTTCGCGCCCAGGACCCGCTCGAACTGGTGCATGCGCACCTGGCGATGCGTGCGCCCTCGCTGGTCGAGCGGGTGCCGACGGTACCGCCGATGCTGGCGGCGCTGGTGGACAAGCTCATGGCCAAGGCCGCCGAGGAACGCTACCAGGGCTGCTACGGCATCCTGCGCGATCTGCAGCGCTGCCAGGCGGCCCATCAGGCCGGCGAGCGGGGGGGCTTCGCCCTGGGCGAGCAGGATCCGCCGGCACGCCTGATGCCGGTACGCACCCTGCAGGGGCGCGGCGCGCCCCTGCGTTTGCTCGAAGAGGCGCTGGCGCGGGCGACCCTGGGCCGGATCGAAGCCGTCTTCGTCAGTGGCAGTTCCGGGGTGGGCAAATCGGCGCTGGTGCAGTCCTTCGTCCGTCGCCAGGGCGAGCGGGTGCTGCTCGCCCACGGCAAGTTCGAGACCCTTGGCAGCGGCGTGCCCTATGGCGCCCTGCGCCAGGCCGTGCGCGAGCTGGTCGAGGTCGGGCAGAGTCTGGGCGAAGCCTTTGCCGACCGCCTGGTCGAGGCTCTGGGTGGCAACGCCGGGGTGCTGACCGAGGTCTCGCCCGAGCTGGCCACCTGGCTCGGGCCCCAGGCACCGGTGGCCGAACTGCCGCCACTACAGGCCGAACAACGCTTCGACGAAGCCGTGATCGCGCTGCTGCTGGCCTTCGCCGTGGACACCCGTCCGCTGGTGCTGTGGCTGGACGATCTGCAGTGGGCCGACAGCGCGTCGCTGCGCCTGATCGAGCGCCTGCTGGCGCGGACCGACCAGGGGCCGTTGCTGCTGGTGGCGACCCATCGTGAAGAACAGCTCGCCGGCAGCGCCCTGGAGCGCCTGCTCGGCGCGGCGCTGATCCGTACCCTGTCGCTGGGTCCGCTGTCGCGGGTGGAGATCGAGCGCCTGATCGCCGAACTGCTGCCGGCACCGGCGGCGGAGCAGGCGGCCCTGGCCGGGCTCTGCCTGGACAAGACCCTCGGCAATCCCTTCTTCATCGAGCAGTTGCTGCGCAGTCTGCAGCAGGAAGGCCTGCTGGAGTTCGACGGCGAGCAGGGTCAGTGGCACTGGGAGTTGGCGCGGCTGCAGGCCCTGGACGTCTACGACAATGTCGTCGACTTCATGGTCGGCAAGCTCAAGGAGCTGCCGGCGAGCACCTCGCAACTGCTGCAGTGGGCAGCCTGTCTGGGCACCCATTTCTCCAGCGATCGCCTCGCCGCGCTGATGGCGGAATCGCCCGCGGACATCCGCCGCCTCTGCCAGTCGCTGGTGCAGGAAGGCCTGCTCACCGAGCCCGAAGGCGGCCCGGCGGGGGAACAGACGCCCACGCACTACAGTTTCCTGCACGATCAGGTACGCCATGCCGCTCACTCGCTGCTGGCGCCTGCCGAGCGCGAGCGGGTCCACCTGCGCGCCGGTCAGCTCTATCTCGCCGAAGGCAGCGCCACGCGGCTGGACGCGGTCAATCACCTCAACCTGGCGCTGGCGCTGATCGAGACGCCCGCCGAGCGGCTGCAGCTGCTGGAACTCAATCTGGACGCCGCGCGCAAGGCGCGCCAGGCCAATGCCTATCCCGCCGCCCAGGAGTTTCTGCGCACGGCGGTCGCGCTGATCGACGATGCGGCCTGGGAGAGCCGCCATGAGCTGCTGTTCCAGCTGCATCGGGAATGGGCCGAGGTCGCGCACCTCTGTGGCGATGCCAACGAGGCCCTACGCATCTGCGAAGTGCTGCTGCCGCGGGCGCTCACCATCTTCGAGGAAGCCGGGGTGCGGGCCCTGCAGATCGACCTCTACAGTGGCCTCGGGCGCTTCACCGAAGCCCTGGTGGTGGCCAAGGCCGGCCTCCAGGTGCTGGACGAACCCTGGCCGGAAGCGCCGGACGCCATCAACCAGGCCATCGGCGCCGACAGCGCCGAGGTCGAGGCCTGGCTCGCCGAGCGCAGTCCGGCGGCGCTGCTCGACCTGCCACGCATGGAAGATCCGCGTGCCCAGTTGCTGATCCGCCTGCTGGGCCTGCTCTGGGGGCCAGCGATCAACGTCGACCTGCCGATGAGCCTGCTGGCGGTCATGCGCATCGTCAAGCTGTCGATCCAGTACGGCAATGGCGATCTCTCGCCCTTCGGCTATGCCAACTACGGCTCGCTGCTGTCGGCCTTCCACGGTCGCTACGAACTGGGTTGCCAGGTCGGACGCCTGGCCGTCGACCTGGTCGACCGCACCGGCAATCTGCCGCTCAAGTGCAAGGTCTACACCATGTTCGCGGTGACCAACAGTCCCTGGTCGAGCCCCATCGCGGACAACGTCGCCCTGCTGCGCGAGGCCCTGGCCGCCGGTCAGCGCACCGGCGAGATCATCTTCACCGCCTACAGCGCCTTCCACATCCTCAAGCACCTGCAGCACGCCGGGGCCCCGCTGGACGACATCCTCGGCGAAACCGCGGAGATCGAGCGGATCCTGCTGGGCATCGGCGATCCCAACACCCTGGAGATCTTCACCATCCTGCGCCAGTCGCTGCGGCTGCTGCAGGGGCTCACCCCGGGTCAGGAGAGCTGGGACGAAGAGGGTCAGGACGAAGCGGCGCTGGTGCGGCAGATGCAGGACAGCGGCCATGTGCTCTGTCTGAACTACTACGACTTCAACAAGATGCAGGCGGCGCTGCTGTTCCGCCGGCTGCCCCAGGCGCGGCAGCACGCCGAAGCCATGGAAGCCTCGCTGGCGGCGAGCTTCGGCTGGTTCAGCATCGCCGAGCACGCCTTCTATCAGGCGCTGATCCTGCTGGCCGAGAGCGAACTGGCGGGTGAGGCGCTGGCCAAGGTCGAGATCGCCCAGGAACGGCTGAACGGCTGGGCCGCGCACTGCCCGGAAAACTTCGCCCACAAGCGTGACCTGGTGGCGGCCGAGCGGGCGCGCCGCGAGGGCCGGGTCGAAGCGGCCATGGATCTCTACGAACAGGCACTGGAATCCGCGCGGTTGCACGGCTTTCGCCAGGGCGCGGCGCTGGCCGAGGAACTCTATGGGCGCTTCTGGCTGGAACAGCAGCGTCCGCGGATCGCCCGGACCTATCTGCAGGATGCCCAGCGCAGCTATCTGCACTGGGGCGCCGCGGCCAAGGCCCAGGCGCTGGAAAACGAATTCCCCCACTGGTTGCGCGCGGCCGAGGCCACCGCCCTGACGGTGCAGCGCACCCAGGGCCAGGCCACCAGCGAGATGATGCGGCTGGACTGGCTGTCGGTGCTCAAGTCGCTGCAGACCATCTCCAACGAGCTGGCGCTGGATCAGTTGCTGGCGCGGATGATGCGCATCATCCTGGAGGAGGGCGGCGCCCAGCATGGCCTGCTGCTGTTGCCCGAGGGCGGTCGCTGGCTGGTGCAGGCCTCGATCTGCAGCGGCTCGGCCGAGCCCAAGGTGCTGCAGGGGCTGCCACTGGCGCTGATCGAACAGGACTCCGGCGAGGGCCTGGTGCCCCTGACCCTGGTGTCCCACGTGATCCGTCACCGCGAACCGGTGATCCTCGATGACGCCGCCCGCGCCGGCCGCTTCGTCCGCGACGCCTACATCCGCGCGCGGCGTCCGCGCTCGGTCTGCTGCCTGCCGGTGCTGCGCCAGGGCCGCCTGATCGGCATCCTCTATCTGGAAAACAACCTGCTGGCCCAGGCCTTCACCCCGGGTCGGCTGCAGGTGCTGGGCATCCTGGCCACCCAGGCGGCGATCTCCCTGGAGCACGCGCAGATCTACGAAACCCTGGAGCAGCGCGTCGGCGAACGGACCCTCGAACTGGACCAGGCGCGCATCCGGGCCGAGGAAGCGGCGGCCGCCAAGTCGCTGTTCCTGGCGACCATGAGCCACGAGATCCGCACCCCGCTCAATGCGGTGATCGGCCTCAGCCGCCTGACCCTGGGCACCCGGCTGTCCGGCGAACAGCGCGGCCACGTCGGCAAGATCCTCGACTCTGGCGAGACCCTGCTGGGGGTGATCAACGACGTGCTCGACTATTCGCGCAACGAAGCCGGTGGTACCCAGCTCGAACAACTGGGCTTCAACCTGGCCAAGGTGCTCGAACGCACGCTTAATCTCTGCGCCATCAAGGCCCACGAGAAGGGCGTCGAACTGGTGCTGGATTGCGGTCCGGACATTCCCCTGGCGCTGGAAGGCGATCCGCTGCGCCTGCAGCAGGTGCTGGTCAATCTGCTGAGCAATGCGGTCAAGTTCACCGAGCGGGGCCATGTGCTGATCCGCGTCGGTGCCGTCTGCGAAGCGGGTCGTGCCCATTTCAGCCTGGCGGTGGAAGACACCGGCATCGGCCTGACCGAGGCGCAGCAGGCGCAACTCTTCCAGCCCTTCACCCAGGCGGATGGCTCCATCAGCCGTCGCTATGGCGGTACCGGCCTGGGCCTGGCGATCTCCCGCCAGCTCACCGAACTCATGGGCGGCACCCTCGAGGTCCATAGCGAAGCCGGGCGCGGCTCCTGCTTTACCCTGCGTCTGACCCTGCCGGTGGTGGGCGAGCCGGAGCGGCTGCCCAGCCAGACGCCGCGGCAGGTCCTGCTGGTGGACGACCACGGCCTGGCCCGGCGCACCCTGGGGCAACGCCTGCGCGAACTGGGCATGCAGGTGGTGGAAGCGGAATCCACCGAGCAGGCCCTGGCGGCCATGGCCACGGCGGTCTTCGAACTGGCCATCGTCGATTGGCGCCTGGGCGCCGAGGACGGCCTGGCGCTGGCGCGCCAGTTGCGCTTCCGTCAGCCGGAGCTGGCGCTGACCCTGCTGGCCTCGCCCTACGAGGCGGAAGAGGTGCGCAGCCTGGGCGAGGATCTGCCAGGTCTGGAACTCCTCGACAAACCGGTTACCGGTCCCGCCGTGCAGCGACTGCTGTCCGGGCTGGGCCTGACACCGGTGACCGCGCCGACGGTGGGCCAAAGCGTGGTGGATCTGCAGGGCATTCGCCTGCTGCTGGTGGACGACAACGCCATCAACCGCCAGGTGGTCATCGGCTTCCTGCAGGGCAGCGGCATCCTGATCGACGTGGCCGAAGATGGCCAGGCGGCGCTGGACCAGCTGGAGCGGCAGCGCTACGACCTGGTGCTGATGGACGTCCATATGCCGCGCCTGGACGGCCTGTCGGCCACCCGCGAATTGCGCACCCGCCCGGCGCTGGCCGCGCTGCCGGTCATCGCCATGACCGCCAACGGCCTGCCCGGCGATCGCGAGCGGTGCCTGGATGCGGGCATGAACGATCACCTGGTTAAGCCGCTCGATCCCGCCGAGCTGTTCCGTATCATCGCCGCCTGGGCCAATCTCGAGCAGCTGCAGCGCGCCGAGCGCAAGGCAGTGGAAGAGGGGGGGGATGTGAAGGAGGTCGGCGTGCTGGCACGCGCGCGGGCCAGTGCGGTGCTCGAACCCGAGTCGGCGCTGCGCCTGCTGCGCGGCAGCGCCGAGCTCTATGAGCAGCTGATGCGGGATTTCCGCGTGCAGCAGGCCGAATTGCCTGGGCGGATCGCCGCTTGGCGCGCGGCCGACGATGTCACCGCGCTGTTCGAATGCGCCCACGGCCTGCAGGCCACCGCCGCCTATGTCGGCGCCTTGGACTTGCAGGAAGCGGCGCAACGCCTGACCACCCGGATCCGGCTGGCCCAGCCCATTGGTGAGGAGGTGCGCCGCCTGCAGGCCGAGGCCGAGCGGTGCCTGGCGTCGCTCGACGAGATCCTGGTCGAGGTCGCCGGCGGCGAGGAGGCCGCCGTCGAGGAACTGGAAGCCCTGCTCGAACGCCTGGTCGGACTCCTGCAGACGTCGGATTTCGCTGCCGAGGAGGTGCTCGACACCCTGTTGCGCGCCTGCGTGAGCACCCCGCACAGCGCCGACGTGGTACGGATCCGCGAGTGGGTGAACGACGTCGAGTTCGAACATGCCGCCGATGCCACCGCGGATCTGCTGCGGCGGGTGCGGCAGGCCGGACAACGGTCGGGATAGTTGCCGATGGAGGGGCGTCGTCCCGAGCTGCCGTTGATCCTTATCGTCGACGATCAGAAGAGCAATCTGCGCGTCCTCGGCGATCTGTTGCGCAACGAGGCGCGCATCATGCTGGCCAAGAGCGGGGTCCAGGCACTGACCAAGGCCGCCCGCGAACACCCGGATCTGATCCTGCTGGACGTGGTGATGCCCGGCATCGACGGCCTGCAGCTGATCCAGCTGTTCAAGCGCCGCGCCGAGACCAGCGCCATCCCGGTGATCTTCATCACCGCGGCCAACGACCTGCACCGCGAGGTGGAGTGTTTCGAGCTGGGCGCCAGCGACTTCATCCAGAAGCCCTTCAATCCACTGGCCGTGCTGGCGCGGGTGCGGCTGCACCTGCAACTGGCCCGTCAGAGGCGGCTGCTGGAGGAATTGGCGCACATGGATCCGCTGACTGCGGTGGGCAATCGCCGTCGCTTCGACGAGCAGCTGACGATCGAGTGGCAGCTGGCGGTCAGCCGGCGGGGTTCGCTGGCCATCGCCATGCTCGATATCGATTACTTCAAGCAGTACAACGATACCCACGGCCACGGCGCCGGGGATCAGGCGCTGGCGCGGGTCGCCCAGGTGCTGGAGCAGCGCATCCGCGAGCGGGACTGCCTGGCGCGCTATGGCGGGGAGGAATTCGTGCTCCTGCTACCGGGCGCCACGCGCACGGCGGCGGAAGCGGTGCTGGAGCGCTGCCGGCAGGGCATCGCCGAGTTGCGCATCGCTCATCCGCTGGCGGAGGACCGCCTCTGGCTAACCATGAGCATGGGCCTGGCCTGCTGCAATCCGACCCCCGAACAGACTCCGGACGGGCTGCTCAAGGCCGCCGACAACCTGCTCTACCAGGCCAAGGCCGAAGGGCGTAATCGCCTGGTCAGTCGCAGCTTCTAGCCGGTTGGCGAAACGCCCTGGGCCGCCAGCTCCTTGCCGCCCTTGACCAGATGCACCCGGTTGCGGCCTTCGGCCTTGGCCTGGTACAGCGCCTGGTCGGTGCATTCGATGAAGGCTTCGTGATCGTCGCCGCTCTGCGGCTGGATGCTGCCGACGCCGATGGAGATGGTGACGAAACCGAGGTCGCTGCCAGAGTGCGCCACCTGCAGCCGTTCCACCCCGGCACGGCAGGCTTCGGCGACCTTGAGCGCGCCTTCGGCATCGGTCTCCGGCAGCACCATGGCGAATTCCTCGCCGCCGTAGCGGGCCACCAGATCGGCCGGGCGCTTGAGTTGCTCGGTGAGCACCGCCGCCACCTTCTTCAGGCAGAGATCGCCGCTGAGATGGCCATAGGTGTCGTTGTAGCGCTTGAAGTGGTCGACATCGCACAGCAGCAGCGCCAGCGGCTGGCGATTGCGCCGGGCGCGCAGCCATTCGCCTTCGTAGGTCTGATCGAAATGACGGCGGTTGTTGATGCCGGTGAGGCTGTCAATGGCCACCAGCTTCTGCAACTGGATATTGGCTTCGGCGAGCTGGCGCTGGCTCTCGCGCAGGAAGCGAAAGGCCTCGTCGCGCTGGGCGCGCAGGACGTGGGCCTCGGAGTGGTAGCGTACCCGCGCCAGCAGTTCCAGCTTGTCGGGCAGCTTGACCAGATAGTCGTTGGCACCGGTCGCGAAGCTCTGTGCCTTGACCTGGGGGTCCTCCTTGGAGGAGAGCACCACGATGGGCACGTCGCGCAGGGCCGGTTCGGCGCGGAAGCGCCTGACCGTTTCCAGACCGTCGATCTCGGGCATGATCAGGTCCTGCAGGACCACCGTGGGCTTGAGTTGCAGGGCCATGTTGACCGCCTGGTGCGCGTCCAGGCAGTAATGCAGCTCGATGTCGGGCTGATCGGCGATCATCCGCCGCAAGGCTTCGATGATGATCAGCTGATCGTCCACCAGCAGCAGGCGCACCTTGGGTGCGGTCAGGCTGTCCTGGGCGTTACCCTCATGCGTGGCCATTACTGCGAGTCCTTGTGCGGGCGGGGTCGGGCGTCCCGCGTCTCTTCTTGGCCAATCCCTGCCACTGCGCCGTCCAACGCTCCTGTTGGCGACCTTTCATGTCATGTTACGCGAGCCGTTGCCGAAGCGTCTTTGCAGCCAGGCGCCGATCTGCGCGGGGCTGAGAATGCGCTCCGCGGCGCCCATTCTAACCGCAGCCGCGGGCATGCCGTATACGGCACAGCTGGCCTCGTCCTGGGCCAGGGTCGGGCAGCCGCTCTGGCGCAGGGCATAGAGGCCGCTGGCGCCATCGCGGCCCATGCCGGTCAGCAGGATGCCCAGGGCCTTGCTGGCCCGCAGCGGGTGGCTGGCGAGCTGGGTAAAGAACACATCCACCGAGGGACGATAGGGGTAGTCCACCGGCTCGGCGGTATAGGCGAAGCGGCCACGCTCATCCAGCAGCAGGTGATCGTCACCCAGGGCCACGGCGACGTGGCCGGGCTCCGGCAGGGCGCCGGGCATGGCGGCGGTGACCGGCCAGGCGATCTGGGTGCCGAGCCAACCGATGAAACTGGGGGCGAAGCGGCGGTCGATATGTTGCACCAGTACCACGCTGGCCTCCTGGGTAGGCGCCCAGGTCTCGAACAGGCTCACCAGGGCCGCCGGTCCACCCGTGGAGGCACCGATGGCCACCAGGCTATCGCGGGTGGCCTCGGCCGCGGTGCTCGGCGTGGCAGCGCTGGCCTGGGGCGGGCGCGAGGCCCGTTCGGGCAGCCGCACCAGGGGTTCGATACGGGCGATCTTGCGCAGCAGGGCGCCACCATCGGCACCGCCGCTCAAGGCCGGGGTAGCGGTTACGTCGAGGGCGCCGGCGCCCATGGCGCGAAACACCCCTTCGCAGTCGTCGGGGGTGGCGGTGACCATGAGGATGGCGCAGGGCGACTGCGCCATGATCCGGCGCGTCGCCTCGATGCCGTCCAGGCGGGGCATCTGCAGGTCCATGAGGATCAGATCCGGGCGGTCCTCGGCGCAGCGCGCCACGGCTTCCTCGCCGTCATGGGCGATCCAGGCGACCGTATGGCGCCCGTCGCCGATCAGCAGGCGACGCAAGGCCTCGGTGGCGAGCAGCAGATCGTTGACGATGGCGATTCTCATGGCGCTCCGATGAGGTCCTGCACGGCGGTGATCAGGGCGTCGTCGTGGAAGCTGCCCTTGGTCAGATAGTAGTCGGCACCGGCCTGCATGCCCTTGAGCCGATCTTCCGGACGATCCTTGTAGGAGACGATCATCACCGGCAGGGCATGCAGACGCGGATCGCGGCGCACCAGTTCCACCAGCTCGATACCGTTCATGCGCGGCATGTCGATATCCGACAGCAGCATGTCGAATTCACCGGCGCGCACGGCGTTCCAGCCGTCCATGCCGTCCACCGCCACCTCCACCTGATAACCCTGGCCTTCCAGGAGCTTGCGCTCCATCTCGCGCACGGTGAGGGAGTCGTCCACCACCAGGATCCGCTTGACCCTGCGGCTGTCGAGGGCGGCGCCGCTCTGCACCTGCCGCAGGCGGCCCTCGCCGAGCAGTCGCTCGATGCCGGTGAGCAGGTCGGCCACGTCCAGCAGGAGCACCGGGCTGCCGTCGTCGAGCAGCGCCCCGGCGATGACCGAGCGCAACTTGCCGAAGATCTCGTCCAGCGGCTTGAGCGCCAGGCCCTGTTCGCCGCGCAGGCGATCCACCACCAGCCCGTAGCGCCGGTCACCACCACCGATCACCAGCACGGCGAGATCGCCGCTGGGCGGCGCTCCATCCAGCTCCAGCAGCTGATGCGCCGCGACCAGCCCCAGGCGATCCTCGCCGAGCAGGAAGAAGGCCTTGCCCTCCAGCGAGTGCACCTCGGCCGGATCCAGGCGCAGCACCCGTTCGATGCGATTGACCGGCAGGGCATAGGCCTCGCCGGCGATGTCGACGATCAGCGCCCGGACGATGGAGCGACTGACCGGTACCAGCAGGTGGGTACTGAAGCCCAGCCCCGGCCGGGTTTCCAGGCGCACCTCGCCATCCAGGGCGCGAATGGCGTCGGCCACCACGTCCAGGCCCACCCCGCGACCGGACAGCTCGGTCACCGTCTCCTTGAGACTGAAGCCGGGCAGCAGCAGAAACTCCAGCAATTCGGCCGGGCTCAGCTCGGCGGCCACCGGCGCCGGACTAAGGCGCCGGGCGATGACCGCGGCGCGGATGCGCTCCAGGTCCAGGCCGCGCCCGTCGTCGTGCAGGCTGACCTGCAGGCGCCCGGCGACATGGCGGGCCTCCAGGCGGATCTGCCCGCACTCGGGCTTGCCCAGGGCGCGGCGTTCAGCCGGGGTTTCCAGGCCGTGGTCGACCGCGTTGCGCAAGAGGTGATTGAGCGGGCTTTCCAGTCGCGCCAGCACCTCCCGATCGATCAGGGTGTCGGCGCCATCCACCTGCAGCAAGGCATCCTTATCCAGGCCTCGGGCCAGGTCGCGCACCAGCCGCGGAAAGCCCTGGACGGCATCGCGCAGCGGGCGCATGCGCACCCCCAGCACCTCGTCCAGCAGACCCTGGCAGACCCCGAGCAGGCGCCGCTCGTAGGCTTCCAGCGCCTGCAGCTGCTGCTGATAGCGATCGAGCAGGCCTTCCTGGCGCTGACGCACTTCGCTGCTGACCGCCAGGGCCTGACCGAACAGGCCCTGCAATTCCGCACGATAGCCCTGGAAACCCTGGACCAGGCCATGCAGGCCGAGGCCCATGACCCGGGCTTCGCTGGTGAGGGCGAGAATCTGGTTGAAGCGACCGCTGTCCACCCGCAGCGGGTCCCGGCCGCGCTCGGCATCGGGCGTTGGTTCTTCGGGTACGACGGGCGCCGGCGCCGGCTCCTGCGGGGCGCCTGCGGCCGCTGGCGGCGTATCGCCCGCGCCAGCGCTCAGCGCCTGCGCCAGCGCCCGCTGGCTATCGCGCTGTTCGCGCTGCCAGCGCTGGCTGGAGGCCTCGTCCAGGCGACTGACCTCGCCGAGGACGTCGACGCAGCGAAACAGCCGATCGAGGTCCGCCGGGCCGAGCTGGCGACGTCCGGCCTGGACCGCGACCAGGCAATCCTCCATGGCGTGGGCCAGTTCCACCAGGCCGTCGAGGTCGACGATGCGCGCCGCGCCCTTGATGGAATGGGCCGCGCGCATCATCGGCTCGATCACCCCGGTGTCGCTGGGGTCGCGCTCCAGGCGCAACAGACCGGCATCCAGCGCCTGCAGATGACTCTGCACCTCGCTGGCGAAGAGATCGTAGAGCGACATCTCGCGCACATCGCGCGGCGGCTGACTCATCACAGCGCCTCTTCCAGGGCCCGCTCCAGGCGCGTCAGCTCGAGCAGGCCGACCTGGTGCGCGCCTTCGCGATAGACGCCGCCCAGGTAGCTGAGCAACTCGCCGCCCAGGGTGGCTGGCGGCGGCTGTACCTCGCCAGGGGCATAGCGCTGCAGGCCCAGCACCTCGTCTACCTGCACCGCCCAGTCGCGGCGCCCGACATGCAGCAGCAACAGGCGCGGAAAGCCGCGGGTCTGTTCAGCCGGCGCTACCGCCAGCAGCAGCTCCAGGGCGATGCAGGGCTGCAGCTGACCGCGCACCGGGACGATGCCGCGCAGCAGTGGCGAGCGCCAGTGCGGGACGCGGTGCACGGCGGTGGGTTCGGTGGCGGTCACCAGGCAACTGCCCGGCAGCCCCAGCCATTCCGCGCCGAGGCGAAAGACCAGCGCACTGGCCGAGCGCGCCTGGCGATCGTCCAGCGGCTCGGCATAGTGCTCGGCCCAGGCGGCGCGCTCCAGGGCGCTGAGTTCACGGTTCAGGCTCATGCCTCGTCACCGGCGCGGGTCTGGATGCGCGCGGCCCGTTCGCGCAGACGTCCGGCTTCGTCGAGTCGGCCGGCTCTTTCACAGATCAGCGCCAGGCGACAGAGGGCGGGGTAGTGCCCCGGTTCCAGATAGAGTGCCTGGCGCAGCGCCCGTTCGGCTTCGGCGGCGCGGGCGTCGGGCAGGATCAGCGCCAGCAGGAAGTGGGCACCGGCCTGGCTGCGATCCGTCTCGAGCAGGTTGCGCAACAGCGCCTCGGCTTCGGCGCCGCGCCCGGCATCGGCCAGGCGCCGGGCTTCTTCGAGCGGCGCAGGGGCGGCGGAGACGGGGGTAGCCGGGGCAGGTGAAGGCGTGCTTCTGGCGCGCAGGCGCGCAGGCAGGTTCGCCGCCGCGGGTGGGCGCGGCGCGGCCTTGCGCCGTGGCGGCGCAGCCGGCGTGGGCGGGCGCGGTTGTTCGGGGACGGCGGCCTGACGTTTGACCAGGGCGGAGGCGTGGGCCACGCCCAGGCTGGCGAAGCCGTGACGCATGGCGCTGACCATCTCCGAACTGCCGACGCAGAGCAGGCCGTCGTCGTGCATGAGCGCGGCCAGGTGACTGAGGGCGCGGCCCTGGGTCTGGTCGTCGAAATAGATCAGCAGGTTGCGGCAGAGCACCACGTCGAAGGCGGTGCCGTCGCGCAGGCTGCCCAGCTGCAGGATGTTGCCCTGGCGAAAACGCACTTGGTTGCGCACCCGTTCGGCCAGGCGATGGCGATCGCCCTCGGGTGCGAAATAGCGATCGCGAAAGCTCAGGTCGCGGGCGCGAAAGGAATTGCGCCCATAGAGGCCGCGGCGGGCGCGCTCCAGGGACGGCTCGTTGATATCCACCGCGGTCACCTCGAAGGCCTGGGCCGGCAGGCCGGTGTCGAACAGCGCCATGGCCAGGGTATAGGGCTCTTCCCCGGTGGAGCAGGGCAGGCTGAGCAGCCGCACCGGTGCGCCGCTGCGGGCATGGCGTTCCTGGGCGAAGCGGGCGGCATGGGCGATGGCCTGGGGATCGCGAAAGAACCAGGTCTCGGGAATGACCAGCAGGTCCAGCAGATCGGCGAATTCCGCTTCGTCGTCGAGGACGCGCGCCATGTAGTCCTCCGCATCGCCCTCCTGGCGCTCGCGCAGGCGCTGGCGGATGGCGCGACCGAGCATGTCGTCGGCGATGGCCAGGCCGGTGCGCGCCCGTACCAGGGGCGCCAGCCGGGGATCGAGCTTCACGCGGCCTCCTGGAACAGCAGGGCGGCCAGGGCCGGTGAGAGCAGGCGATCCGGTTCCAGCCACATCCAGAGGCCCTCGGGCGTCTCCAGCACCTCGCCGAGCCAGGGATAGTCGGGTAGTCGGACACCTGCCGGTCGCGGCACGCTGGCGGAGATCCGACGCACGCCGGCGACGCCTTCCACTACCAGTCCGAGCGGCCGGCTGCGGCCATCGGGCAGGGTGAAGTCCACCAGCAGGATGCGGGTGTCCTGGCGCGCCCGGGCACCCAGGCCGCCGCTCATGGCGGTGACATCGACCACCGGGATCGCCGCGCCGTGCAGGTTCATCAGGCCGGCGACGCCCGCCGGCGCAGCAGGGAAGCGGGTGAGCTGCAACAGGGGCAGCACCTGGCGGATCGCCGTCGTCGGCAGGGCCGCCGCGGCATCGGCCAGCTGGAAGATCAGGATCTGCATGGTCAACGGGTGACCGAGAAGGTGGCGACGCTGCTCTGCAGGTCCTGGGCCGCCTGTTGCAGATACTGGACCGCCTCGCTGGTGGCCTTGAGCGCCTCGGTGGTCTGCTGGGTGCTGTCGTTGAGCTGGGTGATGGTCTCGGCGATCTGGCCGGCACCCACCGCCTGGGACTGCATGCCCTCCAGGACGATATCGAACCGCGCCGGCAACTTCTGCACGTCCTCGATCACCCCGGCCAGCTGATCGCTGACGCTGGCCACCTCCTGCACGCTGCGGCGGATCTCCTCGGAAAACTTGTCCATGCCCATGACGCTGGCGGAAACCGCGGAGTTCATGTCCTTGAGCATCTGCTCGATATCGTCGGTGGCCGCGGTGGTCTGGTCGGACAGGCGACGGATCTCGGTGGCCACCACCGAGAAGCCGCGGCCCGCTTCACCGGCCTTTTCCGCCTCGATGGCGGCGTTGAGCGACAGCAGATTGGTCTGGTCGGCCACCTTGGTGATGGTGGTCAGCACCTTGTTGATGTGGCTGGACTTCTCCGACAGGGCGGCGAGCTTGGCGTTGATCGAATCGGTCGCCGCCACCATGCGCTGCATGGTGCCGTCCATACTCGCCAGGCTGCTGCGCGCCTGCTCCGCGCCCTCGGTGGTCTCGTCCGCCACCTGCACGGCTTCTTCCATGGTGCGTACCAGGGCATTGGCGTTGGCGGCGATCTCGCGCGTGGTGCTCAGCACCTCGACGCTGGTCTGCGCCTGCTCGATGCTGGTGGCCTCCTGCTGGCGCGAGGAGGCGGCGATCTCGGTGGTGGAGGAGGTCACCTGGATGCCGGCGCGCTGCACCTTGGCGAGCATGCCGCGCAGGTCCTCGATCATCTTGCTCAGGCCGCGGGCCAGTTGGCCGATGGCGTCGTCGCCGCTGACCGCGGTCCGTCCGGTGAGGTCACCGGCGGCGGCCTTGTTGACCAGCCCGAGCAGGTCGTCGACATCGGCGCGCAGGCGCTGCATCAGCGCCTGTTCGCGGGCGTGGTCGTCCTGGATCTGCTGCGCCATCTGATTGAAGGCCAGACCGACCTGGGCGAGTTCGTCACGGCCCTGGACCGCCACGCGCGCGCTGCTGTCGCCCGCGGAAATGCGCGCCACGGTATCGGTCAGCCGGCGCACCGAACGCAGCAGATTATGGGACAGCAGCCAGGCGATGAGGGCGGCCAGCACCACGCAGAGGGCGCCGCCGGCGACCAGGGTCCAGGTCAGCTGGTCGCGTACCTGCTCGGTATGACCCGCGCGTTGCGCGTACAGGCGGCGTTCTTCATCGGCGATGGTCTGGATCTGCTGACGCATGGCCGCGACCTGATTGGTCAGGGTGGTGATCAGGGGCTCGTTGGCCAGCTGCACCGCTGACAGATTGCCGGTATCACGCAGGCGCAACAGGGGTTCGAAGGTCTGCTGGCGCCAGGTGTCGAGGTCCGCGGCAAGGCGAGCGAAGCGCTGCTGTTGCTCAGCATTATCCTGGGTCAGCTGCTGCGGCACGCGCACGGCTGCGGCCAGTGGCGCCAGCGCCTGCCGCGCAGCGTCGGCATCCGCGGTTGAGCCGGAATACCAGTAGTTGCGCAACTTGGCCCGGGTCTCGAGCAGATTGTTGTCCAGCGTGGTGACCGACAGCAGCACCTCGGCGGTGTGCCTGTCCCAGCGATTGGCGTCCACCAGGCTCTGCAACGCGGCATAGGTCAGCCAGAGCAGCAGGACCACCAGGGCGATGATGGCGGCGAAGCCGGCGAAGAGTTTGTTCTGGATGCGAATGTTGTTGAGCATGGGCACCGGTGCAGACGGACAGAGGCAGAAAGAGTGAGCCCTGGGGAGCACTCGGGTTGTCCGATAAAAGTAGCACGGTCATGCATTTGTGTGAGTTGTAACGCACTTCGGGGCTCAGGCGCCTGAGGTGCCAGCAGCGATGGAACAGCAATAACAGAAAGGGCAGCCTGCCAGGTCTTGCCATGCCTGGAGGGCTGCCGGGCGGCATCGAGGAACGCGGGTCAGGTCGCCTCGACGTCGTTCGCCGCTTCGGGTCGGCGAGTGCCATGGCTGTTCTGACCACCCTTGCGCCCGGCTTCGGAAGCCCGGGTCGGATTGTTGGCGAAATTGCCGCCGCTGGCACGTCCACCCTTGCGACCAGCCTCGGCGGCGCGATCGCGGTTGTTGGCGAAGTTGCCTGGATTGCTGCTTTTGTTGGCCATAAGAACTTCTCCCACTTTCAATTATTGAAGAGTCGAACGCTGCGCTCCCCAAAGGCTAGGCGTTTCGGTTATTGAGAGTAGGGGGCGGAAGACGAGTTCGAGCGAGGTGATAAAGGGATATTTTGTTATACGAGGTGCAAAGTAAATATAGACTTTTATTTAACGATGGCCTGGCCAGAGCCGTCAGGCCAAAGGTTGTACAGGGGCTGTAGAAGAATCGGCGAGCGGAGCGACAGTATTCCAGCAGGCTATCTGTCATGTGCCGAAATGTCTTGATGCATCTGGCTGCAGGGCGTATCCGGGTTGAGCTTTGCCGCAGTCTGACTCAGACGCCTTGGCCGAGAGCTTGTTCTTTCTTCATGGGTAAATTTATCACCGATTCAATAGCGCCATTTCTCACGCTGTTACAGGGTAACGCTGTTCGCCTGACGATAAAATGAGGCGAACAGCCAAGCTAGAGCGCTCGACCAAGTAATCAAGTCGATCAGTCAGGTTGCTGGACAGTCGGTAATATAAGTTCTTCCGATAAAGTTTAATGCGATAGGAAGTTCGTTGACACGTCTGATAAGGCAGGTCTTGCAAAAAAGCCCTTTCCAAATTTTCCCGAATGTGAGAAAAAATCCCTAAATTGGGAGATGGCCATGCTAGATCAACGTCTTGCCGTCCGGCTGAAGGCCCTACGCCTGGAGCGCTAGCTGTCACTGGAGCAGTTGGCAACTCTGAGCGGGGTCAGTCGCGCAACGCTGTCGCGGCTGGAAAATGCCGAGGTCAGTCCGACCACGACGGTCCTCGGGCAGCTCTGTTCGGCCTACGGCCTGACCCTGACGCGCCTGCTGCATAGCGTGGAAAGCGCCTATCCGGCCCAGGTCGAGCGCCAGGCGCAGCAGATCTGGGCCGATCCCGAGCAGGCCTTCACCCGCCGTTCGGTCTCGCCGCCGGCCCAGGCCCTGGCGGGTGAAGTCATCGAGAGCCAGCTGGGGCCGGGCGTGGACATCCGCTATCAGGCAGCACCCCGGCCAGGCCTCGAACACCATCTGCTCCTGCTCGAAGGCGATTTGCAGCTGTGGATCGAAGAGCAGCCCTATCGACTGGGCGTCGGCGACTGCCTGCGCTATCGCCTCTGGGGTAGCAGTCGCTTCCTGAGCGGCCCGGCGGGCGCCCGTTATCTCCTGTTCATGATCTGAGGTGTGTCCATGAGTGCTTCCCTGCGGATCGAACAGCTCGACGCCGCCGCTTTCACGAGGCATCTGAATGAATTCCAGCAACTACTGGCCGCCTGTGTCGAGCAGGGCGCCAGCATCGGCTTCATCCTGCCGCTGGCCGACGTGGTGAACCGGCGCTTCTGGACCGAAGCCGTGGCCCCGGGCCTGACCCGGGGCACCCGGCTCTTGTTCGCCGCGCTGCAGGACGGCCGCGTGGTCGGCAGCGTGCAACTGGTGCTGGATACCCCGGCCAATCAGCCGCACCGCGCAGACGTGGTCAAGTTGCTGGTGCATCCGGACTGCCGTCGCCAGGGCCTGGCGCGTCGGCTGATGCAGGCGGTGGAAGCGGCCGCCCAGGCCCAGGGGCGGGAATTGCTGACCCTGGACACCCGCAGCGACGACCATGCCGAGCCGCTCTATCTGTCCCTCGGCTATCAGGTGGTCGGCAGGATTCCCGGCTATGCCCTGGATGCCCGCCAACCCGAACGCCGTGACAGCACCACCCTGATGTACAAGACGTTACCGGCCGCGCCCGCTAAGCTGGGCGCTCCCAGTTAAGGACCCTGTCCCGCCATGCCGCTTCGCTCCGCTCCCGAACTCTGGCAACTCCTGCGCGCCCAAGCCGAGGCCGGGCGCCGCGACGCCCCGGCCCTGGCCGAGGGGTTGACACGAGCGCTGCTGCAGCCGGTGGATCTGGCCGCCGCCCTGGTCCGGCGCTGCGCCGAGGCCCTGGCGGAGGATCCAGGGCAGGCCGAGTCACTCGGCGAACGCTTCGCTGCCCTGCACGCCGAGTGGCCGGCGCTGACCCTGGCGGCCTGCGCGGACCTGGAAGCGGTGCTGGCACGGGATCCGGCCTATGCCAGCCTGCTGGAGATCTTCCTGTTCTCCAAGGGCTTCCTGGCGCTGCAGACCCAGCGCCTGAGCCATGCCCTCTCGCACAACGGCGAGCGGCTGCTGGCCCTGCACCTGCAGGCGCGCTGCAATCGGCTGCTGGCCATCGACATCCACCCGGCGGCGCGGCTGGGGCGCGGCATCATGCTCGACCACGGTACCGGCATCGTCATCGGCGAAACCGCGGTGGTGGAGGACGACGTCTCCATCCTGCAGCAGGTGACCCTGGGCGGCACCGGCAAGGAGCAGGGCGATCGCCATCCCAAGGTGCGGCGCGGGGTGATGATCGGCGCCGGGGTCAAGATCCTCGGCAATCTGGAGATCGGCGAGGGCGCCAAGATCGGCGCCAACAGCGTGGTCCTGCATCCGGTGGCGCCCCACACCACGGTGGTGGGTATTCCCGCTCGCCCGGTAGGGCGTCCGCGCGATGCCCATCCGGCCGAAAGCATGGATCAGTCCTTCGACGGCTGAGCCAGAAAGACCTCGGCCTTGGGATAGCGCTCGCTGTTCAGCGCGCTCGACCGCAGGCCCTCCGCCTGCGCCAGGCTGCGTACCAACTCGCGGTTGAAGGCACTGTTGCCCGGATCCGCCAGGTAGTCGGGTAGCGCCAGCCAGCGGGCGTCCGCGATCTCGTCCGGATCCTGGATGGCGATGTCGGCACTCAGGGGATCGAGGCGGCAGACCACATAGAGATTGGATTTGCCGAAGCGGTAGGGGTGGGTGGTCACCAGGCCGACCACGCTGCGAAAGGCGCTGTGGATGCCGGTTTCCTCCCAGACCTCGCGGATCACCGCCGGCCCCAGGTCTTCGCCCAGCTCGACATGGCCCCCCGGCAGCTTGTAGCCCTGGCTGCCGCGTTCGCGGATCGCCAGCAGTTCACCATGGGCATTGAGCACCAGGCCGCCGACGCCCAGGCTGTGGGTCGGGACGAAGGGCGCGAAGGCGGTGGGCGTACCGCGCCAGACCAGCGTGAGTTCCTGTTCCAGGCAGTTGTGAAAGACGAAACCGGCGCGGGTGGCCACCCCGACCAGCTCGCCAAGGGCCAGCGGCAGGGTCAGCCAGATCAGATTGCGTCCGTCGCGGCGGGCGCTGTCGAGCAACTCCGCCAGCGCCGGGGCAAAGGCCTCGCGGGTGGACGGCAGCGAGGCGGCGTCGATGATCAGGCCGTTGAAGGCGTCTTGACGGTATTGCACAGCTGTTACTCCGCAGGCCGTGGCTGGATGGGCGAGGAGGGCACGATACCGGCTTCGCTGGGCAGCAGCAGACTGGCACGCGGATTGGCGATCTCGATACCGCGTTCGCGGAAGCGTTCGAGGATGCGGCGGTTGAGTTCGCGCTGCACGCCCCAGCGGCCCTTGTCTAGGCATCTCATCTGCCCGGCGATGGTCACCATGGAGCCGTCGACGGCGTCCACGCCCCAGATCTCCAGATCGGCGAGGATCAGCTCCTTGAAGGCCTCGTCGGCGCGCATGACGGCGCCGATGTCCTTGAGTTCGGCGATGACGCGCTCGATGTCCTCTGCGTAGCCCACGCTGATGCGCAGGGCGGCGTTGCCCAGCCCACGGTTGATGTTGTTGACCGCCGACACCGAGCTGAAGGGCACGATGTGCAGGGAGCCGTCGCCGGCGCGCAGGCGCACGGTGCGGATCGAGAGGTACTCCACGGTACCCGAGACCCCGGCCACGGTGACCCAGTCGCCCACCTGCATGGCGTTTTCCAGCAGCAGGAAGATACCGGTGATGAAGTCCTGCACCAGCTTCTGCGAGCCGAAGCCCAGGGCCACGCCGATGATGCTGGCGCTGGCCAGTAGCGGCGTGGTGTTGATGCCCAGTTCGCTCAGCGCGGTCAGGCCGACGATCAGCGCGACCAGGATGAACAGCCCGGTGCGCAGCATGGGCAGCAGGGTACGCAAGCGCGCGGCCCGCACCGTGTCACCGCGTTCGTTCCAGCTGCTAAGTCGACGATTCACGGTGGCGTTGGCGCCTTCCCAGACCACCACGGCGATGACGGCGGCGATGAGGATGGTGAGAAAGGCGGACAGCAGACTGCGCCCGATGCTGCCGTCACCGAACCAGTCCAGCACGCTCCAGCCCCAGGACTGGAACAGGGCCAGGACGGTGATCAGGGTGACGATCACCCCCACCAGCCAGCGCGCCAGCGGATAGTAGCGCTGCAGGTGCAGATCGGTAGCGCTGCCGCCTTCGGTGGTAGCGGGCTGGAACAAGCGACCCAGCAGGCCCAGCAGGAATACCGCCGCCAGGCGCCCGAGGATCACGATTCCGGCGGACAGCGCGACGAAATTCATCAGCCGCGGCAGCCCGTTCTCGATGTCCAGTGCCCACATGGTCCAGCCACCCATGACGAACACGGCGGCGAATACGGCCCAGACCTGACCCAGCCAGGCGCGCAGCACGGTCAGGGCGCCACTGCCATCCTGGCGCCCGGCGATACGGGCGGCCACCGGACGGCGGACATGAAAGATCAGTCCCACCACCAACAGATGGGCCAGCAGCGAGACCAGCTTGACGATGGCTTCGCGGCCCTCTTCGTTGGCACCCAGGATGTCCGCGGCCTGGGCCAGCGCCAGGCCGAAGGTGATCAGGGCCACGAAGGCGTGCAGCCAGCGCAGCAGGGTACAGGCGAGGGCGGTCCTGACCTTGAGCAGGCGGATGCCGTGGGCGGCGGGATCGATCAGCAGGCGGATGACGATCAGCGCCAGGCGGGTGGTGAGATAGGCACCGAGGAAGCCACCGACCAGCTCGCGCTGATTGGCATCCGCGCCCACCAGATAGTGGATCAGCAGCGCCGCGCTGGCCCAGAAGGCCAGTAGCGGCAGCAATTCCAGCAATAGCAGTCCCAGGGCGAAGGGCAGGTGCCGCAGGGTGGTCCAGTGCTCCTCGGCGCTGGGTCGGGCGCGGTTGGCGGATGCGGGATCGGTGGCAGTGGATTCGGTCGCCGGCGCGGCTGGCGCAGGTGCGGCGCTGTCGGACGGGGCGATGGGCACCTCTTCGAGTTGATCCACGCCATCACGCTGAGTCTTGACCAGGGCCACCGCGGCTTCGGCCGGGCGGGTAGCGGCCTCCTCGACCGCCGGTGCCGACGCTTCAGCAGGGGACTGCTGGGCCGCCTGCTGCTGGGCCTGGCGTCGGGCGCGGGTGTCGGCCAGATCGGCATGGCGCTGCAGCCGTTGCCGCGGGCGCCGGAGCGCCCGATGGATCAGCCACTCGCCCACCAGGCCGGCGGCAAAGAGGGTGGCCAGGGTCAGCAAGGCCTGCAGCAGGGCGCGGCGACCCGCTTCGGACGTGAAGCTGGCGCGCGACCAGTCGGGCAGGGTACGCACGGCCCGCTGCACCTGGTTCAGCTCGCTGCCCAGGTTGTCGGCCCAGCGACCGACGCGACTGAGGGTCTGGGCGATCAGGCCATTGGCTTCCAGCGGTACCAGCGCCTTTTCCTCGCCTGGCGCCGGGGCGGCTGCCGCTGGTGCAGCGGCGGCGGTTGCCGTAGCCGCCGGTGCCGCCTTCGTCCCGGTCGCGCTCGCCGGCTGGCTGGCGATGGCCTGCAAGGTCAGGATCAGCTCCTGGCGGCGCTGCGGATCCTGCAGCAGGGCCGCGACCTGGCGCGCCTGCTGAGGATCGAGACCGGTCGGGGGCGGGCCAGGGGTTTCGGCGGCGCGTAGGGGCAACGCCAGGCACAGCAGCAACAGGGCGAGCAGGAAGTTCGGCATGGGGCGATAGCGGTCCTGATGAAGGATCAGCCAGTTAGGACCCGCGATCCTCGCCTATGCTCCCTTCAGTTGGCCACTCCCTGCCGCTGGAGACGCCGCCAGTCACCCGGCGTCTGCTCGGTCCAGCGCTTGAAGGCGCGCTGGAAGGCGGCGGGGGAGGCGAAGCCAAGCAGATAGGCGATCTCGCCGAAGCTGGCCTCGGTATCGCGGATATAGGCCAGCGCCAGGTCGCGGCGGGTCAGGTTGAGCAGGGTACGGTACTGGGTACCTTCTTCGGCCAGCTTGCGCCTCAGCGTCCAGGACGGCAGACGCAGCCGGCTGGCGATCTGCTCCAGGGTCGGCTCGCCGTGCCGCAGCAAGGGCCCCATGACTTCGACCACCCGCTCGGTGAGGCCGCGGGTGCGGGTCAGGCGGCCGTGTTCGACTTCGCTCAGGGCCAGCAGCTGGCGCCAGGTGGCCGGGCAATGCTCGGACCCGGTCCGGGCCAGGGTCGCGGCATCGAGTAGCAGCGCATTCTCGGCGGCGCCGAATTCCACCGCGCAGCCGAAGGCGGCGTGGTAGGGCGCCACGTCCGCCGGTGCGGGGTATTCGATGAGGACGCGGCGCGGTTGTAGCGGGCGCCCGGCGACGGCGCTCAGCAGCGCCAGCCAGGCGCTGAGCACCACGTCAACCACGAAGCGGTTGTAACCGTTGTAGGGGCTGATGCTATAGAAGTGCAGCCAGGCGTCGCGGCCCTGGGCGGCATAGCGCGACCGGCCCCGGTAGTTGCGGCCATAGAGCGGTTCCAGTTCGAGCAGCGTCTCGGCGGCGTGACGCACGTCCGGCGCCTGGCCCACGGTGACGCCGGCGAGACCGAGAAAGGCCGGCCGCATCGCCCGGCCCATGGCCAGGCCCAGCGCCGAATCGCCAGTCAGTTCCAGGGCCGCATGGCCCAGGCGCATGTAGTGGGGGATCGACAGCCGTCCGCCAGGTTCGGCCAGCCGCGCCGCGGTCAGGCCGAAGCGTGCCAGCAGGCCGGCGGCATCGGCACCCCGCTGGGCGACGGCTGCCGCCAGCGCCAGCACGAAGCCGGTGGAGAGGTCGCCCAGGCGCAGCGCCGGCGCGCTCATAGCCGCAGATTGATCAGCTTGCTCCCGGCCTGGGCAGCATCGGTGGCCGCTGTCGCATCCGGGGTGAAGGCCTGGCTGCCGCCGCCGGCCTGCCATTCCCAGAGGCGGCCGCGCAGCTGCACTTCCAGGGCGGCGCGGATGCCGGCGGCGCGCAGGCGCTGGATGTCGAAGGGTGCCGGTGCCGGGGTGGCGCCCGAGGCGAGGGCGGGAATCGCCAGCAAGTCCACCTGGGGAGCGTCCAGCACGCCGGCGCGACCGGTGTCGCTGCCCTGGATGACGCCGAGACGGCCCAGCGGCGTCTCCAGTCGCAGCAGCGGCGGGCTGAGATCGTCGCCGCTGTCCCTGGCCGTCAGCGGTCGCACCAGCGGTTGGCCGAGCACCTTGCCGTCGGGTCCGAAGACCAGGGTGACATTGCGCAAAGGTCCCGTACCCACCTGCAATTCGCCGTCGACCAGAGTCGGACCGGGCAGGACGATGGAGCCGGCCACCAGGGTGACGCCGTACTGGCGGGCAAGGCCGCCGAAGAGCTGTTGGTAGGCGCTGGCCATGTCCCAGGCCTTCATGCGCAACAGGCTGTCGGCCAGGCGCCGGTCACCCTCGGCCTGGAACCAGGCGCGAGCCACGCGCAACGGATTGCCCAGCAGCAGCCACTGGATGGCCTCTTCGCTGCGTGCCGCGGCATAGACCTCGGGCTTCTCGCCCATCAGCGCCAGGGGCGTGCCCAGGTGCTCGGGCAGCACCACGATGGTCTGGGCGCCGATCAGGCCCAGGCGCCGTGCATTGGCCAGATAGGCAGCGAGCTTGAGGCGCAATCGCTCGGGATTGCCATAGTCCAGGGCGACCAGTTCGGGCTCGATCCCCAGCAGGTTGCCGGTGGTGGCCGCCGCTGGCGTGGTGGTCAGGTCCACCGCCAGGCTGCTGCGTAGATCCGACAGGTAATGGAAGGCTGGCCGCTGGGCCACCCAGCCCGCCAGCACGGCGAACAGGGCGATCAGCACCAGGAACACGAGCTTGCGCATCGGCACTCCAGAGCGGTCCCGGCCTCCCGGGCCGGGCGAGATAAAGGTGCTCAGGGTAGGAGACCAGACCGCCACTGCCAAGGGGCGGCTGTACATTTGGGTAAAGAGGTTGTCATTTCCGGTGATTGAGGCCAGCCCGCGCTGCTCCTATCGTGGCGCCAGGCTTTCCCAGAAAGGCCAACCACCGGAGACCGCCATGATCGAGCTTGCCCCCCTTAATACCACCCCTGCGGATAGCTATCCGCATCTGCTCGAACCCCTGCCCGTGGGGTCGATCACCCTGCGCAACCGGGTGGTGATGGGGTCCATGCACACGGGGCTGGAAGAGCGGCCTGGCGGCTTCGCGCGGATGGCCGCCTTCTTCGCCGAGCGGGCGCGGGGCGGGGTGGGGCTGATCGTCACCGGGGGTATAGCGCCGAACGAAGAGGGGGCGGTGGCCAAGGGCGCGGCCAAGCTGACCACTCCCGAGGAGGCCGAACACCATCGGCCGGTGACGGACGCGGTGCACGCCGCCGGCGGCCGTATCTGCCTGCAGATCCTGCATGCCGGTCGCTATGCCTATAACCCCCAGCTGGTGGCGCCCTCGGCGCTGCAGGCACCGATCAATCCCTTCACCCCACGCGAGCTGGACGAGGCCGAGGTGGAGGGGCAGATCGCCACCTTCGTCCGCTGTGCCACGCTGGCGCAGCGGGCCGGCTACGACGGTGTCGAGGTGATGGGTTCCGAAGGCTACTTCATCAACCAGTTCATCGCCGCGCGGACCAACCACCGCACGGATCGCTGGGGCGGCGACTTCGCCAGTCGCTGCCGCTTGCCGCTGGCCATCGTCGCAGGCATCCGCAGGGCGACCGGCCCGGATTTCCTGATCATTTTCCGCCTCTCGCTGCTGGATCTGGTGGAACAGGGCAGCACCCCCGAGGAATGCCTGCAATTGGCGCTCTGGCTGGAAGACGCCGGGGTCAGCCTGATCAACACCGGCATCGGCTGGCACGAGGCGCGCATCCCCACCATCGCCACCCTGGTGCCGCGCGGCGCCTTCGCCGCCGTCACCGCCCAGCTCAAGGGCCGGGTGCGGGTGCCGCTGATCGCCACCAACCGCATCAACACCCCGGAGGTGGCCGAGGCCATCCTCGCCGCCGGCCAGGCCGATCTGGTGTCCATGGCCCGGCCGCTGCTGGCCGATCCGGACTTCGTCGCCAAGGCCGCCGCTGGCCGCGCCGACGAGATCAATACCTGCATCGCCTGCAACCAGGCCTGCCTGGACCACACCTTCGCCGGCAAGCTGACCAGCTGCCTGGTCAATCCGCGCGCCTGCCACGAGACCGAGTTGCAGATCCTGCCCGCCGCCGAATCACGCCGCTTTGCCGTGGTCGGCGCCGGGCCGGCCGGCCTGGCCGCCGCCTGCACCCTGGCCGAGCGCGGCCACCAGGTGGTGCTGTTCGAGGCCAGCGAGCGCATCGGTGGCCAGTTCAATGTCGCCAGGCGCATTCCCGGCAAGGAAGAATTCGGCGAGACCCTGAGGTATTTCCAGCGGCGTCTGGAGCGACTGGCGGTGGATGTCCGCCTCAACCAGCGCGTCAGCGCCGCCGACTTGCAGGCCGAGGGCTTCGCCGGGGTGATCCTGGCCACCGGGGTGACGCCGCGGGTGCCGCCCATTCCGGGGGTCGACCATCCCAAGGTGCTGGGCTACCTGGACGTCCTGCTTGAACGCAAGCCGGTAGGGCGGCGGGTGGCCCTGATCGGCGCCGGCGGCATCGGTTTCGACGTGGCGGATTTCCTCACCCACGGCCATCAGGACGCGGAGCCCATCACCGCCTTCTACCGCGAGTGGGGCATAGATCCCAGTTTCAGCAGCCGCGGCGGGCTGGCCCCGGCGACGCCGCCGGCCGTGCCACGCGAAGTCTGGCTGCTGCAGCGCAAGCCGGGCAAACCCGGCAAGGGCCTGGGCAAGACCACTGGCTGGATCCACCGCTCGCGCCTGCAGCAGCGTGGCGTCCAGGCGTTCGGCGGGGTGGAATACCTGGGTATCGACGACGCCGGCCTGCGCCTGCGCCTGCCCGATGGCAGCGAGCAGGTGCTGGACGTCGACAACGTCGTGCTCTGCGCGGGCCAGGAGTCCCTGCGCGAGCTGGAAGACGAGTTGCTCGGCGCCGGCGTGGCGGTGCACCGGGTCGGCGGCGCGGATGTCGCCGCCGAGCTGGACGCCAAGCGCGCCATCGATCAGGCCACTCGCCTTGCCGCCCAGCTGTAACTCTTCGTTGCGATCAGGGATGATTTCTGTGATCCACTCCGCATAACATCGGTTCCGGACCGACCCTCGTCCCAATGTCTGGCCTCTCTTCCATCCCGCCGACCAGGATTGGCTAAGCTGCCGTCCTGATGCGTCGGGTGGGGGCCCGGCGCGTCGAAGGAGTTGGGCGGCGACGCGGGTCTACCGTGTCGCCGCCAGAGGTCGGCGGGCGGACGCAGGTCCGGTCGCCAATTGGCGAGACGCCGGCCTCGGTATTCATGTGGGATCGACAGAGCACGCGGCGAGAGATGGCAGAGACGTTGAACGTAGAGACGGTACTGACCCCGGTGGTGCTGGGGTTCGGCGACCAGGGTGTGAATCGCGCCTTGCTGTTCCCCGATTTTCAGGCGCTCTGGCAGGGCGACCAGACGCTGCTCGACTGCGCCGGACGGCGCCATCGCTTCGTCTATCTGCTGCTGGACGAGCACCGCAGGGTCAAGGCCGCGGTGTTCTTCCTGCTGGCCTTCGATGCCCAGGGCAAACCGCTGCCGGAATGGGACCTGCCGCTGGGCGAGCTGGCCGAGCGCGGCGATGTCGGCCCCGACCTGGGCGCCGGACCGATCCGCCTGGCCAGTCGCAGCCATTGCCCGATTTCCTGGCACCAGGGCGATCTCTGGGATCCCCGCAGCGAGACCGAGCACGACGACTGGCAGGCGATCCGCGATTGCCTGGGCCTGGTCGCGCCGCGCGATGGCGAGGTGGAGCTGGCCGGGGAATACCACCCTAGCGCCGCCGACGGCATCGATGTCGAGGCCCGTCTCGAACGGGTCCGCCGCATCCTCGCCCAGGAACACCAGGAGGCGCTGGACAAGCTGATCGCCGGTCAGCGTACCCGGCTGCTGACCCTGACCCGCCAGCACCAGGAAGACCTGGCGCGTCTGCAGCGCGACGCCGACGAGGTACGCGCGGCCAAGGCCGAGCTGGAGGTGCGCTATGCCGCCCTGGCCCAGCACCTGGAGCAGCAGCACGAGCAAACTCGCCAGCAGCGCGAAGAGCTCAACGAGCAGATGCGCACCCTGGAGCGCAACGCCCTCTACAAGATCGAGGCGCTGCGCATCCAGTCCGAAGCCGAAAGCGAGGCCCGGGTGGCCGCCGCCGTGGGTGAGCTGAAGAACCAGCTGACCATCCGCGAGGTGGAACTCAAGTACCGCGACGAGCTGGACGGCCAGTTGCAGGAAGACATCCGCCAGCTGCGCGAGCGCTGCGCCCAGCTGGTCGGCGACAGCAACGAAGGCCAGCTGGAGCGCCTGGCGCGCCAGGGCATCCTCTTCGTCACCTTCCAGCCCGGCGCCGGTCATCTGATCCTCAGCCGGCAGGACGTCCCTCGCTTCAGCGCCGATCCCCTGGGTTACGTCGCCGAGCACTGCAAGGTCAGCCGGGAGCAGTATCAGCGCTGGCTGGAGCATCACCAGCAGCCGGTCTGCCAGGCCGAGGTGGAGGGCGAGCGCTGCGGACGGCCGGTGGTGCGGGTGGAACACCCCGCCCAGTTCGATCCGTTGCGCTCGACCCTGTGCGCCAAGCACCGCGGCGATGACAGCGATGGTGACGTCGCCAATCTCTGACTCCCTGGTTGATGATCTTTCCTTCGCCCGCCGTGCTCCAGGAGGTGCAACTCGCCATCCTGGCGGCGCGGGACCTGCGCCTGGCGGTGCTGCGCCTGGATCAGCGCCCGGCTGCGCATAACGGCAACAAGGCCTACAAGCTGCGGCCCTGGCGCGAACGCCTGGCCCGGGGCGAAGGCCGCGGGCTCATCAGCCTGGGTGGTGCCCACTCCAATCATCTGCATGCGCTGGCCGCCCTGGGCCGGGAGGAAGGCTTCGCCACCGTCGGCCTCTTGCGTGGCGAGCCCTGCCTGACGCCCACGGTAGAGGATCTGCAGGCCAATGGCATGACCCTGCACTGGCTCGGCTATGGCGGCTATCGCCGCCGCCACGACAGCGACTTCTGGCAGCCCTGGCAGGCGCGCTATCCCGAGTTACTACCCATTCCCGAAGGCGGCTGCGACGCGCAGGCCGCCGCGGCCTGCGCAACCATCGTCACGGAACTGCGACAGGGACTCGCCGCCCTGGGCTGGCCCGATTGCCAGCAGCTCTGGCTGGCCGCCGGCACCGGTACCACCCTGGCCGGGGTGATCCGCGCCGCCGACCCCGCCTGGCAGGTGGTGGGCGGCCTGGCGGTGCCACCCGGGCATGGCGTCGAAGCCACGCTCGACCGGCTGCTCGCGCAGCACACTGGCGTCAACTGGCGCCTGATGGACGCCAGCCGCGGCGGCTTCGGCCGCCTCGATGCCGAGCTGGCGCGGGCCATGGCGGAATTCGAGGCGCAGACCGGGATCGCGCTGGAGCCGCTCTATACCGGCAAGCTCTGGCTGGCGCTGCGCCAGGCAATCGAGGGCGGCGCGCTGG
>Ga0157369_10001150_pt1 | contig 33024 bp, 27 predicted proteins | sample C25metaG_FD_113461 | JGI IMG/M metagenome (GOLD analysis project Ga0157369, IMG submission 113461) | Corn rhizosphere microbial communities from Kellogg Biological Station, Michigan, USA - C2-5 metaG | ecosystem: Host-associated > Plants > Roots > Rhizosphere > Soil | place: USA: Michigan... | reverse complement strand
GCGGCTCGTGCCGGTGGCTGCGGCGATGCCGGAGCGCCCCGCATCGCACATGGCGCCCCCTGACCTAGCCGACGTGATCGGCCAACAAGGCGCGCGTCGCGCACTGGAAGTGGCGGCCGCCGGAGGGCATCATGTCCTGATGGTCGGCCCGCCGGGCGCCGGCAAGTCGATGCTTGCGGCTCGGCTGCCCGGTCTGTTGCCGCCGATGACGGACGAAGAAGCGCTGGCGTCCGCGGCGCTGCTGTCGGCGAGCGCCATCGGCTTTTCTCCGGCTCAGTGGCGGCAGCGGCCATTTCGGGCGCCGCACCACTCGTCGAGCGCCGCCGCACTCGTGGGCGGTCGCAATCCACCCCGGCCCGGCGAAATCACGCTCGCGCACCTGGGGGTCTTATTCCTCGACGAGCTGCCGGAATTCGATCGCCATGTGCTCGAAACACTGCGCGAACCGCTCGAGGCGGGCAAGATCACCATCTCCCGAGCGGCACTGCAGGCGGATTTCCCGGCGGCATGCCAACTCGTCGCGGCAATGAACCCGTGCCCCTGCGGTTGGCGCGGCGACCCGGCCGGCCGCTGCAGATGCACGCCCGAAATTACCGCACGCTATCTGCGCAAGCTGTCAGGACCGTTGCTCGACCGCATCGACATCCAGATCGAACTGCCCGCGTTGACCCCGGCGGAGCTGTCCTCGAGGGCCGACGAAACAGGCGAGCCCAGCGCCGTCATAGCGCGGCGCGTCGCCGCCGCGCGCCAACGGCAGCAACGTCGGCAAGGCAAAACAAACCGCGAACTGAGCGGCCGCGAGGCGGACGAATCCTGTCGCCCCGACGCGGCGGGCGAGTTGTTGCTGCGGGAAGCATGCGAGCGGTTCGGCTGGTCCGCTCGCGCCTATTACCGCGTCTTGAAGGTAGCGCGCTCGATCGCCGATCTCGCGGATGCCGAAGTACCAGATGCGTCGCATATCGCCGAAGCAATTCAGTATCGGCGCGTCTTTGCACCCGTGTGATCCGCGGGTTACGGTTGCGGCGTTGTGCATCCTGCATCAACTCCTCGTTGATGGGCATTTGCGAGCAAACTCACCGAACTCGTGCAGGAAGCGAAGCGTCGAGGAGAACTCATCGTACGCGCACCGACCTGCGTGCGCGTGCGTGTGCATTACGGGTTCGCGAGCAGTCGACCGACCATGGCGTGGACGGCACTAAGCTGCGCACCCGATTTCAGCGCGTAATTTGGACCGGTATAACCGAACCAGTCCCAGCAGCCTTCCGGATTGAAAGGAATCGTGGACGCATTGACTTGAGGGTACAGGACGAGGATGTTGTTCGTGTCGGCCCAATAGTTGTAGTTGGTCTTTGCATAGAAATCGTCGCCGACCGCGGCCGCCGACTGCTTGCACCCGTGGAATGCAACATGAACCTTGCACGCCACTCCTTGCTCGCATGAGCTCGGCACATAGATGTACCCCGTGTCCGCCATGCCAGTGCCGGATGCTGCGAATTCGCGCTGATCGAACGACACGATCCTCCCGGTCAGGTTCTTCGCCGGCGGGTTCAATTTGCCGTAGATTTGTTGCAGCAACGCACCGGCCTGATCGTATTTCTGCTTTTCAACTGAACAGTGACTGATATACGGAGACGCGTTATCCGCACAGGCGTTGCCGAACGATGGCGTGATGAAGGCATGACCGGCCGGCACGCTGTTCACATACATCAGATTCGACGCTTGAACGCCGGCCCCCTCGAAGAATGACACCGTCGCATCGACAGCCTGCTGATGGACAACGGTATCTTTAGTACCACTGAACACGTAAACTCTCGCCTTCTGCAGGTTCGATAGCGGGTCGATCTGGTTTAGCGACGCAAAGCCTGCGGCCGCCGTTACCATCAGCGCCGGATTGGGCGGCACGAACGGTACCTGCCCCATGCAGATCGTGGTGTTGAGGATGTTTCCGGCCGCGCAGTAATACGGGCCGCCGGCGACCACGCCTGCTCCGATCACCGAGCCTGAGTAGGCAACCTGGTACTGGACCGCCATGAAGGCGCCGGACGATAAGCCGGACACCGACGTCTCCGAAGGAGCGCCGTGGAACGACGGCAACGCATCCGCGGCCAGCGCGGCATGAGTGAAGGCTGTGGCGAGCGCAACGACAGCAACGGCGAGGCGGGGAAGCGATTTCATCGTGATACCTCCGGTGGCACGGCGAGTGAACGGACGTCGGACGAAACGCGACAGCGCCGACTGAAAAACGGCAATACCCTCATAGGGGGCGCGCAACGCAAACGGATCGGCGCCTGGAGCGTGTAGCTGCGCGTCCACGGCCCTTCAGCTACGATCCGGTCCGTGCTGAGTTCAGCGCGGCCTAGCTCGAACTCGGCGATATGATCCCGCCGTCAACGTTGACGCCCCCAAAAAGCATGACGTGTCTGTAGACCTTTCTTGCTTCTAAATACGTTGGCTGTTTCAGTGACGAATCTGTAAACCCGATCGCGAAATTCAGATATCGACAGCATTCGAGTATGTCGCCCGAATTTTCTCGCCCCCAACATTAGCCCACTGTTTTACTTAATATAGAAGCGCAGCAAACCGCAGAAATTTCCGCGCAAAAGTGATTGGCCCGCAAACCCAATGACAAATGCCCGATTTTGAAAATATTCGATGATATAAACGCCCCCTTCCTCCGATCATGCAGCAAAAGAGGGCATCGCTTTGTCAGTGTCGCCGAATTCGCGCTAAGTCGGCGAATTGATATTAGATGAGGATGGCAAAACTAGCACCTACAATATTTGATAGGGCGTCAATCATTTCGCATAAAATCCAATAACAGGATTATTGGGGGTGGCTAAAAAAGTCCATCCTCCGAAAACTGAAAATCCTGCCAAGATCCTTTGCAGGCTCTTCGCGTGCGCGGCTGACCGGTCCCGCCGCGGCTATACCGGATCTGCTCGAAGCCCGCCCCCCCACTCCCCACCGTACAGCCCGGAGCTCAATCGCATCGAGAAGCTCTGGCACAAATGAAATACGCGTGGCTTGCCTTCAAGGCCCGCGCCCCCCCAAACCCTTGAAGCTAAGTCGATCTAATCCCTCATGGGGATCCGGCGCGGACTACAGATTCACTTGTTGAGAGCCTACGACCTTCGATGTAGTCCATCCGGCCGATTCTCCGTCCCGTGTAGTCCTCCTACCTTGTGGGTGCCGGCCCCAACACGCTACGCACATCGCGAAGATTCCTTCGGACCGGTCCGCCGCTTCGCCCGACGTCACGGGCAGCGCTCGGCGGCAACCGTCCAACCGAATCAGGAGGCGCCATGACACCGCGCGCGCAGTTCGCTCCAGTCGTTTCACCCGATGCGATCGAGAACCCGCGAGATGCATCGTGCGATTGCGCCGGCATGGCAGCCATCGAACTCCGGCCGGCGCGCAAGACCACCCGCGTTCGTGCGTAACGGGGCTCGCCATGGACGCACTTACCTGCCGCGAGTTCAAAGGCATCGTGTTCGATACCGTAACGCTGCTCGACCTCTGGCAGCGACGCGCGAGCTTGACCGGCGCGGAGATAGGCCGTCTCTACCTACTGGTGCGGCACGCGCTGCAGAGCTACTATCCCGCCGAACTGCGGGCACTTTGCGAAGACAAGGACGAACTGATCGCCCAGTTCATGTACTCACGTGTACTTAGGCTCGATGCGGCGCTGAATCCGTCGCACTCATCCGTCACCAGCGCCCCCTCCTGCACCTACGCTCTTTGCGCCTACTTCCGCCGCTACCTGATCGACTGCATGCGCAGCGCGAGCTATCTGCGCAACGTTTCGATCGAGGTCGACGGGGTCTCAGCCGAAGTTGAAACCTACGCGCGCTCGATCGAGGACCCCGTCGAATCAGTGCTGTCGGAGCACGGGCTGAACGAAGCCGGCGCACGCCAAGCGGCCCGTGCGTTTGTGAACGCACTAGACGAACCCGACCGGCTCATCCTAGCCGGCAGCCTTGGATCGAGCGGCTGCCGCAAGGGCGGGCTCAAGGGCGTCGCGGACGAAAACCACGTGCGGTCGTACCACTATCGCGCGCGCAAGCTCGGTGTCACGATGAAGAAGTCGGCCAAACCCGCTGACTTCGCGAGCACGAAGATAGGCCGCTGGCTGACCGGCATACTAGGCGTCGCCATCACGGACGAGAATCGCCCGGTGATTCTCGTCCTGCTGAACCTGCTGGCGCTGGAGGCGAATCCGTGATCCGACATGCCAGACGCGCGAGCGCCGACGCCGTCTCGTCAGTACTAACTTCGCTTGACGTCGCCCGCGCGCAGCTTGTCCGGCTCAGGCATGATGCGTCCCGCGCCGGTGCTTGCCGCGCCGCTCTGCCGCATCTGCTCGCCAGGAAGAGCGGTCGGCCGGAGCTCCGGCTTGATGAAGCTCGCGGCCACCATCTGAGCGATGACATCCTCCTGTTCGCAGAGGGACCGTGCGAACCCGCCGCTTTGTTGCATTACGCGGTGCGCCAGCCGCCGGACCATCTGCGGCGCTGCCGCACTGGTGCCTGAGAGGGGCATCGCCGAGCCTGTGCGCGTACCGGCCGCCAGCACGCCAATGCACGTTGCCGAGTACTCGGAGATACAGCATCCGTTGGGTCCCGTTCGAGGCTCCGCGTCGCGCTGGACACGCCCAGGACCGGTCGCCGAGTACTTTGCGATCGTGTCGTCGCGCTCGCGAAACCCGCCGATCACGACGCTGTGCCTTCCGGTCGCAATCGAGTTGAGGGTGCCAGAACGCCTTATCCAGCTCGAACTACCGCTGTCCTCGTCCTTCTCTTGTCCATACGCGTTGAAGCGCTCGTAGGCCGGATCGTCGAAGCGCGATTGCCGGCCCCGGATCGGGAAGCCGTCAAGCGTGTCGTTGCGCTGAATCCAAGCACGAGCGTGCACACCGGCAGTGCCGGCGTTTCTGAGGCCAATGGCCCAGTGCCCGGACGGTGCGGCGCGGCGTTGCGGATCGAGCGAGAAGGTCGGCGCGAGCGCGATCAGGATCATGTGTCCGTCGCCCTTGGCGCCGAGTCCGCGATGTACCGCCGTGCAGACGACATCGCCGTCGACCATCCATGTGGCAACGTTGCCCTTTCTGATCCACGAACTCGATTCACCGCCTTGAGGCGGCACGATCTCCAGTTCGACGATCGGATCGCCAACGTCCGAACTCAGCCAGATTTCCATGAAGCTGGGTGTTCGCGTGTCGGGGAGCACGCGCCAAGTGACCCTCTTCTCGTTGCGCGGCGGGATGTCGTGCCTCGCATGGCAGCGGTCCAGATTGCTGTTCCCGGCCGGGATGACGACCGTACACGCGTTGGCCGTCATCAGTTCGTCGACGGCGGCTTCAAGCATCGAGCTGCCATCATGCGGTCCGGCGATATAGCCATAACTCAGGTTCACGAACACCGGGCATTTCGGCCCGGCGATGGCTTCCGCGCGAGCAACGACATAGCGGATCGCATCGAGCGCCTGCACGTCGAGCCATAGTCCCGAGGTGTCGCGGATGGTTCGCCCTGGCAGCCTGAACTGAACGCCGATGATATGGGCCGAAGGATTCGGCTCGGCATGATGCACCGGGTGTTCGCCTCAGGCAAGGTCCATGACCGCGGTGCCGTGCGCCCAGCGGCGATCCACACAGGTGTAGCGCAATTGCCGATAGATCTCATCCTCGGTCAGCCGCCGGCCGGACGGGCGGACCTGCATAAGCGTGTCGATCTGCGACTTGAGCAGTTCGCGACCGTAGCCGAGTCCCGCATCCGGGTTCGACGAATCGTCCTGATTCCAGACACACTGGACTCGCGTGGCCGTTGCGCTCGCATCGGTATGGAAGCGCTGATGCGCGAACGCGATGCCATCGTCGCAAATCCCGACCACGGCATTGCCATAGCCGCCCGCCGGCCAAGCCGAGTCTTGAGGTATGGCACAGCTTCGCAGGCTGGACGATGGCGCGGCGGTATTGACAGGTTCCCGGCGCCGGTCGCCGCCTGTGATGACCGGCAGCCCGAGCGTGAAGCGCTCGATCTTGCCCTGCAACGTGCTGTCGAGTTGCTTGAAGAATTCGCGCGTGACCTGTGCGGTACAAAAGCGTGCGTCCTCGAGCGCCTTAGGAGGATCGCGATATAGCGACGACATCCAGATCCAGCTTCCCCACTGGTTTTCCTCGATATGCTTGGCCAGGTCTTTCGCCGTCATGCCGCCGTTTTTTGTCAGCTCGATCGCGACGGCGAACCGGTCCGGCGGATCGGGTATGCCGCCCAGGTCGGCATACCCGGTCGCCTCGGCCCAGACGAGATAGGGATCGATGCGCTGCACCGACGCCAGTTCCCGCGTGTCGGCCCGCGCTAGCCAACCGTGCGTGGGGTCCACGTGCCATTGCGCTGTCATGCTCGTGCTCCTGGCTGGTCGATGCGGGTACCACGCAGGCTCTTGCCATCCCACTCGCTGCGCGCCTGATTCCAAAGCCAGGCGAGCACCTCGGATCCTGTTTTGGTGGTAGAGCGATCACCGAGTTCGATGTGCGGATAGGCCTGCTTATCCTCGTGATCAAGCGGTTCGTGACTGTCGAAGTCCCGCTCGCCGACGAATTCGTTACCCAGGAAGGTTCGCGGCGTAAAGTCGCCTCGGTCCTCGAGCTTGCAGCGATGCACGAAATACTCTGCGAGCGTTGTGCCAAGCAAATGACCGCATGCGGTGTCGACGGGAAAATGCACGCCCGCGACGGTGCGATTGATCGCAACACGAGCGGCCTGCGCATCCAATTGGGCTTTGAGCAGCTCTGAGTGCTTTTCCGTGCTCTCGTACGGCGTACGTACGTCTTTGAGCAGTTCCCATATCACCCGGGAAACAATGTACGCCTGGGTTGAGTGCCCGCTTGGCAGCGTGCCATGGCCCGGTGTCTGGATGATCGGCTGTACCTGCGGCGAATAGTCGATCGCCCGAATACAGGCGAGCGCATGCTTGAAGCGCATCTCCACAGCGATGGCGAAACGCACGGCGGCCTCCAGCAGTTCAATCGTTTTCGGCGTGCGGCTCGGATGCAAATGGATGATCGCACTCCAGAAAGCGGTCTGCGGCCCCGTCTGCAGAATGATCTCGCCAATGCGGTCGCCGCGAAGATCCGCGTAGCGGTCCATGAACTCGAGCTGAGCCGTGAATACGTCAACACCTGGTCGGTATAGGGTGACGATGGCCTGCGGAGCGTCAACCTCCAGCTTGTCACCGTGCACCGTCGCACTTCGATGCCAGAGGCAGACCGCATCTTTATTAGGCAACTTGGCGAACGCAATATTGGAGACCAGTTCGAAATCGAACACTGCAGCCCTCACCCACGGCTCCCATCGCCAGAGTTGTGCGGCATCGTCGACGTGTTGCTGCTCCTGCTCCTGGATCACGAACCGCTGTTCGAAAAAAGCGTTCACGATCCCGTCACGCTGTGCATTCAATGCATGCGCCTGCAACGCAGCGTCGCCCAATATATCGCCCGGCATACCGGTGCCCCCTGTTCCGCCGGGACCGCCCACACCGCCCACGCCACCTACCCCGCCCAATGCGCTCATCGTGTTGCCCCCCATTGCGTGGTTCCGGACCAACAGTCCGCTTCGATCCCGACCGAACCCGCTCTCAATTCATTGTCAGTTACTGCGCCGGCAGGCCAGCACGGCCGAGCGCCTCAGCCCACAGCTTGCCGGTCGCAAATGGGGCGCTCGGCGAGCGCTCCAAAAAGCCGCGCACGGTAAGACCAGGTTCGATTGCGAGCACTTTCGTGACGGTCGCGCGCGCCTCGCTCATCTGCCCGAGCTGGCACTGGGCGATCGCCAGCGCACGCAACGTGGACGTGTTGGTGCGGCATGCGCGGAGCGAATGTCGCGCCAGCTCGATCGCACGTTCATACTCGGTGGCCGCGAGGGCCGCGGTAGCACACAGCGACTCATAGAAATTCAACATGGGATCGAGCGGAGACAATGCGAGCGCACGCTCAGTTGCCTCAACTGCCTGCCGCCCTTCCCCCCTGAACGCGTGCAGGGTCCCCTTGAGCAGCCATGCAAGCGAATCGCTGGGATTGGCGCTCAGCGCGAGCGCGTAGCATTGTTCGCCGAGGTCGAGCCGCTTGAGCAGGTTGGTCTGCACGAAGCCTTCGACCGCCAGCGCCATCGACGACTGCGAGTCGGCGTCGAGCGCACGCCTCGCCGATTCCAGAGCGCGCTGCGCCTCGCCCAGTCGGTCGTCGGTCCATCCGCGGTTAAAGCGCAGCACATGCCACTTCGCAAGCCACGCATGCGGCGCGGCCTGTCTGCCCGCTCGCTGCGCCAGCGCTTCCAGCATCTCGCCCGCACGCTTGAACTCTTCGAGCACCCCGCGATGCATGAGCGCGATCGCACTCAATAAAAGCGTAGAGCTTTCCAGCGTGGGCAGCGCCTGCGAGCGCGCACGCTCGAGTTCGTGCGCGACGATCGCAAGGCTGATATGGCTCACCATCTGCGCGGTCAGACTGCTCTCACCGGCGACAATCGCCTCCACGCTGTCACTGAGCGTCTGCGCCCATACGATGTGATGCAGCTTGGCATCGCAAAGCTCGGCGCTTAGCACCAGCGTGCCGTTGTACGTGCGATAGCTCCCCGAGACCACGTACCGGACACGCAGCAGTTCGGCCGTCTGGTCAGCGCTCGCGTCGCGGTCGCGCAGCGCAGTGGTAGACAGGCGGGACGTCACCTGTAACTCCGAGGTGCGCGACAGCGCGCAGATGATCTCATCGGCGAGGATTTCTCCCAGCACGTCATGCCCGGTCTCCGTGGCGCTACGCATGACGAACGGAATCACCGCGACCGACGGCCGCAGCTCCGGCATGAACGCGGTGCCCGGTGCAATCACCGGACGAGGCCCCTCTCCCCCGAGCCGGTACGCGCGCACGGGCGCCGACAGATGGCGGAGATGGCACTCGTTCAGATCCTCCAGGCCCGGGCTGAAGTCGTGCCCGAGGAGGTCATGAATGCGCTGCGAGACAATGATTTCGCCGGGCCCGGCAAGGTTATAGAGGCGCGCAGCCAGATTGACGCCTCGGCCATAGATATCGCGGTCGTCGGCATACAGTTCGGTCTCGTGCAAGCTCATGCGCAGCAGCAGTTGCTCGCCGGACGCCGCGCTCGCGCCGGTGAGGCGGCAGGCGCGCTGAATTTCCAGTGCGCACCGCACCGCGGGTAGAACCTGCTCGAATACGAACAGGAGGCCGTCTCCCTCAGTCCTGATCAGCCGTCCCTCATGCGCGGGTAAAAGGCGCGTCTCAATAGCGAGGCGCAGCCCGCGCCAGCGGGCCGCCGTGCCCTCTTCGTCGGCCTCGCTCAGGCGGCACGACTCGACCAGATCGGCGAATAGAATCGTGCGTCGCACCCGCTGCAAGCCACTGGCTGTGCCGATGTTTTCTGCACTCATTTGGATTCACTACGCAGATCGATGACTTCAGGTTTTCTCTATCCTGCGCCTGGGGTCCGTGGAAGAGATGGGCAAAACGAAAAAACGCCGAGCCGTATGCGGGGCGCGCCAGTCCGCCCTATGAAGGAATCCGATGGCGCGTTCACAATGTGAACTAACCCTAGCACTAATTCCACAATTATCAAGAAGGGATTGCGGCGCCGCCGCATTCGCACGACGATGGAGTACGAAAGGGTCCCGTTCGTCGTTACGCGCGCCGCTTCCTATCGGCTTCGAGCCGCCTGGCGAGCAGTTGTATCAGGTGCATGGCAAATTCCGGCTCCTGGTAATAAAAGCGTATGGCGTCGGCTGCGGAAACCGAGCGAAGCTCGCAGTCGGTCTGGCAAATCACCGTCGAAGTGCGCCGACGCTCCGGCGAAAAAAGTCCAATCTCGCCGAGAAGCGTTCCCGCTCCGAGGTCCAGACCCAAATCCGTGAGCCGGACAGTGCCCCGCACGACATAAAACAGCTCGGCGCTCGGATCGCCCTTGCGAAACAACACGTCGCCTGCGCGATAGCGCTGGCTCTCGATGCTCGCAAGCAGCCGCCCCACCGACAGTCGGCTATCCAGCGCCTTGTTGATTTGCTCGTCGCGCACCTTCTCCATGCGCAGCGCGATGGCGCTCGCTTGACCCCGGCTGCTGACGTTGAGCGCCCTGTAGATCGTCGTGAGGTGCGTCTTCACAGTCGCTTCGGCAACATCGAGCTGGCGCGCGATCATCTTGTTGGAGCTTCCCCGGGCGAGCAGCGCAAGAACCTCGATTTGCCGCGGTGTGAGATGCAAATGCGGATCTGGAGTCGGCACACGAGCAAGCACCGAGTTGTCGGCCGGCGTCGGAGGCTCGCTCACGCTCGCGGCAAGCAGCGAGCGCGGCAAATAGATGCCGCCCGCGAGTGCTAGGCGCAGCGCGACGAAAAGAAGCTCGGCAGACGCCGATTTTTCCACGCATCCGGCAACGCCGGCCGCAATAAGCTCATCGACCTGTTGCCGTTCGACTGCGGTAAGCAGCACGACAACCGGCGTCGTGCGCGCGTGGCAACGGGCGGCTTTCAGTTCGTCGCTCGTTGCGGCCAAGCAGTCGCCGTCCATCACCACGCAATCGGGTATCCGCTCGTCGAGCCAGCCAGAAGTCGGGCAATCGGTCGCGCGAACCTCGGCTTCCTGCGCAAATTCACGCAAAAGACGCTCGACGCCTTCACGAAAAAGGCCTGCCGGCCCAGTGAGCAAAATGTACATGCTTAGTTCAACCCAATCAGACAGGCCGCGCTAATGAACGGATATTTTGATTGTTGACTCTCCCTTCGCTTCCTATATTGCCTTTCACCTGATGCTCTTGAATAGGTAATGCGATGTGGAGACAACGCGCTACGTGGTTCTATGTCTGGCTCACGGCTGTGACCTTCTCACTGACTTTCGCGAGGGCGATACCCTCGTGCGCCGCCAACACACTTCCCGACAAGACGCTCGTGTACTGCTCGGAAGCCAGCCCGGCCGGCTTCGACATTGCTCAATACGCCGGGAGCGTCGAAGCAAGCGCAGCCGCCTACACGGTTTACAACCGGCTGGTCGAATTCGAGAGCGAAGGACCGGGGGTCGAACCGGGCCTCGCCGTAAGCTGGGATATCTCGGCTGATGGTCTGCAGTATACGTTCCACCTGCGGCGCGGCGTGAAATTCCATACGACCTCATATTTCAAGCCGACCCGCGAATTCGACGCTGACGACGTCATCTTCACTTTCCGGCGCATGCTCGATCCCGAGCATCCATTTCACAAGGCTTACGCCGTGGCGTTTCCCTATGTCACGGATCTCGGGCTTGCGAAGAACATCACTCGGATCGAGGCGCTCGACGCCTACACCGTGCGCTTCTCCCTTGCCAAGGTCGACGCGCCCTTCTTGCAGAAAGTCGCGATGCCTTTTGCGTCGATCCTATCGCGCGAATACGCCGACAGCCTGCTTGCAAGCGGCAAGGCGGGCGACATCAATCAGTTGCCCGTAGGCACCGGGCCGTTCGTGTTTCGCAGCTACACGAAGGACGCAATGATCCGCTTCGACGGCAACTCGGGTTACTGGAAGCCTGGCATCGTGCGAGTGCGCCAGCTCCTCTTCGCGATCACAATAGACCCGGCAGTGCGGCTGCAAAAGCTTAGAAGCGGGGAATGCCAGGTCATGAGTTATCCCCGTCCCGCCGATATTCCCTCGATTCGCGCAGACGCGTCGCTGCAATTGCCCAGCCAAGTTGGATTCAACCTCGGCTATCTCGCGTATAACACGACGAAAAAACCGTTCAACACGCTCGCTGTCCGCCGCGCGCTCGATATGTCGATCGACAAGCGGGCGATTCTCCAATCGGTCTATCAGGGCAGCGGCCAGCTCGCGACCAACCCGATGCCACCCACTCAATGGGGCTACGACGCCGGCTTGAAGGATGCGCCCTATGATCCTGTCCGCGCGAAGGCGCTGCTCGCCGACGCCGGCTATCCGGAAGGTTTCTCGCTCGATCTGTGGGCGATGCCGGTCCAGCGCCCGTACAACCCCAATGCCCGGCTGATGGCCGAAATGATTCAAGCGGACTGGGCGAAAATTGGCGTCAAGGCGAGGATCGTCACGTTCGAGTGGGGCGAATACGTTCGCCGCGCACGAGCGGGCGAGCACGACGCGCTGCTGATCGGGTGGACCGGCAATTACGGTGACCCAGACGACTGGCTCGGCGTGCTGCTCGGATGCGACGCTGTGCAGGGCAGCAACTTCGCCAAATGGTGCTACAAGCCATTCGATGATCTGATCAAGGCCGCTCGCGCAAGCACGAACCTGCGGGCACGCACCGCGATTTACGCGCAGGCGCAGTCCATCTTCAAGGCCCAGGTGCCTTTTACACCCATTGCCCATTCGACGGTCTATCAGCCGCTGTCGCGCGATGTAACCGGTTTCAGGATCGACCCCTATGGTCCCACGCGGTTCTGGGGCGTCGGGCTGAAGTGAGCGGCCGGTTCGACACGCATCGAACCGGCCTTAGCGCTTCACGGATTGGATATGGTCGCAGTCGTGCCATCCAACTTTGTGAGCGACACGCTGAATCGTTCGTTGTAGCTGCGCGCCCGGTCCCGCAGATAGCTCAGTGCAACCGCCTCGCCCAACTGGATCGAGGTATCGGTATCGCTGCGCCAATGAACGCCGGCATGGATGCCATGACCGAAGCTGATGTTGTGGGCCAGTTTATGCAGTTCGCCGTTGACGGTGAGCGGCGCCTCGCCCGAAGGGGCTTCATAGGGCGCGGTCATCGTCCCGTCGCTGGACGGCATAATCGGCTTCTCGATTTTGAAGCTGCCGTCGAAGAAGTACTTCAAGACAGTAATGCAGGCGCCGGCCACCGTACCATGCCCGGTCGGATAGGCTGGATGCGTCGGAGAACCCTCCGGGAAGGCCTGCGATAGAAAGTAGCTCTTGTTCGCCGTGAAGCTGCTCTGCACCGCCTTCGAGTTCAGGACGGTATCGCTTACATGGCCCTGGATGCTTCCACCCTCGCCGGTTTTCATTAAATACACGATCGCGCCGCCGGATTCGGGACGGTGGCGCAGATGCACAAACCATTTCTGGTACCACACGGCCTTGAGCGCCTCCGCCGCCACAGAGGCCAGGGTCGCCGCGATGTCCGGTTGACCCATCGTCGCGAAGCCATTTTGGGTTTTGTACCCGAGATAGGGATTGCCCGGATTCAAAGGAACGGGTTTTCCGCCATTTATCGTGTTCAGCACCAGATACGCAATGAAATATGCTTGATACAAAACATCATCGTGCGTATAGGCGGCCAAGCCTCGTCCATCATGCAGATAAAGCGCGGCTTCCGGCGTAAGATTTTTCCCAGTGGCGATACCGTTCTGCACATGCAGGAAGTCGTCGGGCGTGGTCATGAAGTCCGTATTTTTTTTGTTCGTAATATATTGCTGGACAATCGGCAGCGCTCCCAATGCCGTTTTCTGTAGCAGAAACTGCGAGAGGTAAGGCCCAACAGTTTCACCGGCAAAACCGCCACGAAATAAAATGTCCGGCGTGACCTCACCCGCGGCATTTCGCGGGCCCTTGTACGCGGGCATCGACGACAGTTCTTCGGCCGCCTGCATGGCCACGGCATGTGTGGGATAGGCGGTGAACGCTACGTCCCGCAGCAGCGAAGCCCAGTACAGCTCCACCAGTTCGGTCGCGTAGGCCTCGCTCGCGAGCGCGGGCGCGGGCGGCGCCACGAACTGACTTCCGTCCATACATTCCAGATAGAACGCCAAGCCGCCCTGCGGCCCATTGAGAGTGCGAGGCCCTCCCAGAACGATGCGCTCGAAGTCCGCCGGATCGCCGCTGCTCAGCGCGTTTTTGAACGACTGGTACGCGGCGAGATCGACTAGGCCAATGCCTGATTGCAACACGCCTTTCGTGTAGGTCGCCGATTTATCGGCATAAAGCGCTTCATCGCCATTGTCGATCTGGGCCGGTGCCGGGCCAAAGGCGTCGTCCCCCGCTGTTTGCGTGCGCAATGCCAGGCTCCGTAAGACTCGATTGCCGGTTGCGGGTATCAATTGTGTGTTGAGCATGCCTCTCTCCTTGAGCTTTGGAATGTCCGTCGTCAGAAACAGTGGAGCGGGAAATCGCCTTCGGAAACCAAGCCGCTGTTCGAATACCCACGTGCGCAGTTCTCGTTGCGATCACTCCGTCAGGAAGACGAACGAGAGTCAGATTTTTTAAAAGTCGGGAAACCCACCCGAAATTAGCGACCCACCGTCTGATCGCCGGTTTATCAAGCACGTATGCACGATCGAAATTTTAAAAATGGACAGACCTGGATCGTCTTCGTGCAGGAGCTAGCTGGCTCGTGCTCAGCGTGCAGGAAATCGGGAGACAGTCGAGGAGACCATGATCATGATTCACGATCCGTTAAAGAAACAAAAACCCGCGAGGATAAAGCTGTTCGACGACAGCGCTCGGGGATCCGGCCGCCGTGCTTTCCTGCAAGCCATGGCGGCGAAGGGCGTGCTTATCCCGGCGGCGTATGCGGGATGGAGCACCGCTGCCGATGCCAACACGCTCGCGCATGCGGCGGCGCCTGCTGAAAGCAACGCCACAGGGGCGCGCGGGACACGGATCATTGGAGCGTCGAAAGTCGGCACTGTCAGAATCGCGCGCGATTTCGCCGACCCCTATCTGGAGCTGATCCGGTTGCTCTATGAGGCATCCGAGGTCGAGCACTCGTTGATGCTGCAATACCTGTATGGTGCATTCTCGTTGAAGCCCGAGTACCGCTCCATCGCAGGGTATGGCAATCCGAACGCGGACGATCTGCTCGGAGTCGCTATTCAGGAGATGCAGCACCTGGCCGCCGTGAACCGGCTTCTGGTCGCCCTCGGGGCGGCGCCACACTTGGTGCGCGAAGACTTCCCGTACGAACCGGAAATCTATCCCTTCGAGTTCCACCTGGAGCCCTTGAGCGTGACGAGCTTGGCGAAGTATGTGTACTGTGAGGCGCCCGCCGACGCGACCGATCCCCGTCTCGCCAAGAGCAAGCACGACGCAGCTTTCCTTGACCGGCTGTTCAGGGTGCTAGGCCACGATAGACGGCCGAACCACATCGGGAGCCTTTACTCCACCATCATTTCCACGCTCGGCGAAGTCCGCACGGCGTCGCTTCCCGATCTGCCGGATGTCAGGCCCTGGATCGAGAAGCTCGATAAGATCAAGGATCAGGGCGAGCGCGACCACTACGAATTCTTCAGGCGGCTGTTTATGGGCACCCACACGGGCTTTAACGGCCATCCCGATGTATGGGCACTGAAATCGAGCGACCCGGCTTATCCGGCACTTGCGCTTGCCGTCAACCCGAGTGCTTACGTTGGTCGGCCCAACCAAATTCGGGACCCGGTGGCGTTGGGACTTGCCTGGCTCGGAAACCTGCACTACTGGACGGTATTAACGCTATTCGACCTCGGCTTTCGTACCGGGTCGTCCACTTACACGGATCTTGCCAAGCAGCACATGCTCGGGCCGGTGTGGACTCTCGCCCGTCATCTCCCCCAATACGGGGTAGGCCTGCCGTTCGATCCGCTCTGCAACGGCTACGCGCCCGGAGCAAGCCACGTTGCCACACTGCGTATCGTCGAGCGAACGCTAAGCGAAGCCGACAGGCTGACGCGGACGCTGGAAGCCCATCTGCCGGCAGAGTATCCATCGGCGACCACGCGCGAATCGATCGCGGTATTGGAAGCGGAAATCATGCGAGACCGCAGTGCCCGTGCGCAGCTGGGTGGGAAAGCCAATACCGGGGCCTAGTCCATCGTATCGGCGCGTCTGCGTCTTTGTGCCCACCTGACAAAAGGCCGTCGTGATGAATTCGACGACCTGTTGGACGCTGGAGTCTAGGCGCAGAATCACGCCGCGCACCGGCCAAATCGCCGAAGCGATTCCATACCGACGCGTCTTTCCGGCCGGTTGAAGCAAAAAAAACCGCTGTCAAGACTTGACTTATACACATTGCCGCTTTCGATACCGCCAGATGATCGTTTGCAGGCGTCTCGCGAACCCGCCTTCCCAGGACATTGATTCTTAACGATATTTAAGAATGCTCAAGCGCGGCGCGCTACCACGCAAGCCCCGCCCGGCGGGCTTAAGAGCATCAGTGGCGGGTAGTTCTCAACAGAGTTATCCACACCATCTGTGGATAGTGCGAAAACCGGCGAAAAATCCGTGCGTTAGCGGCGTCTCCTGCGGCGGAACCTTCATTCGAATAGGCGGTCCGCCGCGCGCCGTTCCAACGGGCGATATGTCGCGGACCACCGCGATTTTTTTCTACTGGAGCTTGAACGAGCCGAAGAACTGATCGACCTGCTCCTGCGGCGGCGCGTGTGCGGCAACGATGGCCGCCTGATAGACATGCCTGCCGTTACCCACGATCCACGCGTGAATAGTCCGTTGCTCGTGCGCGTCCCCGGCGGCCCCCGTGGCAACGAGCTCGATCCCCGCAATGCCCGCGTCGGTCCGCAACGGCACTTGCACGGGGCGCTCGATGGGCGATGCGCTCACGTTGCGCGCCAACGCACTGCGCAAGCCCTCGACGACGGACTCGCGCAGGCGCGCATCGTCACGCGGCAAATCGATGGCGGCGATCGCAAACACGGCGCCTTGCGTATGCGCCGCGCGAACATGCATCGGCAACGCGTTGCCGGCGATCTCGACACGCCGCTCGTCGACGGTCGGTTTCGCCGGCAAATCAATCGCATAGCCTTCGGCCCCATCGGTGACCGTACGCCAGTTGTAAGCCGGTGAACAAGCCGCAGCGAGCGCAATGCACGCCATCGCGGCGAGCACGGCGAACGGCATGCGCGGACGCGAGAAAATCGGCCGTAAGCCCTCGAGCCGGCCGGAGAAAGGAAAACGCATAGATGACGAGGCGGTCCGAAACGCGCGGATGAACAAACCGGCATTATCGGTCATCGGTTCGCTACGCTGCGCCCATCCGCCGATCCGAACCGCCGCGCGCCTGCCGCGTTCTGCAAATAAGGCTAAAATAGCGGCGCTAAATCGCGCCTTTTACCGCCTCCGTTCCGGCGTTTTGCATGCAACGGGCCGCGATCACCCGCACGAGGTCGTACCCATGAGCCAAACTCCCGCTTCCCCCGCCCGCCGCTCGGGCGCACTGCGCTACGTCGCGTTCGCCGCCGCGGCAGCCGCCATTGCCATCGCCGGCTACTTCACGTTCGGCAGCAGCCAACACGTGCCCGATGCCACGTTCACCTTGCTGTCGGGGCAAAAGGTGTCGACCAGCGACTTGAAGGGCAAGGTCTACCTCGTGAATTTCTGGGCGACCGACTGCGAAACCTGCATCAAGGAAATGCCGCAGATGGTCGATACGTACAACCGCTTCAAGGGGCGCGGCCTCGAATTCGTCGCCGTGGCGATGAAGTACGACGCGCCGATGTACGTCGTCAACTACACGCAAACGCGTCAACTGCCGTTCAAGGTCGCCATGGACGACGGCAGCGCCGCCAAGGTGTTCGGCAACGTCCAGATGACGCCGACCACCTTCGTCGTCGACAGGAACGGGACGATCCTCAAGCGCTATGTCGGCGAGCCGCAGTTCGCCGAACTCGACCAACTGCTGCAAAAGGCGCTCGGCTCGGCATAAACCGCTTTGCATGCGCGGCCGGAGCCCGGCCGCTTTGCCACGCGGGCCGCCAGGCAAAGCGGCCGCGGTCTCGGCGCGCGTCAGCCCCCCTCCTTCCCGGCTTCACCCCGCTCGGCTAGGCCATATCGTTTGATCTTCTCGTAAAGCGTCGCCTTGCCGATCTGCAGTTCGTCGGCGGCCGCCGGCACCGCGCCGCCGTGCCGCGCCAGCGCTTCGGCAATCGCCGCTCGCTCGAATCGTTCCACCTGCTCCTTGAGCGAATGCCCCGGCGCGGCGCCACCGCCCGGGCCGCTCGATGCGAGCTCGATGCCGAGCACGAGCCGATCCGCCGCGTTGCGCAGCTCGCGCACGTTGCCCGGCCAATCCCGAGCCATCAACTCGGCGCGCTGGCGCGCCGTCAGCACCGGCGCGGGGCGGTCGTAGCGCACCGCGGCCTCGAGCACGAAGTGCTCGATCAACGGCACGATGTCCTCGCGGCGTTCCGCCAGCGGCGGCAATTCGATGGTCACGACGTTGAGCCGATAGAGCAAGTCTCGGCGGAACACCCCCGACGCCACCAGCGCCTGCATATCGCCCTTGGCCGCCGCCACCACCCGTAGGTCGACCCGAATGGGCTGATTCGAGCCGAGACGCTCGAGCGCGCCCTCTTGCAAGACACGCAGCAACTTCACCTGCAGCGCCAGCGGCATGCTTTCGATTTCGTCGAGAAACACGGTGCCGCCCGACGCGTATTCGAGCTTGCCGATGCGGCGCTTTGTCGCGCCGGTGAAAGCGCCGGCCTCGCTGCCGAACATCTCGGATTCGAACATCGCCTCGGGCAGTGCGCCGCAATTGACCGCGACGAACGGCTTGGCGCTGCGCGGCGAAAGTTCGTGCAGGCTGCGCGCAACGAGTTCTTTACCCGCGCCCGTGTCGCCGATGATGAGGACCGATGCGTCCGTCGGCGCGACGTTCACGATCAAGCGACGCACCGCGTCGATGGCGGCGCTACGGCCGATGATGCGCGGCACGAGCGCATCGCGGCCGGCCAGCTCGCGGCGCAGCGCGACGTTTTCCAGCAGCAGGCGCCGCCGCTCGAGGGCGCGCCGCACCGTGTCCACCAGCCGTTCCGCGGCAAACGGCTTTTCGACGAAGTCGTAAGCGCCCTCGCGCATCGCCTGCACGGCCATGGAAATGTCGCCGTGCCCGGTCACGAGGATCACGGGGACGTCGGGCGCCTGCTCGCGACAGTGCGCGAGCAACTCGAGCCCGCTCGCACCGGGCAGCCGAACATCGCTGACGATCACCCCCTCGAATTCGTCTCCCGACGCGTCCAGCACGCCGCGTGCGGCTTCCACCGAGCCGTAGCCGCTGACGGCGAACCCCGCCAATTGCAGGCTCTGCACGCTGGCGCGGCGAACGAGTTCGTCGTCTTCGATGAAGATGACCTGGGGATTGTCTGTCGTCGCCGTCGCGTTCATGTCGGTAGTCGAAATTCGAAAATTCGGAGCGGGCAAAGCGAATGCCGCGCTAGCGCGAGGATGCCGCATCGGGCAGCGCCGTCGTGGCCGCGTTCGCGCGACGCAGGGTCAGCACGAATGCGGCGCCCCCGCCCGTTTCGTTGTGGGCGCTCAGCGAGCCGCCGCAATCGCGCGCGATCGACGAAGCGATCGCCAGGCCGAGCCCGAGGCCCTTGCCCATGCCTTTCGTCGTAAAGAACGGCTCGAACAGCCGGGGCAGGACGTCGGCGGGAATGCCTGGGCCATTGTCGCGTACGACGATCGCCAACGCGTCCGTGCCGACGTCGACGTCGATCGAAAGATGCGGTTCGCCGACGGTCTCGAGCGCGTCGAGCGCATTGCCGACCAGATTGATGAGCGCCTGCTCGAGCCGCAGATCGTCGCAATAGGCCACCAGGGACATGTCTTCCACGGTGGGATCCACTAGCCGATAACGCCCCGCCTCGGCCGGTGCATGCTGCGTTGCTCGCTCGCTCAAGGACGGAACCTCACGGATTCGGACCTCGACGGCAACGTGCTGCAGCCGCTTCTGCAGCAATTGCAGCGTATTGCGCAGCGCTCGAACCACGGGCGAGCGCGCATTGTGCGTCTGCGCGCGGCCGACGAACAGCTTGAGCTGATTCGTGATCTTTCCCATGCGGTCGGTCAGTGCGCCGATCGCCTCCAAGTTCTCGCGCGCATCGGCGAGCGCCCCGCGCTCGATCAGCACGCGCGTGTTGTCCGAGAATGTGCGCAGCGCGCTCAGCGGTTGATTCAGTTCGTGCGTAATGCCCGCCGCCATCTGCCCTAGCGCAGCCAGCTTGCTGGTTTGAAGCAGCTCCGCGTGTGCGGCGCGCAACTCGTTCTCCGCGCGCGTGCGCTCGGCCACCTCTGTCTGCAGTTGGGCATTGGCCGCCGATAAATCGGCCGTGCGTTCCTCGACGCGCTGGTTCAATTCCGCATACGCCTTTTGCAGCAACGCCCGTCCCTTCATCATCTCGCGCAAGCGCGCGCGCCTCATGCGCCAATAAAACGCCAGCAGGCAAAGCGAAACGAAGCCGAAGCCGACGGCGGCGGTCGTATTGCGCGCATCGTCGAGCACCGAGTCCACGGGCGCGAGCGTCATCAACTGCCATTCGGGTGCGCGAAGGCCGCGCTGCGTGAGCAGGTAATACGGAGAAAAGCGCTTGGCGCCAACGCGCACGACGTGCGCATCGGAAGCATTGAGCGCGCGCACGGGCGTGATCGGCAGCTTTGCAATCGACTGCTGAGCGTATTGGCGCGTTTCCTCGATCGCAGCCGCCACTTCGCGCGGCAAGTCGCGCACCGCGCGGTATTTCCACGCGGGCACGGACGACAGGAAGATCACGCCATGCTTATCGACGACGAAAACCGGCTCGTTCGCATCGGTGCCGGGAAACCATTCGAGATTGAGCTTGAGAACCGCCGCGCCCACGATTCGGCCGCCGCGATAGACGGGCTGGGAAATGTAGTAGCCGGGCACGTGCGACACCGTGCCGATGCCGAAGAAGCGGCCCACGCGCCCGCCCATTGCATCGACGAAGTAGGGCCGAAACCGGTACTGCGACCCGGCGAAGCTATCGGGGCGGTCCCAGTTGCTCGCCGAAAGGCAAAGGCCGTCGGCGCGGATGATGTAGGTGACATCGGCGTGCGCGTGCGCGTTCGCGTCCGTCAGGTAGCGATTGGCGCGGGCGATGGCGTCGGAGGCGCCCGTTTCGAGCGCTTCGCCGACAACCGGATGACTCGCGAGGAGGTAGGAAAGCGATTCATAGCGCTCGAGCGTGTCGCCGAGCGCTATGACCGTGCGGTCGGCCCGCACGGCGGCTTGCTGCTGAAGGGCGTCGATCCCGCGCAGCCAAGCAAGGCGCCAAGTGGCGGCGCACACGGCGATGAGCGCCGCCGCGAGCGCGAGAACGACAAGAAGACGGCGCGTCACGGTGTCGAATTCCTGGCAGGACAGTGGCCTATTGTGGCATAGCCCGCCGCGCCCGCACGCGCCGCGCGATGCGCTTAGACGCCGGCCGAGCTCGTCTGCGCGTCCGCTTCGACCGCGTCGCCGCCACGGCCCAGCGCCGCGCGCAGCTTCGAGCGGTCCAATTCCTTTTCCCAAGCGGAGACGACGACGGTGGCCACGCCATTGCCGACGATGTTCGTCAGCGCGCGGCACTCGCTCATGAAGCGGTCTACGCCGAGAATCAGCACCATGCCCGAGAGCGGAATCGTCGGCACGACGGCGAGCGTCGCCGCGAGCGTGATGAAACCGGCCCCCGTCACACCGCTCGCGCCTTTGGAAGTCAACATGGCGACGGCAATCAGCGTGAGCTGCTGCATCAGCGTGAGATCGGTGTTCGTCGCTTGCGCGATGAACAAGACCGCCATCGTCATATAGATGTTGGTGCCGTCGAGATTGAACGAGTAGCCCGTGGGCACGACGAGACCGACGACCGAACGCGAGCAGCCGAGCTTTTCGAGCTTGCCCATGAGCTGCGGCAAAGCCGCTTCGGACGAGCTCGTGCCGAGCACGATCAGCATCTCCTCCTTGATGTAGGCGATGAAGCGCAGGATGTTGAAGCCGACCAGCCGCGCGACCGTGCCAAGCACGACGAGCACGAACACGATCGAGGTCAGATAGAACGTGCCGACCAGCTTCAAGAGCGGCAGCAGCGAGCCGAGGCCGTACTTGCCGATCGTGAAGGCCATCGCGCCGAAAGCGCCGATCGGAGCGAGCTTAGTGACGATGCGCACGATCCCGAACAGCACTTGCGAGATGCTTTCGATGAAATCGCTGACGGGTTTGCCGCGCTCGCCGATCGTGGCGAGCACGCTGCCGAACAGCAACGCGATGAGCAGGATCTGCAGGATCTCGCCCTGCGCGAACGCGTCGATCATCGTGTGCGGGATGATGTGCATGAAGAAGTCCACCGCGCTCTGGCCATGCGCCTTCGCCGCGTACGAGGCCACGGCTTTGCCGTCGAGCGAGTTGACGTCGACGTTGAAGCCCGCGCCCGGCTTGAGCACATGGGTGGCGATGAGACCGAGCAGCAAGGCGAACGTGGAGATGACTTCGAAGTAGAGCAGCGCCTTGCCACCGACACGACCGACCTTCTTCATGTCTTCCATGCCGGCGATGCCCGACACCACCGTGCAGAAAATGATCGGCCCGATGACCATCTTCACCAGTTTGATGAAGGCGTCCCCCAGCGGCTTCATGTCGATCGCAAGCGCGCTCGAGAAATGACCGAGCAGGATGCCGGCGATGATCGCGGCGATGACCTGCACGTAGAGAATTCGGTAGAAGGGTTTCTTCAGAGGACGCATCGGTTGTCTCCCAGCTTAGGATGTAATCGATAGGCCAAAGCGGCCGTTCGTGGGACGTACCGATTGCAAGGTCGATGCCAGTCCGCGACGCGACGTAATATATTGATTTTATTGGATATTTTTTACCTGGCGCGCGTCGGGCGTCCGGGTTCCCGGAATCGCGAACGGGGTGCGTCCGGATCTCCGGAGGATGGGCGGAACGGTGGAAAGGGCGTTACCGGAAGTCGGCCCGCACTGCGCAGTCGGATTCCTGCGGGACATAGGAAGCGATTCGATCCCCGAGAAAACCAGCGCGCCTTCGCGGGGACCCATCGTGTCTTTCGCTGAGCAAACCGCTCGCGCGAATGGCTCGCGCGGCCGTGTCAAGCTTCAACGTAGCGGGCTTCAAACCACGCCCGCATCATGCGCCTGCTGATCCGCGTGATAGCTCGAGCGAACCATGGCGCCCACGGCCGCGTGCGTGAAGCCCATCTTGTAGGCCTCTTCTTCGTACATCTTGAAGATGTCCGGATGGACGTAAGCGCGCACCGGCAGATGGTGCTCCGACGGCTGCAGGTATTGGCCGATCGTCAACATATCGACATCGTGCGCACGAAGGTCGCGCATCACTTGCAGGATCTCTTCCTCGGTTTCGCCCAGGCCCACCATGAGGCCGGACTTGGTCGCCACCTCGGGATGCAGCGCCTTGAAATCCTTCAACAGCTTCAGCGAATGCGCGTAGTCGGACCCGGGACGCGCTTCCTTATACAACCGCGGTACCGTTTCGAGGTTGTGATTCATGACATCGGGCGGAGCGGCGTTGAGAATTTCGAGCGCGCGGTCGAGCCGGCCGCGGAAGTCGGGCGTCAAAATCTCGATGCGCGTTTGCGGCGAATGCTCGCGCACTTGCTTGATGCATTCGACGAAATGGCCCGCGCCGCCGTCGCGCAAGTCGTCGCGGTCGACGCTCGTGATCACCACGTACTTGAGCTTGAGAGCCGCGATCGTACGGGCCAGGTTCAGCGGCTCCTCGGTATCGAGCGGATCGGGGCGGCCGTGCCCGACATCGCAGAACGGGCAGCGGCGCGTGCATTTGTCGCCCATGATCATGAACGTGGCCGTGCCCTTGCCGAAGCATTCGCCGATATTCGGGCAACTCGCTTCTTCGCACACCGTGTGCAAGTTGTGCTCGCGCAGGATCTGCTTGATCTCCGAAAAGCGCGAATTGCCCGTTGCGGCCTTCACCCGAATCCATTCCGGCTTCTTCAGCTTTTCGATCGGCACGATCTTGATCGGAATGCGCGCGGTCTTGGCCTGCGCCTTCTGCTTGGCAGTCGCGTCGTACGGCGTGGAAGCGGCTTGCGGCGCGTCGAGTGCGCCGCTCGGTTGAGCGATAACGTCAGTCATTCGGTGATCCAGTCGATGAGCGATGCGCAGTAGCGCCGTCGAGGTTCGCGGCGAGCTGCGCCGCCAAGGTTTCGGCCACTTGCTGCCAGCCGGCGGCGACGCCGAGCGTCGCCATGTCGACCGTCTCGAGCCCCGCGTAGCCACATGGGTTGATCGCGAGAAACGGCCGCAGATCCATCTCCACGTTCAGGCTGACGCCGTGGTAGCTGCATCCGTTGCGGATTTTCAGGCCCAGCGCGGCGATCTTCGCGCCCTCGTGCCCGCGAGCGGCCGGCCCGGGCGCCACGTAGATGCCCGGCGCGCCCGGCCGCCTCACGCCGACGAGATTATACGCCGCGAGGGTATCGATCACCCCTTGCTCGATCCGCGTCACGAGTTCGCGCACCATCAGCTTGCGGCGGCGCAAATCGAGGAGCAGGTAAGCGAGCACTTGGCCGGGGCCGTGATAGGTGATCTGGCCCCCGCGATCGACCTTCACGAGCGGAATGGCCGGATCGGCCGCCAATAAATGGGCGGGGTTGCCTGCTTGGCCAAGCGTGAAGACGGGCGGATGCTCGACGAGCCAGATCTCGTCTGGGGTGTCGACCGTGCGCGCCTCGGTGAAGGCGCGCATTTCGTCGAACGCGGCATCGTAAGGAACGCGCCCGCGCCAACGAACGATCGGGGCCGGCGCCGGACCGGGCGCATGAGCCGCGTGATGCGGGGCGCCGCCTGGCGCCGGATCCTGCACGACCGCCTCCGAAACGGACGACGGCAGGGAGACGGACGAAAAAGACGATGCGGCGCACATGATCGCCGCAGTTTACCGGAATCGCGCCCGGCTCGCCCGGCCCCCGCCACGATTCTTGCGCGAAATCAAGCCTTCGCGGGTGGGCGGGCGGCTGGCCGAGCCCTTACACGGTACGCCATCCGCCAAAACGCGCGGCCCACCATTCAGTCACCGCCTGCACCAAGTCGGCAACAAACGCCGTACGCGGCAACGGCGCCACGAAAGCCACGCGCGCCGCACGCTCGCCCTCGACGCTGAGCCAGAGCCGCTCCCCCCGCCGCAGGCGCAGCGAGCGGCCCGGCGCGAGCCAGTAGTCCTCGACATCGTTACTGCGCGTCACCCACACCGGCGCGCCGTGCACGGACAAGCGCGTGCTGTGGGCAACCATCATCGGCACGAGTTCGCCGGGACCGAGTTCGAGTGTGAAGCTTGAAGAAATTTGTCGCATGATCGGGTCACCAAAAAGTTGTTCCGTGGCTAGAATCGTAGGCGCGCCAAGGCTTTTGGCAAAACGATCAATTCTCACGTCGATGCGAGAAAAACTAACAGAACGGACCTCATGGACCTTCGACAACTGCCCGCGCTCAATGCGCTGAAGACCTTCGAAGCCGCCGCCCGCCACGAAAGCTTTTCGCGTGCCGCCGACGAGTTGTTCGTCACCCACGGCGCGGTGAGCCATCAGATCCGCGCTTTGGAGGACGCGCTCGGCACTCCGCTGTTTCGACGCGACGGCAAGCGCGTGCGTCTGACGGACGCCGGCTGCCGCTATGCGAAGGACGTGCGTTCGGCGTTGATGTCGCTCGCGGACGCGACACGCGCCGTGCGGGAGGGCCAACGCGCGCGGCGTCTGGTGGTTTCGTCGATGTCGTCTTTTTCGGCGCGCTGGATGACACCCCGCATCGGCCGCTTCATCGAGCGCCATCCCGAGTTCGATCTGGAACTTTTATCGACAAATGCCCTCACCGACTTCACGCGCGACGATGTCGACGTCGCCGTTCGCTTCGGCCCGGGCGGCTATGCCGATCTCTATACCGAGCGGCTGCTCGATGAGGTGGCGTTTCCCGTGTGCGCGCCGACGTACAACCCGGGCGCCTTGCCGAAAACGCCCGCTGAACTCGCGGCGTCCCCGCGGCTATTGCGCTCGGACGATCAAATGTGGAGTGCTTGGTTCAAGGCGGCGGGGCTGACTGGGATGTCCGAGCCGCGGCGCGGCGTGATGTACCAGGATTCGTCGAACCTGCTGCAGGCGGCGATCGATGGCCAAGGCATTGCGCTCGTGCGACGATCGATCGCTACGCACGAACTCGCCGCCGGGCGGCTCGTGCGCTTGTTCGACATCGACGCGCCAAGCCCGTCCGCTTACTGGTTCGTATGCCCGCCGCCGCTGCTCGACAGCACGCGAGTGCAGGCGTTTCGCACGTGGTTGTTGGAGGAAGTGGAGCGCTTTCGCGCGCTTTTTACAACACCACCGACACCATCGGATGCCCCGTGAGGGCGCGATAAATGTCGTCGAGTTGTTCGCGGCTCAGCGCCCGGACCGTCACGGTCAAGCCGATGTAGTTGCCGCCGCTCGAGGGCCGCGTTTCGATGCGCTCGGCATCGAAGGTCGCGTCGAACTGGCGGACGACCGTGACGATCGTCTCGGTGAACTCGGGATGCGACTTGCCCATGACCTTGATCGGAAAGTCGCATGGAAACTCGAACAGGGATTCGTTCACCGGGCTCATGTCACACCTCCGTCACTTCTTCTTGCTGAACATGAGCAAGAGCGAATCCCAAATGCGTCCGCCGATGCCCGCTTGGGGCACGGCCTGCAAGGCAACCACGGGGAACTGCGTGAGCGTCTTGCCGTCGGCCACGATCTGCACCGTGCCCACTTGCTGACCGTTCGCGATCGGCGCGACGAGCGGCTCGGTGAGAGCGAACTGCGGCTTGACCTTCTCGCCCATGCCGCGCGGCACGGTAATGTACTGATCGCTCTTCACGCCCACTTGCACGGCGTCGGCCGCGCCCTTGTAGACGCGCGGCGTCTGCACGGCCTGGTTCGCCTTGAACAAGCGTACGGTGTCGTATGCGCTATAGCCGTAATTGAGCATCTTCATGCTGTCTTGGACGCGCTCGTGCTCTTTTTGCTCGCCCATCACCACGCTGACGAGACGGCGCGACGCATCGGGCACACCCGCAAGCGGGCGTTTGGCCGAGGCGATCAAACAGTAGCCGGCGGCCTGCGTGTGGCCCGTCTTCAAGCCATCCACCGTCGGATCGAGCCACAACAACCGATTGCGGTTGGGCTGCTTGATCTTGTTGTAGGTGAAATCCTTGACCGAGAAGATCTTGTAGTACTCGGGATAGTCGCGAATCAGGTGCGCGGACAAAATCGCGAGATCGGCGGCCGTCGTGTAGTGCTGCGGATCGGGCATGCCGTTCACATCGGCGTAGTGCGTACCCTTCATGCCGAGCCGCTGCGCTTCGGTATTCATCATCTCGACGAAATGCGCTTCGCTGCCGCCGACCAGTTCGGCCAGTGCAATCGCCGCATCGTTGCCCGACTGCACGATCATGCCGTAGACGAGATCATGTACCGTGACGGGCTTCTCGGCCTCGATGAACATGCGCGATTCGTCGTTGCGCACGCGCCGCACAGCCAGACTGGGCGTGATCACTTGGTCCATCGAAATCTTCTTCGTTTGCAACGCCTCGAAGACGAGATAGGCCGTCATCAGCTTGGTCAACGAGGCCGGCTCGACACGTTCGTCGGCATTGCCCGAAGCAAGCACCTGATTGCTCGTGGCGTCGACCAGCACCCACGAGCGCGCGGTGACGGCGGGCGGCGGCACCTGGGCCGAAGCCGCCGGCGCGTAGGCGAGGCCGCCCGCGAGCGTTGCGGCGACGAGCACGGCCACGCTGGCCGAGCGTTGCAGCGAGGAAGGAATCAAAGACGAAGTGAGCGACGCAAGGCCGAAAGAGGAAGAACGCATAGATCGATTTCGTGCAGAAAAACGAGGCGCGGTGCATGCACCAGCGGGAAGTGCCTGCCGCCCATAGGCGGTTCTGGCCGGCCATCGCGGCGAACGGTACGCGAGCGACGCAGCCTGCGCGGCACCGGTTTGACTCTCGGCGCGCGATTCGGTTCGCATCGTTCGCTCCGTGAGCCGACACGCGCCCTACGTGTTGCACTTGCAGGGCGCACCGACGAGACGGCGCGCAAAAAATTTCGCCCATTATACGCGGCACATCCGAGCGAAAACGGGCTTTTTGACGACGTGCAAGGCGTATTGCAACCGTGACCGGACCCTCAATCGTCAGCGTATTGCGGGCTCAGCGCCAAGCATCGACGACGATCCGCTTCAAGATATGGAGCTTGCGATGCAGAAAATGCTCGGCGCCCGGAATCACGACGACGGGCAGCTCTTGCGGCCGAGCCCAGTCGAACACCGAGACGATCGGCACCGTTTCGTCCTGTTCGCCGTGAATGACGAGCGTGCTCTCGGGCACGGCCGCCACCTCGAAGCGGCTCGCCGCGGTGCCGACGAACACCATGCGCTCGACGGCTTGACCGCGCTCGGCCAGCATGCGAGCGACGTGCGAGATCACGGCGGTGCCGAACGAGAACCCCGCGAGCACGAGCGGCAACGACGCGTGCGCCGGTTGCTCGCGCATGTGCGCGAGGACGGCGAGCAAGTCCTCGCGCTCGCCCACGCCCTCGTCGTATTGGCCTTCGGTCCGCCCCACACCGCGAAAATTCGAGCGATAGGTCGCGTAGCCCAATTGCACGAGCGTGCGTGCGAGCGTCTGCGCGACCTTGTTGTCCATCGAGCCGCCGAACAGCGGATGCGGGTGGGCGACGAGCGCAATGCCGCGCGGCTCGCCCTCGGGCGCATCGAACGCGACCTCGATCTTGCCGACAGGGCCGTCGATCAGGAATTTCTTCGTGTGAACGTTCATGAGGCTGCGAAACTCGGTGGCTTACACGGGCTGATCGATCAGCAGGCGCTCGACGATCTTGCCCTCCTTCAGGTGCGAATCGACGATTTCATCGAGATCGGCTTCGTCGAAGTAGGTGTACCAAGTGCCCTCGGGATAGACGACGATCGCCGGGCCTTGCTCGCACCGATCGAGGCAGCCGGCCTTGTTGATGCGCACGTTGCCGGGGCCTGCGAGACCGAGCTTCTTCACGCGCTTCTTGGCGTGATCGAGCATCTTTTCGGCGTCGCAGCGCCGGCCGCAACTCGGCCTCTCGGCACCGGGGTCGCGTTGATTCAAGCAAAAAAAGACGTGGTACTTGTAGAAGGAGTCCATGGTCTTCGGTTGAAGGTCTGGTTGGGCTGGCCCGGCCGGCGCACGATCTCGCATCGCGGGGTACGGCGCCCGCGCCGCGTCGCCGTCGGGCACTAGTCGAATGGGAAAGCCCGGCCGATTATAGCGAGCGACGCCCGCGGGCGCTGAAGCCGTGCCGCGCAAGGCCCTGAGCGATGGGCGCGCGCCGCGCCTGCACGCGTGCGCGGTGGGCGCGCCATGGCTATCCGCTGAGCGCGCTCACTGCGTGAGCACACCCGCTTGAATGTCGAGCCACGCGGCGAGCTGCGCCACGAACTCGTCGCTCGCGGTGGCGAGCGCATGTGCGCCGCCCGCGGCGTCGGGCATGCTCGCCGGCGCGCGAGCAACGAACGTGCGTTGCGCGACCACCTTGCCGCCCTGCAAGAGCGTCGCGCGCGCCGTCAATGCGCCATGGCTCTCGCCCTCGCTGTCGAACACCTGCTCGAACTGTTCGAGATCGATCGTCAGTTGCGGCGCCTGCGCAGCCTGGCCGCCGCCGAGAACCGCACCCTGCGCGGCGAGCGCGTGACGCACGCGCTCAGTCAACAACTGCGCCGGGCGCATCGTCCAATGACTGTTCGCATAGGCCGCCGTCTGCCGCGGATCGGCATAGCTCATGCGGTACAGGATGTCATCGGTTTCGAGCACGCGCGGGGCGCGTACGTCGAACAGCCGTATCGGCGGCAACGCACCGGCATTGGACGCGGGGTTGGCCGGGGCCGGCCCGAAGTCGTAGCGAATGTCGGAGACGGCCTCAGGCAAACCCAGCGTGCAACCGGCTATCGGCCCGAACACACCGAGGCTCGAAGTCAGCATGCATGCCGCCGCCGCGAGCGAGCGCGCCAGCGCCCCTATCGCAGAGCGCGAGCGCGGCGCGGCGGCGCGATGCGCCTTATCGCTTCGCAATCGAATCGTGATGTCGAATGAACGTGCCATGTGCGTCGGGTCCTTTTTGCTTCAAATCCTGTTCCGTTTAACGATGCGTCTGCGCGTCGCCTGGGCTCGGCCACGCAAAACCGGGCTCGCCGGGGCCGGGCCGCGCACGCGCGACGCCGAACAGCACGCTTCTCGGACTCGTGCTGAAAACACTGGCGGCATGATCGAACGAGCGCGCCGCACCGCTCATGTCGGTTGCGAGCGCATTCACGCGCGGCAGCGTTTCGCCGTCCAAGCGTGACGTCACGTCCTGCACCGATGCGTCCATCGTCGCCAACGCGCCGCCGGCACGATCGGCCGCCGCGCCAATCTTGTTCAGGTTCGAGACGAGCGGGCCGCTCGGCGAGGATAAAGTCGCGACGAGCGCGTCCGTCGACGCCAGCGTGTGCGAAAGCGCGTTCATCGTGCCCGGCAATTGCTCCGCAGCGGGCGTGGCCTTCTGCGCGAGCGTGGTCACGGCGTCGGCCGCATGCTGCAAGCTCGCCGCCGTGGCCATCAGTTGCGCGCGCGTTTGATCCGACAGCAATGCGTCCGCCCGCGCGGCAACGTTTTGCAATTCGCTCAGCAGCGCGTCCCCGCGCTGTTGCAACTGATCGAGCAAACCCGGCCGCATCGGCAATTGCGCCACGTGTTTCGGCGATGTCGGCACTGGGGCAAGATCCGCGCCCGTATCGTCGAGTTGCACGAAGGCGAGCCCCGTGACCCCTTGCAGGGCCAGACTGCCGAACGTCGAACGCGTGATGGGTGCGTTCTTGTCGACGAGGATGCGAATCACGATCGTCCCCGGGTGCGCATGATCGAAGCGGAACGACTGCACCTTGCCCACCGCCAGCCCGCGATAGCGTACGTCGGCATCGGTCGAGAGCCCCGTCACGTTCGTGTGCGAAATCAGGTCGTAGGGCAGACGCACCGTGCGGTCCAGATTGAACCACACGACCGTGAGCGCGATGGCGACCCCAAGTCCGAGGGTGAAGAGTCCAGCCCAGAATGCATGCGATTTGTTTTCCATTCGCTTGGGTTCCCGTCGTTGCGCGAGGCGTCCGGAAGCGGCGCTTCATCGCGTCATTCGCGTCATATCGGCACCTCGGCCGACGCCGACTCGAGCGCAGCCGGCGGCAACTTGGCGCGGCGCTCGGGCGGCAGCGCCTGCAGCGCCCGCCGCCCGCGCCTGCCGAGGAAAAATTCGCGGATGAACGGATGGTCCACCGCGGCCGCTTCCTCGATCGGCGCAGCCACGAGCACGTGTCGATCGGCGATCACGGCCACCCGCGTCGATAGCGAAGTCATCGTGTCCAGATCGTGCGTCACCATCACCACCGTGAGGCCGAGCGCGCGATGGAGCGTGGCGATCAATTCGACGAAATCTTCCGAGGCCTGCGGATCGAGCCCCGCCGTCGGCTCGTCCAGAAACAGCAGTTCCGGCTCGAGCGCAAGCGCACGCGCGATGCCGACGCGCTTCACCATGCCGCCCGAGAGCGCGGCGGGCATTTGCGATGCGTGCTTGCACGGCAGCCCCACCATTTCGAGCTTGAGCATGACGATGTCGTGCAGCAACGGCGGCGGTACGCGGCCGAGCTCGCGGATAGGCTGAGCGATGTTGTCGAAGACCGACATCGACGAAAACAGCGCCCCATGCTGAAACAACATGCCGACGCGGCTGCGCATGACGCGCGCCGTTTGCTCGTCGATCGTCGACATATCGCGACCGAAGACTTCGATCATGCCCGAAGTGGGCGCTTCCAAACCGAGGACCTGCCGGATGAGCGTCGTTTTGCCCGAGCCCGATCCGCCGACGATCGAGACGATTTCACCGCGCCGCACGTCGAAGTTCAAGTGCTCGTGCACGAGCACGCTGCCATAGCGCTTGATCAGATCGCGCACCTCGATCACATGCTCGGCGATCGCCGGTGGCGGACGGTTGCGCACAGCGGCGGAAAGCGGCGCGGTCATAAGCCTACGTTCTGAAACAGCACGGCGAAGATCGCATCGGCGAGGATGACGACGGTGATCGAGGAAACGACCGCCGATGTCGTACCCACACCGAGACTTTGCGAGTTCGGTTTGATGCGAAAGCCGAAATGGCAAGCGACGAGCGCGATCAGCATGCCGAACACCACGCCTTTGCCGAGCCCGATCCACAGATTGGCGATCGGCACGACGCTCGGCAGGGCGCGCGCAAAGTAAGCCATGTCGATGCCGAGCACGACTTGCGCGGCGAGCGCGCCGCCGGCCAGGGCGACGATGTTGGTCCACATGACGAGTAGCGGCATCGCGACCGACAGCGCGATGACGCGCGGCAGCACGAGCCGCAGCCCGTGCGGGATGCCCATGACGAGCATGGCATCGAGTTCTTCGGTCACGCGCATGACGCCGATCTGCGCCGTGATGGCCGAGCCCGAGCGCCCCGCGACGAGGATGGCCGATAGCACCGGGCCGAGCTCGCGGATCACGGCGAGCCCCAGGATGTTGACGATGTATTGGTTGGCGCCGAACAACCGCAGCTGCTGCGCCGACAAGTAACTGAGGACGATGCCGATCAAGAAAGCAACCAGCGCCGTGATCGGCAGCGCCTTTGCGCCCGCGTTGTAGACGTTCGCCGAAATTTCGGTCCAAGGCGCGCGCGCCGGGCGGCGTAGCACGGCCAGCAGGTCGAGCACGAACCGCCCGAACATCGCCAAGCCGCCATAGGCATGTTGGCCGAAATCGAGCACGGAACCGCCCAGCGCGGTGATGGCGTCGAGTCGCGGGACGGGCGCGGGGGCCTCGCGCTGCGTCTCGAGCAAAGCGATGCGCGCGAAAATATCGCGCTGCGTATCGGTGAGCGTGACCTGCTCGGGCAGTCTTCTGCCCCACACGCGCCACAGCGCCTGCCCGCCGACGTGATCCATCCGTTCGACGGCCGACAAGTCCCACTGCGCCGGCGCGCTGCGCGCCAAAGCCGCCAGGCGCGAGGTCGCGCCCGCGCGCGCCCGGTCGCGGGCAAGCGCAAGCGCGGTCCACTGGCCGGACAGCGTAACGAGCGGACCCCGGCCGTTGGTGTCGATCTGCAGGCCGGGCGGGGTGTCGAAGTCCAAGGAAGGCGTTTCCTGACGTTGAACGGGACTGGGGCCATTGCATTGTAGCGGGAGGCGAGCCCACCCCATGCGCGCTGACCCACG
>Ga0157369_10001148_pt1 | contig 33050 bp, 28 predicted proteins | sample C25metaG_FD_113461 | JGI IMG/M metagenome (GOLD analysis project Ga0157369, IMG submission 113461) | Corn rhizosphere microbial communities from Kellogg Biological Station, Michigan, USA - C2-5 metaG | ecosystem: Host-associated > Plants > Roots > Rhizosphere > Soil | place: USA: Michigan... | reverse complement strand
GGCACCGATCGCCCGCACGTCCCGGCCGGATACCCGCACCACTCCGATGCCGCCGCGCCCCGGAGGCGTGGCGATCGCCGCGATGGACTCGCCGGCGCTCAGCGCCTGGCTTTCGCCTTCGCTTCCGCCGCGAGCGTACGGTTGATGTGCCACTGCTGCAGGATGGACAGGAGGTTCTGCACCACCCAGTACAGCACCAGGCCTGCCGGGAAGAAGAGGAAGAAGATGCTGAACATGATCGGCATGATCAGCATCACCTTGGCCTGCACCGGGTCCGCCGGCTGCGGGTTCAGCCGCGTCTGCGCGAACATCGAGACCGCATAGATCACCGGCAGGATGAAATACGGGTCCGGCGCCGAGAGGTCGTGGATCCAGCCGACCCACGGCGCATGGCGCAGCTCGATCGAGCCCAGCAGCACCCAGTAGAGCGCGATGAAGACCGGGATCTGCACCACGATCGGCAGGCAGCCGCCGAGCGGATTGATCTTCTCCGTGCGGTACAGCTCCATCATCGCCTGGTTGAGCTTCTGGCGATCCTCGCCGTACATCTGCTTCAGCTTCTCCATCTTGGGCTGCAGCACCTTCATCGATGCCATGGAGCGGCCCGCCTTCGCGTTCAACGGATAGAACACGAGCTTGATGGTGATGGTGAGGATGATGATCGACCATCCCCAGTTCTGCACCCACGAGTGGATCCACCGGAGGAACCAGAAGATCGGCTTCGCGAGGATCGTGAGCCAGCCGTAGTCGATCACGAGGTCCAGGCCCGGCGCGATCGTCTTGAGCTTCTCGGTTTCCTGCGGCCCGATGTACAGCGGCACCGAGACCGACCTGGTCTCCCCGGGGGCGATCGTCCCCATCGGCACCTTGAGGCCCGCGGTATAAAGGTTGTCCACGACGTGCGTCGTGAAGAAGTCGCGCTCGACGCCCTGCTTCGGCGCCCACGCGGAGACGAAGTAATGCTGGACGATCGCGATCCAGCCGTCCTTCGCCGCGTTCGGGTAGGGATGCTTGTCCTTGTCGATGTCCTTGAAGTCGAGCTTGAGGTACTTCGACTCCTCGGTGTAGATGCCCGCGCCGGTGAACGTCGACACGCCGCCGAAGTGGCTCGTCTGTGCCGCCTCCTGGCTCGGGGGATTGTTGTCGCGGAGGAACTGGAAGTAGGCCACGGCGGGAATCGCCTGGGCCGTCGTGTTCTGCACGTCGTAGGCGACGTCGATCTCGTAGCTGCCGCGGTGGAACGTATAGCGCTTCGTGACCTGTGCGCCCTCCGGCGTGCGGGCGGTGAGACGCACGACGAGCGAGTCCGCGCCCTGCGGCATCACGTAACCGGCCGCTTCCGGGGTGAAGACCGTCTTGTGCGTCGGGAGCGTATCTCCCAGAAGCCCGGACTGCGTCACGAAAAAGTGCTGCGGATCCGTGGAGAGCAGCGTGAGCGCCTTCGCGCGATCGGTCGCGGAGCCGACCTTGAGCAGCGTGAGCTTGCGAATATCGCCGCCCATGGTGTTCAGGTCGATGTCGAAGAGGTCCGTGCGCACGTTGACCGTCGCGCCCGTCGCGGCGGTCACCGATGCGCTCGAGACGCCCTCCACGGACGGCGTGGTGCCCGGTGCCTGCGCCGGCGTCGACGAAGCGGGCGCACCGGGCTTGGCCGGGGCGCTCGGCACGGACGTCGGGGCGACTTGCGCGCTCGGCGCGGGAACCTGGGGCGCGGTGTGCTTCTGCCACGCTTCCCAGAGCATGAGCGCCGAGAACGAGAAGACGATGAGGGCGATGAGTCGCTGCGTGTCCATCATGGGAAGAGAACCTTCAGGGAACCGGGTCGAAGCCGCCGCCACCCCAGGGATGGCAACGCAGCACGCGCCTGAGCGCGAGCCAGGCACCGCGCGCCGCGCCGTGGCGCTCGAGCGCCTCGATCGCGTACTCGGAGCAGGTCGGATTGAAGCGGCACTGCCGGCCCCACCAGGGGCTCAGCAGGTATTGGTAGCCGCGCACCAACGCGACCAGCCCACGGGAAAATACGGTCATGCCGTGCGGCAGAGCTGCTCGAGCAGCATGTCGAGCTCGCCTTTCAGCAGCGCGAGCTCGGGGACGGGAACGGCCTGGCGCAGGGTCACGACGCAATCCACGGGAAGCTGCTTGGCCAAGTGGCGGCGAAAGGTCTCCCGCACAAGCCTGCGCACGCGGTTGCGCTCCACGGCGCGGGGAATCATCTTGCGCGTGAGCGCGATGCCCAAACGCGAGTTTCCGCTGGCAGAACGGGCCACGTGCAGCACGGCGAGGCGGCCGCGCAATTTGCGGCCCGCCTTGAGGAGCGGGCCGTAAGCGCCACGCTCGGCGAACCGGTGACGCCGCGAAAGACCCTCCTTCCGGGCGTCGCGCGGCACGTGCGCGTCAGACGGCTACGCGCTTGCGGCCCTTGGCGCGCCGCGCATTGATGATCGCCCGCCCGCTCGCGGTCTTCATGCGCACGCGGAAGCCATGTGTCTTCTTGCGGTGGGTGTTGGACGGCTGGAATGTGCGTTTCATGGGTTGGCCTTGAGAACCTCGCCGCGCGATGCACGCGACGAAAAGCCTGAAATTATAGCGGATTCGGCGGCGCCCTGTGAACTTTCGGCGCGCATCGGCCTGTGGATAACGTGGCCCAATCCCGGTAAAATTTGAACTCGTCCTCCCGCCTTTTTTCCCTGACTTCCGCCCCGCTTCGCTCGCATGGATTCGCTTTGGCCGTCGCTCGCCGCTGAGCTCAAGAAAGAGCTGCCGGCCCAGCAATACGACACCTGGATCAGGCCGCTGCGCGCCCAGCAGCATGAGGACCAGCTCGTCCTCGTGGCGCCCAACCACCATGTGCTGCGCTGGGTGCGCACGAACCTGCTCTCGCGCATCGAATCGCGCGTCGAGCGCGTGGCGGGCAACCGGCTCACGGTGAACCTCATCCTGGAAGATCGCGCGGGAGGCATGGCCGAGCCCGAGATCGTGATGCCGGAAGCCGTCGCCGTGCCCGCCGCGGTGAGCGAGCGCCCGGCGCGCGACGAGCACCGGCTCAATCCCGGCTTCACCTTCACCAACTTCGTGAACGGCAAGGCCAACCAGATCGCTCGCGCCGCCGCGATCCAGGTCGCGGAGAACCCCGGCACGGCCTACAACCCGCTCTTCATCTACGGCGGGACAGGCCTCGGCAAGACGCACCTGCTGCAGGCGATCGGGATCGAGGTCCTCAAGCGCAATCCCAAGGCGAAGGTGCGCTACATCCACGCCGAGCAGTTCGTGGCGGACGTGGTACGGGCCTACCAGCACAAGAGCTTCGATTCCCTCAAGCGCTACTACCGCTCGCTCGACCTCTTCCTGATCGACGACGTGCAGTTCTTCGTCGGCAAGTCGCGCTCGCAGGAAGAGTTCTTCTACACGTTCAACGCCCTCTTCGAGGCCCACAAGCAGGTCGCCATCACGAGCGACTGCTTCCCCAAGGAGATGACCGGCATCGAGGAGCGCCTCATCTCGCGCTTCGGCTGGGGCCTCACGGTGGCGGTCGAGCCGCCGGAGCTCGAGATGCGCGTGGCGATCCTGCTCAAGAAGGCGGAGAACGACGGCGTGCGCGTGGACGAGAACGTCGCCTTCTTCATCGCGAAACACATCCGCTCCAACGTGCGCGAGCTCGAGGGCGCCTTGAAGCGCGTGCTCGCCTACGCCCGGTTCAACAACGCCCAGGTGAACGTCGTCACGGCGCGCGAGGCGCTCAAGGACCTGCTCGCGGTGATCAACCGCCAGGTCTCCATCGAGAACATCCAGAAGACCGTGGCCGACTATTTCAAGATCAAGGTCTCGGAGATGTACTCCAAGAAGCGCTTCCGCTCCGTGGCCCGTCCACGGCAGGTCGCGATGGCGCTCGCGAAGGAGCTCACCCAGCAAAGCCTGCCCGAGATCGGCGAGGCCTTCGGGGGCCGCGACCATACCACCGTGCTGCATGCCTGCCGCAAGACGCAGGAGCTGCGCGAGACCGACCAGGAGTTCGCGCGCGATTACGCGCAGCTCCAGCAGATCCTGTTGGGATGATGCGTATGAATCGCGGGACAACCTGTGAATCGTTTTGCGCGGACCCGCGCGGCCCCCGTTTATCCACAGGTTCGCCTTGGCTTCCCCGGTTTTCGCCCCCATCTGAAAGCGATGGCAAGCAGTTGAGGCCAATGGGAAATCCGGAGTTCTCCCGCTCCGGGGCGTCTCCTATTAGCTATCAACTATCTTCTTTTAAAGACAACAGATAAAAGCCAGGACGCATGCTGAAAATCAAAACGACCAACGAGAAGCTGCTGGGTCCGCTGCAGCAGGTCACCGGCATCGTGGAGCGCCGCCATACCCTGCCGATCCTGTCGAACGTGCTGATCACGGCCGCGGGCGACCACGTCGAATTCCTGGCGACCGACCTGGAGGTGCAGATCACCTCGCGTGCCGCGCTGGAATCGAAGGCCGAAGGCGCGGTCACCGTCGGCGCGCGCAAGCTCTACGACATCCTTCGCTCGTTGCCCGAGGATGCGGAGGTCGCGCTCGACGGCAAGGAAAACCGCATGACGGTGCGCGCCGGCAAGAGCCGCTTCAACCTGCAGACGCTGCCGGCGGCCGATTTCCCCAAGATGGTCGAGGCGCGCGATGCCTCGAAGCAGCTCACGCTTCCGCAGAAGGCCCTCAAGGATGCGCTGCGCCTCGTGCAGTTCGCGATGGCCGTGCAGGACATCCGCTATTACCTGAACGGCGTGCTGTTCTCGGTCGAGAAGGACACGCTGCGCGTGGTCGCGACCGACGGTCACCGCCTCTCGTTCGCCAGCCAGTCCATCGGCGGGGACCACGGCAACGTCGAGGCGATCCTGCCGCGCAAGACCGTGCTCGAGCTGATCAAGCTGCTGGCCGACACCGACGAGCCGGTGGCGCTCGCGATCGGCACGAACCAGGTGCGCTTCTCCTTCGGCGGCATCGAGATCGTCTCCAAGATCGTCGAGGGCAAGTTCCCCGATTACCAGAAAGTGATCCCGACCACGCACAAGAACCGCGTGGCGCTCGACCGGGCGCTCCTCGCGCAGTCGCTCAACCGCGCGGCGATCCTGTCCAACGAGAAGATCCGCGGCGTGCGCCTCGTGTTCACGAAGGACGCGCTTTCGATCATCTGCACCAACAACGAGCAGGAGGAGGCCGAAGAGGGCCTGGTCGTCGAGTACGACGGAGACCCGCTCGACATCGGATTCAACATCTCGTACCTGCTCGACGTGCTGAACCACGTCGAGTCGCCGACGGTGTCCGTCACGATGGGCGACTCGAACTCGAGCGCGCTCGTGCAGATGCCGGGCCGCGACGACTTCAAGTACGTCGTGATGCCGATGCGAATCTAGACGCCGCAACAACGACCAGGAACTGAATGGCAACGCTTCCCGAAGTGACCAACCCCGCAGGCCGAGCGGCCGAATACGACTCCAGCAGCATCAAGATCCTCAAGGGTCTCGAGGCGGTGCGCAAGCGCCCCGGCATGTACATCGGCGATACGTCCGACGGAAGCGGCCTGCACCACATGGTGTTCGAGGTCGTCGACAACGCGATCGACGAGGCCCTCGCCGGGCACTGCGACGACATAAAGGTCGTGATCCATACCGACAACTCGATCTCGGTGGTGGACAACGGTCGCGGCATCCCGACCGACATCAAGGACGACGACGACCTCAAGCGCTCTGCCGCCGAGATCGTGATGACCGAGCTGCACGCCGGCGGCAAGTTCGACCAGAACTCGTACAAGGTCTCGGGCGGCCTGCACGGCGTGGGCGTGTCCGTGGTGAATGCGCTCTCCGAGTGGCTGAAGCTGCGCATCTGGCGCGACGGCAAGACGCATTACCTGGAGTTCCGCCACGGCGAGGCGGTGAAGCCGCTCGAGGTCGTGGGCGACACCGACAAGCGCGGCACCGAGGTGCACTTCCTCGCCGCGAGGGAGACCTTCACCCACGTCGAGTTCCACTACGAGATCCTCGCCAAGCGCCTGCGCGAGCTCTCGTTCCTGAACAACGGCTGTGCGATCGAGCTGATCGACCAGCGCACGGGAAAAAGCGAGAACTTCGCGCATGCCGGCGGCGTGAAGGGCTTCGTCGAGTACATGAACCGCTCGAAGACCGTCCTGCACAACAACATCTTCTACGCCAAGGGCGAGAAGGAGGGCATGACGGTCGAGGTGGCGATGCAGTGGAACGACTCGTACGGCGAGTCGGTCCAGTGCTTCACCAACAACATTCCGCAGCGCGACGGCGGCACCCACCTCACCGGGTTGCGCGCCGCCATGACGCGCACGATCAACCAGTACATCGAGTCGAACGAGATCGCGAAGAAGGCCAAGGTCGAGACGACCGGCGACGACATGCGCGAAGGCCTCACGTGCGTGCTGTCGGTGAAGGTGCCGGAGCCCAAGTTCTCGTCCCAGACCAAGGACAAGCTGGTTTCCTCCGAGGTGCAGCCCATCGTCTCGGAGATCGTCGCGCAGAAGCTCGGCGATTTCCTCCTCGAGAAGCCGGCCGACGCCAAGATCATCTGCACCAAGATCGTGGAAGCGGCGCGCGCGCGCGAAGCCGCACGCAAGGCGCGCGAGCTCACGCGGCGCAAGGGCGTGCTGGACGGCATCGGCTTGCCCGGCAAGCTCGCGGACTGCCAGGAACGCGACCCGTCGCTATGCGAGCTGTACCTCGTGGAGGGCGACTCCGCCGGAGGCTCGGCCAAGCAGGGGCGCGACCGCAAGAACCAGGCGATCCTGCCGCTCAAGGGCAAGATCCTGAACGTCGAGCGGGCCCGCATCGACAAGATCATCACGTCGCAGGAAGTGGCGACGCTCATCACCGCGCTGGGCGCCGGCATCGGCGAGGAGTTCAACCTCGAGAAGCTGCGCTACCACCGCATCATCATCATGACGGACGCCGACGTGGACGGTGCGCACATCCGCACGTTGCTCCTCACTTTCTTCTACCGGCAGATGCCGCTGCTGCTCGAGAAGGGCCACATCTACGTGGCGCAGCCTCCGCTCTACAAGGTGAAGAGCGGCAAGGAGGAGCGCTACCTCAAGGACGAGCACGAGCTGCGCCAGCACCAGCTGAGGAAGGCCCTGCACGGCGCGCAGCTCATCCCGGGCGAGGGCGTGACACCGCTCGCGGGTGAAGCGCTCGAGCGCATCGCGTCCGATTACCTCACGACCGAGGCCGTCATCGAGCGCCTGTCGATCGCGATGGATGCCGCGGCGCTGCGCGCGATGCTCGGCATGCCGAAGATCTCGCTCGCCGACAAGGAAGGCGCCACGGCGGCCGCGCGCGCGATCTACGACGCGCTCGCTCCCGATTCGCCGAAGGAGCACATCGAGCGCGATCCGACCTCCGACGGGTGGCGCGTGCGCCTGGAGAAGTTCGTCCACGGCAACAAGGTCGAGACGATCATCGACCAGGCCTTCATCGACAGCGCCGACTATGCGCAGATCGTGAAAACCGCCCAGACCTTGACGGGCCTGGTGCGCGCCGATGCGCAGGTGAAGCGCGGCGAGACGGTGCGCACGGTGAAGTCGTTCAAGGAAGCGCTCGACTGGCTCCTGGGCGAGGCGAAGGGCGGCATGTCGATCCAGCGCTACAAGGGGCTGGGCGAGATGAACCCCGAGCAGCTCTGGGAGACGACGATGGATCCCGAGAAGCGCATCCTGCTGCGGGTCCAGATCGAGGACGCGATCACCGCCGGCGAGATCTTCACCACGCTCATGGGCGACGAGGTCGAGCCGCGCCGGCAGTTCATCGAGAACAACGCGCTCGGTGTCACGAATCTCGACGTGTGAGCATGCGCCGCGCAAGCCGTGACGCGATACGAAGGGGGCCCGCGAGGGCCCTTTTCGTTGGCGTGAACGCTTTGTGCCCGGCGCCGCTCGAATGAATCCATGAGCGCCACCTTCCGCTCGCTCGCGAGCCGCAACTATCGCCTCTGGGCCGGCGGCGCCTTCGTGTCGAACATCGGCACCTGGATGCAACGCACGGCGCAGGACTGGATCGTGCTGGCCGAGCTCACGCCGCACAACGCGACCGCGGTCGGCATCGTGATGGCGCTCCAGTTCGGGCCTTCGCTTTTCCTGCTGCCCATCACGGGGTTCGCGGCGGACCACCTCGATCGCCGCAAGCTGCTGCTCGCCACGCAATCCGCGCAGGGCGTGCTCGCCCTGGTGCTCGGCATCCTCACCGTGACGCACGTCGTCCAGCTGTGGCACGTGTACGTCTTCGCATTGCTCCTCGGCTGCGTCACGGCCTTCGATGCGCCCGCACGCCAGACCTTCGTGGCGGAGCTCGTCTCGGACTCGCTGCTGTCCAATGCGGTCGCGCTCAACTCCACGTCGTTCAACGCGGCGCGCATGATCGGTCCGGCCATCGCGGGACTGCTCATCGCGGGCATCGGTACCGGATGGGTGTTCCTCATCAACGCGGCCTCGTTCGTCGCGGTGATCGCGGCGCTGGGCTTCCTGCGGGTGCACGAGCTGCACCGCAAGGAGCGCGCGGCGCGCAAGCCCGGCAGCCTGCTCGAGGGATTCCGCTACGTGCGGGGCCGTCCCGAGCTCAGGACCATCTTGTCGATGCTGTTCCTGATGATGACCTTCGGCATCAACTTTCCCGTGTTCATCTCGGCGATGGCCGTGAAGGTGTTCCATGCCGGCTCGAACGAGTTCGGCATGTTGAGCTCCATGCTTGCCATCGGGTCGGTCACCGGCGCGCTCTTCGCCGCGCGGCGCGAGACGCCGCGCGCGTCGTTCCTTCTGTGGAGCGCCGGGATGTTCGGCACGGGTCTCGCGATCGCCTCGGTCATGCCGACCGACCTGCTCTTCGGCGCGGCGCTCGTCCTGGTCGGGCTTTGCGCGCAGACGTTCAACACGACGGCCACCAGCACGGTCCAGCTCTGGACCGAGCCCGCCATGCGCGGGCGCGTCATGGCGATCTACATGGCGATCGCGATGGGATGCACGCCGCTCGGCGCGCCGCTCGTGGGATGGGTCGCGGACCGCTACGGCGCGCGCTGGTCGCTCGCCGTGGGGGCGCTGGCGGGAATCCTCGCCGCGCTCGTGGGGCTGCGTTACCTCGTACGCTATCGGCGGCTGCGCCTCGTCACGCGAGAGGGCCGCTGGCGCTTCGAGATGGACGCGCCCGCGCCGTCCCTGGCATCGCCCGAGGACCATTTCCGCCGGCCGACCGAAACCGACGCACGCAAGACGGCCTGACCGGCGGCTGCTACTCGGAGTGATCGAGCTCCACGAGGTGCTTGCCGTGCGGATCGTCCCGCGGCACGAGCAGCGCCACCTGGTAGGGCTCCTTCTTCGTGGCGATCACGTAGACCCAGCCCTCGTCCGCCTCGAAAACGTCCTTCCACGGCGAGCCGTCGGGAGCGCTCGTGCACTGGTACTGCTTGCAGTTGTCGATTTCCCACGCGACGAAATACGGGCGCGCGTCGGCCTCGAAGAAATGCTCAGGGTCGTGCACGAAATGCACCTTCCACCAGGTCCATGCGGCCATGCCGATGCCCGCGACGGCGACCACCTTGATCATCTTGGCGACTTCCACGATGCTCCTTCCCGAGGCACGATGGGTTTTGCGGAATCGTGGCTTCGCGGGCCGCGCGGGGCTGTGACGGAGTTCACAGCGGCCGCGGCACGCCACGTTACGGATGCAGCAGGCCGAGCTAAGGTTCGCGCGGCGACGGCTGAGGCCGCGGCCGCACGAAACCTAAGCTTTATGCGTGAGTCGTACTTAAAATGCCCATCAAGCTCCAGATCGACGGCGGACGCGTCCCGGTGAAGGTGTGGACGGGCGAGCTCGAGCCGCAAGCACGGCGCCAGCTGGAGAATGTCGCGCGGCTGCCGATCGTGCACGGCCACGTCGCGGCCATGCCGGATGTCCATGCCGGCATCGGCGCCACGGTCGGCAGCGTGATCCCCACGAAAGGGGCCATCGTTCCGTCGGCCGTGGGCGTGGACATCGGCTGCGGCGTGAACGCCGTGCGGCTCTCGCTCACCGCGAAGGACCTGCCGGAGTCGCTCACCCGGATCCGCGGCGCCATCGAGGCGGCCATCCCGGTCGGGTTCGACATGCACCGCGGCGTGAACGGCGAGCGCAAGCGCGCGGCGCGGGACCTCGCGCCGGAGTTGCTGCGGATCATCGAGCGCAACCCGAAGCTCGCCACGATGCAGAAGGACATCCGCGAGACGTGGGTCAGGCAGCTCGGCACGCTCGGCGGCGGCAACCACTTCATCGAGGTGTGCCTGGACGAATCGCAGGACGTGTGGGTGATGCTGCACTCGGGATCGCGCGGCATCGGAAACGTGATCGGCCGCTACTTCATCGAGCGGGCGCGCCGCGAGATGGAGAAGAGCGACACGCACCTGCCCGACCGGGATCTCGCGTGGCTCGCCGAAGGCACGGCGGCCTTCGAGGAGTATGTCGAGGCAGTGCACTGGGCGCAGGACTACGCGATCGAGAATCGGCGCGAGATGATGCGCGCGGTGTTGGCCGCCATCGAGCCGCACCTGCCGCCCTTCCGCGTCGTGGGCGAGGCGATCAACTGCCACCACAACTATGTCGCGCGCGAGCACCACTTCGGCGAGAACCTGCTCGTCACGCGCAAGGGCGCGATCCGCGCGGGCGCGGGCGACATGGGCGTGATTCCCGGCAGCATGGGTGCCCGCTCGTTCATCGTGCGCGGCAAGGGTAGCGCCGACTCGTTCTGCTCATGTGCCCATGGCGCGGGCCGCCTCATGAGCCGTACCGAGGCCCGGAAGCGCTTTTCATCGGCCGATGTGCGCGCGCAGACCGCCGGAGTGGAATGTCGGAAGGACGCCGCCGTCGTCGACGAGATTCCCGGCGCCTACAAGGACATCGACGAGGTCATGGCGAACCAGTCCGACCTCGTCGAGGTCGTGCACACGTTGAAGCAGGTCGTGTGCGTGAAGGGCTGAGCCGCCGCTAGGACGCTTTCTTCGCTGCGCCCTTCGGCTTCGCCGCGGCCTTGGTGGACGCTTTCGAGGCTGCCTTGGTCGCGGTCTTGGCCGGGGCCTTCTTCGCCGGCGCCTTGGTGCCCGTCTTCGTCGCGGACTTCCCCTTCTTGCCCTTGCCCGCCTTGGCGTTGATGAGGTCGAGCGCTTCCTCGAGAGTCACCGTGCTGATCATGTTCTCGTCGGGAAGCGTCGCGTTCACCTTGCCGTGCTTCACGTAGGGACCATAGCGGCCCGAGTAGAGCGCCACCGGCTGTCCGTCATCCGGGTGCTTGCCCAGGACCTTCAACGCGCCGCGCGCGCTGAACGATTTCGGCTCCTTCAGGAGCGCCACCGCCCGCTCGAGCCCGATATCGAAGACGCTTTCGTCGCGCGGAATCGACTTGAACGCCCCGTCGTGGCTCACGTAGGGACCGAAGCGGCCGATGGCGGCCACGACCTTCTTGCCGTCATCCGGGTGCGCGCCGAGGTCGCGGGGGAGCGCCAGGAGCTGGAGCGCCGTGTCGAGCGTCACGTTCTCCGGCGCGATGTTCTTCGGGACCGAGACGCGCTTCGGCTTCTTGTCGCCTTCCATCTCGCCCAACTGCACGTAGGGGCCGAAAGGTCCCTGCAGCAGCGCGATGGCCTTGCCGGTCCCGGGGTCCGTCCCGAGCTCGCGCTTCGCGTTCTCGCCGCCCTCCGCGCCGTCGAGGTTTCGCGTGTAGTCGCAGTCCGGATAGCCCGCGCAACCGATGAAGCGCCCGCGGCGCCCGAGGCGGATGGCGAGCTTGTGGTTCCCGCACTTGGGGCACGTCTCGTCCATCTGCTCCTGCGTCACGTCCTTGCGCGAGACGTTCTCCTTCTCCCCGATCTGGGCCGAGAAGTCCTTCCAGAATTTCTCCAGGACCGGCAGCCATTCCTCCTTGCCGTTGGAGATGTCGTCGAGCTCGTCCTCGAGCTTCGCGGTGAAGTCGTAGTCGACCCAGTGCGCGAAGTGATCGGTCAGGAACTTGGCGACGATGCGCCCGACGTCGGTCGGCTGGAAACGCTTCTTGTCGAGCGTCACGTATTCGCGGTTCACCAGCGTCGAGATGATCGACGCGAAGGTCGACGGACGCCCGATGCCGAATTGCTCCAGCGCCTTCACCAGGCTCGCCTCGGTGTAGCGCGGCGGCGGCTGGGTGAAGTGCTGCTCGCCGTACAGGCGCTCGATCGGCACCGCGTCGCCCTTCTCGAAGGCAGGCAGGCGCTTGTCCTCTTCCTCGACGGCGTCGTCCTGGTCCTCGTGGTACACCGCGAAGAAGCCGGCGAAGACCATGGTCTGTCCGGTGGCGCGGAAGACGTTGCCCTCGCCACCCACGGTGAAGTCGACGGCGACCGTGTCGAACTGCGCGGGCGTCATCTGCGAGGCGACGGCGCGCTTCCAGATCATCTCGTAGAGCTTGCGCTGCTCGTCGTTGAGGTAGGGTGCCACGGATTCCGGCGTGCGCTTGATGGACGTGGGCCGGATCGCCTCGTGCGCTTCCTGCGCGTTCTTCGAGCTCGCGCGGTACTCGACCGGCGCTTTCGGCAGGAACTTCTCGCCGTACGTCTTGGTGATGAATGCGCGCATCTCGGCCACCGCCTCCTTCGAGAGGTTCACCGAGTCCGTGCGCATGTAGGTGATGAGGCCCGTCGTCTCGCGGCCGATGGAGATGCCTTCGTAGAGGCTCTGCGCGACCTTCATCGTGCGGTCCGTGGAGAAGCCGAGCTTCCTCACCGACTCCTGCTGCAGGGTCGAGGTCGTGAAGGGCGCCGCGGGCGAGCGCATCTTGCGCTTCTTCTCGATCTCGCGCACCTGCGCGATGCCGTTCGCGTGCCTTTCGAGCAGCGCACGGATCTCCGCGTCGCGCTCGGCGCTGCCGATGGCGAACTGGTCGAGCTTCTCGCCCTTCAGGTGCGTGAGCTTCGCCGTGAACGCGATCTTGTCCTTGTGGCTGTCGAAGTGCAGCGTCCAGTATTCCTGGCTCTTGAATTTCTCGATCTCGAGCTCGCGCTCCACGATGAGGCGCAGCGCCGGGCTCTGCACGCGGCCGGCGGAAAGCCCGCGCCGGATCTTCTTCCAGAGCAGGGGCGAGAGATTGAAGCCCACGAGGTAGTCGAGCGCGCGGCGCGCCTGCTGCGCGTTCACGAGGTCCATCGAGATGGCGCGGGGATGGGCGACCGCTTCCTTGACCGCGCCTTCCGTGATCTCGTAGAAGACCACGCGCTTCATCTTCTTGTCCTTGAGCGCCTTGCGCGACTTGAGGATCTCGGACAAGTGCCATGCGATCGCCTCGCCCTCGCGATCCGGGTCCGTCGCGAGCAGCACGGTGTCGGCGCTCTTCACGGCGCGGGTGATCGCGTCGACGTGCTTCGTGTTGCGATCGATGAGCTCGTACTGCATGCGGAAGTTGTCTTCCGGGTCGACCGCGCCGCTCTTCGGCACCAGGTCGCGCACGTGCCCATACGAGGCGAGGATCTCGAAATCCTTGCCAAGATACTTCTTGAGCGTCTTCGCCTTCGAAGGCGACTCGACGATGAGCAGATGCGATGCCATGGAGGGGTCAGGGAGGGGATTCGGTCAATTCTATAACGCGCCGCGCGCGGGCCTCGGGACGATCACTGCAGCACCGCCGCGCGCGCAGTGCGCTGGAAGAGCCCGCCCGCGAGGACTGCCACGCGGCCTTCGAGCTCGAGGTACGAAAGTCTTCGGGCGATCTCCGGCACGGAAATGCCGGATCGGGCGGCGAGCTGCTCGAGCGAGATGGGGGCGAATCCCATGGCATCAAGCACCTCGTCGCGAGATTCCGGCCGGGTGGGTTGCGCCTGCGCGCGCTCGTCGCGCAAGCCGATCTCGAAGAGCACGTCGTCGGCGCATTCGGTGAGCTTGGCGCCCTCGCGCAGCAGCGCATGCGCGCCCTTCGACATCGGCGAGTGGATCGATCCCGGCATTGCGAAGACGTCCCGTCCCTGGTCGAGGGCGCACTTGGCGGTGATCAGGGAGCCGCTCTTCAGCGCCGCCTCGATCACGAGCACGCCGCGCGCGAGCCCACTGATGAGACGGTTGCGCACGGGGAAGTTCCATCGCGAAGGTGTCGTGCCGGGCTCGAAGTCGCACACCAGGCAGCCTTCCCGTTCGAGGCGCGCCGCAAGCTTGCGATTGCCGTCCGGATAAACGATGTCGATGCCCGTGCCGAGGACCGCCACGCTGGATGCGGGACCGCTCAGGCCGCCTTCGTGGGCCGCGGCATCGATGCCCAACGCCATGCCGCTCACGATGCATACGCCGGCGCGCGAAAGCTCCGCGGCGAGCTCGAACGCATCGCGGCGTCCCTGCGACGTGGCATTGCGGCTGCCGACGATGGCGATGCCGGTGGCGTGCAGCCGGTCGACCCGGCCCTTTGCGTAGAGCACGAGAGGCGGATCGGCGATCTCGCGCAAGGTTTGCGGATAGTCCGCGCTGTTCCACGTGATGAGGTGATGCCCCGCCGTCTCGCGCCAGCGCAGCACGCGCTCCAGCATGCGCTCGTCCGGGCCCGCGCGAAGGCACTGTGCGACAGCGGGCTCGACGCGCGCTTGCATCTCGTCGCGGCTCGCCGCCCACATCGCCTGTGCGCTGCCGAACGCCTCCACCACGCCGCGCTGCTTGATCCATCCGATGCCGCGCACGAGCGCAAGGCGAAGGATGGCCTGGCTTTCCGCATTCCATTCCTGCGAGCGCATCGCGAGCTCCGTTCGTGTCGACTCCACCTCAACGGAGCACGGGTTGCGCGCGATGACGCGCGAGGCGGAATGAAAAAGGGCCCGCGCGGGGCCCTGTTTCGCGACGCTGGGAACTCTCAGGGGGTCTGCACGACGTCGCCCACGTAGATCGGCCGCGTGGCGCGCATGATGATGCCGTACGACATCTTCTGGAACACGCGGAAGACCAGCACGAGGCCGGTGCGCTCGTCGGGCAGTCGAACCGTGCCGTGGGACGCATCGGCGGCCTTCTCGTTGCCGACGTGATGCCCGGGCGGTTCCGGCACCACGGGGTTCGGCTTCATGAGCGGCAGCTTCCAGCCCATGTATGTCGTGCGGCGGTATCCGTCGATCGGCTCGCCCTTGCGCATCGTCGCGAGCACGTGGCCCACCTCGATACCGTCGCGCGAGCCGCGATTGAGCGCGACCACCTGGAACTGCCCCAGCTCGGAGACGCCACCGTCCACCGCCATGATGACGCCGTGGATCTGCGTGGCCGGCGCGTGCGGAATGAAGCTCGGGAACGTGTTCTCGCGCGCCGGCGCCAGCCGGTCGCCGCGATTGATCTCCTGCGCGGACTTCACCACGTCGAGCGTGGTGGCGGTCTCGCGGTCGCCGAAGCGGCGCACGCGCACGTCACCCACGTAATGCGCTTCGTAGCCCAGGAGCTCGCCCGTGTCGGGGTCGTGCATCGCATCGCCGGGCCGGTAGACCTGCCAGTTGAGAGGATCGCCGGGACCGATGCGATCGGCATACGCGGTATCGCCCGTTCCCACCACCACGCGGTCATCGGGCGTGGCGAGGATCGTGGGGGCCGCATCGAAACCGCCGGCCTCCACGACCAGGGGCTGGGTGAGGAAGGGGCCCAGGACACTGGCCGGGATGGTGGGGATGGCCGTGCGCAGCGGCTCGACCCGGACGCGTGGCTCGAGCTTGACGACGTTCGCTTCTGCGGCCGCGGGCCCTTCGCCGCCGCCCGCGCCGCCACCGGCGGCTCCCAGGCGCAGGCTGGGGTTGGCCCCGGAGCGATCGAGGGTGATCACGTCACCCGGGTAGATCCAGTGCGGGTCCTTGATCTCGTCCCGGTTCATGTTCCAGATCTGCGGCCATTTCCACGGATCCTTCAGGAACTTGCCGGCTATGCCCCACAGCGTGTCGCCTTTGACAACCGTATAGGTGTCTGGCGCGTTGGGCTGGAGGTCGCCCTGCGTGACCTTCTCGGTGGATGCGTTCGGGGACGCCGGGGCCGCCCCCTTGGGCGCCTCCGTCGCTCCCGGCATGCCGTCGGCAAGGGCGGCCGTAGGAACAAAGATGGCCGCGCCGACGACTAACGATATAATTGCCTTTCGCATGGCGGCGCTCGCTTCTTGTTTATGGAGCTCAGGATCCATATGTAGAAAAAGGGTTACGGCCCCTTTTTCAAGTAATGCGGCAGATTCTGCACATAATTTGTTCATGTAGCAAGCTTTTATGGCCATCCTCGAGATCCTGCAGTACCCGGACCCCCGGCTCAATCTCCCCGCCCAGCGCGTGGAAAAGATCGACGCGCCCACGCGCAAGCTGATCGACGACATGGTCGAGACGATGTATGCCGCCCCGGGCATCGGGCTCGCCGCGAGCCAGGTCGACGTGCACAAGCAGATCATCGTGATCGACGTGAGCGAGGACCAGAGCGACCTGCGCGTCTTCATCAACCCGGAGATCACGCGCCGCGAGGGGCTCGCCACGAACCAGGAAGGCTGCCTCTCGGTGCCCGGCATCTACGACAACGTCGAGCGCGCGGACAGCGTGACCGTCACCGCCCTCGACCGCAACGGCTCGCGCTTCACGCTGAACGCCTCGGGCCTGCTCGCGACCTGCATCCAGCACGAGATGGACCACCTCCAGGGCAAGGTCTTCGTCGACTACCTGTCCGAGCTCAAGCAGAACCGCGTCCGCACGAAGCTCAAGAAGCGCCAGCGCAAGGCGGCCTGAGGGCGCCTTGCGCGTCGTCTTCGCCGGCACCCCGCCCTTCGCCGCGGTCGCGCTCGAGGCGATCGCCGCCGCCGGCCACCGGATTCCCCTCGTCCTGACCCAGCCCGACCGTCCCGCCGGCCGCGGGCTGAAGCTCACGCCGTCGGCGGTAGCCACCCTCGCCGAGCGCCTGGGGCTGCCGCTTTTCAAGCCCTCCACGCTGCGCGATGAGGCTCCGCTGCATCGGCTGCGCGACGCACGGCCGGAGGTGATGGTGGTCGCGGCCTACGGGCTCATCCTGCCCCAGCAGGTCCTGGACCTTCCCGCGCGGGGGTGCATCAACATCCACGCCTCGCTCCTGCCGCGTTGGCGCGGCGCCGCCCCCATCCAACGCGCGATCCTGGCGGGCGATGCCGCGACGGGCGTTTGCATCATGCAGATGGATGCCGGGCTCGACACGGGCCCCGTCCTTTCCGTCGCCGAGACGCCCATCGGGCCCGAAGAGGACGCCGGGACCCTCACCGCGCGGCTTGCCGCCTTGGGAGCCCAGTGCGTTGTCACCGCCCTGGCAGACCTGCCGCGGCTCGTGCCCCAGCCGCAGGACGAGAGCCGCGCCGCCTACGCCGCCAAGATTTCCGCCGCGGAAGCGGCGCTGGACTGGGGCCAGCCCGCGGCGCGCCTGGCGCGGCAGGTGCGAGCCTTCAATCCGGTTCCCGGCGCTTTCAGCCGGCTGCGCGGCGATGTGGTGAAGGTGTGGCAGGCGCGGGCCGTCGAGGGCCGCGGAGCGCCCGGGGAAGTGCTGGCGGGACCCGCAGGGCGGCTCGTGGTCGCATGCGGGGAGGGGGCGCTGGAGCTCCTGCAGGTCCAGCGGGCGGGTGGGCGCCGTACCGCCGGCGGCGACTTCCTGCGCGGCGCCGGGCTGGCCCCGGGCACGAGCTTCGATCCGGCGCCCGCCGGGGTCGCCGTTCGCGGCTAAGTCGTTGTTTGCAGGAGAAATCCTGCACGCGGATGTGTGATTCTCGACGTAGCCGCAGGCGGCTATTAGTGATACATTGGAGTCGCTCGAAAAGTGTGGCCTTCCTGCCACACTTGTTGCACAATTACCGAACGCGTCGCGACTTTTCGGACCCGGCCGCGCCCATGACATTCGCGCCATTGCACTTCATCGCATCGTTGCCGCTCGCCAGGAGCGCATCGCGCTTCGCGCGATGGATGCGTGCATGCGCGTTCGCATTCACCGCGCTCACGTTGCTGCCTGCGCACGCCGAAGGCATCGACGTGAAGTCCGCCGCGCTGGTGCAGGACGACGATGGCTGGCACCTCGACGCGCAGTTCGACGTGCAATTCAGCCCGCGCCTCGAGGAAGCGGTGAACCGCGGCGTGCCGCTGTACTTCGTGGTCGAGTTCGAGCTCTCGCGGCCGCGCTGGTACTGGTTCGACGAGAAGCCGATCCAGCTCACGCAGACCTACCGCATCACGTACACGCCGCTGCTGCGCCAGTATCGGCTCTCGATGGGCAGCGCCTACCAGAACTTCACGCGCTTCGACGAAGTGACGCGCGTGCTCTCGCGCATCCGCGACTGGCATGTCGCGGACAAGGGGGCCATCAAGCTCGACGGCCCCTACCAGGCCAGCGTGCGCATGCGGCTCGACACCGCGCAGCTCCCGAAGCCGTTCCAATTGAACGCGATCGCCTCGAAGGACTGGGCGCCCGCCTCGGAGTGGTATCGCTGGTCCATCGATAATCGATGAGGGCCCTGATATTCCTGTGTGTGGTCACCGGCGCCGCGCTGGTGTACCTCATGTCGGAAGCGTCGTCGAACAACGCCTTCTTCGCCCAGAACTACAAGCTTCTCTTCTACTTGGGCCTCGGGCTCGCGATGGGGCTGGGCAGCCTCATCGTCTACCAGCTGCTGCTCCTGCGGCGCAAGCTGCGCGAGCGCGTGTTCGGCTCCAAGCTCACCCTGCGGCTCATGGTCGTCTTCGCCCTGATGGCGTTGATCCCGGGCGGCCTGGTGTACGCGATCTCCTTCCAGTTCCTGCAGCAGTCGATCGAATCGTGGTTCAACGTGCGCGTGGACGAGTCGCTCAATCGCGGCATCAGCCTCGGCCAGCGCGTGCTGCAGAACTCGCTCAAGGAGCTGAACGAGAAGGCCGAGGCGATGGCGCAGTCGCTCGCCTCTTCGACCGGCTCCGAGGCGGCGACCCTCAACCGGCTGCGCGAGCAGCACTCGATCGAGGAGGCGACCCTGCTCACCTCGCGCGGGCGCATCGTCGCGCAGTCCGGCTCCGAGCCGGTGGCGCTCCTGCCGGACCTGCCCTCTCCCATCGTGATGCGCCAGGTCCGCGCCCAGCAATCGGTGCGCTCGATCGAGTCGATTCCCGATCGCGGGCTCTTCCTGCGCGTGATCGTGCCGGTCAACAAGCTCAGCATCACCGACGACATCCGCGTGCTGCAGGTCCTGCAGCGCGTGCCCTCCGCGATCGCGAAGGACGCGGAGATGGTCGAGGCCGGGTACAAGGACTACCAGCAGTTGCTGCTCGCCCGCGTGGACTTGAAGCGCATCTTCGGGCTCACGCTCACGCTCGCGATGCTGGTGACGCTCTTCTCGGCGCTCGCGCTCGCCTTCCTGCTGTCGGAGAAGCTGTCCGCGCCGCTCTCGGCGCTGGCCGAGTCGACGCGCGCCATCGCGAAGGGCGACTACTCGAAGCTCAACCCGGTCAAGAGCCGCGACGAGTTCGGCGTCCTCACGCAATCGTTCAACACGATGACGCGCCAGATCGCCGAGGCGACCGACGCGATGGAGCGCAACCAGCGCCAGCTCGAGAATGCCAAGGCCTACCTCGAGAGCATCCTGTCGAACCTCACCTCGGGCGTGCTCACGCTCGACGAGCGCCTCGCCGTGCGCACGATGAATGCCGCGGCCGCCCAGATCCTGGGAGTCGCCGAGCAGGCATTCCACGCCATGAAGCTCGCCGAGTGGCCGCGCGCGGAGCCCGCGGTCGCCCCCTTCGCCGAGGTCGCGCTCAACCGCTTCAACACGCCGGGCAAGGACGAGTGGGAAGAGCAGCTCGAGTACCGGCGCTCGGACGGGCAGCGCACGCTCCTCGTGCGCGGCAGCCGGCTCGATACCAGCGAGCCGGGCTATGTGCTGGTGTTCGACGACATCACCCACCTCATCCAGGCGCAGCGCGATGCCGCGTGGGGCGAGGTCGCGCGACGCCTCGCGCACGAGATCAAGAATCCCCTCACGCCGATCCAGCTCTCGGCCGAGCGGCTGCAGCACAAGCTCACGCCGAAGCTGCCGGAGGCGGACGCGGAAATGCTCAAGCGCGCGACCGGCACGATCGTCTCGCACGTGGCGGCGCTGAAGGGCATGGTCGACGACTTCACGCAGTACGCGCATGCCTCGCGCATGAACGCCCGCGCCGTCGCGTTGAACGACCTCGTGAAGGAAGTGCTCGTGCTCTACGAGTCGATGGGCGTGGCGATCGAGGCGCGGCTCGCCGACAACCTGCCGCTCATCCACGCCGACCCGGGCATGCTGCGCCAGGTGCTGCACAACCTCTTCCAGAACGCGATCGACGCGCTCACCGGAGTGGACAATCCGCGTATCCTCGTGAGCACGACGCTCGGCACGGGAGGCGTGCTCATCACGGTGCGCGACAATGGAACCGGCATCGCCGAGGGCGTGATGGGCCGCATCTTCGAGCCGTACGTGACGACCAAGCCGAAAGGCACGGGCCTGGGGCTCGCCATCGTGAAGAAGATCGTGGACGAGCACCATGGGCGTATCCTTGTCGAAAACGTGAAGCCCCATGGCGCGAACGTGAGCATCGTGCTGCCGTTGCGCGCCGCCGCCTGAAACACCCATAACGCATGTCAGCAAACCAGATCCTCGTCGTCGACGACGAAGTCGGCATCCGCGAGCTGCTGTTCGAGATCCTCCGCGACGAGGGCTACGGCGTTCGCCTGGCCGAAAACGCGCAGACCGCCCGCTCCGCACGCAAGGAGATGCGCCCCGACCTCGTCCTGCTCGACATCTGGATGCCGGACATCGACGGCATCACGCTGCTCAAGGAATGGGCGGCGAGCGGCCAGCTCACGATGCCGGTGGTCATGATGTCGGGGCACGGCACCATCGATTCCGCCGTCGAGGCGACCCGCATCGGCGCGTTCGACTTCCTCGAGAAGCCGATCAGCCTGCCGAAGCTCCTCGCCACCGTGGGCAAGGCGCTCGCGGGCGGCCGCGTGCTGCCGAAGACGGGGCTCGCGCTGGTGAACCTGGGACGCGCGCGCGTGATGCAGGAGCTGCGCGCACGCCTGGACCAGGTCGCGCGCCTGCACACGCCGGTGCTCCTCGTGGGCGAGCCGGGCTGCGGGTTCGAGGTCTGCGCACGCCACCTGCACCTCGCCAACACGCCGTGGGTCGCGCCCGAGGACACGGAGTGGCTCGCGACCAATCCCTTCGAGCCGCTCACCGAGGCGCGCGAGGGCACGCTCTTCCTCTCCGAGATCGGCCTGCTCTCCAAGGCCGAGCAGAAGGGCCTCACCCAGCTGCTGGCGAAGGTCGACAAGTTCAATGTCCGCCTGGTCTGCGCGACGACCGAGGCCCTCACGGCCATGGTCGAGGACGGCCGCTTCGACGCCGCGCTCTACAACCAGCTTTCGGGGCTCACGATCCGCGTGCCCTCGGTCGCCGACCATCCGGAGGACATTCCGGACATCGCCGGCACGATGCTCACACAGCTCGTCGACGCCAACGAGGTGCCCTTGCGCAGCGTCACGGTGGGCGCGCTCAACGCCATGCGCAACCTCGACTGGCCCGGCAACCTGCCGGTGCTGCAGAACGTGGTGAAGACGCTCGCCCTCACCGCGCTCGGCGGCGAGATCTCGGGCGACGACGTGAACCGCGTCGCGCGCGAGTTCAACCTCGGCCCGCGCGAGCAGGCGACGACCGAGGTCGGCGTGTCGCTCGACCTGCCGCTGCGCGACGCGCGCGAGCAGTTCGAGAAGCAGTATTTCCTGCACCACATCCGGCGCGAGGACGGCAACATGTCGCGCGTGGCCGACCGCGTCGGGCTCGAGCGCACGCACCTCTACCGCAAGTTGAAGCAGCTCGGCATCCGCCCCTCGGGCAAGACCGACGACGGCGCCGCCTGAGCGGCGCTACGCGCGCTCGAGCTTCCCCAGGCGCACGGCCGTGAGCCCCGTCTTGATGTTGTTCGGCACGGGCATCACGAGCACGCAGTTGTCATAGGGCGCGAGCACCGGCTGCTCGCCGTCGTAGGCGATCACGTCGCCGCGGCGCGGCACGATCTCCAGGCCCGTGAACGCCTTGGCGAAGCGGAACGAGGGCGTGCTCGCGATGACGGCCTCGGTCACCTTGATGAGCTTCTGCGCCGGCACCGGCGCCTGGATCTGCGAATCGGCGAGGGCCCGGTCGACCACGTCCACGCGACGCAGGAAGCGCCACACCGTCTGCCACGCGACCCGCTCGGCCGCGAGCTCCCAGTGCTGGCCGCACTCCACGAGCAGCGAATTCTTCGGGCTGCCGGGGTCGCCGAAGCCGCCGTAGTCGCGCATGCGCGTGCCGTTCGCGTGCCCGGTATCGCTCACGATGTGCTCCGGCACGCCCACGTCGAAGGCGAAGCGGATGCCCTTCTCGAGCGGCCCGCAGATCATGACCGGCGGGCTGGGCTCGAGCATGCTGTGGATGTCCAGCAGGAAGTCGGCCTGCTCCACGAAGGGGCGCAGCTCGCGCGCGCGATCGAGCTCGACGCTGTGGCGCGGGCCGTCGAGGGTCGCCGGGGTCCAGACGCGATTGAAGTCCTCGTCGATGAAGCGGCTCGCGTAGGGGTTGCGCGGATCGAAGCGCTGGAAGGCCTGCACGTTGTTGAACGAGAGGGTGAGCTTCCCGCGCGTGGGCCGCACGTTCATCTTCAGCAGCCGGTCGAGCGCGATGGCGCCGCAGATCTCGTTGCCGTGCGTGAGCGCGTTGATGAGCGCGTGCGGGCCGGGCTTGCCGCTGTCGAAGGTATGGATCCACTCGACGCCCGTGTTCGAGCGGCGGTAGGGCGTGAGGTCGGGAGCCTGCAGTTCAATGGCGATGGACATGTTCAGTGGCGGTGGTGGTCGTGATCGTGGGCATGGCCGTGGTCGTGGTCATGGTCGTGGTGATGATGCTCGTGGCCGTGATGGTCGCCGTGGTGGTGGCCGTGGCCGCCATGCTCCTCGGCATAGTCTGCAACCTGGCGCACGAGCCGGTCGAGGTTGCGTTGCAGCTCGGCGAAGCCGGCGTTCCTGCCGCGCGTGCGCTCGTCCATGTAGAGCCGGCGGTTGACCTCGATCTGCAGGCTGTGCCGGCCGGCCTTCGGATCGGAGAACGCGCGCACGAGCTCGACGCCCTTGTAGGGGTCGTTCACCTTCACCTCGTAGCCCATGCCCTTCAGCGTGTCGCGCACGAACGCGGTGAACTGCGCGTCGCACGTCGTGCCGTCGCGGTCGCCGAGCACGAAGTCCGCGCGCGCCTTGCCCGGCCCTTCCTCGGAGATGCGCCCGCTCATGGCCGGCATCGAATGCAGGTTGAGATGCCATACGGTGCCGAAGTGGTCGTGCGCCGCATCGAGCGCGTCCTTCACGGCACGCTGGTAGGGCTGGTGGTACTTCACGATCCGCTGCTTCACCTCGTCCACGGAGAGCTTGCGCGCGTAGATGGGCTGTCCCGAATCGAGCACGCGCCAGATGAGCCCGATGCCGAGCTCGGTCTTGCGCGTCGCGATCGCGGGCCCCGGCCACGCGCCTTCGATGAGGGAAGCATCGATGTCGAGGAGCGACCGGTTGGGATCGATGTAGCTGCGCGGGAAGCGTGCCGCGATGAGCGTGGCCCCATGGTCGGGACCCGAGGCGTACAGCTCGTGCACGTAGCTGTCCTCGGCCTGGCGCAGCAGCTCGAGGGCCACCGCCGGGCGGAAGTCGTCGGGATATTCCGTGCCGCTGTGCGGCGAGTCGAGAACCAGCGGCAGGTGTCGCTGTCGCGGCGCGGTGAGGTCGAAGGCGGAAGTCATCTATCTCTCGTTCAGGTGGCAGGCGGAAACGTGGCCTTCCCCCACCTCGCGCAACGCCGGGGCCTCGTGGCGGCAGCGTTCGAAGGCGTGGGGACAACGCGGGTGGAAATGGCAGCCGCTCGGCGGGGCGAGGGGCGACGGGATCTCGCCGCGGATCGGCACGAAGCTGCGCCGCCGCAGGTCCATGCGCGGCAACTCGTCGACGAGGGCCCGGGTGTACGGATGGTTCGGCGCGGCGAAAAGATCCACGGCGCGCGCGGACTCGACGACGCGCCCGAGATACATCACCACGACGCGATCGGAGAGATGGCGGATCACGCCGAGGTCGTGGCTGATGAAGAGATAGGTGAGGCGCAGCTCCTCGCGCAAGCGCGCGAAGAGGTTGAGCACCTGGGCCTGGATCGACACGTCGAGGGACGCGACCGCCTCGTCGCACACCAGGAAGCGCGGCTCGACGGCGAGAGCGCGCGCGATGCCGATGCGGCTTCGCTGGCCGCCGGAGAACTGGTGCGGGAAACGCCGCATCGTGGCCGGATCGAGTCCCACGCGCTGCAGCACGCCGGCCACGTACTCGTCGCGCTCGCGCCGGCGCACGAGGCCATGCACGGCCGGAGCCTCGCCCACGATGTCCACGATGCGCATGCGTGGATTGAGCGACGCGAAGGGATCCTGGAAGATCATCTGCACCGCGAGGCGTTCGCGCCGGTCGCGCCCCGAGTCGAAGTCGGCATAGGGGCGGCCTTTCCAGAGGCGCTCGCCGGCGCTGGGCGAGAGGGCCCGCGCCACGATGCGGCCGAGCGTCGACTTGCCGCAGCCGGACTCGCCGACCAGGCCCACGACCTCGCCCTCGCGCACGGTGAGATCCACCCGATCGAGCGCGTGGACGGCCGGCGCGGGCGCCGCCGGCCGCAGCAGGCGCGTGGCACGCTCGGCGAGGTCCAGCGTGCGCTCGAAGCGCTTGGAGACGGCGCGCAGCTCGACGAGCGGGGCCGGCAGCGCGCTCATGCGAGCGGGTGGGCGCAGCGCACGCGGCGGGTCCCGAACGATTGCGAGGGCGGCTGCGTGCGGCATGCCTCGGTGGCGCGGCCGCAGCGCGGGCGGAACGGGCAGCCGTCGAGCGATTGCAGCGGCGACGGAGCCATGCCGGGAATCTGCGGCAGCGGCCGGCCCGGAGCGTTGCGGCCGGGCACCGACTCGAGCAGTCCGCGCGTGTAGGGATGCAATGGACGGTCGAGCACCTCGTCGACGCTGCCGCTCTCGACGATCCGTCCCGCGTACATCACGCACACGTCGTCGGCGAGGCCGGCGATCACGGAGAGGTCGTGGGTGATCCAGATGAGGGCGGTCGCGCTCTCGCGGCAGAGCTTCTGCATCTCGTACAGGATCTGGCCCTGGATGGTGACGTCGAGCGCCGTGGTGGGCTCGTCGGCGATCACCAGCGCGGGGCGGTTGAGGAGCGCGATGGCGATCGCCACGCGCTGGCGCATGCCGCCCGAGAGGTGGTGCGGATACGCACGCAACCGCTCGTCGGGGGCGGCGATGCCGACCTTCGCGAGCGCCTCACGCGAGCGGTCGCGCGCCTCGGCGCGGGAGACCGCGTGATGAGCGCGCACGGCCTCTATCATCTGCGTGTCGATGCGCAGGACCGGGTTGAGCGTCATCATCGGGTCCTGGAAGATCATGGCGATGCGGTTGCCGCGCAAACCGCGCCACTGCGCGTTCGACAGGCCCACGAGGTCGCGCCCTTCGAAGCGGATGTGGCCGCCGACGATGCGGCCGGGCGGGTCGACGAGGCCGAGGATGGAGTAGCCGGTCATCGACTTGCCGGAGCCCGATTCGCCGACGAGCCCCAGGATCCGGCCGCGCTCGAGCGAGAAGCTCGCGTCGTCCACCGCCTTCACCACGCCGGCCTTCGTGAAGAAGTGCATGCGCAGGCCCTCGACCTCGAGCAGCGGCGCGCTCATCGCGAAAGCCTCGGATTCAGCACATCGCGCAGCTGGTCGGCGACGAGGTTGATCGCGATGATCGTGAGCATGAGCGCGACGCCGGGGTAGAAGCTGATCCAGTACTTGCCCGAGAGGAGGTACTGGAACCCGTTGGCGATGAGGAGCCCGAGCGAGGGCTCGGTGATCGGCAGGCCCAGGCCGAGGAACGAGAGCGTGGCCTCGAGGGCGATCGCGTGCGCGACCTGCACGGTCGCCACCACGATGAGCGGCGGCAGGCAGTTCGGCAGCAGGTGCCTGAGCACGATGCGCGCGCGCGAGAGGGCCAGCACCTCGGCGGCCTCGATGTACTCCTTCTGCCGCTCGACCAGTGCGGACGAGCGCACCGTGCGCGCGTAATAGGCCCATTGCACGGTGACGAGCGCGACCACGATCTTGCCGACGCCCTGTCCCAGCACCGCGAGCAGGATGAGCGCGATCAGGATGGAGGGAAACGAGAGCTGCAGGTCGACCACGCGCATGACCACGGCGTCGACCCAGCCCCCGAAGTACGCCGCCGCGAGCCCGAGCACGAGGCCGAGCGCCAGCGCGCACACCACGCTGCTCACGCCCACGCCGAGCGAGATGCGCAGCCCGTAGAGGATCGCCGAGAGCATGTCCCGGCCCTGGTCGTCGGTGCCCAGCCAGTGCACCGTGCCGTTCATCGAGGCCTCGCCGGGTGCCAGCTTCGAGTCGAGCACGTCGAGCTGCGAAAGGTCGTAGGGGTTCTGGGGCGAGATCCACGGCGCCGTGAGCGCGGCCAGCGCGATCGCCACGAGAAGGGCCAGGCCCACCAGGGCAAGGCGGCTCTCGGCGAAATCCGCGAGGATGCGCCTCCACGGCGACTGCACGCCGACCGGCGCTGTCGTGCCCGTGGCGGCGGCCTCGGCCGCGGCGGCCACCAGGTCGCGCGTGGCCTCGTTCATCTCAGTGCGCTCCGGCCGTCGCCCCGCCCAGCCGCACGCGCGGGTCGAGCAGGGAGTAGAGGACATCGACCGCGAAGTTGATCACGACGAAGATCAGCACGATCACCATGAGGTACGCCACGATCACCGGGCGGTCGAGCTGGTTGATCGAATCGATCAGGAGCTTGCCCGTGCCGGGCCACGCGAAGATCGACTCGGTGACGATGGCGAAAGCGATCACGGAGCCGAGCTCCAGCCCGATCACCGTCACGATCGGGATCAGGATGTTCTTCAGCACGTGGACGCCGATCACGCGCGAGGCGGAGAGTCCCTTCGCGCGCGCGAAGCGCACGTAGTCCTGCAGCAGGGCCTCGCGCGCCCCGGCGCGCGTGAGCCGGATGAGGAGGGCCAGCTTGAAGAGCGCGAGGTTGAGCGCCGGCATCGCGAGGTGCTTCAGCCCGTCCACGGTGAGGAAGCTCACCGGCACGCCGAAGAGCAGCACGGTCTCGCCGCGGCCATTGGGCGGCAGCCACCCGAGCTCCACCGAGAACACCATGATGAGCACGAGCCCCACCCAGAAGGTCGGCAGGCTGAAGCCCAGGATGGAGCCCGCCATGATGGTCCGGCCCACGAGGGATTTCGGGCGCAGGCCTGCCACGAGGCCGAGCGGGATGCCGAGCGCGATGGCGAGCACGGTCGCGCAGAAGGCGAGCTCGAGCGTCGCCGGGAGGCGCTGCAGCACGAGCTGGATCGCCGGCACGTTGTAGACGAACGAGTGCCCGAGGTCTGCGTGCAGCGCTCCGCGCAGGAACACCAGGAATTGCTCGGCGAGGGGCTTGTCGAGGCCGAGGGCGGCCGTGGCGCGCGCCCGCTCGATGGCATCGGCCTGGGGGTTCACGAGGAGCTCCACCGGGTTGCCGATCGCATACACGCCCACGAAGACGAGCAGCGACATCGCGACGAGCACGAGGAAGCTCTGTCCCAGCCGGCGCAAGGCGTAGGCGACCATGGACCGATTGTCGCACGCTGTCGCCCCGGCGTAGCCGGGGCCCGGTCGACCCGGATCCCGGCCAGCGCCGGGATGACCCGGCTCCTCAGCGCGAGGGTTTCAGGTCCATCGCGAGCGTGTACTGGTCGGCGCGCGCGGCATAGTGGTAGCCCGCCGCCGTGCCCCACGTGCTCTTCTCGTAGTGGATCGGGATGAGCCCGGTGTCGTTGAAGACGATCTCGGCCGCGTGCGCGATCATGGCATAGCGCTTCGCGTCGTCCATGGTCTCGAGGGCTTCGGTGAGCACCTTGTCGAACTCGGGGTTCGAATAGCGTCCGCGGTTGTTCACGCCCATGCCGTGCGCCGGGTCGTGCGTCGCGAGAAGCGAGCGCAGCCCCGAGCCCTGCTCCATCGACTCCGTGCCCCAGCCCAGCAGCATGTAGCCGAACTCGAGCTTCGTGGCCTTGGTGAAGTACACGCTCGAGGGCATCGTCTCCACCTTCGCATCGACGCCGATGCGCGAGTAGAACTGCGCGATCGCCTGGGCGATCTTCGCGTCGTTGATGTAGCGATTGTTCGGGCCGAAGATCGTGAGCGCGAAGCCGTTCGGGTAGCCCGCCTCGGCCAGCAGCTTCCTGGCGGCGTCGGGATCGTACTTCGGCGGCTTCAGGTTCTTGCTCGTGCCGGGAAAGCCGTCGGGCAGCATCTGCGAGGCGGGCACCGCCATGCCTTCCATGATGCGCTGGTCGATCGCGTCGCGGTTGATCGCGATCGAGAGCGCCTTGCGCACGCGCGAGTCGCGGAAGGGATTTTTCTGCAGGGCGCTTCCGTCCTTCGCCGTCACGAACGGCGGCGGCCCTTCCGTCGACTGGTTGAGGTGCACGTAGATCACGCGGTTGGTGACCGTGCTGGCGAGGTGGAAGCGCTTGTCGTGCGAGAGGTTCGCGATGTCCGAGGTGGGCACCGTCTCGATCATCTGCACGTCGCCCGACAGGAGCGCGGCTACGCGCGCGGCGGAATTCGAGAGGATCTTGAAGGTCACGGTGTCCCACGGCTGCTTGCCGCCCCAGTAGCCGGGATTGGCCTTGAGCACGATGCGCGAGTTCGGCACGTACTCGACGAATTCGTACGGCCCGGTGCCGATGGCGGCCTTGCCCGAGTTGTAGTCGGCGGTCGTGGCGCCCTCGCCGTTCTTCTTCGAGACGATCGCGACCGACGCCATGTCGCTCGGCAGCAGCACGTGCGGCTCCGCGGTCTTGAACTGGATCGTGTACGGATCGATCACCTTGATGTCGACGATCGGCTTGGTGAACGTCGCGAACGACGACGGGCTGTTCGGCACGTTGGGCACGCGCTTCAGCGTGAAGACCACGTCATCCGCCGTGAAGGGCGAGCCGTCGTGGAATTTCACGTTCTGGCGCAGCTTGAATTCCCACGTGAGGTTGTCGATCGGGCGCCACGAGGTGGCGAGCCCGGGCATGAGCTTGCCCTGCGGATCGCGCAGGATCAGCGCCTCGAAGACGTGCTGCAGCAGGCTGTTGTTCGGCGAGAGGTTGTGATAGTGCGGATCCATCGACGTGATCGCGGCCTGCAGCCCGATCGCGACGTCCTTCGCGCCGGCCGCCGTGGCCGCGAGCGCGGCGACGACGACGATTGCGGCGCGCAATATGCGCAGCATGATGTCCTCCTCCTTCGATTTGCGCGCTCGCGAGCGCGGATGCGCCGCATGATACCGTGGCCTCCATGGATGCCGTCCAACGCTTCGAAGCGCTCCTCGCCGCCGGCAAGGACGGAGCGCTGCTGCGCTTCGGCCTCGGCCTGCAGTACCTCAACGCGAACGAGGGCGCGCGCGCGGAGGAGCACCTGCGCAAGGCGGTCGCGCTCGACCCGGCCTATTCGGCGGCGTGGAAGCTGCTCGGCAAGGCGCTGGAACAGCAGGAGCGCGTGACCGAGGCGATCGATGCGTATCGCCGCGGCATCGAGGCGGCCGGGAAGCGCGGGGACAAGCAGGCGGCGAAGGAGATGGCCGTTTTTGTCCGGCGCCTGGAGAAGCGCGCGGGCGGCGCCTAGGCGGCCGCGAGGAAACGCTCGAGCGGCTCTTCCGGCGCGTCCTTCACGATCGCGGCGCGTCCCAGCGCGTCGAGCAGGATCAACGTGATGCGGCCCGCCTCGTTCTTCTTGTCGCGGCCCATGTAGCGCAGCCACACTTCCGGCGCGATGCGCGGCGGTTGCACCGGCAGTCCCAGCGCCTCGAGCAAGGCGATGAGCCGCTCGGCGTCGGGTGCGGGAAGCCTCCCCAGCCGCGAGGAGAAGCGCGCGGCCATCGCCATGCCCGCGGCGACGGCTTCGCCGTGCAGCCAGGTGCCGTATCCCTCGGCCGACTCGATCGCATGGCCGAACGTGTGGCCGAAGTTCAGCAGCGCGCGCGCGCCCGACTCGCGCTCGTCGGCGGCCACGATCTCCGCCTTGATTTCGCACGAGCGCTGGATCACGTGCGCGAGCGCCGCGGCGTCGCGCGCGACGAGCGCCCCGGCGTGGGCCTCGATCCACTCCAGGAAGGCAAGGTCGTGGATCGCCCCGTATTTCGCGACTTCGGCGAGCCCGGCGGCGAGCTCGCGCGGCGGCAGCGTGGCCAGGGTCGCGGTATCGGCCACGACGGCGACCGGCTGGTGGAAAGCGCCGATCATGTTCTTGCCGAGCGGATGGTTGATGGCGGTCTTGCCGCCCACCGACGAATCGACCTGCGCGAGGAGCGTCGTCGGCACCTGCAGGTGAACGATGCCGCGTTGGTACGTCGCCGCCGCGAAGCCCGCCATGTCGCCGGCCACGCCGCCGCCGAGGGCGACGAGGACGGTCCCGCGATCGGCGCGCGCCTCGAGGAGGGCCGCGAAGATGCGGTCCAGCGTCTGCCAGTCCTTGTGCGATTCCCCGTCGGGCAGCACGATGCGCAGCGTGCGCGCGCCCGCCTGTACCAGCGTGCGCTCCAGCGCATCGGCATAGAGCGGGCCCACGGTCGCATTCGTGACGATCGCCGCCAGCCGCCCGCGCACATGGGGCGCGAAGAGGTCCGGCCGCGCGAGCAGGCGCTCGCCGATGTGAATGGGATAAGAGCGCTCGCCGAGCGCGACCTGCAGCGTTTGCATCCGGATCTCAGCCATCCTGTCCCGCGAGCGCCCCATGCGCCTTCAGCGCGGCCAGCACGCGCGAGAGCGCGGCGGCGGCATTTTGCGATCCCGTATCCACGACGATGTGAGCGGCCTCCCGGTAGAGCGGGTCGCGCTCGCCCAGCAGCCGCTCGAGCGTGCCCTTCGGGTCGGGGGTCTTGAGCAGCGGGCGCGCCGTATCGTGCCGCGTGCGCTCCCACAGGCTCTCCAGGCGCGCGCGCAGGTAGACCACGGTGCCGCTCGCGCGCATCACGTGACGGTTCTCTTCGGCCAGCACCGCGCCGCCGCCGGTCGCGATGACCCGGTCGTCGTGCGTCGCGGCGTCCGCGAGCGCGCACGACTCGCGCTTGCGGAAGCCCTGCTCACCTTCGATCTCGAAGATGGTCGACACCGCGACACCGGTCTTCTCGACGAGCAGCCGGTCCATGTCGACGAACTCGAGGCCCAGGCGCTGCGCGAGCGCGCGGCCGAGCGTCGTCTTGCCCGCGCCCATCATGCCCACGAGATAGATGTTTCCCCGCCCCATCGCGTCGAGCATAGCCGAAAAAAAAGCCCCGGAAGTCCGGGGCTCGGGGATCGGACAGCCTCCGGTATCAACGCACCGTCAAGGTGTCCTTCACGATCTTGGGCGTCACGAAGATCAGCAGCTCGGTCTTGTCGTCCTGCTTCGCCACGTTGCGGAAGAGCACGCCGACGAAGGGCAGGTCGCCCAGCAGCGGGACCTTGGTGGTGGTCGTGCGCGTCGTCTGCTCGAAGATGCCGCCCAGCACGATGGTGTCGCCGTTGTCGACCAGCACCTGGGTCGAGACCTTCTTCGTGTCGACCGAGGGCACGCCGGAGAAGACCTGGCCCACCGCGTCCTTCTTCACGTCGAGGTCCATGATGATGCGATCGTCCGGCGTGATGCGCGGGGTGACCGCGAGCTCGAGGACCGCGGGCTTGAACACCACCGTGGTCGCGCCGCTCGCCGCCGCCGTGAGGTACGGGATCTCCGTACCCTGCGAGATCACCGCCTTGCGCTTGTCGGCCGTGATCACGCGCGGGCTCGACACCACCTTGCCGCGGTTGTCCGCCTCGAGCGCCGAGAGCTCGACGTTCACGAGGTTGCCGCTGCCGAGGTTGAGGATCGAGAGGGCGAGCTGGCCGGCCGCGCCCACCACCGGCAGGTTCACGTTCAGCTGCTCGGGCTGGCCCGACATCGGCACGAGGCCCGAAGAGCCGGTACCCGGGAAGTAGTTCGGCGTGCCGGTCACGCCGTACGGCGACACGAGCGAAGCGGAGCCGCGCGAGGCCGGGTTGTTGTTGAGCGGGTTCACGGTATCCGTGAGCGACCCCGAGACGCCCAGGTTGTAGTTGTTCGTATTGAACGCCGACTGCGTGCCGAAGCGGGCGCCCAGCTGGCGGCCCCACTTGTCGTCGGCGATCACGATGCGCGCCTCGATCAGCACCTGGCGCACCGGCACGTCGAGCTGCTGGATGAGGCGGCGCACTTCCTCGAGCCGCGCGCCCGAGTCCTGGATGAACACGGTGTTCGTGCGCTCGTCGACGGTCACGCTGCCGCGCTTGGACAGCACGCGTTGCTCCTTGTCCGAGAGCAGCGTCTTGATGTCGGCCGCGCGGGCATACGAGAGCGGGTACGACTCGGTGCGCACGGGCTCGAGGTCGGAGACCGCGGCCTGTGCCTCGAGGGCGAGCTTCTCCTTCGCGGCGAGCTCGTCCGTCGGCGCGATCAGCACCACGTTGCCGTTCTTGCGCTTCGACAAGCCCTTGGCCTGCAGGATGATGTCGAGCGCCTGGTCCCACGGCACGTCCTTCAGCCTCAGCGTGAGGTTGCCGCCCACGGTGTCGCTCGTGATGATGTTGAGCCCCGTGAAGTCCGCGATCACCTGCAGCACCGCGCGCACTTCCACGTTCTGGAAGTTGAGCGAGAGCTTCTCGCCCGAGTAGCCCGGGGTGGAGCTCTGCACCAGCTTGTTCGGGTCTTCCTTGACCGGCTTCACCTCGAGGATGAACTGCGTGTCGGTCTGGTAAGCCGAGTACTCCCAGAGCCCGCGCGGCTCGATCACCATGCGGCCGTTGCCGGCCTGCTCGAAGGTGTCGACGTAGCGCACCGGCGTGCCGAAGTCGCCCACGTCGAGGCGGCGCACGAGGTTGCCGGGGATGTTCGTGTTGATGAAGTCGACCACCACCTGGCGGCCCTGCTGGCGGATGTCGATGCCGATGTTGGGC
>Ga0157369_10001147_pt1 | contig 33050 bp, 27 predicted proteins | sample C25metaG_FD_113461 | JGI IMG/M metagenome (GOLD analysis project Ga0157369, IMG submission 113461) | Corn rhizosphere microbial communities from Kellogg Biological Station, Michigan, USA - C2-5 metaG | ecosystem: Host-associated > Plants > Roots > Rhizosphere > Soil | place: USA: Michigan... | reverse complement strand
TCACGTCGACCGCGCCGATTCACCTCCGCCACCGAACGAGGATGTTGACCTCGCCCGCGCTTGGGCGGTGCTCGAATCGGTGCCGGACCCGGAAATTCCGGTCGTATCGATCAGAGAACTGGGGATTTTGCGCGGCGTCGAGCGGGCCGAAGATGGCGCGGTCGAAATCGTCATTACGCCGACGTACTCGGGATGCCCCGCCATGGCGCATATCGCCGAGGACATCGGGCAAGCGCTCGATCGCGCGGGCTTGAAGCCGCATCGGATCAAGACCGTCCTCGCCCCCGCATGGACGACCGACTGGATCACGGACGAGGCGCGCGAGAAACTGCGCGCGTACGGGATCGCGCCGCCCGGCGGACAGTGCGGAGCCGCGCCTGTGCACGAGCAAGCGGTCCGCTTCGTCCCGCGCCCCGTTGCCGCCCCCGCCTGCCCGCGCTGCGGCTCCGCTCACACCGAGCGCTTGGCGCAGTTCGGCTCGACCGCGTGCAAAGCCCTTTACCGCTGCCTCGATTGCCGCGAACCCTTCGATTACTTCAAACCCTACTGAACCCATGACGACCCCGCAATTCCATTCGCTGCGCATCCGCGAGGTGCGGCCCGAAACCGCCGACGCGGTTTCCGTCTCGTTCGAAGTGCCGCCCGAACTGCGCGAGCAATATCGCTTCACGCAGGGTCAATTCGTGACGCTGAAGGCACACGTCGATGGCGAGGAAACGCGACGCTCTTATTCGATCTGCGTCGGCGTCACCGACTACGACCGAGACGGCGAATTGCGCATCGGCATCAAGCGCGTGCGCGGCGGCCGCTTCTCCAACTTCGCCTTCGACACGCTGCAGGCCGGTCATACGATCGAAGTCATGACGCCCGACGGCCGCTTCTTCACGCATCTGAACGCCGAACAGGGCAAGCAATATGTGGCTTTCGCCGGCGGCTCCGGAATCACGCCCGTACTCGCGATCGTGAAAACGACGCTCGAACTCGAGCCGCGCAGCACCTTCACGCTGATCTACGGCAACCGCAGCGTCGATGCGATCATGTTCGCGGAAGAACTCGAGGATCTGAAGAATCGCTACATGAACCGCTTCGTCCTGTATCACGTGCTGTCCGACGATATGCAGGACGTCGAGCTCTTCAACGGCGTGCTCGATCAAGCGAAATGCGCCGCGTTTCTCGATATGCTCGTTCCCGCGTCCGCGGTCGACGAAGCGTTCATTTGCGGGCCCGCGCCGATGATGGATGCAGCCGAAGCGGCGCTGAAGGCGGCGAGCGTGGCGCAATCGAAGATTCACGTCGAACGCTTCGGAACGCCGTTGCCGCAAGCGGGCGCGCCTGTCGTCGAGATCACCGACGACACGCCGGCCGCCGAACTGGAGATCGTCATCGACGGCAAGCGCCGCAAGATGCGGCTGCCGTATGAAGGGGCGAGCCTGCTCGATGTGGGCTTGCACGCCGGTCTCGCGCTGCCGTATGCCTGCAAGGGCGGCGTTTGCTGCACATGCCGGGCGAAAGTGCTCGAAGGGGAAGTCAAGATGGACAAGAACTACACCCTCGAAGCACAGGAGCTTCGCGACGGCTTCGTGCTGACGTGCCAGTGCCATCCCGTCAGCGAACGCGTCGTCGTCAGCTACGACGAGCGTTGAACCCCGGACCGGCCGCGCGCTTGACGCATCCGCGTTTCGCTTAAACTAGCGCCCGGCGGTCCGAGGCCGCGCTGCGCGGCGGCTCCCCGCCGCCTAGCGCGCAAAAGCAACGATCAATACGATTCCAACGCGATTCTTGCGCCTGGGCCGGCCCCCAACGACGACACAACCATGGCCCGTACCCGAGCACCCGATCACGACACCCAGCGCGAGCAGATCCTCGAACTCGCCGCCAGCGCCTTCGCGCAAACGAGCTATCCCAGCACTTCGATGGCCGAACTGGCCGCGGCCAGCGGCACCTCGAAAGCACGGCTTTATCACTACTACGAGAGCAAGGAAGCGATCCTGTTCGATCTGCTCGACCGCTACACCAAGCGGCTGATGCTGATCATCGCCGAGGTGGAGGGCTCGAGCCAACGGCGCGCTCTGTCCGAGCGCGAAACGTTCGCCGAACTCGTGCGAGCCTTTCTGATCGAGTACGAGACCTCGCACAGCCGGCACGTCGCGCTGCTCAACGACGTCAAATATCTCGTCGAAAGCCAACGGGAAGTCATCCTCGATCGTCAGCGCGACATCGTCGCCGCGTTCGCCCGCCAACTCGCGCGCGCGTACCCGGACCGCGTCACGAAAGACAACCAGACGGCGCTGACCATGATGGTGTTCGGCATGATCAATTGGACCTTCACCTGGCTCAAGCCGGGCGGGCGCCTCGGTTACCGCGAGTTTGCCGATCAAGTCGTGCAGGTGCTGGAGCGCGGTCTCGTCCCAACGGCGAGTGACGGGGCCACGAGCGCACGAGGCTAACGCTGCACCGCAACATGGAAACATCAGCCTAGCATCGGTCAAAATGACGCGACGCGTCGTCGCAACACAGAAGTTTTTGCCTAAAATTCAATAACTTAGGCGCCTACTAAGGCGCTAATAGAGGATGGTCTCGGGGTTGCACTCGGGTTTTCCCTAGTGACACCGATGCGCATCGGGTAGAATTCGCATTGCGTCGCAGCAACGGACGCACGACGAAAGGAGAACCCACGATGAACCCGCAGCCCTCTATCCGCGCCGCCGCGTCGACCGAGCAGCACGAGCGCCGTGCGCAAGCGGCGCATCGTGAGTCCGTGCTCGTGCGTGAGTTGACGGCGGGCGACCGCGACCCACTGTTGACGCACTTTCTCGCACTCAACGTGGACGATCGCCTCCTGCGCTTCGGTCAGGCCGCGCCCGATCATGTGATCGAACACTACGTGCAATCGATCGATTTCTCGCGCGACAAGGTCTTCGGCGTATACGATCGCGGGCTTGATCTTGTAGGCGTGGGCCATCTCGCCTACTTGCCGGCCGAAGGCGAAAATCGCACCGCCGAGTTCGGCGTGTCCGTGCTCGAAAGCTCGCGCGCAATGGGCGTCGGCTCCAAGCTGTTCGCGCGCGCGGCGATGCATGGGCGCAATACGCGCATCACGACGCTCTATATGTACTGCCTGTCGCGCAATACGACGATGATGCACATCGCCAAGAAGGCCGGGATGAAGATCGAGTACGCCTATGGCAGCGCCGATGCGTACCTGACGCTGCCGCCGGCCGATCAAACCAGCATCATCACCGAGATGCTGCAAGAGCAAGCGGCGGTGTTCGACTATGCGATCAAGCGCCAAGCCCGCAATACGGCGCGCATCATCGAGGCGATGATGCCGGCAGAGGCGCTCGCCTGATCAAGCGCCGCGGTTCATCGCGCCCTCTCGAGGCTATTCGAGGCCGCTCAAACCTGCTCAAGACTGTTCAAGACTCTCCCCCTAGCGCACCGCGCTCCCCTGTGCGGTGCGCGCGGCGAGGCGGCTTCGGCAGCCTCGCCGCCCTCTCCTCCTCCTCGCTTGCACACGGCCACCATAGCGCGCCGATCGATCATAGGATCGGCAAAGCGGTCGTCTCTTTGAACGATTCCAACGCGAAACTCGTCTTGACGTCGATGACGGACGGATGATGCAGCAGTTGATCCTGCACGAAGCGAGAAAAATGGATCATGTCTTTGACCTGCACGCGCAGCAAGTAGTCCATCTCCCCGGTCATCGCATGACAGGCGACCACTTCCGGCCACGATTGCACGGCCGCTCGAAAGAGCTCGGCGTGCGTCGTCCCGGCATGCCCCGTCGCACCGCCACGTTTCTCCAGGCGAACGTTGACGTAAGCGAGCAACCCAAGGCCCAGCTTTTGCGGATCGAGCAGGGCGACGTAGCCGCGTATCACGCCCGCTTCTTCGAGCCGTCGAATACGCCTTAGGCACGGGCTCGGCGAGAGGTTGACGCGCTCCGCGATGTCCTGGTTGGATGCGCGCCCGTTTTCCTGCAAAAAGGCGAGAATGCGCCTGTCGACGGCATCCAATTCGATCTCGGCCATCTTTTTATTCCTCTCGGGTTTATTGAGACAGAAAGTTGCGCAATCGTAGTCGACGCCGAACGAGTTCGCAAATTTTTGTTGCGACCGTCGCTATACACTTGCGTCTATTCCTCGTGGCCTGCGACGCTAGGCCACACCCAGACCGGAGAGACGGAGACAAGCATGCAGGTTCAAACGTGGGATAACCCTGTCGGCACGGACGGCTTCGAATTCATCGAATACACGGCGCCCGATCCGAAGGCGCTCGGCAAACTGTTCGAGCAAATGGGCTTTACTGCGATCGCCCGCCATCGGCACAAAGACGTGACGCTGTACCGGCAAGGCGAGATCAATTTCATCATCAACGCCGAACCCGATTCGTTCGCTCAGCGCTTCGCGCGCCTGCATGGGCCGTCGATCTGCGCCATCGCGTTCCGGGTACAGGACGCCGCCAAGGCCTACAAGCGCGCGCTCGACCTCGGCGCCTGGGGCTTCGACAACAAGACCGGCCCGATGGAGCTGAACATTCCCGCCATCAAAGGGATCGGCGACTCGCTGATCTACTTCGTCGATCGTTGGCGCGGCAAGAATGGGGCCCCCGCCGGCAGCGTCGGCGATATCGATATCTACGACGTCGACTTCGAACCGATTCCGGGCGCCGCGGCGCGTCCGGTCGGCCACGGCCTCACGTACATCGATCACTTGACGCACAACGTCCATCGCGGACGCATGCAGGAATGGGCGGCCTTCTACGAGCGGCTGTTCAATTTTCGCGAAATCCGCTATTTCGACATCGAAGGCAAGGTGACGGGCGTCAAATCCAAAGCGATGACTTCGCCCTGCGGCAAGATCCGCATTCCGATCAACGAGGAAGGCTCGGAGACAGCGGGCCAGATTCAGGAATACCTCGACGCTTACCACGGCGAAGGCATTCAACACATTGCGCTCGGCTCGTCCGATATCTATCGGACCGTGGACGGGCTACGCTCGACCGGCATCAAGCTGCTCGATACGATCGACACCTATTACGAACTCGTCGATCGTCGCATCCCGGGGCACGGCGAGCCGCTCGACGAGCTCAAGAAACGCAAGATTTTGATCGACGGCGAGAAGGGCGACCTGCTATTGCAGATCTTCACCGAGAACCAAATCGGCCCGATCTTCTTCGAGATCATTCAGCGCAAGGGCAACCAGGGGTTCGGGGAAGGCAACTTCAAGGCGCTGTTCGAATCGATCGAACTCGATCAAATTCGCCGCGGCGTGGTGTCGGACAAGGCCTGAAAGATGGGATGCGCGACGGCGGAACGCTGCCGCGCTGGAAGGGGCTCGGAGGGGTGCGCCGCGGCGATCGCCGCGGTGGGCGAAGCCGCCGCGGCTACACAGCGCGGCAATGCGATCACATCAAGGCGACCGGCATCGTATTCGCAGCCGCGCTAGCGTCTTCACGCTTGGCGGCGGCCGCCTCGACGCTCGATGCATGCGCGCGGCTGGCCCGTGCAATCGGCCGTGCCGCGAACGGCGTGCGCGCCGCCTTCCCCTCACCGAGCGACGCGGCCCATGCCTCGGCCGGGCTCGCGCCGATGCCGGCCTGCGCCATCGTGCGCGATACGGCCGCCGCGATCACGCCGGCTTGCGCCTGACGCGCCGGCAAGCTCATCGCGAAAAATGCCGCGGAAATCATGAGGAAGGTCTGAACGTGTCGCTTTTCCATCTGTACTCCTTATATTTAAGGGCGCCATGGCAAGCCATCCGCCAGGGCGCCTCGCGCAGCCATCCATCCCAATGTGGGTCGGGCCGCGTGCCCGCCAATGAGCGGCAGGTTGGGAAATTAGACCAGGTCGGGCACGCTCGCTCCACCCTTTACACAACACGTTACGGGCGTTACAGAAGGAAACGCGCGCGTGACACAGCTGTGTCACGCGCCATTTTCGAGATATTGGACCGCCGGGGAAGTCTTGCCAGATAAGCGGTGGCACCATTTTTGACTGCTGCGGCGGGTTTCCACCAGTGCTACCATCGCAAAAAATCCGCCAATATGGCGGCCCCGGCCGAGGCATCCACAAGATGCGCCAGGCTGAGACGTTTTGGTGATCCCAAACAGGGTTGAGGAGTCAACATAATGAATGCCCCGCTGGACGCAGGTCAGCGAGCCTCGCTCGAAGCTGCGCTATCTTCCGTCACGCTCGACGACAAATACACGCTCGAACGCGGCCGCGCCTATATGAGCGGCATCCAGGCGCTGGTGCGTCTGCCGATGCTGCAACACGCCCGCGACCAAACCGCCGGACTCAACACAGCCGGTTTCATCTCCGGCTATCGCGGCTCGCCGCTCGGCGGCCTCGACCTCGCCCTGTGGAAGGCCAAACAGCATCTGGCCTCCAATCATGTCGTGTTCCAACCCGGGATCAACGAAGATCTCGCCGCGACGGCCGTCTGGGGCACGCAGCAAGTCAATCTCTACCCCGGCGCGAAGTACGACGGGGTGTTCTCGATGTGGTACGGCAAGGGCCCCGGCGTCGATCGCTCCGGCGACGTGCTCAAGCACGGCAACTCGGCCGGCTCCTCGCGCCATGGCGGCGTGCTGGTGCTCGCCGGCGACGACCACGCCTGCAAGTCCTCGACGCTCGCGCACCAATCCGAACATATCTTCAAAGCCTGCGGCCTACCGGTCCTCTTTCCGTCGAACGTCCAGGAATACCTCGATTTCGGCCTGCATGGCTGGGCGATGAGCCGCTACTCGGGCCTATGGGTGGCGATGAAATGCGTGACGGACGTTGTCGAATCGTCGGCTTCGGTCGATATCGATCCGCATCGCATGCAAATCGTGCTGCCGACCGATTTCGCCATGCCCGACGGCGGCCTGAACATCCGCTGGCCCGATCCGCCGCTCGTGCAAGAAGCGCGGCTGCTCGACTACAAGTGGTACGCAGCGCTCGCTTATGTGCGCGCCAACAAGCTCGACCGTGTCGAGATCGACTCGCCGCAGGCCCGCTTCGGCATCATGACGGGCGGCAAGGCGTATCTCGACGTACGCCAGGCGCTCGTCGACCTTGGTCTGGACGACGAGACCTGCGCGCGCATCGGCATTCGGCTCTATAAAGTGGGCTGCGTCTGGCCGCTCGAAGCGCAAGGCGCGCAAGCCTTCGCGCGCGGGCTCGACGAGATTCTCGTCGTCGAAGAGAAACGCCAGATTCTCGAATACGCGATCAAGGAAGAGCTGTACAACTGGCCCGACGCGCAGCGCCCGCGCGTGTTCGGCAAGTTCGACGAGAAGGACGGCGCGGGCGGCGAGTGGTCCGTGCCGATGGGTAACTGGCTGCTGCCCGCGCACTACGAGCTTTCGCCCGCGCTGATTGCCAAGGCGATCGCGACGCGTCTCGAGAAATTCGAATTGCCCTCCGATGTGCGCGAGCGCATCGCGGCGCGCATCGCCGTGATCGAGGCCAAGGAAAAAGCGCTGGCCAAGCCGCGCGTCACCGCCGAGCGCAAACCGTGGTTCTGCTCCGGCTGCCCGCACAACACATCGACGAATGTGCCCGACGGCTCGCGCGCGATGGCCGGCATCGGTTGCCATTACATGACGGTCTGGATGGACCGCAATACGAGCACGTTCAGCCAAATGGGCGGCGAAGGCGTGGCATGGACGGGCCAGGCGCCGTTCACGAACGAAAAGCACGTGTTCGCCAATCTCGGCGACGGCACCTACTTCCATTCGGGACTGCTGGCGATTCGGGCGGCGATTGCGGCCCAGGCGAACATCACCTACAAGATTCTCTACAACGATGCCGTGGCGATGACGGGCGGTCAGCCCGTCGACGGCGTGTTGACCGTGCCGCAGATCACGCATCAACTTGCCGCGGAAGGGGCGAAGAAGATCGTCATCGTCACCGACGAGCCGCAGAAGTACCACGGCACGACGCTGCTCGCCCCGGGCGTGACGATCCACCATCGCGATCAGCTCGACGAGGTGCAGCGCGAGTTGCGCGAGATCGAAGGCACGACGATCCTCGTCTACGACCAGACCTGCGCGACCGAGAAACGCCGTCGCCGCAAGAAAGGCGAGTTCCCCGATCCGGCGCGGCGCGTCGTCATCAACGAAGCGGTCTGCGAAGGCTGCGGCGATTGCTCGGTGCAGTCGAACTGCTTGTCGGTCGAGCCGCTCGAAACCGAACTGGGCACCAAACGGCAGATCAATCAATCGAGCTGCAACAAGGACTTCTCGTGCTTGAAGGGCTTTTGCCCGAGCTTCGTGACGGTGGAAGGCGGGCAGTTGCGCAAGCCCAAGGCGGTCAGCGCGAAGGCCAGCAGCGATCTACCGGCCATCCCGGAGCCGACGTTGCCCGAAATCGCGCGCCCGTACGGCGTGCTCGTCACGGGCGTGGGCGGCACGGGTGTCGTGACGATCGGCGCGCTGCTCGGGATGGCCGCGCACTTGGAGCAAAAGGGCGTGACCGTGCTCGACGTAACCGGTCTCGCGCAAAAGGGCGGCGCCGTGATGAGCCACGTGCAGATTGCCAATACGCCCACCGACATCCATGCCACGCGCATTGCGATGGGCGAGGCGAACCTCGTGATCGGCTGCGACGCCATCGTCACGGCTAGCGACGAATGCACCTCGCGCATGAAGTTCGGGCTGACGCGCGTGGTCGTCAACAGCTCGAAAACGCCGACGGCCGAGTTCATCAAGAATCCGAATTGGACCTTCCCCGGCACGAGCACGGAGCAGGATGTCCGTGCGGCTGCCGGCGAGCACGTCGATCTCATCGATGCAAATCGCTTCGCCGTCGCATTGCTCGGCGATGCGATCTACACCAACCCGTTCGTGCTCGGCTATGCATGGCAGCGCGGGTGGCTGCCGCTCTCGCATCGCTCGCTCGTGCGCGCGATCGAGCTCAACGCCGTTCAAGTGGAAAAGAACCTCGCCGCATTCGAATGGGGCCGGCGCGCGGCGCACGACTTGGCGAGCGTCGAACGCGCTGCCAAGCCGGCCGCGGGCGCGCAGGACGCGGGCGCGACGGTGATCTCGCTGCATACGAAGAAGTCGGTCGACGCGTTGATCGCCAAGCGCATCGAGCTTCTGACCGCTTACCAGGATGCGGCGTACGCCAAGGGCTGCGAAAGCCTCGTCTCGCAAGTGCGGGCTGCCGAACGCGCGCTCAACGACGGCAGCGCCGTCAGCGAGCCGTTGACGGAAGCCGTCGCGCGCAATCTGTACAAGCTGATGGCGTACAAGGACGAGTACGAGGTCGCGCGCCTGCAGACGGATCCGGCGTTCCTCGCGAAACTGAAGGAGCAGTTCGAAGGCGATTGGAAGCTGAACTACCATCTCGCGCCGCCGCTCCTTGCGAAGAAGGACGCCAAGGGGCATCTCGTGAAGAAGCAGTACGGGCCGTGGATGTTGTCCGCGTTCAAGTTGATCGCGAAGATGAAGTTCCTGCGCGGCTCGGCCTTCGACATGTTCGGCAAGACGGAAGAGCGCCGCACGGAGCGAGCGTTGATCGGCGAGTACGAAGGGCTCGTGCGCGAGTTGATCGCCGGGCTCAAAGCCGAGAACGTCGCGCTCGCGATCGAACTGGCGAATCTGCCCGATGGGATCCGCGGCTACGGGCATGTGAAGGAAAACAACCTGAAGGCGGTGCGGGTGAAGTGGAATGAGCTCATCGCCAAGTGGCGCAAGCCTGACGGCGGTGCGACGCGCCACGCGGCGTAAGCGCCACTCATCGGCCCGTAGCCCCGTCGGCCGCGCCTGCCCGCTCCGATCGGCATGAAAAAATGGCGGCTGTTCGTCACGACAGCCGCCATTTTGTTTGGCTTCAGCGCTCAGGTGCGTACCGCCTGCGCCTAGCGCGGCCGCACCTTCCCGCGGGTTACTCCGCCCGCACGTTCGCCGCGGCGACCGCCGTCATATTGATGATCCGCCGCACCGTCGCCGCGGGCGTGAGGATATGCACGGGCTTATCCGCGCCGAGCAAGAACGGCCCCACCGTCACGCCTTCGCCGCCGACCATCTTCAGCAGGTTGTAGGCGATGTTCGCGGCTTCGACGTTCGGCATCAACAGCAGGTTCGCTTCGCCCGCGAGCGTCGTGCCCGGGAACGACTGCTTGCGGATGACTTCGGACAACGCCGCATCGCCGTGCATTTCACCGTCGACTTCGAGGTGCGGCGCGCGCTCCGCGATCATCTTGCGCGCGGCCGCCATCCGCTGCGACGTCGACGACGGCGCGCTGCCGAAGTTCGAGTTCGACAGCAGCGCGATCTTCGGTACGATGCCGAAACGCTCGATTTCCCGCGCGGCCAGAATCGCCATATCGGCCAACTGCTCGGCGCTCGGCACTTCGTTGACGTACGTATCGCAGATGAACAGATTGCGGCCCGGCAGCATCAACAGGTTCATCGCCGCATAGTGCTCGGCTTGCGGCGCGCGGCCGAGCACTTGCTCGATGTACTTCAAGTGACTGTGATACGTGTCGATCATGCCGCAGATCATGCCGTCGGCTTGGCCCAGGCGAATCAGGATCGCGCCGATCAGCGTGTTGAACTTGCGCATCGCGGCCTTCGCGATCTCGGGCGTGACGCCGTCGCGCGCGCCGAGCTCGTGATACAGCTGCCAGCTTTGCGTGAAGCGCGGATCGTCCTCGGGATCGACGATCTCGAAGTCCGTGCCGGCCTTCAGCTTCGAGCCCATTTTCTTCAAGCGCATATCGACGACCGACGGCCGGCCGACGATGATCGGCTTGGCGATTTTCTCCATCAGCACGAATTGCGCGGCGCGCAGCACGCGCTCGTCCTCCCCCTCGGCGAAGACGATGCGCGCGGCATTCTTCTTGGCCGCGGCAAACACAGGCCGCATGACCATGCCCGTGCGATAGACCGTCGTGCCAAGTTGCTCGCGATAAGCGTCCATATCTTGGATCGGACGCGTGGCCACGCCCGAATCCATCGCCGCTTGCGCGACGGCCGGCGCAATTTTGATGATGAGACGCGGATCGAACGGCTTCGGAATCAAATACTCAGGGCCGAATTCGAGCGAATGGCCTTCGTACGCTTTGGCCACTTCGTCGCCCTGATCCGTTTCTTCAGCCAGCTCGGCGATCGCGCGCACGCAAGCGAGCTTCATCTCTTCGGTGATCGTGGTCGCGCCGACATCGAGCGCCCCGCGGAAGATGAACGGAAAGCACAGGACGTTGTTGACCTGATTCGGATAGTCGGAGCGACCCGTGGCGATGATGGCGTCGGGGCGCACGGCTTTCGCGTCTTCCGGACGAATCTCGGGCTCGGGGTTGGCAAGCGCCAAGATGAGCGGCTTCTCGCCCATCTCCTTGACCATCTCGGGCTTGAGCACGCCCGCGCTAGAGCAGCCGAGGAAGACATCGGCCGATTTGATCGCATCGGCCAGCGTGCGTGCGTCGGTCACGGCCGCGTAGCGCGCCTTGGACGGATCCAGATTGCCCCGGCCTTCGTAGATGACGCCCTTCGAATCGGCGACCAGCACGTTCTCTTTGGACAGCCCCAGCTTCACGAGCAAGTCGAGACAAGCGATCGCGGCGGCGCCCGCCCCCGAGCAGACGAGCTTGACCTTCGACAGCTCCTTGCCCACCACTTTCAAGCCGTTCAGGATGGCGGCCGACGCAATGATGGCCGTGCCGTGCTGATCGTCGTGGAAGACGGGAATTTTCATGCGCTCGCGCAGCTTCTGCTCGATATAGAAGCACTCGGGCGCTTTGATGTCCTCGAGGTTGATGCCGCCGAGCGTGGGCTCGAGCATGGCGATCGCCTCGACCAGCTTGTCGGGGTCGGACTCGGACAGTTCGATGTCGAACACGTCGATGCCGGCGAACTTCTTGAACAGGCACCCCTTGCCTTCCATGACGGGCTTGGCGGCGAGCGGGCCGATGTTGCCGAGGCCGAGCACCGCCGTGCCGTTGGTCACGACGCCGACGAGATTGCCGCGCGACGTGTACTTTTGCGCGTCCAGCGGATCGGCGTGAATCGCCTCGCAAGCCGCCGCCACGCCCGGCGAATATGCGAGCGAGAGGTCGAGCTGGTTCGACAGCGGCTTGGTGGGCGTGACCGAGATCTTGCCCGGCTTGGGATTCTGGTGATATGCGAGGGCGCTTTGCTTCAGTTGTTCGTCCATATTTGAGCCTGCGAGACGTAATTGAATTTGGCCGGCACGCTCACGCCGAGGCCGCGCCGGGCACGCCGGCAAGGTAGCGGCTGCGGCAGTCGATGCTTGCGCCGTTTGGGCGCGGCGCCGCGCCTGCCGGGGGGTGGGGCAGACGGCGCGAGAGCGTTTCGCGGGGCGCCTAGTGTACACCCCCTAATCTCGGTTTCCAGCGGGCCGGGTTCGGAAGTCGGGTAAAATACACGCCTACGCGCGCAGCAAATACGCCTGCGCCAACGGGCAAACCGCCCACCTCACGCCCATCATCCAAGGATTCGCCCATGACAGGCCTCGATCGCCAAACGATCTCGGATACGACCGCCAAGATTCTGCTCGAAGTGCAAGCCGTGCATTTCAACGCCGAAAAGCCGTTCATCTTCACCTCGGGGTGGGCCAGCCCCGTCTACATCGACTGCCGCAAGCTGATTTCCTACCCGCGCGTGCGCCGCGCGCTGATGGAAATGGCCGAAACGACGATCTTGCGCGATGTCGGCTACGAGCAGATCGACGCCGTGGCCGGCGGCGAAACGGCCGGCATTCCGTTCGCCGCGTGGATCGCCGACCGCATGATGGTGCCGATGCAGTACGTGCGCAAAAAGCCGAAGGGTTTCGGCCGCAATGCGCAAATCGAGGGGCATCTGGAAGAAGGCTCGCGCGTCCTGCTCGTCGAGGATCTGACCACCGACAGCCGCAGCAAGATCAATTTCATCAACGCACTGCGCACCGCCGGCGCGCGCGTCAACCACTGCTTCGTGCTGTTTCACTACAACATCTTCAAAGAAAGCGTCTCGGTGCTCAAAGACATCGACGTCGACTTGCACGCGCTCGCCACCTGGTGGGACGTGCTGCGCGTCGCGAAAGCGTCGGGCTATTTCGATTCGAAAACGCTCGACGAAGTCGAGAAGTTCCTGCACGCGCCGGCAGAGTGGTCGACCGCGCATGGCGGCGCAACCGCCACGCCGCAGTAACGCAAGCCAAAGCGCGTGAGGCGCCCGGCCTCACGCGGTACGCGGCGGCGCCAACGTACAGCCTACGCGCGCGCCGCTCGCTTTCTTCGCACCTCGCACCGGCCCTTCGGCCCGCCGCGCTCCGCAAGCGGCTCCACGCGCCAGCGTCCGCGGCGATGCACCGGTTCGCCGCGCGCGAGGCCGCCGTGACTCAAACCGTTCACACGAGCGTATTCGATGAGCTGCGCATCGCCCGTCAAGCCCAGTTTGCGCAACGCCGTCATCTTGTGCGAGCTGATCGTCTTGATGCTGCGATTCAATTGAAGGCCGATTTCGCTCACGCTGAGCCCCGAAGCGAATAGGCGCACGACTTCGATCTCCCGAGGCGACAACGCGGGCAAAGACGCCACGCCGCCTCCGCCAGCCGACGCCCGCTCGAGCGCCGTGCGCAGCGACGGGCTCACGTGACGCAATCCGCGCATCGCGTGGCGCACCGCCAAGCCGATATGCGAAAGGTCGTCGCACTTGCCGACGACGGTCACCGCGCCCGCATCGAATAGGCGCCGCAGCAGCGCGCCGTTGCCGAGCATGGTCAGCACCACGATGCGCAGATCCGGAAAATGCCGCCGCAAATAGCCGATCAACGCGAGACCGTCGCCGTATCGCCCGCCCGGCATGGAAAGGTCGGTCACGACGACATCGGCCGGCGCGCGCCGCAGCATCTCCACGAGCTCGGTGGATTGGCGCGCCTGCCCGAGCAGGGCGATGTCGTCGAAGGCATCGAGCGCATGGCGCACGCCGAGCAAGATGATGGGGTGATCGTCGGCGACGACGACGCGCGTGGGCCGCATTGCCTGCGCGCCGCAAGAAGGAAGTGTCGAAGCGGATTCGTTCATTTGACGATGACGATTGATTGACAAAAGGTTCGAGCGCCCGTGCCGCTTGTGCCGCCCTTGCCGCCTGTCTATAAGGGATGCGCGGCCGCCACGAGCGAGGGACGACGATGTTAGACTGGCTACCGCGCTGCGGCATGCTTTCGTCGAAAAATGGGCCGCATGCGGTCTCTGCTCTCGCCGTCGACCGGGGAATCGGCTCATGCGCAATCACTGCGAAGTCGTCGCATCGGTTTTCGCCGGGCGGCTGCCTAGGCGAGCCGCCGTAGGCATCGCTGCGCTGTGCCTCGCGTGGTGCGCCACGCGGCTGAGCCCCGTTGCCGCGCAAGGTCCTTTCACCGTGACGAGCGGCGATTTGCGCGACGGGGCGTCGGCCCCGATGGCGCAGGTCTACGACAAGGACGACTGCAAAGGCGGCAACGCGTCGCCGCAACTGTCGTGGCACAACGCGCCGCCCGGCACCAAAAGCTTCGCCGTCACCCTGTTCGATCTCGACGCCCCCGGCCCCGGATGGTGGCATTGGGCTGTCGCCGAGATTCCGAGCGGCGTTCGCTCGTTGCCGTCCAATGCAAGCGCCTCGGGCGCCATCAAGCATATCGGCGCCATCGAGGCGCGCAACGATTACGGCGAGACCGGCTATGGCGGCCCTTGCCCTCCACCCGGCAAGCCGCACCGCTATGTCCTCACCGTGTTTGCGCTGAACACCGCGGACTTGCGGCTGGGTCCGGCCCGCCACGCGCTGATGTTCGATCACGAGATCAACACCTCGGTGCTCGCAAAGGCCCAATTGATCGTGACCTACGGGCGCTGAAGCGCGATTGCCCGCTCATGCGTTCGGCCGGCTTCTGGCGGCAACGTGTCGTTTCGCGCTGAAATTCCTCCGCAACTCCCGTTAACCCGTAAAATCATGGTTTCGCGCCACGAACGGGCGCCATCTCAACCGGCCACACAGCGAGATCGAAATGAGCACGAAAGTTTTTGTCGACGGACAGGAAGGCACGACGGGTCTGAAGATTTTCGAATACCTGTCGCGCCGCACCGACGTCGAAGTGCTCCGCATCGAGGAATCGAAGCGCAAGGATATCGATGAGCGCCGCCGTCTCATCAACGCCTCGGACGTCACGTTCCTGTGCTTGCCCGATGTCGCCTCGCGCGAATCGGCGGGCCTCGTCGAGAACACGCACACGGTGCTCATCGATGCGAGCACGGCGTTTCGCATCCATGCCGATTGGGCCTACGGCCTGCCCGAGCTCACGCGCGCCCAGCGCGAGCGTCTGCGCACGGCCAAACGCATCGCCGTGCCGGGCTGCCATGCATCGGCGTTCGTGCTCGCTATGCGCCCGCTCGTCGACGGGGGCCTCGTCTCGCCCGGTTTCGACGCGCATTGCCATTCGATCACGGGGTACAGCGGCGGCGGCAAGAAGATGATCGCCGACTACGAAGGCGCGGCCAATCCGAAGCTGCAAAGCCCGCGGCCTTACGCACTCGCGCTCGGTCACAAGCATCTGCCGGAAATGGCGGCACATACCGGCTTGAAGACGGCCCCGATCTTCACGCCGATAGTCGGGCCGTTTTACAAGGGCCTTGCCGCCACGACGTATTTCTCGCCAAGCCAGCTCGCCAAGCGTGCCGGCCCGCGCGACGTGCAAGCGCTGTTGGCCGAATATTATGCGGACGAAGCGTTCGTGCGCGTCGCGCCGTTCGATGCCGACGACAACCTCGACGCGGGCTTCTTCGACGTGCAGGCGAGCAATGACACGAATCGCGTCGACCTGTTCGTCTTCGGCAACGAAGAACGATTCGTCACGGTTGCTCGGCTCGACAATCTCGGCAAGGGCGCCTCGGGCGCAGCCATTCAATGCATGAACTTGAGCATCGGCGCCGACGAGCACGCCGGTCTGCAACGCTGATAAGACGCGCTAAAGAACGCGCAATGAAGCCGGCGGCGACGCCGGCTTTTTATTTGATGCGCCGCGATAGCGAATCGCGATGCGCCGAGAAGCGGCGCACTCCTATCTTCGACGAATATTCAAATCGGCTTACACCACGGCTGAGCGGGCGTTGATGCGTCAGCAATAACTGCGTCATTCATCCGATCGTTGAGGCACAACGTTCCGCATAGGCGCCCCGGGCGGGACGCACCGAACTCGGGCGCCCCATCCCTCCATCCCTGCAAACGGCGTGCTGACCTGCGCGGGACACCACTTTGCATGCAAGCGCTTGAAACGCTCTTTTTGTTTCAATACGCCGCCGAATCCCTTATCCCATCTCGCTTTTATTGATGCACGGTTTTTTGAATTAGCTTTTTTAGACGGCTTTATCAATTGACACAAAAAAGATGCGCGAGGACATTATGTCGCATAAGAGATCAGGGAGACGACCGGCAACACCCACGCCGGCTCGACGAAGCGCGCGGCAAAGCGGCCGCCGCTCGGTGGCGCCCGCTTGCCGGAGCGCCGCGCGCTTGCTTCCCCGATCGTTGGTTTCGAACGCTGCCCGAGCGCGCCGGCCTGCCATCGCCAAGCGACGTGAGCGCATACGCAAGGAGGAATCGCGCAACCTATCGCAATCAGTTAGCAGTGCGAAATAAATCAAGCGGCGGCCGACAGGGAGCCGGACGTCCGATAACGATAAGCATGGAGGAACGACATGAAACGGAACACCCTTTCGATGCTGGCGCTCGTCGCGCCCTTTCTGGCCGCATGCGGCGGCGGCGGTGGCGGCGGCAGCGCCGTCCCCGGTGGCGCGAATGCCGCCGCCGACCGGCTCTGCCCCGCATCGCTCGACTACAACACCGTGTTCACGGGCGGCGGCGGCGACGGCGAACTCGTGAAGATGCAGATCGATACGACGAAGATGACATGGCAAGTGACCTATGTCGAATCGGCGATTCCCGCCACGACGGGGACGGTGTCGCCGTCTCGCGCGGGAACCTCGCAGAGCGGCACGCTCGCGCCCGAGACTCTGCTGCCGACGCAAAAGCAGAACCAATGTGCGTTCTACCTGCAGGGCGCGAGCTTGGACCCGAACAAACCGGCTCGCATCTTCGTCGGGCAAGGCGTGCTCGGCGGCACGATTCCCGGCAAGGAAATCCAGTACAGCGGGATCGTCGGTTTCGGCGCCGTGGCCGATAACACGTTCCCCTACTTCCCGTACATCGGCTTTTCATCGATCGAGACGAATCTGGCGAACGTGGCCGGCACCTACAACCAGCTCGGCTATCACATCATTCCCTCGCAAAACTACGCGACGGTGCCCGTCGACGCGAAGATCGTCATCAACGCCGACGGTACCTGGAGCGAAACCGACAACGTGGGCGTGAACGCGGGCAAGACGCAGCAGGCAGGCACGAATTGGGTGCAGTCGAGCGATGGCAGCGGTGCGTTCGAGAGCGACGCATTTCAAAGCCAAGCCAAGCCGACGAACGCCGTCTCGCCGGCGGGCAAGGGCTTCATGATCGTCGGCAAGCTGCGCAATCAACTGGTGCCGATCCTGATTCGGACCGGATACGCCAATCCCTCGACCTTCACGGCCGACGACGAATCGGGCATCACCATCCTCGCACCGCAAACGCCCATCGCCGTCAATACGCAGAACGGGCAATACATCGGCGTCGACAGCCAGTTCGCCTATCGCGCCACCGCGCTCGTGGGCACCGAAGCGACGATGCTCGATCCGTACCAGGCGGCCAACGCATCGGCCGCCACGCCGCTCGATCTGAGCTTTGCCAACGCCGTGCCGGGCGTCGTGCTATCGGCCGTGACGGGTTCGTCATCGAGCGCGGCCACGGGCAAGCTCATCTTCACGGGCGGCGTGTTCGGCTATCTCTACAACGAGAATTCGTCGCCGTACTTCACGATCAACGCGTTCATTCAATAGCGCAAACGCCGCGCAGCAGCACGAAGTCGACGCATGCGCCGGCTCGCCCGTTCGCGGACGAGGCGCGGCGCGCGATCGCAAAAAAACGAAGACAGGGAGGAAACGATGAAGACGAAAAACAAGATGGGCAAATTGGCACGCGCCACCGCCGGCGTGGCGTTGCTTGGGGCGGTGACAAGCGGCGCCTATGCGCAGAAGGCCGGCGACAACGTCGTCACGCTCGGATGGTTTCACATCATGCCGCAAGACTCGAGCACGCCGATGACGACCTATGTTTCACCGCAGCCCATCGATACGCCGCTGCGGCTGCCAAGCGCATTCACCTCGCAGGGAACCGGGCTGTCGACGAACAATGCGGATACGCTCGGCCTCGTCTTCAGTCACTTCCTGACCGATCACATCGCGCTCACGACGGTGGCCGGCGTGCCGCCGACGTTCAAGATCAGGGGCCGCGGCGCGATCGTCCCGCCCGGACCCGCCGGCGCGCTCGGCACCGAAAATCTCGACGACCCGGCCAACGAGCCGATCGTCAAGAGCGTGCGCCAGTGGAGCCCGGCGATGATGATCCAGTATTACTTCAATTCGGCGACGGCGCGGTTTCGGCCTTTCGTCGGCATCGGTATTTCGTACAACTTCTTTACCAATCTCGAGCTCAATCCGAACTTCGTCACGTAGACGCAGAACAATCTGGGTTCGGTGCTGGCCGCGGGCGCGGCGCGACCGGGCGTCACGAGCGTTTCGGCGAAGGCCTCGCCATCCTGGGCCCCTGTGTTCAACGCAGGCGCTTCGTACGACTTCTCGGAACATTGGGGCGTGAGCGCATCGGTGACCTATATACCGCTGAAGACGCGCTCGACCGTGTACGTGCGAGCGGCCGACGGCACGTTGCTCGGCACGACGCAGGCCCAATTGACGGCCGATCCGATCATCACCTACTTGGCGCTTTCGTATAAATTCTGACGCGCGGGTCGATCGAGGTAGGCGACGCTCGGCGCGACCGGGCCAGCGATCCCGCCAGTTCAACGCATAAAAAAAGCCCGCCAATCGGCGGGCTGAATCCATATCAGAGGAGACATGGAGGAGACAACTTCACTCTAGCAAACCGTTTGATGCATTGCAACACGGCGGCTGCGCCGCGGAGCGGACGTCGTTGCCGTTACGCAACATCCGGCATTCGCGGTGCCAAGGTCACGCCAAGGTCATCGATAGGAGGAAGCCGAGTTGGTCGACGCCGACCGGCTTGACGAGATGAACGTCGAAGCCGGCCGCCAAGGCCATGTCGCGGTACTGCGGCTGTCCCCAGCCCGTCAGCGCAATCAATAGCAACGGCGAGGCCCCCGCCAATTCCCGCATGCGTCGTGCCGCGGACAAACCCTCCAGCATCGGCGCGCCGATGTCGATCAAGGCGGCATCGGGCGGCGCCTTCCGCGCGATCTCGAGCGCCTGCGCAACCGAGTGCGCCTCGACAGCTTCATAGCCCAGGCTCTCGACCAGGTTGACCAACATGCGGCGCGCCGCGTCGTCGGTGTCGGCAATCAGCACGCGCTTCGCATGGGCCACCGCGCTTGCGTCGCCGGGTCCTTCCGTTCCGTTCGCGACCGTCCTTCGTGCGCCGTACCAATCGGACTTCATTGCTTCATCCTTTGCACAGTGCTCGTCGCAGCCCGCCGGACCCAGGGCCGAGGGGGCATTCGTATGGTGATTGACGTTGTCACGGATGTCGTACAGCTCGATCAAAGAGCGTTTGATGAAAAAGCTCAGCGCTCGGTTAAAAATAAGGGTTTCTGCTCACATAGGCAAAAATTTTTTCAAACGCGCGGCAAAGCGCCGCTTCATCCTTCCCCTGCGAACGCCGCAAAGCGCGACTGCGGTCGCGCGCCTTATCGGCAATAGCCGCGCGTGATCGTGCCAAGCACGGCACCCTGGTCCAGCCCTCTTTCTCTGCCCTTCGAACAGCCGTTTCACCGCTCGCAGGCATCGCCGCCACCCTAAAGTTCGCCCCCGCGCGTCCGTTCACCTCACTGGTACGAGACCGAACGTGCGCCGCGCAGACGAAAGCAAGCTGCGCGGTTGCGCGCCAGTACGAACCCGGTTGACGCTCGTTGCCGGTCATTCGTCGCATCACCAGCGAAGGAAATGCAGTGAAATCGCCTGTCTATACGAATGCCATCGCGAACGCCATCGCCGTGGCGCTCGCCGCGGCTGGATTCATCGCCGCTCCGGCCGCCCAGGCCACGCTCGGCCAGCGCGCCGATAGCGTCGCGGCCGATGCAACGCGCCTCTCAGCCATTGCCCACGCAAGCCGCGTGCAAGCCGCCTACACGCTTCACACGATCACGCTGCCCTCGGGCACGGTCGTGCGCGAATATGCCGGTGCGGACGGCATTGTGTTCGGCGTTGCATGGGACGGCCCGACCCTCCCGGATTTGAGCGCCACGCTCGGCGCCGCGTTCGACCGCTTCACGCGTGCGAGCCCTACTCGCGGCGGCGGGCCGCTCGCCGTGTCGGCACGCGATCTCGTCGTCTATTCCAGCGGACATCTGCGCGCGTTCTCGGGACACGCGTATTTGCCGCAAGCACTCCCGGCCGGCGTCGATGCCGCCGTAGTGCGCTAGGAGCGCCGACGATGTCGCGATTCTCGATCTCGAAGGCGATGAAGTCCTTGGCGATGCTGTTGATCATCTGCCTCACCGCGGCCTGCGGCGGCGGCGGTTCCGGCAGCAGCAATTCGGTCAGCAATACGTCCGCTCAAACATCGGCCCCCTCGGCCGCACTGGCTGCCAACATCGCAGCGATCGCCGTCGACCACGGCGTGGCGGGCGTCCCCAACATGCCGTTCGTGAGCGTTACCGTTTGCACGCCGGGCGGCGCGAGTTGTCAAACGATCGACCATGTACTGGTCGATACGGGATCATGGGGCCTGCGCGTATTCGCCTCGCAGTTGCCCGCATCGGTCTCGCTGCCGCAACAAACAAGCGCCAACGGCGGTTCCCTCGCCGAGTGCATGCAGTTTTTCGATGGCTACACCTGGGGCTCGGTCCGCATCGCCGACGTGCAGATTGCCGGGGAGCGCGCCGCGTCGCTGCCTATCCAAGTGATCGACGCCAATTACGCGGCCGTGCCGGCGAGTTGCTCGAACACCGGCGCGGCGCGCAACACGCCGAGCACGCTCGCGGCCAACGGCATTCTCGGAATCGGTGTGTTCAAGCACGACTGCGGCGCGGCGTGCGCCAACCAAGCGATCGCCGGCACCTACTACGCTTGCGCGGGCACGAGCTGCCTATCGACCGCCATCGCAGAAGCACGCCAGGTCGCCAACCCCGTGCCCTACTTCGGCGCGGACGGCAACGGCGTCATCGTCAGCCTCCCCGCCGTACCGAGCGGCAGCGCGACGAGCGTGGCGGGACAATTGATCTTCGGCATCGGCACGCAAAGCGACAACACGATCGACGCCGGAGCGCACGTGATCGGGGCAGATCCGTCGCGCGGCGTGTTCACGACGACCGAAAACGGAACGACCTACTCGGGCAGCATCATCGATAGCGGCTCGACGGGCCTGTTCTTCGCCACGAACCAAATGCCCGCCTGCGCAAGCCCGAATCAGAGCTATTACTGCCCCGGCACGACCGAGCAGTTCAGCGCGACCAACGTCGGCACGAACGGCGTCGCAAGCACGGTAGCGTTCAGCGTGGGCAACGCCGCGCAGATTTGGCAAGCGTCGGGCGGGGCAGCGGCGATGCCGCTCTTCGCGGGGCCCGCGTTCGTCGGCTCCCAAGTGTTCGACTGGGGCTTACCGTTCTTCTACGGGCGCAGCGTCTATACCGCCATCGAGCAAGAAGCGACGCCAGCCGGGCCGGGGCCGTACTTCGCCTACTAAGGCGCGCTAACGCGGATCGGGTTGCGCGAGCACGTCCATCAGCGCCTCGCGCAACAGAGCCATGGGCCGCACGAGCCGGCCGGGGAGCGTACCGTGCACCAACCAGACGTTCAAGCCGCCCGAAAACTCGGGCGCTTCGATCGCCTGCAGCGCATCTTTGTGGGCGCTGGCCGCAAGCTGGCTCGGCGTGACGATCCCCAGCCCCACTCCACGCGCCACCAGCGAAAGCTGCAATTCGGAGCCGAACGCCTCCACCGCCACTTCGAATCGCAGCGACGCCGTACCAAGCGCCCGGCCCAGCGCCGAGCGCATGCCGCATCCGTCCTGATTGAGCACCCACGGATGTTGCGCGAGTTCGGCCAGCGTAAGACACGGCGCACTTTGTCCGCTTTGTCCGCGACGGCCTTTGCGCGGCAACTGCATTGAACGCGGAGCCACGATGACCGTCGGTTGCACGGCCAGCAGCGTTGCGGTGACCGTCTCGGGCATTGCGGCCGCAGCCGGCGCCATGATGACCGCGGCGTCCACCTCAGCCTGCAACGCCCGCTCGAGCAACGCAGGCGACCACGCCGCCGTCACGCGCAACGTGAGGCGCGGGAACGCCGCGCGCAAGCGGTCGATCGGCTGCTCCAGCGCTAGCTCGGACAGGAACGGCGGCACACCGATTTTCAATTCGCCGGCTGGCTCGCTGCCTGGGGCGGCTACGGCCAGCAAGTCGTCCACGCTGCGCAGCACCGTGCGCGCCAATGCATAGACTTCCTTGCCCGCGCCGGTGGGCTTCATCGGCTTGCTCTGCCGATCGAGCAGCGCCACGCCCAACGTCGTCTCGAGGTTCTGCACGCGCCGCGTCAGCCCCGGTTGCGTCACATGCAGCTTCTGGGCCGCGCGCACCATGGAACCGCTATCGACGACCTCGACGAAAGCTTGCAAGTCTCGGGTGTTCAAAACAACTCCGCATAATCAATATCGACATATTTCAATTGTCGCATAACTCGCGCGAGCCTACGATGGCCGCTCCTCAACCGCTCGTTCGACCTCCCTATGAATGGTTCCGCCCCCTCTCCCGAGTTGTCTTGCCCGAACGCGGCGCAGGCAGCACTAGATCGCCAAGACGCGCATCGACTCACCACGCCCCTGACGATCCTGTTTGCCGCCGCGGTCGGCATCATCGTCATGGACCTGTTCGCGGCGCAGCCGCTGATCGGCCCGATTCAGCGCTCGCTCGGTCTGCCCGACTCCCTGACCGGCGCCATCGCGATGCTGCCGCAATTGGGCTACGCCTTGGGACTCGTCCTGCTCGTGCCACTCTCCGACCTACTGGAAAACCGGCGGCTCGTGGTGCGCACGCTGGCCGCTTGCGCGGCGGTGCTCGCCATTGCGATGCTCGCGCACGACGGCCTGATCTTTCTCGCGGCGTTGTTCTTGGCCGGCGCCAGTTCGAGCGTCATTCAAATGCTGGTGCCGATGGCCGCGTCGATGGCGTCGGAGTCTCGGCGCGGACGCGCCGTCGGCAATGTCATGAGCGGTCTGATGCTCGGCATTCTGCTGTCGCGGCCGCTGGCGAGCGTCATCGCCGGCTCGATCGGCTGGCGCGCCTTCTACGGCGTCGCGGCCGCCGCCGATGCGGTGCTCGCGCTCGTGCTCGCCGTGCGCTTACCGCGCCATGCGCCGCTCGTTTCGACGACGTACGGCGCGTTGCTGCGCTCGCTATGGACGCTGCTCGTATCGGAACGCGTGCTGCAGCGGCGCGCCGTATCGGCGGCGCTGGCGATGGGCGCATTCAGCGCGTTTTGGACCGCGATCGGCCTGCGCCTCGCACACGGTCCTTTCGATTTCAACTTCTATGACATCGCCTGGTTCGCGCTCGCGGGCGCGGCCGGTGTCGTGGCGACGCCGCTCGCCGGCTTGGCGGGAGACAAGCGATGGGGCCGCACCGCGCTTCTCGTCGGTCACACGAGCATGCTGATCGCGCTCGTGGGAAGCGGCATCGTCGGCGCCGGTTGGTTCGGCTTCGACGCAACCGCCCACAAGGGCATCGCCGTCGCATTGCTGGTAGCGGGCGCGGCCACGCTCGACGCGGGGGTCGTCACCGATCAAACGCTCGGCCGCCGTGCGATCAATTTGTTGAATCCTGCCGCGCGCGGGCGCCTGAACGGGCTGTTCGTCGGCATCTTCTTCATCGGCGGCGCCGTGGGCGCATCGGCCGCCGGGGCGGCCTGGGCATGGGCAGGGTGGAGCGGCGTCTGCGTCGTTGGGCTCGCCTTTGCGGGCACCGCGTTCGTGCTGGGCCTGTTGCCCGGGGCGCACGAATAGCGGGCGCTATCCGTGCGGAACCCGCGGTAAATCAATCGCGAATCAGTGGCGAACGAGCGCCATCATCGCGCCAAAGCCGACGAAGACACCGCCCGTCAGTCGATTGAAGGCCCGCGCGACGCGCCCGCTCTTGAGCGTCGAGCCGATGCGCGCGCCGCACAGCGCGTAGACGAAGTACCAGCTGACCTCGATCACCGCGAATGTGACGACGAGGATACCGAACTGCGGCAGGGTCGCCTTCGATGCGTCGATGAATTGAGGCAGCAGCGCGGCGGCGAACAGAATCGCCTTCGGGTTGCTGCCCGCGACGAGAAAACCGTTGCGGTAAAGCGCGCCGAGCGAGCGCTTGAGTTTGGCCGGGCCTTGTTGCGCCGGGGCTTCATCGGCGTTGACCGTAGCCGGTACGTGCGCACGCCACGACTTCACGCCGAGATAGACCAAATACGCGGCGCCGATCAGACGCAGCGCGTCGAACATGGTCGGCCACGCCTTGAGGAACACGCCCAGGCCGGCTGCCGAGACCGACAACATGATGACGAGCGCGGAGAGGCATCCGGCCATCGTCGCCGTTGCGCGGCGCAGGCCGTGCTGCGCGCTGTGCGTCATCACGACGAGCATGTTCGGCCCGGGAATGGCCGAAATCACGAAAACCGTAGCGACGAACAACCACCAGGTGTGCAAATTCATGATGCGAGGCTTCCTCAAAAAAGGCGCAAAACGTCGATTATGCGCGCGATCTCATGGCCATGCAGGCGCTCGCGCATCGCATTTCGCCGCCGGCCCACCGGGCCATGAGCAGCAGGTGCGCTCGCCTCGCCTCCCCTTACATGCAAGCCATCAGCGCCCGGCGCGCCGCGCGGCTACCTCGCCGAGCACGGCAAAGTCTTTCTCGCCCTCGCCTCGCGCCATGACTTCCAGCAGGTTGTCGCGCAGCAGGCTGCCGATGGGCATCGGCGTCGAATTGGCCTCGGCCGCCGCCAAGGCAAGCCGGACATCCTTCAGGCCGAGCCGCGCTTTGAACAAAGCCGGCTCGTAGCAGCGCTCGGCAATGAGCTTGCCATAGCCCGCATACACGGGCCCCAGGAACACGCTGGACGTGATGACGTCGAGGTAGTCGGTTACCGCCACGCCATGCGCGGTGACGAGCGCCGCCGCCTCGCCGAGCGTTTCGATGGCCGATGCGAGCGTGAAATTGGCCGCGAGCTTGATGACGTTCGCATGTTCCGGCAGGGAGCCGATGCGCCAAGTCTTTTGCCCGATGGCGTCGAACACGGGCTGGACGCGGTCGATCGCTTCGGCAGGCCCCGCCGCGATGATGGTCAGCTTCGCAGCGGCCGCCACGTCGGGCCGCCCCATGACGGGCGCCGCCACATAGTGGATGCCGCGCGCGGCATGATCGCGCGCCTGCGCTTGCGCAAGCGCGATCGACACGGTGGACATGTTCACATGGACCAGCCCGCGCGGCGCGCGCTCGAGCAAGGCCGCATCGACGACGTCGAGCACGGCCGCATCGTCGGCGAGCATGGAGAACACGGCGTCGCCCGAAAAAGCGGCCGCCGGCTCGTCGACGATGCGCGCACCGAGTTCGGCGAGCGAGGCGGCCCGCTCGCGCGTGCGGTTCCAGACGCGCACTTGATGACCCGCTTTGAGCATGTTTTCGACCATCGCGTGGCCCATATTCCCCAAACCGATAAAGCCGACATCCATCGCTTGTCCCCTCGCCGAAACGAAAAAAGCGCAGTAAAGCACGATTGCGGCAAATTTGCCGGCCAGCGAGGACTGCGCAGGCCGCGCACGCCGCGCAAGCTGGCGCCGTCGGTGCGATACTCGTTCGATGCCGACCGTCACCGCCACGTTCCGGTTTTACGAAGAGCTGAACGAGTTCCTCGCGCGGCCGGTGCGTTCGCGCGCGTTCAGCTGCGTCTGCGCCCGCAACGCCACGACCAAGCACATGATCGAGGCCCTCGGCGTGCCGCATACGGAGGTGGAATTGATCCTCGTGAACGGCGAATCGGCGGGATTCGATCGCGTGATCGAGGATGGCGATCGCGTCGCCGTCTACCCCAAGTTCGAAGCGCTCGACGTGACGCCGCTCCTGCGCGTGCGCGAACGGCCGCTGCGCACGATACGGTTCGTGGCCGATGCGCACCTGGGCGGCCTCGCGCGGCTGCTTCGCTTGGCCGGTTTCGACACGCTGTACGACAATCATTTCGCGGACGACGAGATCGAGTCGCTCGCCGCCTCGCAAGAGCGCATCGTGCTCACGCGAGATCGCGAGTTGCTCAAGCGCCGCACGATCACGCACGGCTGCTACGTGCGCGCGCTCAAACCGCAAACGCAACTGCAGGAAGTCATCGATCGGCTCGACTTGGCCGGGAGCGTGCGCGCGTTCCGGCTCTGCCTCACCTGCAACGCGCCCCTGCGGCGGATCGATCGAACCGAAGCGCAAGGCCGCGCCCCGGACGGCGTGCTCGAGCGGCATTCGCAATTCGTCACTTGCGACGTATGCCGGCGCGTCTTTTGGGAAGGCTCGCATTGGAAGCGGATGCGCACGCTCATCGATACGCTCGCCCCATCGCCAAATCCGAGCTCGTGAAACGGGGCGGCATCGCTTCGACCCAGCCGCGGTTTCAGCTCTGCGTTCCCACTGTTGCGACGGTTGCGACTGTTGCGCCGATCCCACATCGCCTTCGCTTGCCGCATCGGCTCGAGCCCGTTCAATCTTCAGGACAACGAAGCATTGTTAGCGCTCGAGCGCACGTCCGGGCGCGAAAAAATTGAGGTGGCACCAAACTCGCTTATTGACGCATCTTCGATGCAACAACTAAAATTCAACCAATTCCACAAATGGGGCATATGCCTTGGACAGTTGCAGTAGTCGACCTTCGAACAGTATTTCCGCCTGATCGGCACGACGTCCGCTAATGCTTCCCTAAGCCGCCGTCTTGCCAGCAGGCAGACGGTGCGCGCCGCAGTTTCTTCCTAGTTTTCCGCGCATCGATTTTCGAATGGCCACCGCGCCGTTCGGACGCCGCTTCGCGTGTATCTCACGCCAGCGCGTCCGTCGGTTCGAAGCCGCGAGCGGCTTGCGCTCGCGGTTTCGCACGCACACGCCGGCCCGCGCTCGCCACAAGCTAAAGCGCGCGGCCGCCGTGCCGATGAACACGGTCGTACGCGCCTTGCGCGAGCGCTAGAGAGAGAAGTAGAAATGTCCACACCCATCAACGTTTCGCCCACCCGGGGCGCCGTGCTCGACGACGCGCACGTCGGCGACATCAAAGGGGCCTTCGGGACGATCGCTCACCACGACACGGCGCCGCGCCGCGGGTGGGCAGCCCGCCTGCGCACCCTGCTCGCGATCTTGGGGCCCGGACTCATCGTCATGGTCGGCGATAACGACGCGGGCGCGTTCGGTACTTATACGCAGGCTGGTCAGAACTACGGCACGACGCTGTTGTGGACGCTCGCACTGTTGATTCCGGTGCTGTACGTCAACCAGGAAATGGTGCTGCGGTTGGGCGCGGTGACGGGCGTCGGCCATGCCCGCTTGATCTTTCAGCGCTTCGGCAAATTCTGGGGCGCCTTCAGCGTGGTGGATCTGTTTCTGCTCAACGCGCTGACGATCGTCACCGAATTCATCGGCATCACGTTCGCACTCGGCTTCTTGGGTGTGCCCAAAGTGCTCGGCGTGTGCATCGCAGCCGTCTTGACGATGGCCGCCGTCAGCACGGGCGACTTCCGCCGCTTCGAGCGGTTCGCCATCGTGCTGTGCGTGCTCAGCCTGCTGCTCGTGCCCGTGCTGGTCTCGATCCATCCGCCCGTCGGCACCATCGCACGCGATTTCCTCGTGCCGAGCTGGCCCAAGCACGCGAAGCTCTCCGACGTCATGCTGCTCGTGATCGGCATCGTGGGGACGACCGTCGCACCGTGGCAATTGTTTTTTCAGCAAAGCTACATCATCGATAAGCGCATCACGCCGCGCTTCATGAAGTACGAAAAGATCGATCTGTGGATCGGCATCGGCTTCGTCGTGGTGGGCGCGGTCGCGATGATGGCGTTCACGGCCGCGCTGTTCGCCGGACGGCCCGAATTCGGTCAGTTCACCGATGCGGGCGGTGTCATTGCGGGGCTGCACAGGTATGTCGGCGAAACGTCGGCCACGATCTTCGCGGTGGCTTTGCTCGATGCTTCCATCATCGGGGCCGCCGCCGTTTCCCTCTCGACGGCTTACGCGATCGGGGATGTATTCGGCATTCGCCACTCGCTGCATCGCAGCGTGTCCGATGCGAAGGGCTTTTACGTCGTCTACTTCGCGATCATTGCCTTCGCGGCCGCCCTCGTGTTGATGCCGGGTAGCCCGCTCGGGCTGCTCACGGTTGCCGTGCAAACGCTGGCCGGCGTCCTGCTGCCTAGCGCCACGGTCTTCCTGCTCCTGCTGTGCAACGACAAAGCGGTGCTCGGCCCATGGGTGAATTCGAAACGGCTGAACGTGTTTACGGGCGCGGTGGTCGCCGTCCTGGTCGTGCTCTCGATCATCTTGACCGCGGCAACCGTCTTTCCCGACATCTCGGGCCAGGCCATCGTCGCCATGCTCGCCGGTGGGGCGTTGCTGTTCGCGGCAGCGTATCTCGGCACGGAGGCGTGGCGGCGCATGACCCGCGCGAAGCACGATGCACAGCCGGCCACTACGCCGGCCCCGCATGATCGGGCTCATCGCAACGCGTGGCGCATGCCGCCGCTGCACGAGCTTCCGCCGCCCGTGCTGACGCTTACGACGCGCCTATGGATGGGGTCGCTGCGCGGCTACCTCGTCATTGCCGTTGGACTCGTCATCGTCAAGGTCGTGCAGATGGCGCTGCATTGACGGGGCGGGCGCTGCCGAGCGAATCGCCGCGATCATCGAGCGGGCAATAGGAAAGGCAGGAAAGGCGGAGCCATCGGCTTCGCCTTTCTTTTTGCGGTCGGGCCGCATCCTCACGCCGTGGCTTCGTCCTGCGCGGCGTAGCATCCACGCGCAGCGGCGCCGTTCAATTTGGCCCGCTTCAGAAGCGCCTGCTGCGCGATGCCGACGTTGGCGGCCTTGCCGCGCCAAGCTTCGAGCGGCGGCTCTTGTAGCGCGCGACCATAGGAAAAGCTGAGCGGCCACGGACGGCGACCCGTCCGGTTGATCGCATCGAGGTGAGCGCTCGCTTGCACCGGTGTTTGGCCGCCCGACAAAAAATAGATGCCGGCAACCGCGGGCGGCACCGTGCGGCCGAGGACCGACACGGTGCGCGCCGCCACCTCGCTCACGCCGGCCGCTCGCGCGGCCGCCTTGCCGGCCAAGACCATGCTCGGTTTGAGCAGCATGAGTTCCAACGCCACGCCATGACGGTGCAGCGCGTGAAACACCTCGTGCAATACTGCTTCCGTCACTTGCGCGCAGCGGTCGATGGAGTGACCGCCATCCATCAGCACCTCGGGTTCGACGATCGGCACGACGCCCGCTGCCTGGCAAATGGCGGCGTAGCGCGCCAGCGACTCGGCGTTGGCTTCGATGGCCAGGCGGCTCGGCAATGTGTCCGACACGTTGTAGACGGCGCGCCACTTCGCGAATCGGGCGCCCTGCGCTTTGTACTGCTCGAGTCGGGCGGCGAGGCCGTCGAGCCCTTGGGTGATCTCATCGCCTTCGGCATGGGCGAGCGGGATTTTGCCGGTATCGACCTTGATGCCCGGAACGATGCCCTGTCTCGCAGCGAGGCTCGGTAGCGGCTCGCCACCGGCGGCGCACTGACCGAGCGTTTCTTCGTAAAGGATGACGCCGCTCACGTATTGAGCAAGGCCCGGCGTCGACAGCAAGAGTTCACGCCACGCGCGGCGGTTTTCTTCCGTGGATTCGACGTCGATGCTCTTGAACCGCTTCGCGATGGTGGGGCCGCTTTCGTCCGCGGCCAGTAGGCCTTTGCCGTTTTGCACGATTGCGTCGATCGTGGCTTGCAGTGCGCTGTCCGTTTGCATCGTCTGCTCCTCCTTGGGCGAAAAAGCTTCGTGCGCCGAACCGAGCGCGCGCGACGCCTCGTTCCAGTGTGCGCGGCAGAGCATGCATGCGCCAGCCGTCGATGTGCGCTCGCCCGCTTTTGGCCGTTTGAATGAGCGAGCAATCGCAATGCCCGCCCCCGTGGGCGAGCGCGGCGGGGAAGAGACGGCCGACCGCGTCGCACGGGGGAACGCCGCCGATGAGCCACGAAAAAAAGACCGTGGACCGGCGAGCCCGCACAGGCAAGCCGGCCCGCGGTCGGACCGAAACCGTCTACCTGCGTCGCATCGGCGGCCAAAGGCCCGCCGAGCGACATGCCGAATCGAGCTGGCCCCGCTCAGCGCGCCGGCGCGCGGCGGGACCCCTTCAAGAACGGCAACTGACGAAACACATTGAATGCGATCAGATTGCCGAGCACGACGAGCGCGAGGCCAATCACCGCAGGGGCCGACCATCGATAGCCTTCGAACACGGTCGACACCGCGAGCGCGACGAATGGAAACAACACCGTGGAATAAGCCGCGCGCTCCGGCCCGATCCGGCCGACGAGCGTCAAATACGTGGTGAAGCCGATCACCGAACCGGGCACGGCCAGGTACAACAGCGCCCCGAAATAGCGCGGCGTCCATTCGGGTTGAAACGAGAAGCCCGCCGCGAGGCTGCCCAGCGTCAACACGCAAGCGCCGATCAGCATGGCCCAGCCGTTGGTCACGCTCGGGTGCAGTCCCATCGACTGCATCCGGCTGGACAGCAGGTTTCCGGCGGAAAAGCACATCGTGCCGACCAGCGTGATCGCAAGACCCAACCACATCGTCTTGTCGCCCGCGTGGTCCGCGACCTGAGGCGCGAACAGGCAGAGAATGCCGACAAGGCCCAGTAGGGCGCCGAGGATTGCGCTCGGCTGCAGCGTGCGGCCCATGAATAGCCGCCCGTTGACCGCGTTGAACAGCGGCGCGGTGGAAAACACGACTGCGACGAGACCGCTCGGCACGATCTGCTCGGCGTAGTAAAAGCACAGGAAGTTGCAGCAAAACAGCGCCAACCCCTGCGCGAACAACAACGGCCACGCGGCGCGGGGCGGGCGCATCGGACGGCCCGTCATGCGCACGATCGCCAGCATGACGATCGAGGCAAGGATGAAACGGAACGCGATGGAGACGGGCGGCGCCACGACGCCGGTCTGCCACTTGATGGCGATCCAAGTCGTGCCCCAAATCAGCACCGTGGTCGAATAAAGCAGCAAGTTCATGAGGCGCTCATGTTCTGTCGAAGATTACGCAACGGGCCGGTATGCCCAAGCACGCTCACTATGCGACGGCGGCGCACGATTCGCGTTGTCTATCCTTGCGGTTTTATTCCCGCGCACGGGCGCGACGGCGGGCGCGCGTACGCCGCTTTCTCTATACTCATGCGGTCATGATCCGATTCGTATCGCCGCCGTGAACGCGAGCCCCTTCGCCCCTGTCCCGAGCGACGCCTCGTGCGTCGACGCGCCGCCGTTCGGCATGCATTCGGTCGGCGTGACGCTTGCCAACGCGAACGCCACGCTGGAGCGTTTCGCCTGGCTGGGGGATCGGCTGGCCGCCGCGATTTGGCGGCGCGACATCGTCGAAGACGAAACGGCCTACGATCGGCCCGGCCATCACACGCTCTCGTGCTACTTGAACGGCGGCTATCGCACCGAACGGCAGAAGCTGCCCGGTCAGTACGGTGCGCCGGCCCGGCTGTGCGCGCTGCCGGGCGACCATGAATCGCGCTGGTGGGTGCGGGGCCACATGCACTTCTTCCATCTGTATTTCCTGCCGGAGCACTTCACCCGGCGCGCCGTGCAAGAGCTCGATCGCGAACCGCGCGAACTGACGCTGGCCGATCGCACCTACTTCGAAGACGCCCATATCGCCGCGCTGTGCCGCGGTCTCGCGGCGCAATCGTGGGACGCGCCCGATGACCGCCTGCGCGCGAACGAAGCGGCCCACGACATCCTGAGCCTATTGCTGCGCAGCCAATCGGTGCGCCGCGGCGACGCGCCCGTCAAGGGCGGCCTCGCGCCTGTCGTGCGGCGGCGCTTGCGCGATTACATCGATGCGCACTTGGGCGACGCGATTACGCTCGGCGATCTCTCGGAGCTCGCTTGCCTGTCGGAGTTTCATCTGTCGCGCATGTTTCGGGCCTCGTTCGGCATGCCGCCGCACGCCTGGATTGCGGGCCGGCGCGCCGACCTCGCGCGGCAATTGCTGCGCACGACGCTGCTGCCGCTCGACGAAATCGCCGAACGAGCCGGCTACGCCGACGCAAGCCATTTCAGCCATCGGTTTCGCGCGGCCGTCGGCGCCTCGCCGCTCGCCTATCGGCGGGCGCTCAAGTGCGACTTCAACGCTTCGATGACGGCAGCGACCTTCGGCGAAGGCTGACGCGCCGACGGATAGACGGCTTGAATCGCGGCAGGCTCGCCCGCCCATCGCGGAAATAGACGAACGAGCCGCCCGGCCGCCAGGTCTTCTTCGATCGAAAAATCGGTCAGGAGCGCGAAGCCTGCGCCCGCGAGCGCCGCCGCGCGGCAAGCGTTGGCCGTATTGGCAACGAACGCCGGCTTGCAGCGGACCCGCAAGCGCTGCCCACCCGCGCTCGACAAGGCCAGGGTGTTGGAGTGCGGCACCGTCGATAAGGCCACGAACGGCATCTCGCTCAGGCCGCCCGGCGATTTGGGCAACTTGTGGTGCGCGAGGAAGTCGCGGCTGGCGACGAGCCATCGCAGATACTGCCCGAGCCGAGCCGATCGATGGCTCGAATCCTTTAGGTTTCCTAAACGAATGGCTACGTCGATTTGTTCGGCGACGAGATCGGCGTATCCGTCCGCGCACATCAGTTCGATTTGCAACTGCGGATGCGCGCGCTGAAGCGCGACCAATGCCGGCGCCACGACGAGCGCCCCGTAGTCGATCGGCGATGC
>Ga0157369_10001145_pt1 | contig 33059 bp, 42 predicted proteins | sample C25metaG_FD_113461 | JGI IMG/M metagenome (GOLD analysis project Ga0157369, IMG submission 113461) | Corn rhizosphere microbial communities from Kellogg Biological Station, Michigan, USA - C2-5 metaG | ecosystem: Host-associated > Plants > Roots > Rhizosphere > Soil | place: USA: Michigan... | reverse complement strand
GAGGAGATGGGCCCCGGCGGCACGGAACAACTCGCCTCCGGCCTCGACCGCCACGGCCTAGAACACGTCTCGTTCCCCGGCCGCGACCACGACGGCATGTTGACCCACCTCAACGACGCTGTCCCCAAGGTGGTTGCCTGGCTCGACCAGCACTGACCGCTGCCGCGTCGTGCTCAATCGACGGCCAAACGTCGCCGCGCCGCCAGGGCGCCCGACTCCTACGCCTGCAGGGAGACGGCCGCGTCCGGGTAGAGGACGCGCCACACACGCAGGTACACCTCGATCTCGGCCGGCTCGGTCTCGCCGACCTCGACCGACTGCGGTCCAGCCACGACGGGCCGCTGGCCGACGCTCCGCAGGAACGCGGCGAGGCGGTCGGTATACGCCGAGTCGTGGACGAGCAACTGCATCGGGAGAGGCGATCGAGCGATGCTGCCCCTCGATCCTCGCGTTCGCGCCCATGGCTGGGCGTCACCCGGTCGGGGGATTACGCGTCGCGGAGGACGGCGAGCACGTTGTCCGCATGCTCGGCGGGCTTCACGTCGGGGAACACCTTCTTGACCGTCCCGTCCTCGGCGATCACGAACGTCCACCGCTTGACGCCCATGTACGTCCTGCCCATGAACTTCTTCTCGCCCCAGACGCCGTACCGTTCCGCGACCTCGTGCTCGGTGTCGGCGAGCAGCGTGAACGGCAGCTCGTGCTTCTTGCGGAACTTGACGTGGGACTTCTCGTCGTCGGGCGAGACGCCGAGCACGACGGCGCCCGCCTGCTCGAATTCCCGGTACGAATCGCGGATCCCGCACGCCTGGGTGGTACAGCCAGGGGTGTCGTCCTTCGGGTAGAAGTAGAGGACGACCGGCTTGCCGCGCAGGGACGACAACTTCACCGTCTCGCCGGAATCGCTCGTCAGCTCGAAGTCGGGTGCGGGAGAGCCTTCCTCGATCATCAACCTCGATGCTATCGGCCCACCACACCGTCGCATTCCTCGTGCTCGCCGCGACCTTCGGCTCCGCGCTCTTCGCGGGCTGGACCTACTATCGGCGCGCCGAGCCGCGCGGCTGGCTGACGCATCTCCTCGCGCTCGCGCAGACGCTCGTCGTCGCGCAGGTCGGGATCGGCCTGCTGCTCCTCTCCGACCACCGGCGCGCGCCGGAGCATCTGCACTACCTCTACGGAAGCCTGTCGCTCCTCGCCGTCCTCTCGCCGTGGCTCTACGCTCCCGCCGAGCGCCGCCGCCGGCTCGGCTGGTTCGCCGGGGCAACGCTCGTGGCAGGAGCGCTCGCCGTGCGGGCGTACATGACGGGAGTCGGATGAGAGGCTTCTTCTCGCGCATGAACCCGACGCTCCGCGGGTTCCTGATTCTCGCGCTGATCGCGCTGATCGTCGTCGTGCTGCAGCTCGAGAACACGCTGGTCGCGCTGACGATCATCGCGCGCATCGCGTTCATCCTCGCCATCGCGGTCTTCGTCTTTCTCGTCTGGCGCGAGCGGCGCGAGGAGATCTCGCTCTGGCCCCGCCGCGCGACGACCGCGTTCTACGGCGCCGCGATCCTCGCCGTCGCCGACCTCGCCGTCTACTGGTACGGCGGGGCGCACGGCTTCCAGCTCCTCGCGTTCATCGCCGTGCTCGTCCTCTGCGGCCTGGCGATGTTTCGGATCTGGCGGGATCAGCACCATTACGCGTAGTGGTTCCGGACGTCCGAGAGCTCTTCATCCATCGCCTCCACCAGATGTTGTGGGTCGAGCAGCGTCTCGCCGACGAGATCCTGCCGCTGTTCTACGACCACGTGCATGCGGCCGACCTGAAGTACGGGCTCGAGCGGCACCTCCTCGAGACGCGGCAGCACGTGACGACGGTGCGAACCGTCCTCAACCTGCTCGGCGAGCGGCAGGACGGGATCGAGAGCCCGGCTCTGCTCGGTCTGAAAGCGGAGCACGACTCGCTGATGGAGGACTACCCGACGGACTTGATGCACTGTGACGTCATTGCCGCGAACGAACACCTCGAGATCGCGGCGTACACCTGGCTGCGCTCGACGGCGAACGCGCTCGGCGAGGAGGACATCGCGATGCGCCTGACGGAGATCCTCGAGCAGGAGGAGTACGCGCTCGAGCTCGTGCACAAGGCGACGGTGAAGATCCTCGCCGAGACGGTTACAGCAGCTTGACGAACGCGACGATTCCGACCGCGGCGATCACCGCGCGATAGAACATCGGCGGCAGGCGGCGGCCGATGTGCACTCCGACCCAGCCGCCTGCGATCGAGCCGATCGCCAGCAACCCGGCGGCCGCCCACGCGATGTGCGCGGAGAAGATGAAGACGACGGCGGCGATGGTGTTCGCGAGCCCGGCGAGCATGTTGCGCAGCGCGTTCAGGCGGTGGATCGTGTCGGCGAGCGCGATCCCGAGCACGGCGATGAACAGCAGGCCCTGCCCGGCGCCGAAGTAGCCGCCGTACACCCCGCAGAGCACGACGCCGAGGAACGTCCACAACCCGCCGCTCGCCTCCGACGCGACGAGGTTTCGCTTCGCGAGCCATTTCGAGACGTACGGGCCTGTCAGGATCGCGAAGACGCCGAGACCGATGAACGCCGGGACGACCGCGCGGAATGCCGAGGCGGGCAGCACGAGCAGCAGGATCGCGCCGCCGGTCGCACCGATGATCGACGCGAGGCCGAGCCGAAACGCGCGGTCACGCTGGCCCGCCATCTCCGGGCGGTAGCCGATCATCGACGTGATGTTCCCGGGGACGAGCCCCATCGTGTTCGTGACGTTCGCCGTGACGGGCGCGTAGCCGAATGCGAGCAGCGTCGGAAACGTGATCAGCGTGCCGCTGCCGACGATCGCGTTCGCGATGCCCGCGCCGACGCCGGCGCCGACGATCGCCAATGCATGAAGCGTTGTCAGAGCTCGACGCGCGTCGAAGCGCCGTCGAGCTCGGCGAGCGCCTCGCGAATCGTCACGAGCTTGCCGACGAAGATCGGCGTGTCGCGTTCGGTGTAGCTCGATGCCTCGGTGTCGCGCAGCCGCAACATCAGATGCATGAAGTCGGCCGGCTCCTCGCACTCGAACGCGGTCATGAACTCCTGGTCGTCGATGCCGAACGAGTAGGTGGTGTGGTTCTTGATCCCCGGAAACTCCTCGCGGCCGATGCGGATGTGCTCGTCCATCGCACGCTGACGGTCCGCCTCCGGAAGCGCGTACCAGGGTCGCACCTTCACGAACGGGTAGACGACGAGATAGGGGAGACCGTGCGGCGTGATCTTGCGCGCCTTGCGCGCCTGCGTGTACTGCGAAGCCTTCGTCGTCGCGAGATACGAGTACGGCGTCTCGAGCCAGCCGGCGAGCGGCGTTCCGTTGAGCGCAGCGCCGAGCTCGCCGAAGGCGTCGTAGCGCTCCGCGATCTTCCAGAGGAAGAAGTCCGTCTCGGGACGGACGCCTACGGTCGAATACACGCGCAGATGGTCGAAGCGGTCCGCGAAATGCTCGACGACCTCGGCAAACGCGTCCTTGCCCGCTTGCCGCTCGTCGACCGGAAGCCGCCGCCATGCGGGGTCGACGCGGTAATAGGTGTAGGCGACGTACCGGCCTGCGTCCATCGGACGAAGGTTAGCCCGCTTCCACCACGGGACGCAGTCGGACGAAGCGCGGTTTGGGCGGCGCGGGGTTGACCGGATTGACACCGGAGACCTGGAGCCGGTAGCTCCCCTTGGTCGTCGGCACGCGGATCGACAACGTCTTCGGCTCGCCGCCGACGGCGCGCCCGCGCACGCCGCGGACCAGCTTCGTGCCACGGTAGAGCTGTGCGACGTAGTCGCAGTCGAGCCCGCAGGAGAGGGTCAGCACGTCGCCCTTTTGCACGATGCGCGGCGTCACGGGGAGCTCCAGTCCGTCGCAATGCGTCACGACGCCGCGACGGGACTGCTGAATCGCGAGCCTGGTCGGCGCCAGGCTCGCCTTCGCGGTCGTGCTGTTCGCGTAGTAGAGGCCGGACTGCCAGGCGGCGTGGTCGGCCTCGTCGACGGTATGGAAGAGCATCAGTGCGCGGACGTTCGGCTGGCAGAACGCGAGCTGGATCGCCTGGCGGTAATACGCGGCCTGCGTGGTCTCGGGGACGGGATGGATCGTCGTCGGCTCGGTGCCCGTGTACTGGCTCTCCCATTGCGGCGGGATCTGCGTCTCGACGCCGAACTCGTCGTACCAGATGGGCAGCGAATAGTTCCCGAACGCGTCGCCGAGTGCGGCGACGAGCTTGTCGTAGTCGGCAAGTGCGATCGTCGTCGAGTTCGGATGCGTCCCGGCCACGGGCGCGATGCTCGAGTTGTCCTCGTACGGATGCATGTCGAAGCCGTCCATGATCGGCGTCGTCCTGCCGCTGTCGAGCAGAGCCTGCCCCATGTCGTGGATGAAGACCGTCGGGTTGTGCGTCGGCCGCACGGTGCTCGGCGCATCGCCGCCGCGGGGCGCAAGCGCGCCGCCGAGCACGGTGATCCCGCTCGAGACGCCTTTCAGTGCGTCGTAGGTCCCGGCGAGCAGGCTCTCGTAGGCCGGCGCTGCGGCGTCGCTGCCATCGTCGTTGTACTGCGGCAGCCAGTAGCGGTTGAGATTGGGCTCGTTGCCGACGACGAAGATCCGGACGCTCGGGACTGCGCGGGCGATCGACGCGGCATACGACGCGAAATCCGCTTGATCCGTCGGTGTCAAAGGAGTCGTGGCGCTGCCGTGGTTCATGACGACGCAGATGATCGTGACGCCGTCGAGCTTCGCCGCGGCCGCGAGGTTCTCGAGCACCTGCCTGCCGGTGGCGGGCACGGCGGTCTGCCCCGGCGCCCACTCCTCGGTGACGCGGTCGGCGCTGAACCCGGCGGCGACGAGCAGGTCCATCTGCGCCTTCGCGACGGCCATCGTCGTCGACTTCGTCGAGTCCTCGGTCGCGCCGATGATCAGTCCCGGACCGCCTGCATGCGCGTTCGGGACGACGACGAACGCGAGGGCAGCCAGCAGGGTCGCAACTCGCATGGGCTTGGCTACGGTAGCGCGCGGTGGCCCAAGGGGAACTTGAAGATCGTCTGAAGAATTTGCCGGCTAAGCCGGGCGTCTACCTCTTTCGCGACGCGCGCGGCGACGTCCTCTACGTCGGAAAGGCGAAGTCGCTGCGTCCGCGCGTTCGCAGCTACTTCCAGAAGACCACAGATGGCCGTGCGCAGATCCAGCAGCTGCCCGGCCGTGTCGAGGACATCGAAGTGATCGTCACCGGCAGCGAGGTGGAAGCGCTCCACCTCGAGCAGAACCTCGTCAAGCGCCACCGGCCGCCGTTCAACGTGCGCCTGCGCGACGACAAGTCGTTCCCGTACATCGCGGTCACCGTCGAGGACGAGTACCCGCGCGTGATGTTCACGCGCGAGCGGCACCGGCAGGGCGTCTGGTACTTCGGGCCGTACGCGAACGCGAAGAAGGTGCGCGAGACGCTCGACGTCCTGAACCGGGTCTTTCCGTATCGACCGTGCGAAGGGCCGAAGCCGGGGCGCCACTCCGGCATCCCGTGTCTCGACTACCACATCGATCGCTGCCTCGCGCCGTGCGTCGGCTACGTCTCGAAGGACGACTACCGCGCCATCATCGACGGCGTCATCGAGTTCCTCTCCGGCAACGTCAGGCCCATCCAGCGCGAGCTCGAGCAGAAGATGCACGATGCCGCACGCGAGGAGCGCTTCGAGGATGCGGCGCGCTATCGCAACCGGTTGTTCGCCGTGCAACATCTCGTGGAGCGCCAGTCGGTCGAGCGGCAGTCGGTCGGGAACGTCGACGTGATCGGCTTCGCGAGCGTGGAGGATCGGGCGGTCGTACAGATTTTTCCGCTGCGCGGCGGGAAGATGGTCGACCGGCATTCCTTCCACCTCGAGAACGTCGCAGGCCAGGATCTGACGACGGTGCTGGAGTCGTTTTGCCTCGAGTACTACGGCTCGGCGCCGAGCGTGCCTCCTCAGATCGTGGTGCCGCGGGATTCCGGCGACCTGTCGGCGCTCGCGGAGTTCCTGTCGGAGAAGCGAGGGGCACGCGTCGAGGTGCGCGCGCCGGAGCGCGGCGAGAAGCGGCGGCTGCAGCAGCTCGCGGACGAGAACGCCCGGCACGCTCTCGTCACCGAGCAGGCGGCGACCGAGCAGAAGCGCGCCCGCCGCGTGGAGGCGCTCGAGGAGCTGCGCGAGGCGCTGAACCTCGAGTCGCTGCCGGTGCGCATCGAGTGCTACGACATCTCGCACGCGATGGGGCAGGACCCGGTGGCGTCGATGGTCGTCTTCCAGGACGCGCTACCTCGGAAGTCCGACTACCGAAAGTTCGGCATCAAGACCGCCGGCGCCGACCCGGACGACTTCGCGGCGATGGCCGAGGTGATCACGCGCCGGTTCGCGCGCCTCTCGGACGGGACGGGCGAGTCGCACGACGCCTCGTTCGCCACGGCGCCGAACCTCGTCGTCATCGACGGCGGCAAGGGGCAACTCTCGGCCGCACTCGGCGCGATGCAGGCGTTCGACCTGCCCCGCGTCGCGGTGATCTCACTCGCCAAGCGGATCGAGGAAGTGTTCGTTCCGGGCCAGAGCGAGCCGATCATCCTGTCGCGTCACAACCCGGGCCTGCAGCTGCTGCAGCGGCTGCGCGACGAGGCGCATCGCTTCGCGCTCGGCTTCCATCGGCAACGGCGGGAGTCGCGCGGGTTCGCGTCGTTGTTCGATGAGCTCGAGGGTGTCGGTCCTGCGCGTCGTCGGGCGCTCTTGCAGCACTTCGGCTCGGTCGAGGAGATGGCGGCCGCATCCCCGGAGGAGCTGGAGGGCGTGCCCGGGGTCCCCGCGGCGGTCGCACGCCGCATCTACGCACAGCTCCACAAGACCGGACGTGGCTAGCGCTCCACACGGTCCGGGCGTCGCGGCGCGCCTGATCCTCCACCGCAACTTCGGTCCGTACTTCGTCGGCAACGCGGCGTCCGCCAGCGGGACGTGGTTCCAGAACCTCGCGGCGTCGCTGTACGTCTTCGAGCACACGCACTCGCCGTTCCTGCTCGGCGTGCTGCAGTTCGGCAACTTCGTGCCGGTGCTCCTGCTCGCGCCGTGGGGCGGAAGCGCTGCCGACCGCTTCGACCGCAAGCGGCTGTTGCTCATCACGCAGGTCGTGGCGACGGCGGTCAGCGGCGCGCTCGCCGCGCTGACCTGGGAGGGCCACGTCTCGGTGCCGCTCGTGATGGCGTGCGCCGTGTGCCTCGGCGTCTGCAGCGCGTTCTCGGCTCCGGCGAGCCAGGCGTTGATCGGCGATCTGGTGCCGCGCGAGGACCTGCAATCGGCGGTCGCGCTGAACTCGCTGACGTACAACCTCGCGCGCGCGGTCGGACCGGCGCTCGCCGGTCTGTCCGTCGACACGCTCGGCTATGCGCCCTCATTCGCGATCAACGCGGCCTCGTACCTCCTGCTCGTCCTCGGCCTCGCGGTCGTGACGCCGCGGGCGCGGCAGCTCGCGTCGCGCGGCCAGGCGCGGCTGCGCGAGAGCCTCCGCATCGCGCGCGAGCAGCCCCGCCTGCTCGCATTCCTGCTCATCGTCACTGCCGTCGGTTTCGCGTCGGACCCCGTGAATACGGAGAGCCCGGCGTTCGCGCACGCGTTCGGCTTCGGCCACAACCATCTCCGCCTCTGGTCGGGCGTCATCGTCGGCGCCTTCGGCGCCGGCGCGATCACCGCCGCCCTCCTGCTTGCGGGCCGGGTCGCCGGCTCGCGAAACCGGATGATGATCACGCTCTGCGTCCTCGTCGCGGGTGTCGTCGGCTTCTCGCTGTCGCCCTCCATCTGGATCGGGTTCGCGTTCCTCGCGGTCGGCGGCTTCGGCTATCTCGCCTCGAACACGTCGGCGACGAGCCAGCTCATGCTCGGCGTCGAAGACCACCAGCGCGGGCGGATCATGGCGCTCTGGAGCGTCGCCTTCCTCGGCCTGCGTCCGGTCGCCAGCCTGACGGACGGCGCGATCGCAGGCGCCTTCGGGGTCCGCGCCGCAGGCGTCGTGCTCACCGTCCCCGCGCTGGCCGGCGCGGCTGCGATCTATTTCTTACGTGCTCGTGACATGCCCTTAACGACAGAGGCGTAGCTTCCTCGGCATGGAGCTGCACTACATCGAGGACGACCTGGCCGATCACTCGTGGTACGTCGAGGTCGTCGACGACTTCATCGCGGTCGTCGAGCGGTTCCTCTCGTACGTGGCGATCGACGAAGAAACGGCCTAGCGCCCGGCATCCGGCTCCGGCCCGAGGAACGGGTACCGGTAGTCGGTGGGCGGCACGAACAGCTCCTTCACCGTTCGGGGCGAGACCCAGCGGATCAGGTTCCACATCGAGCCGGCCTTGTCGTTCGTGCCGGAGGCGCGCGCGCCGCCGAAGGGCTGCTGGCCCACGACGGCTCCCGTCGGCTTGTCGTTGACGTAGAAGTTGCCGGCCGCATACCGGAGCCGCTCGCTCGCGAGCTCGACCGCGCTGCGGTCCTGCGCGAACACGGCGCCGGTCAACCCGTAGGGCGCGCCCGCGTCGATCAGGTCGAGCGTGTCCTCGTACTTCTTCTCGTCGTACACGAACGCCGTGACGACGGGGCCGAACAGCTCCTCCTTCATCGTGCGGAAGTCGGGGTCGCTCGTCTCGATCACGGTCGGCTCCACGAACCAGCCGTCCGAGTCGTCGTAGCCCCCGCCGACGAGCACGCTCGCCTTGCCGTTTGCTGCGTTCGCCTCGTCGATCGCGGCCTTCTGGGTCGTGAACGAGCCGCTGTCGATGACGGCGCCCATGAAGTTCGAGAAGTCGCTGACGTCGCCCATCTTCAGCGTCTTCACCTCGTCCGCCAGCCGCTCGCGCAGCTGCGGCCAGAGGTTGGACGGCGCGAAGACGCGCGACGCGGCCGAGCACTTCTGCCCCTGGTACTCGAACGCGCCGCGCACGATCGCCGTCGCGACGGCGTCGACGTCCGCGCTCGGGTGCGCGACGATGAAGTCCTTGCCGCCCGTCTCCCCGACGATGCGCGGGTAGTTCCGGTAGGTGTCGAGGTTCTTGGCGACGTCGCGCCACATCCCGTTGAACACGGCGGTCGAGCCCGTGAAGTGGATGCCGGCGAGGTCGGGGCTCCCGATCACCGGGTCGCCGACGGCGGCGCCGGAGCCGTACACGAGGTTGATGACGCCCGGCGGCAGTCCTGCTTCCTCGAGCAGCTGCATGAGGAACCATGCGCTGTACGCCGCGGTCGACGCCGGCTTCCAGACGACGCAGTTGCCCATCAGCGCGGCCGAGGTCGGCAGGTTGCCGCCGATCGCGGTGAAGTTGAACGGCGTCACCGCGAAGACGAAGCCTTCGAGCGGGCGGTACTCGAGCCGGTTCCAGACGCCGGGCGAGGAGATCGGCTGCTCCTCGTAGATGCGCGTCATGTACTTGACGTTGAACCGCCAGAAGTCGATCAGCTCGCACGACGCGTCGATCTCCGCCTGGTGCGCAGTCTTCGACTGGCCGAGCATCGTCGCCGCGTTCAGCGTCTGCCGCCACGGGCCGGCGAGCAGCTCGGACGCACGCAGCAGGACCGCGGCTCGCTCCTCCCACGGCGTGCGCGACCAGTCCTCCCACGCGTGCGCCGCGGCGGCGATGGCGCGGTCGACCTCCTTCGCGCCGCCCCTGTGCACGGTCGCGAGCACGTGCGAGCGCTTGTGCGGCTCCACGGCTTCGAACGTGTCGCCGGTCGCGAGGCGTTCGCCGCCGATGACGAGCGGGATCTCGAGCTGCTGCGACTCCATCTCCTGCAGGCGCAGGCGGAGCTCCTCTCGCTCGGGCGTCCCGGGCGCGTAGCTCCGAACCGGTTCGTTGTGCGGGTCGGGGACGCGTGAAATTCCGTGGGTGCCCATGCACTCGATCCTAGACTGACGATCGATGGGCGTGACGCGGGTCGCCTACGAGGCGGACGGCTGGGGGGTCGGCGAGCTGTGGCTCGACGGCGACGTCGTCGTCTGGCACGAGCTGCCGAGATCTGCGACCCGGATGCAGGGCAGCCCGGTTGCGCACCCGTACGTGAAGCTCCTCCAGCGGTACTTCGCAGGCGCAGACGTCAGCTTGTCCGACGTGCCTCTCGACCTCGAATACGAGACGCCGTTCCTCGAGCGCTGCGCGCACGCGCTCCGGTCGGTGCCGCGCGGCGAGACGGTGACCTACGGCGAGCTGGCGGCGCTCGCGGGCTCGCCGGGCGCCGCGCGTGCCGCAGGCAGCTTCTGCGCGCGCAACCGGCTCGGCCTCTTCGTCCCGTGCCACCGCGTCGTCAGCGCGGGCGGGCTCGGCTCGTACGGCTCGCACGGACTGTCCTACAAGAGGCGACTGCTGGAGCTCGAGGGTGCTGTCTGAGGACCTCCGCAACGAGCTCGCGTCGATCGCGCCGGAAGCGGACTGCGACCGGCTCGCCGAGCTCTCGGGCCTCTTCCACATCGCCGGCAGCGTCCACCTACGCGGACGCGGAGAGATCGCACTGCACCTCGACCTTGCAAGCAGTGCGGTCGCGCGCCGCGGCTTCGCGCTCTTGCGCGCGTTCAGTGTCGACTCGGAGATCCGCACGTACCAGCAACACGCATTCGGTCGGGCGACGCGCTTCCAGCTGCACGTCGACGGCACGCAACACGCGTACGAGGTGTTACACCGCGCCGGTGTGCTCGACTCGTCGCACCGGCCGCTCGAACGCCCGCCGCAACGAGTCCTGGCGCGCCGCTGCTGTCGCGGCGCGTATCTGCGCGGGGCGCTGCTCGGCGCCGGCTCGTTGAGCGGACCGCGCGATCCGCATCTCGAGATCCGAACCGCCGAGCCGGAGGGCGCGCGCTTCGTGGCCGACGTCGCTGCGAAGGAAGGGGCGGAGTTGAAGGTGCTGCAGCGCCGCGGGCACGCTGTTGCGTACGCGAAGGGAATCGACCCGATCGCCGACGTGCTCGCCGCCGCCGGCGCGGGGGACACGGTGATCGCGCTCGAGGAGAGCTCGGTCGTGTCGGCAATCCGTGCCGACGCGAACCGCCTTGCGAACGCCGATCACGCAAATCTCGTGCGCACGAGCCGCGCTGCGCGTGTGCAAATCGAGGCGCTGCGCGGGCTCGACCTCGACGCGCTGCCGGACGACCTGCGCGAGCTCGCGGAGCTGCGGCTGCGCCTGCCGACGGCGTCGACCGCCGAGCTCGCGCGCCGCACGAAGCTCACGAAGGCGTCGGCGTACCGTCGTCTGCGTCGTCTCGTCGAGCTCGCGGACGCTTGACCCACCGCAGCAGCGCGACGAACGCCAGCCACGCAACGAGAGCGAACGCGGAACCGGCCACCGTCAGGTCCCTGCGCGCGCCGAAGTAGACGACGAAGAGCGGCAGGCCGACGAGGCCGATCGCCGCGAAGAGATCGAGCCGCCACCGCATCTCACTGCGCGCCGACAGCCAGACGGCGGTCCCGAGCCAGCCGAGGACGGCTGCGAGCAGAAACCACGCGAGCACGATGGTCATGAAGCGATGGGTACCACTTTCAATTCGTCTAGCGGAGATTTCGGGGCGTCGTCATACTCGACAACGGCGGGTGCTGTGCCTGTCCGGCGGAGGATTCAGACCCCGTCCGACGTCGCGATATCGGGCACAGGAAAGGGCCGGGAGGGTCGTCCTCGGAGCTTCCCGGTCCGCCCGCCCTATTCGTCCGCGCCCGCGCAGGTCGGTCGCGGTCGGCGCGGGCTCACGATTAGCATCCTCTCGAAAGACGACGTTCCTCTCCGAAAGGCATTTCATGGCGAAGATCAGGGTCGGGATCAACGGCTTCGGCCGGATCGGGCGGAACTTCTTCCGCGCCCACCTGGAACGCGGCGGGAACTTCGAGCTCGTGGCGGCGAACGACATCGGCGACACGACGACGATGGCTCACCTGCTGAAGTACGACTCCACGCTCGGGCCGCTCGGCCTCGAGGTGACGCACGGGGACGACTGGATCCAGGCCGGCGGGCACCGCATCCAGTTCGTGTCGATCAAGGATCCCGCCGAGCTGCCCTGGGGCGAGCTCGGCGTCGACGTCGCGATCGAGTCGACCGGCCTCTTCACCAATCGCGCGTCGGCCGAGAAGCATCTCGACGCCGGCGCCAAGAAGGTTGTCATCTCGGCGCCCGCGACGGATCCCGACATCACTCTCGTCCTCGGGGTCAACGGCCGCGACTACGACCCGGAGCGGCACGCCATCATCTCCAATGCGTCGTGCACGACCAACTGCGTCGCCCCGCTCGCGAAGGTGCTGCACGAGGCGTACACGATCGAACGCGGCTTCATGACCACGATCCACGCCTACACGAACGATCAGCGAACGCTCGACCTGCCGCACCCCGACCTTCGCCGCGCCCGCGCGGCTGCGATCAACCTCATCCCGACGTCGACGGGCGCAGCACGCGCGATCGGCCTCGTCCTGCCGGACCTCAAGGGCAAGGTCGACGGCATGTCGATGCGCGCACCGGTCCCGACCGGCTCCGTCGTCGACCTGGTGGTGGAGGTGGCGGGCAAGACCGACAAGGACGCCGTCAACGAGCTGTTTCGCTCGCAGGCGGACAACGGCGACTTCGAAGGAATCCTCCAGTACACGGACGAGCCGATCGTCTCGACCGACATCGTCCACTCGTCGTACTCGTCGATCTTCGACAGCCAGCTGACGATGGTGAACGGGCCGCTCGTCAAGGTCTTCGGCTGGTACGACAACGAGTGGGGCTACAGCTGCCGCCTCGTCGATCTCGTCGCGAAGATCGCCGAGACGATGCCTGCTGCCGTCGCCGCGTAGATGAGGCTGCCCCGGTCGGTCCGCGACGCCGACGTTGCGGGCAAGGTCGTGCTGGTCCGGGCCGACCTCAACGTGCCGCTCGACGGCGGCAACGTCGCCGATGACACCCGGATCCGGGCGTCGTTGCCGACGCTGCGTCTCCTGCTCGACAGGGATGCGAGAGAAGTGCGCGTCTGCTCGCACCTGGGCCGACCGAAAGGCTACGACGAGGACTACGCGATGGCGCCGGTCGCCGCGCGGGTGGCCGAGCTCGTCGCCGACGACCGGGTGCGCGTGCTCGAGAACACCCGCTTCAACCCCGGGGAGACGAAGAACGACGAGGCGTTCGCGCGCGAGCTCGCAGACGGATGCGACCTCTACGTCGACGACGCGTTCGGCTCCGCTCATCGTGCGCACAGCTCGACGGAGGCGGTTGCGCGCCTGCTGCCCGCCTACGCCGGCCTGCTCCTGCTCGAGGAGCTCGAGCATCTCGGCCGCCTCCTCGGCGACGTCGAGCGGCCGTTCGTCCTGATCAGCGGCGGGTCGAAGGTCGACGACAAGCTCGGCGTGCTGCAGAACCTCGGCGGACGCGCCGACACGGTGCTGATCGGCGGGAAGATGGCCGAGCAGCTGCGCGTCGAGAACCCGCTCGACTTCGAGGTCGAGCTGCCGTCGGACGTCGTCGGCGCGGCCGAGTTCGCCGCCGATGCCGAGTCCGGCGTCTACGCCGTCGAGGATCTCCCGGACGGCTGGCTCGGGCTCGACATCGGCCCCGAGACGCGCAGCCGCTTCGCAGCGAAGCTCGCCGACGCCCGGACCATCTTCTGGAACGGGCCGATGGGCGTCTTCGAATGGCCGCGGTTCGCAGCGGGGACGGCCGCCGTCGCTCAGGCGGTCGCCGCGAACGGAAAGGCCTTCAGCGTGGTCGGCGGCGCCGACTCGGTACGCGCGCTCAACGAGGCCGGTCTCGCCGACAAGGTCTCGTGGGTGTCGACCGGAGGGGGCGCCTCGCTCGAGCTGCTGGAAGGAAAAGAGCTACCGGGCGTCGCAGTGATCCCCTCGTGATCGTCGCCGGCAACTGGAAGATGTTCAACGGCCCCGACCCCGGGGCGCTCCGCTCGGCGCTCGGTGACCTGCCGCACGTCGTCGCGCCGCCGTACACTCGGCTGCGTGCGTGCGTCGAGGCGGGCCTGACGACGTACGCGCAGAACGTCCACTGGGAGAACGAGGGCGCGTTCACCGGGGAGATCTCGGCGCCGATGCTGCGGTCGCTCGGCGTCACCGGCACGATCGTCGGCCACTCCGAGCGGCGGCTCTACTTCGGCGAGACGGATCTCGGGGTCGCGCGCCGCGCCCATGCCGCGCTGCAGGCCGGGCTCGCGGTGATCGCATGCGTCGGCGAGACGTGGGAGCAGCGGGAGTCGGGGGACACCGAGACCGTGTTGCGCGTGCAGGTGGAGTCCGTGCGCGATCTCTGCGGCACACACGACCACCTCGTGATCGCCTACGAACCCGTGTGGGCGATCGGAACCGGGAAGACAGCGACACCGGACCTCGCCCAGGAGGCGCACGCATTCATCAAGTCGCTCCTCGATCGACCGGTCCTGTACGGCGGGAGCGTCAAGCCGGAGAACGCGTCCGAGCTCCTCGCCCAGCCGGACGTGGACGGTGCGCTCGTCGGGGGCGCCTCGCTCGACATCGACAGCTTCGTCGCGATTTGCCGCGCCGGCTCGTAACCCTCGTCATCCTCGACGGCTGGGGCTACGCTCCGGCCGGGCCGGGGAACGCGGTCGAGCTCGCGGACACGCCGGTGTTCGACCGGTTGTGGCAGGAGTTCCCGCACACGCGGCTCGTCGCGTCGGGCGAAGCGGTGGGCCTGCCGCCCGGACAGATGGGCAACTCGGAGGTCGGCCACCTGACGATCGGCTCCGGCCGCATCCTCGACCAGGACTTCCAGCGCGTGAACCGCGCGATCGCAGACGGGAGCTTCTTCTCGAACTCGAACCTCGTCGCGGCGTTCGAGCGCGGAAAGAACGTGCACCTGCTCGGGCTCGTCTCGCACGGCGGCGTCCATTCCCACATCGAGCACGTCCAGCCGCTGATGAGGTTCGCGCCCGAGAAGACGTGGATCCACGCCTTCACCGACGGCCGCGACGTCTCGCCGCGCGCAGCGGTCCACGACCTCGCGGAGCTGCCGATCGACCGCATCGCGACCGTCGCCGGCCGGTACTACGCCATGGACCGCGACAAGCGCTGGGAGCGGACGCAGCTCGCGCTCGACGCGATCGTGCAGGGGACGGGGCCGCACGATGCCGATCCGGTTCATGCGGTGCAGGCGAGCTACGACGACGGCATCACCGACGAGTTCATCCCGCCGACGGTGATCGACGGCCGCCCGCGCCTCGACCCGACGACGGACGCTGCGATCTTCTTCAACTTCCGTCCCGACCGCGCCCGGCAGCTGTGCGAGAAGCTCGGCGAGCTGAAAACCGACCTGACGACGATGACGAAGTACCGGGAGGATTTCGCATTCCCCGTCGCTTTCCCGGAGCAGCCCGTGGAAATGGTTCTCGCCGACGTCCTCGAACAGCACCATGTGCGGCAGCTCCACACGGCCGAGACGGAGAAGTACGCGCACGTCACGTACTTCTTCAACGGTGGGCGCGAGGGCGACCACGACGGCGAGGACCGGGTGCTCGTGCCGTCGCCGCGCGACGTCCCGAGCTACGACTTCAAGCCCCAGATGTCGGCCGAGGAGCTGACGGACGAGTTCGAGTCGCGGATCGGGACGGGCTACGGCTTCGCGGTCATCAACTTCGCGAACCCCGACATGGTCGGCCACACGGGTGTCGTCTCCGCGGTGGTCGAGGCCGTCGAGACGACCGACCGGTGCCTCGGCCGCGTCGTGGCGGCGACCGAGCGCGCCGGCGGCGTCTGCCTCGTCATCGCCGACCACGGCAACGCCGAAGTGCTGCTCGAGCCGGACGGCGTCAGCCTGCACACCGCACATACGACCAACCTCGTCCCGGCGATCCTGACGGATCCTGATGTGGGGATGCGGGACGGCGGGGAATTGTCCGATGTCGCACCCACGATCCTCGACCTTCTGGGTTTTGCCCAGCCCTTACAAATGACGGGGAAATCGCTGATTACGCGGATATGATGGTGCGCCTTGTCACTGCCACAGCCTGACTTCGGAGTCCTGCGGAAGGCTCAGCGCGGAGATGAGCGCGCGTTCTCCCTGATCGTGCGCGCGTACCAGGTGCCGGTCTTCAACTACGTGCTGCGCCTGGTCGGCGACCGGTCGCTCGCGGAGGACCTGACGCAGGAGGTGTTCCTGCGCGTCTTCCAGGGCCTGCCGAAGTTCTCGCTGCGGTCGAAGTTCACCACCTGGCTGTTCCAGGTGACGAAGAACCGCGTGCTCGACGAGCTGCGCGCGGTCGAGCGACGCCCGCGTGCGGTCGTCCAGATCGACGACGCGCCGCACCTCGAGGTCGTGGACGCCCCGTTCGAGCGGCTCGAGGCGATCGACGCCGTGTGGCGCGCGGTCGAGAACCTCAGCGTCGACCTGAAGATGGCGCTGCTCCTCCGCGACATCGTCGGCCTTTCCTATACGGAGATCGCGGACGCGCTCGAGGTGACGCTCGCCACGGTCAAGTGGCGCATCTACAAGGCTCGCGAGGATGTCCAGCTTGCGCTCGCGCGGGAGGGCATCTTCCTGCACGACGAGCCGCCGGTCAGCGTGACGAGTAGCGACTCAGCCACGCACTGAGGTTCCGCGCCTCCTGCGCGGCGTTCGCCCCCGGCGGCACAGGAGTGACACGCGCGATCGGACGCACCTTCGGCTTCGAGCCGTGATCGAACGTCGCAATCAGGCCGACGGTGAGTGCGAGCACGGCGATCGCGACGAGCACGAGCGAGAGGCGGACACGGCGGCCCGGCGCCGCGATCGGCACGAACGGCACGGTCTCTGCCGCGGCGGGTCGAACGGCGCGGAGCTCGCGGACCAACTCCTGCGGCGTCTCCGCGCGCAGCGGCGGCAGGTCGGGCGACGTGGCGTTCAGCGCCTGCGCGAGCGCGCGCACGTCGTCTCCCGGCGCACCCGGACGAAAGCCGCTCAGCTTCGGGACACCGTCTTCGCGAACAACGAGCTCGCCGGCATGCACGAGCCCGAGCGCGTGCGCGTTCACGAGGGCACGGGCGGCGTGCGTGCCGAGGATGACCGCCTCGTCGAGCTCGATGGGCGCGCGCAGCGCGAGCGGTAGGCCCTCGACGTGCTCGATCGCCGCGAAGCGCCGTCCCTCGTGCTCGCCGATGTCGAAGACACGCACGACGCTGGGGTCGGAGAGGCGCGGGTCGTCGACCTCGTCTCGCGTCGCTATCCAGCGGATCCGCACGATTCGATCGAGCTCGGTGTCGCGCGCGAGGCCGTTCTCGAGCGGCTCGTAGCGGCCGGCGATCAATCGCCCTCTCCGTGCTTGCCGTGTTTGTGATGGTCGTGCCCGTGACCATGACCCTCGTGCGGTGCAGGCGGTGCAGGCGGTGCGGGTGGTGCCGGAGCCGGCGGCGGCACGCAGGAGATGCGTGCCGCAAGGTCGTTGACGGCGCCGACCAGCGTCTCCTCGAAGCGCGGCTGCACGCGCCGCGCGTTCACCGCGTCGATCACCGATGTGCGCAGCGCGACGGCACGCTGCTGCGCCAGGCAGCCGTTGCCGGCGTCGAGGGCGGCGGCAACACCGTCCGCCTGCGCGCGCCACGCGCTCGCGAGTGCATGCGGAAGCTTCGGGACGCGCGGTTGCGCGGGGCGCGCGGCGCCACAGCCGGCGAGGAGCAGCAGCGCGACCGCGGCGAGCGCCTTCATCCTGTTTCGAGGCGCTTCGCCAGCACCTCTGGCAGCCCGGCGTCGCGGATCTCGGCCTGGGTGCGCGCGATGTCGTACTCGATGCGCTCGAACGACGCGGTGTGGCTATCGAGATCGAGCGCGAGGTACGCGGCGCGCGGATCTCCGTCGCGCGGCTGGCCGACCGAGCCCGGGTTGAGCAGCCAGCGGGCCGACGCGAGATCGATGGTCGTTCCCGCCGGCGCGACGCCGCCAGCAAGCGTCGACGAGACGGCGAGCGCGACGTGGCTGTGCCCGACGAGCACGGTCGGTGCATCGGTCAACATCAACGTGACCGCGGCGGCATCGTCGGAAAGCACGTACTCCCAGACCGGATCGCGCGCGCTGCCGTGATAGAGGGCAATTCCGTGTGCCGTCGCCCGCGCGTCGAGCGTCTGCAGGAACGCGAGTGACCCGGCGTCGATCACGCCTTTGGTCCAGGCGGCTGCCACCCCCGCGTCGCCGCTGAAGTCCCTGAGATCGATCGTCCCGCGCACCGCGAGATCGTGATTCCCGCCGAGACAGACCGTTGCACGTTCGCGGACGATCGCGCAGCACTCGTTCGGCCGTGCGCCGTACCCGACGATGTCGCCGAGACACCAGATCTCGTCGGGCGTGCTCGCGTCGATCGCAGCAAGGACCGCCTCGAGCGCCGCCAGATTCCCGTGGATGTCCGAGACGACGGCGACGCGCACGCGTCAGGGGCCGGGGGTCTCCGGCAGATTGCGGATCCCCTCGGTCGTCTGGAACTTCGACCACGAGTCCTGCAGGGCCGTGATCAGCTCCTCGACGAAGCGCGGTGACGCGTTGATCCGCGAGACGACCGCGCCGGGGACGTCGCCCTCTTCCACTTCGTGTTCGATCCGCGCGAACGTCAGCGTGAACTCGTAGCGCGAGAACGTGATGTTCGCGAAATTCGCGTAGACGCCGGCGATGTCGCTCGGGTCGAGATGGATGTTGAGCCGGCGCTCACCGTTCTGGTCGACCTCGGGCTGCTGCTCGTCGTCTTCCACGTGGGAATACTAGGCCGGGATGGATCCCGTGCGGCGCCTCAGGCAGATTGCACTGCTCCTCGGAGCGGTCGTCGCGACGATCGCGGGCGGGACGGTCGGCTTCCACCGGACTCTCCACGAGACGTGGTTCCAGTCGTTCTACCGCTCCGTGATCACCGCCTCGCTCACCGGTCTCGACTCGGTGCCGCCGAGCGACGCGGCGCGCGCGCTCTCGATCGGCATGGTGGCATGTGGGTTGACGATCATCGCGTACGCGGGCGCGGTTATCGTCGAGGCCATCTCCGGCGGCGTGCTCACGGGTGCGCTCGCGGAGCGACGGAGGGAGCGAACGCTGGAGCGCATGCACGACCACTTCATCATCTGCGGCTACGGCCGGGTCGGACGCCGGGTTGCGGAGGAGTTCCGGCATTCCGGCGTGTCGTACGTCGTGCTCGACTTCCGTGAGGATGCGGTCGCGGCAGCGAAGGCGCACGGCGACCTCTTGATCGAGGGCAACGGCACGGAAGACGAAGACCTCGCCCACGCCGGGCTCGATCGCGCGCGCGGCCTCGTCGTCGCGTCGGATGACGATGCGGACAACCTGTACATCACGCTGTCGGCCCGGAACGCGCGCCGCGACCTGCAGATCGTCGCGCGCGCGTCCGACGAGGACGCGATGAAGAAGTTGCGGCTCGCGGGAGCGGACCGGGTCGTCATGCCGTACACGGCGGCCGGCCGGACGATGGCGAACCTCGTTCTACGACCGCAGGTGACGGAGTTCCTCGACACCGTGCTGACCGCGGCAGGCGCCGACCTCCACATGGCGCAGATCGAGGTGCACGACACCTGTGAGAGCGCCGGCAAGACGATCCGCGACCTGCGCGTGAGACGGGAGACGGGCGCAATCATCGTCGCGCTCCGCAAGAAGGACGGGACGTTCGACACGACTCCCGAGCCGGAGGTCATCGTCGAAGCCGGCGACGTGATCGTCGGCGTCGGCACGTCCGACGAGCTGCAACGCCTCGAGGATCTGTTCGCTGTTGGCGGCTGATCCCGTCAGCGCGCTCGGGCGTGCGCTCGGCCCGGACATCGAGCTGGAGCGCCCGGCCGAGGCCGAGCACGGCGATTACGCGACGAACGCCGCGCTGCGACTCGCCGGCACGCGCCGGCAGGCTCCCCGCGAGCTCGCTGCCGAGCTCGTCACCGCCGCGGAGGCGCTGCCGCACGTCGAGCGTGCGGAGATCGCGGGGCCGGGCTTCGTCAACCTCTTCCTGACGGACGCGTGGTTCGTCGAGGCGTTGAAGGCGCTGCTCGACGACGACCTTGCCTTCCCGCAATCGGGGACGCGCGTGCAAGTCGAGATGGTGAGCGCGAATCCGACCGGCCCGATCACCGTCGCGTCTGCGCGCAACGGCGCGTACGGCGACGCCGTTGCCCGGCTGCTCGAGCTGACCGGCAGCAGCGTCGAGCGCGAGTACTACTACAACGACGCAGGCGCGCAGATGGACAAGTTCCGCGCGTCGGTCGACGCCCTGCGGCGCGGAGACGAGCCGCCGGAGGACGGCTATCACGGCGCATACCTCTCGGAGCTCGCGCAGCTGAAGGGCGACCCCGTCGTGCTGATGCGCGCGCAGATCGAGGAGTCGCTCGAGCGCTTCCGGATCCATTTCGACTCATGGGCGAAGCAGAGCGAGCTCGAGCAACGGCTATCCGAGCTGCTACCGCGACTGGACACCTATGAAAATGACGGCGCACTCTGGGCGCGCTCCTCGGCATACGGCGACGACGAGGATCGCGTCCTGCTGCGGTCGGGCGACCGCTCGCCGACCTACCGCGCCGCCGACGTCGCGTATCTCGTCGACAAGCTCGAGCGTGGGTTCGACCGCGCGGTCTACGTGCTCGGTGCGGACCACCACGGCACCCGCAACTGGTACGCCGCGGTCGCGCGCATGCTCGGCTATGACCCCGACCGCGTCGAGGTGCTGCTCTACCAACTCGTGCACCTGACCAAGGGGGGCGACAAGACGAAGATGTCGAAGCGGCGCGGCGACGTCGTCTTCCTCGACGACTTCATGGACGAGATCGGCGTCGACGCCGCGCGCTGGTACCTCGTCAACCGCGGGCCGGACCAGACGATCGACATCGACATCGACCTCGCTGCCGAGCGCTCGCAGAAGAACCCGGTGTACTACGTGCAGTACGCGCACGCACGGATCTCGGGGATCATGCGGCAGGCGCCTGCAGCGCCTGCATCGATGCCGGCGCAACTCGTCGTCAATCGCGAGGAGCGCGAGCTGATCAAGCGACTCGCCGAGTTCCCAGCCGTCGTTGCCGACGCGGCCGCGAAGCGCGGCCCACAGGCGATCCCGGCGTATGCGATCCGGGTCGCCGACGATTTCCACCGCTTCTACCACGAGCACCGCGTGCTCGAGAGCGACGAGGAAGCGTTCCGGCTCGCGCTCTGCCGGGCAACCCAGAGCGTGATCGCACGCTGCCTCGATCTCGTGGGAGTCGACGCACCGGAGCGGATGTAGTGGCCGACGGGCTCCTGCTCACGCGCCGGGAGCGCGTCCGTCTCTACTGGCAGAAGTTCGCGGTGGGCTACGGGCCGTCGCTCCTTCTGGGGGTGATCGCCCTCGCGCTCGGCGCCGGGTCGGTCGCCTACGTGATTCTGATCTTCGGCCTCCTGCTCGGCTTCTTCGTCGCCTCGTCGGCACGCAAGGTGCGCGGCGCCGTGATCGGCGGCATCGCCAGCGGGATCATTCTGTTCGCCCTGCAGCTCCTGATCGCGTGGTTCGTCACGCACTCGTGGTTCGGGCCGCAGTAGAGTCGCGCGCCGTGAGCACGCACCGGGCGGCACCCGACCGCAACATCGCGATGGAGCTCGTCCGTGTGACGGAGGCGGGCGCGATGGCCGCTGCGCGATGGATCGGCCGCGGTGAGAAGGAATCCGCCGACCAGGCCGCCGTCGATGCGATGCGCTACGTGCTCGACAGCGTTGCGATGCGCGGGGTCGTCGTCATCGGCGAGGGTGAGAAGGACGAGGCCCCGATGCTCTACAACGGCGAGGAAGTCGGGAGCGGGGAGGGCCCCGAGGTCGACGTCGCCGTGGATCCCCTCGAAGGGACGCGGCTCACCGCTCTCGGCCAGACGGGCGCGATCAGCGTCATCGCCGTCGCGGAGCGGGGGACGATGCTGTTTCCGGGCGCAGCCGTCTACATGGAGAAGATCGCCGTCGGCCCAGGGGCGATCGACGCGATCGACATCACGAAGAGCCCGGGCGAGAACGTCGCCGCCGTCGCGCAGGCGCTCGGAAAGTCGCCGCGCGAGGTCGACGTCGTCGTCCTCGAGCGCGACCGTCACAACGAGCTGATCGCAGCGTTGCGCGACGCCGGCGCGCGTGTCCGCCTGATTCGCGACGGCGACGTCGCGCCGGCGATCGCCGCGGGGCAGGAGGGCACCGGCGTGGACATGCTCTACGGAATCGGCGGTACGCCGGAAGGCGTGATCTCGGCCGCCGCGCTCAAGTGCGTCGGCGGCGGCATCCAGGGGCGGCTGTGGCCGCGGGACGACGAGGAGCGCCGGCAACTGGTAGACGCCGGTCTCGACCCGGCGCGCGTCCTGTATACGGACGACCTCGTCTCGGGCGCGGACGTCTTCGTCGCCGCGACCGGCGTCACGAACGGGCCGCTGCTGCGCGGCGTCGTCTATACGAAAGGCGGCGCGACGACCGACTCGATCGTCATGCGCTCTCGTTCCGGCACGGTCCGCCGGATCGTCGCTCAGCAGTCGCTGACGAAGCTCTCGTCGCTGACCGGCTTCGAATACCTGTAGACGATCGGTGCGAAGCCGAGGACGATCGCAAGGTCGCCCGGGCTGAGGAGCCGGCCCGCGAGCGGCACGAAATCGGGGACGCCGCCGCAGAGCTGCGCCACGAGCGCGTTCGCGAGCAGCCCGCCGGCCAGCACGCCGCCGCCGCGCAGGCAGAGCGCGATCGCGGCCAGCGCGAGATCGGACAGGAGCCACGAGGTCGGCACGTCCGGGTTGATCACCGCGTGCGTGAAGCCGACCGCGGTGGCGGCGAGGCAGGCGGCGACGACGGCGAGGGTGCGCACGGCTGCCGGTTGAACGGCAGCCGTGCGCGAGCGGTTACGCCGTGACGGCCTCGCGCTCCATTTCGGGCGCGTACATGCCGGTGCGCGCGGCGCTGTTCATCTTCGCGCGGTGGTAGTAGGCGCGCTGGCCGGCCTCGAGGTTCTCCGGCTTGCCGCCCCATGCCTTCAGCGCCGGCGCCTGCAGTGCGCGGCCGTACGAGAACGAGAGCTCCCAGGGCAGCGGCCCCATCGCGTTCATCGCGTTCAGGTGCGCCGTCGCATCCTCGTCCGACTGTCCGCCGGAGAGGAAGACGATTCCCGGGACGGCCGCGGGGACGTGCTTCCTGAAGCAGCGGAGCGTCCACTCCGCGACGTCCTGGACGCCGGCGCGATTCGACGCCTCGTACCCGGAGAGGACCATGTTCGGCTTCAGCAACGTCCCCTCGAGGTCGATGCGCTGGTCGAACAGCTCCGTGTACACCGCGTTCAGCACGCGCGACGTGACGTGGTACGCCCGCTCGATCGTGTGCGTCCCGTCCATCAGCACCTCGGGCTCGACGATGGGGACGATTCCCGCCTCCTGGCAGAGCGCTGCGTACCGCGCGAGCGCGTGCGCGTTCGTCCAGATGCAGTATTCGCTCGGCAGCTCGTCGGTGATCGAATACGTCGCGCGCCACTTCGCAAAACGGGCGCCGAGCCCGCGGTACTCCTCGAGCCGCTGACGAAGCCCGTCGAGGCCCTCGGTGACCGTCTCGCCCTCGGCAAGGGCGAGCGGCTTCGCGCCCTCGTCGACCTTGATCCCGGGGACGATGCCCTTCGACTCGAGCAGCTTCGGGAACGGCGTCCCGTCGAGCGCCGTCTGGCGAATCGTCTCGTCGTAGAGGATGACGCCGCTGATGTACTCCTCCGCGCCCGGCGTCGTGAAGAGCAGGTCGCGGTAGGCCTGCCGGTTCTGCTCGGTCGACTCGAGCCCGATCGAGTCGAACCGCTTCTTGATCGTGCCGCTGCTCTCGTCCGCGGCGAGGATTCCCTTGCCCTCCGCGACGAGCGCCTTCGCTGTCTCGTGCAGCTCGCTCATGTCCTTCGCTCCCTGGTCGGTGTCCGCCGCCCATTATTCCGAGCGGTGGACGCCGGAGACCGGAGAACTCGGTCGCCCTCGCCGTCGGTGGATTTCCTTGCGGCCCGGCTACCATCGTTCTTCCACGCGGGAGTAGCTCAGTTGGTAGAGCGTCGGCTTCCCAAGCCGTAGGTCGCGGGTTCGAGTCCCGTCTCCCGCTCTTTTCCGCTCGCACTCGCCGGCCGCGTCGAGCTCGGACCGCCGGTCGGATAGTCAACGCGGCCAGGCCGCGGCGAGCTTCCGCCGGGACTCGCTGAGGTGCTCCGGCATGACGCGCACGTCCGCGAGGACCGGCATGAAGTTCGTGTCGCCGCCCCAGCGCGGGACGATGTGCAGGTGACCGTGCTCGGGGACGCCGGCGCCGGCGATCCGGCCGATGTTCCAGCCGAGGTTGAAGCCCTCGGGCGAAAAGACGTCGTGCAGGGCTCGCAGCCCTGCGGCACCGAGGCGGTGGATCTCGAGCGCGGTCGCGTCGTCGAGGTCGCCGAAGTTGAGGCCGTGCTCGAGCGGCGCGACGAGGAGGTGTCCTGAGGCGTACGGAAACTTATTCAGCAGCACGAATGCGCGCTCGCCACGGTGCACGACGAGCTGCGCCTCGTCGTCGTCGCTTCCCGCTGCGTTGCAGAGAAAGCAGCCGGGCTGCTCGTCGACGGACTGGATGTACTCGAGGCGCCAGGGCGCCCAGAGACGTTCGATCACAGCCAGCGCTTGTAGCGGAAGAAGCCCAGCATGGCGACGACGATGATCACCATCGCGACGACGGTGCCGATGAAGCCGCTCACCGAGTCGAAGCCGGGGAAGCGCACGTTCATCCCGAAGAAGCCCGTAATGAACGTCAGCGGCAGCATGACGACGGTGAAGATCGTCAGCACGTAGAGGATGTCGTTCTGCGCGTGCGAGATGAGCGACTCGTTCGTGTCCTCGAGCGCCTCGACCACTTCCTTGTAGTTGTCGAGGTGGTCCCAGATCCGCTCGTTCGCGTCGACGATGTCGTCGAAGTACAGCTCGAGGTCCTGCGGGAGGAAGCGCTCGATCTGCCGCTCGAGCTGGCGCAGCGTCGGGCGCTGCGGCCGGACGATCTTGCGGTACGAGATGATCTCCTGCTTCACCTTGTGGATGTCGCGCACGCGCTCCTTCGCACGCGGCATCACCTCGTCGATCTCCTCGTCGATCTGGCGCAGCTTGCCGCCGATCTTGTCGAGGATCGGGAAGCAGTAGTCGTACAGGTCGTCCAGCACCTCGTAGAGCAGACGCCCCGAGCCGCGCGAGAAGAGGTTGTGGCGGAGCTCCTGGTTCTCGTAGCACCGCTGGAAGAGCCGCGTCACCGGCTTCAGGTCCGCGTTCGGGAGCGTGACGAGGTAGTCGGGACCGAGGAACACGTCGAGCTCGCCCGCGTCGAGCCGGCCGACGCTCGTGTTGTAGACCGGGAAGTGGAGGACGGCGAACAGGTAGCCGGTCGCCTCCTCCTCCGTGTAGACGTCGATCTTCGGCCGCTCGCGGCGGGACATGACGTCCTCGATGTCGAGCGCATGCCAGCCGAAGCGCGACCCGAGCTGCTGCGCCTCCTCGACGGAGGGCCGCTCGAGATGGATCCAGGTCAGGCCGTCGCTGTGGAGCTCAGCGAGCCGAGGCCGCTCGACCGTCTCGACCGCATGCGGCGGCAGCCCGGCACGACGCGTGCGGATGCGGGGCAGGCTGGGCACCGGTACTGGAGGGGTCGAGGGTCGACAACACGGTCATGTTCGGATTCTACCCGGCCGAACCTGCGCCCAACGGAGTGATTCGCACGTTCTCGGGCAACCGACCCTCGAGCGCGAGCGCACCGCCGGCACACAAGAGATTCGCCGCCGCCGCGATCGGCCAGAGCGCGAGCGGCGCGTGTTGGAGCAGGAAGCCGCCGCCGGCCGGCCCGACGATCCAGCCCACCTGCCAGGAGAGGCTCGAGAGCGCGAGATACCGGCCGAGCAGGCGCGGCGGCGCGAGGTCGGCGCCGAGCGGCACATGGATTGCACCGTGCACGCACTCGCCGAGCGCGAACACGAGGCTCGCGCCGCAGAGGACGAGAGCGGCAACGGTCGTCTGCGTCCACTCGCCCGCGGTCCACACGAGCATGAGCGAGACCGCCCAGACGATGCCCATCGCCGCGAGCCCCTTCATCCGCCGCCTGCCTTCGAGGAGCTTTGCGACGGGTAGTTGGAAGACGACGATCCCGATCGAGTCGAGCGCGAAGATGATCCCGACCTGGCGCTCGTTCACGTGCGTCACGTTCTTCGCGAACGCCGGCAGGAGCTCGACCATGAGCGAGATCGCCGCGGCCATGAACACGGCGTTGAGGCACGTGTACGCGACGAACACGCGGTCGTTCGCGACCTCGCGCCAGCGCCCGCGCTCGCGTTCCGGATGCAACTCGGGTGTGGGCACGCGCGTCAGGACGGCGATGTAGGCGAGGAAGGTGGCGCAGTTGATCAGGAACAGGACGTCGAACGAACGAGGATGCGCGACGGTCGCGATCAGTCCCGCGCAGGTTACGCCGAGCGCCACGCCGACGTTCAGGGTCAGCCGCTGCAAGGCGTATGCCGGGGAGCGCCGCTGGGGCGGTGTCAAGCCGGCGAGCAGCGTCGATTGCGACGGCCAGAACGAGCCGCTGCCCGCACCCCACACGACATAGACGGCGAACGCCTGCCAGGCGACGTGGATGAACGGCATCAGCGCGAACGCGATCGTCACCACGACGAGCGCGCCGAGCAGCACGCGCTTTGCCCCGACACGATCCGTGAGCGTTCCGGCGAGGAAGCCGCTGCACAGGGCGCTCGCCGACTGCGTCGCCGCTGCGAGCCCCGCGACGCCGAGCGAGATCCCGCGCACGTTGTGCAGGTAGATGATCATGAACGGGATCACGACGCCGTTCCCGAACGCGTTCAGGAGCCCGCCGAGCTGGAGCGTGTAGACGGCGCGCGGCAGACGCGGGTCGAGGCTTCTCAGGTAGTTGCGCATCCGGCCTGAATGTGTTCCGATCCCAATTCCCGAGGGGTCCAGAGGAGGAACGGATGTCGATCATCATGACGATGCGCGTCGCGGGCGATCCTGCGAAGCTCGAGGCGCTCGCGGCCGAGCGGCACGACGAGCTGATCGGGATCACCGACCGCGCGAAAGAGGCCGGCGTGATCGCTCACCGCTTCTACGGCAGCGAGGGCAAGCTGATGGTTGTCGACGAGTGGCCGGATGCCGCGAGCTTCCAGCGCTTCTTCGAACAGGAGCGCGCGCAGATCGAGGTGCTGATGCGGGAGGTCGCGACGAGCGAGCCGGAGATCGTCTTCTGGACGAAGCTCGAGACCGGCGACGAGGTCGGCTGGGGGTAGCGCGAGGCTACGCGGCCGCGAGCTTCGCGAGCGCGTCGTCGCGGTCGACGCAATCCTCGAGCAGCACGGCCTCGTCTCCCGCGAAGGTGAAGACCTTGTACGTCTCGCCGCGCCCCGACCACTCGGGGTCGGTGACGCCGAGGCGGACGGCGATCCGGTCGCCCTCCTCGATCAGGTCCAGCGCCTCGAACCGGCGTCCGGCTCGATGGTGGCTCGCGAGAAGGTCCACGACCTCTCGGCGATCGCGTCAGAGCGGCGTTTCGCCGTTGTAGCCGCGGCCTGCGACGCCCCGCCACTCTGCATCGGGGCGGAAGAGAGCCGCGAACGCGCCCGTGTCGCCGCGGTCGAGCGCGGCGAATGCATCTTTCAACCGCTCGGTCTTCTTCGCCATCGAGTGCGCCCGGGAGGATTCGAACCTCCGACCTCGCGCTCCGGAGGCGCGCGCTCTATCCCCTGAGCTACGGGCGCCCGGGACCGCAAGTGTAGCCTGCCCGCCGATGGAGGTCTCGTCGCGGATCGTCACGCTCCAGCTCGCCGAGACGTTCGTCATCTCGCGGAGCGCGCGGGACGAAGAGCGCGTCGTCGAGGTCGAGGTTCGGTGCAGCGGCGTACACGGCTACGGCGAGGCCGCGCCGATCGAGCGCTACGACGAGTCGCCGGAGTCGGCGCAGGCGTACATCGAGGAGCATGCGGCGCTCCTCGGCGACGATCCATTCGCGCTCGAGGAGATCATGGCTCGACTGCCCGCGCGCGAGTTCGCCGCCCGGGCCGCGCTCGACGCCGCGCTGCACGACCTGCAGGGAAAGCTCGTCGGCCGTCCCATTCATCAGCTCCTCGGCCTGCCGCGGATCGGCCCGCCGACGAGCTGGACGATCTGGCTCGGTGACCCGGACGACATGGCCGCGCGCACGGAGAAGGTGCGGGGGCGGTTCACGCGGCTGAAGCTGAAGCTCGGCGCACGGGACGGCCGCGACGTCGAGCGCGTGCGCGCCGTGCGCGAGGCGGCCGGCGACACACCGTTGCAGGTCGACGTCAACGAGGCGTGGTCACTCGACGAAGCGCTCGATGCGCTGCCGCAGCTCGCCGAGCTCGGGGTGCAGTACTGCGAGCAGCCGCTTCCGGCCGGCGACGACGGCGGCGCGACGCTGAAGGAGCGCTCGCCGATCCCGATCTACGTCGACGAGGACTGCCACACGCTGCACGACGTCGCGCCGTGTGCTGACCGTGCGCACGGGATCAACGTGAAGCTCGCGAAATCGGGCGGCATCCGCGAGGCGGTGCGCATGACGCATGCTGCGCGTGCACTCGGCCTCGGCTGCATGCTCGGCTGCATGGTCGAGTCCGGTCTCGGCATCGCCGCGGGCGCCCACGTCGCGTCGCTGTTCGACCACGTCGACCTCGACGGCAACATCCTCATCTCGCACGACCCGTGGCCGGGCGTGCAGTTCGTCGACGGCGTCCAACTTCCATCGGAGCTCCCGGGACTCGGTGTCACGCGAAACGCGCTACCTGATCCTCGCTGAGGGCTTCAGCGCCGACGCGCACTACGGCAAGACGATGCGCGGCGTGCTGCGCTACCGGCGCGACGACGTGGCCGTGATCCTCGACTCGACGCGTGACGCCGGCGACACCGAAGGCGGTGTGCCGGTGGTCCGCACCGTTGCCGAGGCAAAGGAGTACGCCCCGAACACCGCACTCGTCGGGGTCGCGACGCAAGGCGGCCGTTTCCCGCCTGCGTGGCTCGACCTCTTGAAGGAGTGCATCGAGGAAGGGCTCGACATCGAAAACGGATTGCATGTGTTCCTCTCGGAGGATCCGAGCCTCGAGGAGCTCGCGCACGAGCACGACGTCGAGCTGCGTGACCTGCGCAAGCCGCCGCGCGACCTCTCGACGGCGACGGGCGCGAACCTCGCGGTGCCGGCGACGATCGTGCTGACCGTTGGCTCCGATTGCGCGATCGGGAAGATGACGGTGTCGCTCGAGCTCGACCGCGAGGCGCGCGCCCGGGGAATCGAGTCGGAGTTCGTGCCCACGGGCCAGACGGGGATCGCGATCGCCGGTTGGGGCATCGCCGTCGACGCAGTCGTCGCCGACTTCATCGCCGGGGCGGCCGAACGGCTCGTCGTCGAAGGGCATGAGCGCGGGGGAGAGCTCCTCTGGGTCGAGGGCCAGGGCTCGTTGATCAACCCCGTGTACTCGGGCGTCACGCTCGGCCTCTACCACGGCAGCACGCCGCATCTGCTCGTGCTCTGTCACGAGACCGGGCGCGAGGAGATCGAAGGCTGCGGAGGCGGGCCGCATCCGATCCCGCCGCTCCGCGACCTCGTCGAGCTGCACGAGCGGATGGCGCTGCCGGCGCGGCAGGCGAAGGTGGCCGCGATCGCCCTCAACACCCGTCGGCTCGTGGACGACGACGACGCGCGTGCGGCGATCGCAGCGGCCGAGAAGGAGACAGGCTTGCCGGCCGACGATCCGGTTCGCTTCGGCGCGGCGAAGCTCGTCGACGCAGTTCTCCTCCACAAGGGGTAGGCCTCGCAGGACCGAAAGATGGGCTGAACGGCCCAAAGGCCGCGCACTAGCTTGTCGATGAGCGAGGGCACACGTCCAACTTTTTAGGGAAGGAACCGAATGAAGCACTTTGCTGCGGCCGGCGTGCTCCTTTGCACGGCGCTCACCGTTCTCGTCTCGACTGCCGGCGCGCACACGCGCGGGCCGGGCGGGATCGTCCCCGGGCCGCTCGTCTGGGGTGTCGCCGACGACGCGGGCAAGTACGCCGACGACGGCGGTGCGTGGTTCGACCAGGAGCTGAAGGGCGCGAACCTCGGCGAAGAGCGCTGGACGCTCTCGTGGAGCCCCGACCGCCCCACGACGATCGACGAGCTTCCGTTTCTGAACCGCGCCGCACCGCAGGCGCAGCAGGACGGCATCAAGGTCGAGCTCGCGCTGTACGGCCGTCCGGCGAGTGCCCATGACGCAACCGCCTTCTGCGCGTGGGCAGCGACGGTCGCCCAGACCGCGGCGCAGTGGGGCATCCACGACTTCATCGTCTGGAACGAGCCGAACACGCAGCTCTATTGGAGTCCCCAGAACAGTTCGGCGCCGGCCGACTACGAGGCGTTGCTCGCGGCCTGTTACGACTCGATCCATGCCGCCGACCCGGAGGCCAACGTCATCGGCTTCGGCCTCTCGCCGCGGTCGAACGGACCGACGCAGACAGCGCCGATCCCCTTCATCCGGGGTGTCGGCGCCGCCTACAGGGCCTCCGGTCGCACGGAGCCGATCATGGACGAGATGTCGGTCCACCCCTATCCGAACCCGAACAGCCCGACGGACTCCCCCGACGTCGGCTACGCGAACCCGTCGTTCTTCGGCGTCTCGAACCTCGATCGCGTCAAGCAGGCGCTCTACGACGCCTTCAACGGCACGGGTCAGCCGACGACGGTCGACGGGCTCCAGTTCGTGATCGACGAGCTGGGGTGGCAGACCGACACGACGGCGTACCCGCAGTACATCCACAATGAAAACGTCGGCGTGGTCAGCGAGCAGACGCAGGCTCAGTACCTGCGGATGGCCGCGCAGAAATACTTCGCCTGCGACCCGAGCGTTGCGGCCGTCAACCTCTTCCTCCTCGAGGACGAGTCGACCCGTGACGGACGCGACGCCACCGGCGCCGTCGTCGGCGGTGGGTGGCAGTCCGGTCTTCTCACCGCAGGCGGCGAGGGCATCTCCACGCCGAAGCAGGCGTACTCGGCGCTGGCGCCGCTCTTTGCAGCCGGGCGCAGCGCGTGCACCGGTCCTCTCGTCAACTGGACGCCCGCCGGGAAAGGCAAGGTCGGCCCGACGAGCAAGGCCGGGGCCAAGGGGAAGGGCAAGGGCAAGGGCGCCGCGCCCTTCAACGGCCTGATCGTTCCCGCGAAGCCCCCGCTCTGCAGCCAGGGGACGCACTCGACGAAGCAGCAGCCCTGCCGCAGGAAGTAATCGTCATCTCGGACACGCACCTGCCTCGGGGAGCCAGACGGCTCCCCGAGGCGTGTCTCGAGGCGATGCGGGGGGCCGACCTGATCCTCCACTGCGGCGACGTCTCCGCCGTGTCGGTGCTCGACGAGCTGCGCGCGATCGGGCCGCCGGTCCAGGCGGTGTACGGGAACGCCGACGAGCCGGCGCTGCGGGAGCTGCTGCCCAGGGAGCTCGTGGTCGAGGTCGAGGACGTCCGGATCGGGATGGTCCACATCCCGGGCCCGGCGGCCGGGCGCGAGGAGCGGCTCCTCCGGCGCTTCCCGGGCTGCGCTGCGATCGTCTCCGGCCATACACATTTGCCGCTCGTGGAGCGGGCGGGCGGCGTCTGGCTCTTGAACCCGGGCTCGCCGACGGAGCGCCGTCGCGCGCCGTTTCACGCGTTTTTGCAGCTTTCGATCGCCGGACGGCGGATCCGGCCGCGCCTGGTCGAGGTCCGCCCTTGACACCGAACACCTGTTCGCCCTATCATGCGAACACATGTTCGGCAAATTCGCAATCGTGCTCGTCCTGGCGGCGCTCGCCGTCGGTCTCGCGGCCCGCAGCTCGCACGGCGCCGGGCCCGAGCGGACGTACGTCGTGAAGCCGACCGACACCCTCTGGTCGATCGCCGCGCAGAGCTACGCCGGCGACGTCCGCGAGGGGGTCTGGAAGCTCGAGCAGCGGAACCACCTGCACACGACGATGCTCTCGCCCGGCCAGCGCCTCGTGCTGCCCGGCTAGCGAGCGCCCGTTTCGGCGCTCGACCGCGCGAGGGTTGCCGGCTGGTCCGACGGAGCGCGAACGGCGGTTCTCGTTCGCTCGTTCTGCGAACGAGCGAACTCGCGTCGAGATGGTGTTCCACGCTGCCGAGAGCGCGGTCTCGGCAGCGCTGCACGCAGTCAGGCTCGCTTCTTGGAACCGGCCAATGCGCCCGGGTCGGCGCGGCCTGCGGCCGGGCCGACGGCCGGAAGCCTCCGGCCAAGGCTCGCTCCGCGTCGCCTTGGCCTCCGGCTCGGGCGGGCGCTCCCCCGAACGGAACGCCCGGTAATGGCGGTTATATGCCCGCTCGCGGAGGTCGAGGTCGAGAGGCTACTCGCCTCGGGTTTCGTCGTTGTCGCTCGACCATTCCGCCATTTGCCGAAGCCAGCGTGAACGGTCGTACCGCTGCTGAATGTCTGCCCACTGTTTGTCACGCTGTTTCCAAGTGATGCGTGCGGGCGGGATCTTCAACGCGACGAGCAAGGCGTCAAGCGAGGCCGCGAGGGGACAAGGAATCTGACCGAAGACCGCGATTTCCAGGAGATCGCGCCGAAACTCAAACCGAACGAAGCAGAACTGCTCGCCACTCGGTAGTTCCACATATCGGGCGCGAGTTGGTCCCAAGCCCTGGACATAGCCCTCGTCGGAGAGATCGATCCCGCGCTCGGCCAGCTCTTCATCCGACAGACGGAGAGAAGCCATGTGCTCGGTCCCGTCGGTCATATCCGCGTCCGTGATCGTGCGAACTCGGCCGGTCACGGTCTGAGCGTACGTGGGATGCGACATCCATTGAACGAGTGGCTTCGTGCCGCCGACATGCACGCGCACGTCGCCCGACACTCGCGTCACCGCGACGATGCGCCCCTGAGTGCCATCGCGGAAACGGGCTGAAAATCGAGAAGGGCGCTCCGCCCAAGCGAGAGCTAACGCGCAGCGTTAGCGAGCGCGCCCCGAGGGCGTCGTCGCAGCCCCTGCCGACGACGCGGCATTGGTCAGTCCCGAGCTAGCAAGCCTGAGAGCACGAAGCGCACCGGAGACCGCGCTCTCCGGTGCGCGCAG
>Ga0157369_10001143_pt1 | contig 33113 bp, 23 predicted proteins | sample C25metaG_FD_113461 | JGI IMG/M metagenome (GOLD analysis project Ga0157369, IMG submission 113461) | Corn rhizosphere microbial communities from Kellogg Biological Station, Michigan, USA - C2-5 metaG | ecosystem: Host-associated > Plants > Roots > Rhizosphere > Soil | place: USA: Michigan... | reverse complement strand
TCGCCGCATTCCGGTCTCAGTGGAATGGAGTGCGCCGTACGGCGGTGTGCAGGATTTTCACCTGGGCATTCACAACCTTCCCAGCGCACGCGCGGCCGAGTGGATGCGGACATTCGCCGATTTCACCAGGCGTCCCAGCGATGCGCGGCTCAGTGAGATTCTTGCGGCGCTCCATGCGGAGCCGGACGTGTTGATGGTGTTCAATCATCCGCTCTGGGACCTGTTCCTCGTGGGCAAGGAACGGCATGAATTTCTGGTGAACGAGTTTTTGCTGAAGAACGGCAATTTCATTCACGCGCTGGAGCTGAACGGATTGCGGCATTGGGAAGAAAACCGGGCGGTGCGCTCGCTCGCCGAGAAATGGAACATGCTGCTGATCTCGGGAGGAGACCGGCACGGCGTTGAGCCCAACGCGAACCTTAATCTGACCGATGCGGGCAGTTTCACGGAGTTCGTGCACGAAATACGGCGCGAGAAGCGCAGCAACCTGCTGTTTATGCCGCAGTACGCACAGCCATGGAAGCATCGCCTGCTGCAATCCACGCTGGACGCGGTGCGCACGTATCCCGACTTTCCTGCCGGCTCGCGGACGTGGGATGAGCGCGTGTATCACCCCGATGCGAGCGGGGTGATGCGTCCGCTGAGCGAGATCTGGCCGGCGGGCGGAGCGCCGCGCTCGATGCGCTGGGTGATCGCGCTGGTCATGCTGATGGGCGTCGCGCCGGTGTCACGGGGCCTGCGCATGGCGTGGAGCGATGCGCGCCAACTGCGCCTCGCACTTGGCGAGCAGGAGGGTTGAGCGAGGGCCGCACGCAGCAGGCTGGCAAGCGAGTCGGGGAAGCCTCACGCCTTCGCTGCCAACTCGCCGATTGCGCCCACAAGCTTGTCCAAGTCGGCCAGTGTCGTATACACGTGCGGCGTCACTCGCACGCAACTGATGTTCTCCCAAACGATTCCCACGGTGTGGATCTTGTACCTGTCAAACAGCGCACTGGCCAGCGCCCCCGGCGTCATGCCGTCGATACTCACGCCGCAGATGGCGCACGAGTAGTTGAGATCGAGCGAGGTGTGCAGCTTTACCTTCGGGATGGCCTGCACCTGCGTGGCCCAGTAGTTCTTCAGATAGCCGATCCGATCCTGTTTGCGCCGTGAGCCGATCGCCTCATGAAAATTGATCGCCTCGCCGATTCCCTGCTCGATGGGAAAGCTCCGCGTTCCCAGATCTTCGAACTTGCGGATGTCGGCCGAGTGCGGATCGGCGCTGCAAGTCAGGGGCCAGAGCTTCTCGATGTTGTCCTCCCGCACCCACATCATGCCCGAGCCGATAGGCGCTGAAAGAAACTTGTGCAGGCTGGTGCCGAAGTAATCGCAGTGCAGGTCCGGCACCTTGAAATCGAGTAGCCCGAACGAATGCGCGCCATCGGCTATCACTTCGATCCCGCGTGCGTGCGCCATATCGGAGATCTTCCGCACCGGCATCAGTTGTCCCACCCAGTTGATCATGTGCGTCACGTGAATCAGTCGCGTCCTGGGAGTAATCGCATCCTCGTACGCGCGCACAATTTGAGCGTCGTCTTCGATGGGAAGATCGAAACTGATCTGCTTATAGACGATTCCGTCGCGCTCCGCGCGCTGACGGTACGCCTCAATCATGTGGGGATAATCCTGCTTGCAGCCGATGACCTCGTCGCCGGCTTTCAGCGGCAGCCCGTAGATGATCGTGTTCAGCGCTTCGGTGGAGTTGCGGTCAATTGCGATCTCTCCCGGCTTGGCCCCGGCCAGGTGCGCCAGGCGCTCGCGCAGAGGCTCCCGGCCCTGGTCCAGGATTTGCCACATGAAGTACGACGGCCCTTCGTTGGAGAGCTGGTTATATCGCTCCACGGCCTGTTGCACCACGATCGGCGACGGCGATACGCCACCATTGTTCAGGTTGATGATCGAGGTATTTACCGAGTACCCGCGCTGAATCACGCCCCAGAAGTCTTCGTCGGTGGCTGTCGCCGCGGGATCGAAACCGTCAACAGACTTCGCCGCAGCGGCGAACTCCTCCGCGTGCAGCGTGTGGAAAAGGCTGTTCATCGAAAAGGCTCCGGCAAGCGCGGCGCCCGATCGCAAAAAGTTTCGGCGGCTGGCGGGCATCATAAGAACTCAATTTATGCTGGTTGCAATCGGACGGGCAAGGAAAAATCACGCCATACGCCGGCCAGTTCGCAGGTCGAGCGCAAAGGGCGTTTCCTTGTCGGTGAACATGTTCCAGCCGCTCCCGCGCAGCAGAGTACCGTCGATCCCCGTGATCATGACGCCCTCATCGGAGAGCTTATCCGACTCCCAGGCGTGCCCATCTGCGCCCCACGCGAGGACGCCGCGATGGCCGACGAACAGAAGCAGGCCCGCGTCCGGGGCGGGCAGCACCTGCAGCACCGGGCGGTAGGGAATCATGCTGAAGCGATCGGGCGCACCGGTGTGAAGGATGTAGGTGTATCCGCCGGAGACGGCGCAGAGGTCTTCGGGGTTCGGTGCAGACCAGACGCCGGAGGGCACGGCGGGATCGCGGAACCCCAGCGCGCAGGTGGCGAGGAATTCCGACGCATTGTTCGGGCGCACCATCACTTCCATCGCGCCACGCTCCACTTCCTCCACCTGTGTCGGATACACGAAGTGCCGCGACGGAAGGATGAGGGGGCGCGTGCTGAGAATCTGTGCTTCCCAGGCATGGGGAAAAGTAAGATCGACGAATGGCCCGCTCATTTTCTCGCCCTGTAGTTCAGGATCCACCGCTCCTGCTCTTCGGTGTTGGGGACAGGGGCTCCGCGCGTTTCGGCGATCGCGTCGAGCGCTTCACGCGGACTCCATCCAATGTGTATCAACGCACACGCGCCAGTGACGGTGGCTCGTCCAATAGAGCCGCGACAGTGTACGCCAATGTGTTCGCCCGCCTTTAACCGGCCGGCAATGTTATCGATGAAGTGGCTAAATGCGGAGACACCGAACGGAACCTGGGTGTCGCGAATTGGGAACGACAGAAAGCCAAGCCCTGCTTCGCTTGCTGCAGCCTGCTCGTCCGAGAGTCCGAGCATTGCCGCCTCGAACGGCTCCAGGAGAGACACCACTGTGTCGACTCCATTTGCCTTGATGCGGCGCATTTCGTCGGAAAGCAGGTTGCCGCCGCGCGGGCAAAGCACAATCGCGAGATGCGGAACATTGGCACCGTGGATCCAGAACACGCCCCGCAAGCTCATGCTCCCACGAACCGGTCAATGCGCTGGCGCACGGTGCGCATGCCCAGGCCGAGCGCAGCGCCTTCTTCGATTAGCGGAATAATCTTGTCAAACTCCGGGCCCGAAGGCGTTCCCGTCAACACGATGCGCACAGGATGAAACAGCGCGGGACCCTTGATGCCGGTCTGAGTCTTGATCTCATTCAGCCACGTTTTGAACGCCGCCGGCGTTACCTGTCCCGCGTGTGCATCCACACGTTTGGCAAGTTCGGTGAGTACGACGCGCGAGCTTTCCGCGGCGAGAATCATGGCGTTTTCTTCATTGGCGCGCGCGATTACCGGATCGACGCCGAAGATGGGGACGGCGCGGGAGGGAAGCTGGTCGAGGTGGTCGACGTAGGGGACGAGCACCATGACCAGGCGTTCGAACCACGAAGCCATGGCTGACCGAGCCGGCGAAGCGCCGGCCGCGGCACCGGATTCGACTGAGGCTGCGGCTGCGCCGGCCGCTACGGCGGCACCCGCGGCAAATCCATTCTCCCGGAAGCCGGTGCCGTCCACCGTGGTGCCCATCACTTCCGTGGGCAGGATGGGTTGAATGGCCTGCTCCGTTGCCGCGGGGGATTGCGCCGCCTCTCGGCCGGCGAGGCGATCGGCAAAGTAGGGCCAAGCGAGCGCGGCTAGCCGCTCCGGCGCGGTCTGCTTCATGTAATGCCGGTTGAGCCAGTTCAGCTTGTCGAAGTCGAATACCGCGGGCGAAGGCGTCACACGCTCTAACGAAAACGCCTGCTTCAGCTCCTCGAGCGTGAACGTTTCGGTCTTGCCATCCTCCGCGCCCCAGCCCAGCAAGGCGAGGTAATTCACAAGTGCCTCGGGCAGGTAACCCATTTCGCGGAATGTAGCGATGGAGGTGGCGCCGTGCCGCTTGGAAAGCCGCTCGCGGTCCTCACCAAGGATCGTGGAGAGGTGCGCGAACTCGGGCACCAGCCAGCCGAACGCCTCGTAGGTGGCCACCTGCTTGGGCGTGTTCGAAATGTGATCGTCGCCGCGAATCACGTGCGTGATCTCCATCAACGCGTCATCCACGGTAACCACGTAGTTGTAGACCGGAACACCCTCGCTCAGGCCCGCCGCGCCGCCGTGCGCCGAGCGTACCAGGACGGGATCGCTCACCGAGTTGGCGTCGAATTTCACTTCGCCACGCACCAGGTCGTGGAACGTGAGCGGATGATCCTCGATCTTGAGGCGCACCGCAAAGGGCTTGCCCGCCCTGAGATTCTCGTCGACATCCTCTTGCGTGAGGTAGCGGCATTTGCCGGAATATGTTTGCGGGCGGTGCTCGGCGGCGGCCGCGTTGCGCTCGGCTTCGAGTTCGTCAGGCGTGCAGAAGCAGGGATACGCCTTGCCTTCTTTAAGCAGCCGCTCAGTGTGTTTGGCGTAGATCTTCAGCCGCTCGGATTGGCGATACGGCCCGAATTTGCCGTGCTCGTCTCCCCAAAGGTTGTGCGTGCGCGCGGTGCCTTCCGGGCCCTCATCCCAGTCCAGGCCCAGCCAGTGCAGGTCCTCGATCAACTGGTGCTCGTAACGCATCTGCGAGCGCTCCCGGTCGGTGTCTTCGATGCGCAGGATGAAGGCGCCGCCGTGGCGCCGCGCAAACAGCCAGTTGTAGAGCGCGGTGCGCGCGTTGCCCACGTGCAGCAGGCCAGTCGGGGAGGGCGCAAACCGGACGCGGACCGTATCGTTCGCCATGACAGCTTTGATGATAGACGCTGTTGCATCGGCCTCAATATCGCCGGATGCCTGCGCGATGCGCAAGGCGTAACCGAGACCCTGCGGCGGACCGGCCAGGGCGCGAACAGCATCGATCCGAGCGCCATCGCATTGGACAGTACCCCGCCTCCCAGGGCGGCCAAGCGTCGGGGAAGCAGAAGGCGAACCCTCTCTCATTACTTTTTTGGGCCAGTACGTCCGGTGCGTGTTCCATTACCGGAGGCAATTTGATTTTCTTAATCAGTGCCAGTGCGGCACGGCCCCCCGTGTGCGAGAATCATCCCGTTCCTGTTGCCACTGCCGTGGGCCCATTGCGCGGATCCACCGTGGGCGTTGCAGCCATTCTGACCAATTTTTCTGCAGTTCGCGCGAAAGGAAAGAACGATGTGGAGGCAGAAACCAGAAGACTTGCCGATTTCGGGCCATGTTCCCACTCCTGATCCTCTTCGGACCGTCGTGACACGGCATGCGGGAACGGTCGCGCCATCGCCGTCGGTCGCCGCCCCCGCCGGCCAGGCATCCATCAGGAAGGGAATCACGGTGCGCGGCCAAATCTCCGGGACCGACAGCCTATGCGTGGAGGGCACCGTGGAAGGAACGATCTGCCTTCCAGGGCAGCGCGTGACCCTCGGCCGCGAAGGCCGAGTGATCGCTCCGCACGGCGTCGGATCTGCCCCCTGCATCCGGGCCCGCGAAATCGTTATTCTGGGCGCCGTGACCGGCAACATTGAAGCCGAAGACCGCGTCGACATGCGCGCCCAGGGTTCGCTTAGCGGCGACGTAAGCACGCGGCGCGTCAGCATTGAAGACGGCGCATTCTTCCGCGGGGGAATCGACATCCTCCGCGATCAAGCATTGCCGACGGCTCCTGCGGTTGCGCCGGCCGTGGCGGCTCCAGGCCAGGAACCCGACCAATCCGCGGTGCCCGCGCACGCCGCACCAGCGCACGCATGAGGCTGCCTTACTCCCGATCCGGGCCCGTGTGCGAGAATCATTCCATTGCAGGACTGCCAGGTTTTAAGCCTCGGTCGGGCGAGTTTGGCAATCCGCGGGCATACGCCCCAGGCTCTATTTAGAATGGTGTCAGCCGCGTTTTCGTTCTATCGCCCTGCTTGTACCTGAATCCCCCCAAGCGGCAACGAAAGGAATTCTTAAATCGTATGTGGAAACCAAACCAACCCGAGCCCCCCACCTCGAATACTCCTCCTGAACCGGTGCGTCCGGCTCCGCCCTCCTCGGCCGTTGAATCGGCCAGCCGTGCGAGTGTCACCGCCGGCGATCAGGCGACCATCAGTAAAGGTCTGTTTATCAAGGGCGAGATTACGGGTACCGAGTCGCTCTTCATCGACGGGAAGATCGAAGGCAGCGTTAATCTGAACGGCAACCGCGTAACCGTGGGCCGCAACGGGCACGTCGCGGCCAGCATCACCGCGCGCGAGGTTGTCGTGCTGGGTAAGGTCCGCGGCAACGTTACCGCTACGGATCGCGTGGACATCCGGGCGGAAGGCGCGCTGACCGGCGATGTGGCCGCGGCACGCATCAGCATCGAGGATGGCGCGTTCTTCAAGGGTGGCATCGACATCCGCAAGCCGGATGGCAAGAATGTGCCGGCAGGCACTCCCGCGAACGAGCCAGCCAAGGCTGTTCACTCTTAGGAAGCGGCTGAGATCATCCAGGCCCCGTTACCGGTTGAAGCCGGTGCGGGGCTTGTGTGTTTTTGCGCAAAGATCGCTGAGGACGCGCCGTGCCACCGGGATGAACTGTCGAGTCAATCAAGCCGCGACGCCGGTTCTACTGTATATCTTGACGAAAAGCGACACTCTCGCAAGTGCCACACGGATCGCATCACCCCAGCTTCAGCCGCCGCATCGCCACGCGTGGCAGGGCCGAGCCGGACTTTTCGAGCACCCACTTCGCGATCACGATCCACAGCAGGGAACCGAGCACCAGCACCACCAGGTCGCGGCCGCGGCTTGTGGAGTGCACCTTGTGCCCCAGCAGGGCGACGGCGCGTGAAACTCCGAAGGAAAAGATGGCCCACACCGCTGCGCCTCCGGCAGCGGCTGCCAGCAGGCACCGACCCAGTTCCGGGAAATCCAGACTGGCAAGCGACACCATCCGCCTCTTGTGCAGCAGGACGGCCAGCACCGCGGTTTGCAGCGCAATGCCGAAGTCGGACGCCAGAGCCAGCCCCATCGCTCCCATGGAGCGGTTGAGTCCGGCATAGATGGGAAGCGACACCAGGGTGACGATCGTTCCCGCGATCATGGGCAGCATTGTGTTGCCGGCCGCGTAGAAGGCGCGGGAATAGATGGCCTGCGCCGACCACAGGAACATCGACATGCAGAAGATCCCGAAGTAAACGGCGAACAGGCGGCAGTCGGCGGCGCTGAACCGCCCGCCCATAAAGATGACCTCGACCAGGGGCCGGGCCAGCGCGATCAGGCCGGATGCCATCAGCAGACCCATGGCGGCGACGCGCGAAACGGAGTCGGCCACATTGGTAGCAAATTCGTACTTCTGGCCCTTCGTCCACAGGCTGGCAAAGAAGGGCATCGACGCCACGCCCGCGGCCTGAGCCAGTACTGCCATGGGCGCGGTAAACAGCCGCTTGGCGTAGTTCATGATGGAAACCGCGCCGTCGGTGTGGGAGGCGAAGTGCGAAATGATCCAGTTGTCCGCGGTGACGAGCGAGACGCCCACGATCAGGGGCAGCGACAGCTTCACCCACTCGTGCAATCCAGGGTCTTTCCAGTCCAGGACCGGCCGATACCGCGTCCCTGATCGCCACGCGAACACTGCGTTCAGCAGAAACGGCCCGAGAAACGCCCCGGCTGTGGTGCCCACCGCCAGCGACGATACCCCCAGGCGGTGCACCAGCAGGATGCCGCCGATAATCGTGCCCAGGTTGTAGATCAGCGGCGACACCGCCTGCACGCTGAACTGCTTGCGCACCAGCAGCACCGAGCCGAAGACTCCACCGGCGAAGAAGAAGAGCTGCGCGGGGAGCAGGATGCGCGTCAGGTGAACGCACAATGCCTGCTTATCCGGCTCGAACCCGTTGAACATGTGCCGGATGTAGAGCGGCGCGAGAATCTCCGCAAGAACCAGCGCGCTGCCCAGCACGACACACATGGTGGTCAGAATCACGCTCAGGGTGCGCTGTCCTTCGGCCTCGCGGCCGGTATCGCGATAACGCGTGAGAATCGTGACGAACGTGATCGAAGCCGCGCCGCCCACCAGGAAGTACGAAATCATGTCGGGCAGCACGAACGCAGCGTTGAAAGCGTCGGCATCGGTGCCGCTGCCGAACAGCCACGCGATGTACTTGGTCCGCACCAGGCCGATCAGGCTCGAGAGCGCGGTCGAGATCATCAGGATCACGGTGGCGGAAAACGCCGAGTGGGCGTGCGATGGGCGCAGCACGGTGAGCATGCGCCGCCAGCGCGACTGCGGTTGTATTGGCGATGACTCGATCACTCAGGTTGATTCTACCGTTTGCGCGGTTGTTACAGTATCGTTCGATGCCCTCGGTCCGGGCAGCGTGTTCCGCATCGGGAGAGTCTCCATCGTTTCGCCCCGTCTCGCGTATTCTGTCGGCGGGGGATTCGATGAAACGCTGGCTGGTATTGGGGATTGCGTCGGCATGGGGCACCATCGGCATCGCGCAGGCCATTCATGGCCGTGGAGGCATTACGCTGCCTCCCCCGCCCCCGGTGCAGACCAGCCCGGTAACCGACGACTACTTCGGCACAAAGCTCGTCGATAATTACCGCTGGCTCGAAGACGCCAAGAGTGCCGAGACGCGGTCCTTCATCGACGACGAAGATGCCTACACCAACCGCTACATGCGGCAGGCGCGGATCCGCCCCCAGGCCGTCGACGATCTCGATGCTCTCGAGCACGTCTCGCGCTGGTCGCTTCCTGTCGAGCGCAACGGCAGCTATTTCTTTGAAAAGCGGATCGCGGGCGAAGACCAGTCGTCCATTTATGTGCGCCGCGGCTGGACGGGGAAGGACGAGCGGCTTGTCGATCCGGCACAGTTGAGCCGCGACCCGAACACCTCCGTCACTCTGCCCGCCGTCTCGCGCGACGGCTCACTGATCGCCTACGGGGTGCGCACCGGCGGAGCCGACGAGACCATCCTCCATATTTTTGACGTCAAGGAGAAGAAGAGTCTCGACGACGAGCTGCCCGCCGCCCTCTATCGTTCCGTCAACTTCACGCCCGATGGCAAGGGCATCTACTACTGCCGCCAGACGCGTCAGGGCACGCTGATGTACCTGCACGAGCTGGGCACGCGTACTTCGCGCGACACGCTCATTTTCGGCCACGAGTTCCGCGGGGAACCGCTGGGCCCCATCGACCTTTTTCACGCCACCATCACCGAGGACTGGCGCTACCTTGTTGTCACCATCGACCGTGGCGTGCCAGCCAAGCGCGTGGACATTGTCTATCGCGATCTCACCAAGCCGAACGCACCCTTCGAGATCATCGTTTGGAGTATCGACGCGCGGTTCTTCGCCATCCACGCCGCCGGCGGATGGTACGTCAGGACCGACTACCACGCGCCGAACGGCTGCATCCTCAAAGCCGACGTGGGCGGCATCATGCCCGACGCATGGACGAAGATCGTGCCCGAGGGTTCCGACGTCATTGAGAACTTCTCCATCGTGGGAAACAAGATCTACGTTAACCGGCTTCACGATGTGAAAACCGAAATCAGCGCCTATACGCTCACCGGCAAGCCCGCGGGCAACCTCGATTTCGACGTCATCGGGTCCGCGTCCAACATCGAGGGCCGCCCCGGTGATCGTTACGGTTTCTTCAGCTTCGAGTCCTTTATTCAGCCTCCCACCGCGTACCGCATCGACTCGATGACAGGCAAACGCGAGCTCTTTGCCCAGCCGAAAGTGCCGTTCGACACCGCCGAATATCAGCTCAAGCAGGTCTTCTACACATCGAAGGACGGCACCCGCATCCCCATGTTCATCGCCGGCAAAAAGGGTCTGAAGCAGGATGGCAGCGAGCGCCTGCTGATGACCGGCTATGGCGGCTTCAACCTGAGCATGACACCGCGCTGGAACCCGCAGTGGGCCTGGTGGATGCTCGAGGGCGGATGGTTTGCCCAGCCCAACATGCGCGGCGGCGGCGAGTACGGCGAGAAGTGGCACGAGCAGGGCATGTTCGAGAAAAAGCAGAACGTCTTCGACGACTGGTTCGCCGCAGCCCATTACCTCATCGACAACAAGTACACCTCGCCCGAGCACTTTGCCATCAGCGGCCGCTCCAATGGAGGGCTGTTGATGGGCGCTTCAATGATTCAGCACCCGGAGTTGTTCTCCGCCATCTGGTGCGGCTATCCGCTGCTGGACATGCTGCGTTACCAGAAGTTCGAGCAGGGTCCGCAGTGGACCACGGAGTACGGCTCCGCCGACGACAAGGACCAGTTCTTTTACCTGCTGAAGTACTCGCCCTACCAGAACGTGAAGCCCGGCACCGCATATCCCGCCATCATGTTCTTTACCGGCGATAGCGATACCCGCGTCGATCCGCTGCACGCGCGGAAGATGACCGCGGCGATGCAGGTGGCATCGACCAGCGGACGCCCCATCCTGCTGCATTACAGCACGAAAGGCGGCCACTCCGCCGGTGTGAGCGTGGCGCAGCAGGTGCAGGATGATGCCGACCAGCTCACCTTCCTTTGGACGGAAACGGGTCCGGAGAAAGCGGTGGCTCCCCCGAACCGGTAGGTGGCGGGCAGGCCGTAGCCGCGCGGACCAAGTCGTTTCTCGAGAGCCGGTCAATTTTTTCCCAAAACAGGATAAGCCCAGATGGAAACGCATCCCGTGGCACGTTACCAATGTTGCGTGTTCCTGCGTAACCTCACGCTCGGCTGGAGTGCAACCGATAATCTCCCCGTATGGCAATCGAATGCTGCACAGGTGTCCCTGCGGCGCGCGTCTGCCGCGCAACCGCTCCGGGGAGGAACGTGTGATCGAGACAATGCTGGCAACGGGCTCAAGGGAGCGGACCTTTGCAGACGAAAGCGCGCGCCTCGCGTCACTCTACGCGTCTGGCATCCTGGACACCGCGCCGGACCCCGCATTCGACGCCATCACGCGCCTCGCGGCCGAGTATTTCCACGCCGACACTGCGATGATCGGTTTCGCGGACGAGACCCGCTTCTGGGTGAAATCGCACTGGGGCGATGCCATTCGGGAGCAGCCGCGGGAAGGCTCCATCTTCGAGCGGGTGCTGTCGAAGGATGGCCCGGTGGAGATTGCTGATCCCCGCATTGAGGATCCTCCGTTGCAGCCGCGCAGCCGCGAGGCTATCTTCATCGCGGGAGTTCCCGTGCGCTGCACCGAGGGGCACATTCTGGGTACTCTCGCGATCTTCTGTCGGGACCCACGCGGCCCGCTCTCGCCCGACGAACTCGCGACGCTGGAGAACCTGGCCGACATGGCAGGCGCCCAACTGGAATTGCAGAGGCTGCGCCGGGTCATGGCGCGCCAGCCGGTCGGCCGCTCCGCTGACTCTGCCGCGCCGACGCAGAAGAATGCGTGGCCTGGCAACTCCGAAATGCGGCTCGCCCTCGAGCGCCGCGAATTCGTGCTCTTTTACCAGCCGGAAGTCGACCTGGTCACGCGCAAAATCATCGGCCTCGAAGCACTGATTCGCTGGCGGCACCCCGAACGCGGGCTAGTTCCCCCCATGGATTTCATCCCCGCCGCCGAGGAGTCAGGCATGATCCTGCCCATCGGCGACTGGGGCCTGGCCGAAGCCTGCAACCAGATTCAGCTCTGGCGCGAGGAAGACCCCCGCCACAGTTCTCTTCGCGTATGCGTCAACCTCTCGGCGCGGCAGTTCATGCGCGAAGGCCTGGCAGATCACGTCGAATCCCTGCTGCAGAAATCGGGAACCTCGAGCCGCCAGCTCGAACTCGAGATGACCGAGTCCAGCCTTATTCCCAACATGCAGACCGCCCTGGAGGTACTTGGCGGGCTGCATACCCTCGGCATCTCCCTCACCATGGATGACTTCGGAACGGGCTATAGTTCGCTCAGCAACCTGCACTCGTTCCCGTTCGACGTGCTGAAGATCGACCGGTCGTTTGTGGGCCGGATGGGCGATGGGGACCAGGCCCTCCAGATTGTACGCACCATCATCGAACTGGCACGGGTGTTGGGGATGGACGTGGTGGCCGAAGGTATTGAAACCCGCGAGCAATACCGCCTGCTGCGCCAGATGGGCTGCCGGTACGGCCAGGGATATCTGTTCGCCAAGCCCTTGCCCGCGGACGATATCACGCGGCTGCTCCGGCTGCCGGGGAGGATTCTGCCTGATCCGGAAGCCTTGTATCCCGCCGGCGAAGCTGCCATGGCTTGATTGTCCGATTCGGGAAGTCTGTTGCACAGGCCCATAATGGGCAGCCGCCGGTGCAGTTCGGTTATCTTTCCGCTCGAGGAGCCCGCCGCCGGTTCTACGCTGAGACCGATGCAGGCCCCCGCAGCAGCTCCGCCCTCCCCCATACCTCGCAGCTTCGCGGGCCTGCTCGCCGACTACGCTGCCCCGGAGAAGAAGTTTCCGCCTGCTCGTGACCTGGACGGTCTGGCCGATGACATCGCCACGCTTAGTTACGAACACGCGTTGCGGGCTCATGCGCGGTATCATGCCGAGGAACCGGCCGCCGCACCCCCGGCAATGCGACAACCCGCTCCGCCGCCGCAGGTCCCTCCCGAACCGACCCCGGCACGCGAAAAGGAAGGGCGCAAGTGCGCCAGCATCACTCTGCGTCTCACCGTCGAAGAGGATCATCTCCTGCGCCGTCGTGCCGCCGAGGCGGGCATGAGCATCTCGGCATATCTGCGATCCTGCGCGTTCGAGGTTGAGTCTCTCCGCGCGGAGGTGAAGCAGACGATCAGTGAACTGCGCCGCACGGAGCCCCAGCCTGCGCCCGCTCCGCTCTGGTCGCGCATCGCTCCCTGGCTGCATTGGCGAAAGTCAAAATCAAGCTAAGAGCTAATCCGCCGTCTGCACCAGGCACTTCAGGTATTCGGTTTCCGGAAGGTTGAGCACCACCGGGTGATCGGGTGCGGCCCCGCGCCGCTCCAGGACTCGTACCCGGCGGTGCGCGTCGGTTGCCGCGGCGGCCACAGCGCCTTCCAGCTCCGCCCAGCCCACGTGATGCGAGCACGAGCAGGTAACCAGCAGGCCTCCCGGCCTCAGCATTTTCAGTGCGCGCAGGTTCAGCTCCTTGTAGCCGCGCAGCGCTCCTTCCACCGCCCGCCTGGTCTTGGCGAACGCAGGCGGGTCCAGCACGATGGTGTCGAAGCTCTCGCGCGCATCCGACCAGTCCCGAAGCAATTCAAAGGCGTCCGCCTCGACCCAATCGACGTCCGCGGACAACGCCGTCCGATTTGCCCCCAGGTTGGCTTCGGCCACCTCCAGTGAGGCTCTCGAGGCGTCCACTCCAGTGACCTGCCGACATATCCGCGCAAGGTGCAAGGCGAATCCGCCCTGGTAAGTGCACACGTCGAGCGCTCGGCCGGTCGCGTTCAGTCGCTGCGCCCATTCGGCGGTGGCAAGGTAATTCAGCCGCTGGTCGAGAAACGCGCCGGTCTTCTGGCCGGCGTTAGCGTCGTACTGGAACACCAGGCCGTTGATGCGAAATTCGGTGCGCGTGAGGGGGTTCCCCTCGTTCTTCGCCCACAGGGGAGCGAGTTCTGGAGCCGACAATCCTTCGAGCATGCGGACGCGGGGATCGGGCCGCTCCAGGATTGAAGCCGGCTTCAATGCGTCGCGCAGCACCCGCACGCAAACCTCGCGCACGGCCGGAGAATCCAGCCCGCGCGCCAGCAGTTGCAGAATGACCAGCTCGCCGTAGCGGTCTACCACGAGTCCCGGCAACTCGTCCGCTTCACTGAAGCAGAGACGGCAGGCGTCGGTGTCTTCCGCCAGAAATGGAACTCGGCGGTCGATGGACGCGTGCAGCCGCCGCGCGAGCAGTTGGAGCCACGCCTTCTCGTCGATCTCTCCCGGAGACACCATGCGTAGCGCAATCTGCGATGCCGGGCTGTAGAGCGCGGTGCCGAGCAGCAAGCCGCGGTTATCGGCCACGGGCAGCAGTGCCGGCGGATTGTCCTTTGTCGCGGGGCCGGTTTCCAGGGCCTCGATTTCCGACGCATATACCCAGACGTGGCCGCCGCGTATCTGGTCGGCGGCGCGGCGGCTGATGCGTGCGCCGGCGCGCTGCGGCTGGCTGGCATGCGTCGCCGGCGATGACTTTTCCTTCAATTCGCCTGCGGGCGTGTGAGACGCCAAAGGCGCCTCGCCCCTGCGGGCTTCCGGCGCCTTGGACTTCTCCTGATGATCTCTGCGCGGCTTTGACATTGGCTCCTTTGTATCCGGCGGGAGCCATGCAGCCGCCGGCCTTACTCGGCCTGAATGCTCTTTAGATAACGGCTCAGGTTGTGCATACGCAGCGTCTTCTCCTGCGCATGGACGTTGCTAATACTACCAAGGATCGGTCCCCACACCGGCATCTGGACAGTTCCGTGCGCAGGCACATTCATCCCGAACGCCAGCACAGCCAGCACGTGCGAGTCGGGGAACTTTCCGTTGTTTGTCTTGGCCAGGGTGGTCAGGTCGGTCGGCTGTGAATTCAGCACGCTGGCCACCGGGCCGCCCCCGCGTCCGTCCGCACCATGGCACGGAGCGCAGTAATTCGTGTACATCAGCTTTCCCTCCGTCGGGTTGACCCGCTCGACAGGGATTACGACCTTTGTCTTTTTGTTGGCTTGATCCGCATAGCCGACGGCCAGCAGGAGTCCGGCGGCCGCAGCCATGACAATCACACGTTTCAGCATAAGTTCCTCGGTTCTGGACCTCGTGTCCGCAGGCCACTCTACGCCCTTTCCGACTACCCCCGGCTGTGACAGCCAACACAAACAAGAGGGCCGCAGAGCACCGACGGACCAGTTCGGGAGCGCTACCCTCAATTGCTAAGTCGGCCCACGCAGGCGCCTCTATTCGACGGCGCCGGCCTGCCTGCCACGCCCAGCGATTCCCGCCGCGCGCAGGCTTGGTCCCCGCCCCCGCGTGCGCCTGAAACACACCCGGCCTATAATGAATCATGGCGACGGTCCGGCAGACGATCCCCGAGTCCCCTGTCCCCGGGACAGAGAACCCCGACCGCGTGCTTGCCGATCCGCCTCCCACCCAGCCGGCGCTGGTTCCTTCTGACATCGATCAATCGTTCGAGCGCCTGCTTCGGCAGGTGCTGGCCAATCGCACAAATGAAGACGTTTCCCTGATCCGCAAGGCATGGGAATTCTGCGTGAAGCACCACGAAGGCCAGACCCGTGCCTCGGGCGAGCCTTACATCATTCATCCTCTCGAAGTGGCAGAAGTCCTGGTCGAGATGAAGCTCGACGCCACCGCCATCGCGGCCGGCCTGCTGCATGACGCCGTGGAAGACACTCCCGCTACCAGCGAAGAAATCGCGGCCACTTTCGGTGACCAGGTGGCCCACATTGTCGAGGGCGTCACCAAGATCGACAAGATCCAGTTCGCGAACCGCGAAGACCGCCAGGCAGAAAACGTGCGCAAGATGCTGCTGGCCATGGTCAGCGATGTGCGCGTGGTGCTCATCAAGCTGGCCGACCGCCTGCACAACATGCGTACCCTCGAGCACCTGAAGCCAGAGCGCCAGGAAGCCATCGCCAGGGAGACCATGGACATTTACGCTCCGCTGGCCCATCGGCTTGGCATGGGCAAGGTGCGCGGCGAACTGGAGGATCTGGCCTTTCGCTACACCGACCCGGTGAGCTACGAAAAGATGTCGCAGGCGGTTGAGGCCCGGCGCACGGAGGGCGAGCAGTTCCTGCGCGGCGTCGAAGACATCCTGGTGGAGCAGCTCCGCGAAAACAACATCGAAGCGCGCGTCGAGTGGCGCATCAAGCGGCTCTACTCCATCTACCAGAAGATTCAGCGCAACCGCAGCTCTTTCGACCAGGTCTACGACTTCCTCGCAGTCCGCGTGATCACAGAGGATGTGGCCGCCTGCTACGCGGTCTTTGGCCTCATCCACTCCCTGTGGCGCCCCGTCCCCGGCCGTATCAAGGACTTTATCGCTATCCCGCGAGCCAACCGTTATCAATCGCTGCACACCACGGTCATCGGGGAGGGCGCGCACCAGTTCGAAGTGCAGATCCGGACCGAGGAGATGCACCGCATCGCCGAGGAAGGCATCGCCGCCCACTGGAAGTACAAGGCCGGGGATCCTGTCAACGCGCGCGATGAGGAGCGCCTCAACTGGATTCGCCAGCTCGTCGAGTGGCAAAAGGAGATGACCGACCCCAACGAGTTCCTCTCCAGCCTGAAGATGGACCTCTATCCCGACGAGGTCTACACTTTCACGCCTAAGGGGAAGGTCGTTGTGGTCCCTGCGGATGGCACCCCCGTCGACTTCGCTTACACCGTCCACACCGAAGTGGGCCACACCTGCGTGGGGGCCAAGGTCAACGGCCGCATGGTGCCGCTGCGGACAAAGCTGCGCACGGGCGACATCGTCGAAATTGTCACTCAGAAGGACCACCATCCGAGCCGCGACTGGCTCAGCTTCGTCAAGAGCCCCCGCGCGCGCAACAAGATCAAGCATTGGCTCAATGAAGATCAGCGTCGCCGAGCGGTCGACATCGGCCGCAAGCTACTCGAAAAAGAGGCGCGCCGGTTCAAGGTGCCCGTGAGCCAGATCGACGACCAGGATCTGAGCCGCATCGCCAACGAGTACGGCGTCGCCACGGCCACTGATCTGCTGGCCACGCTTGGCCAGGGCAAACATACAGCCTACCAGATTCTTGGCCGCCTTGCGCCCGGGTTCGATCGCTCACAGGAGGATGAGGCTGCAGCGGAACCAAAGCCAGGCGACGGCGCCATGTCCGACGCCGTGCGCAAGCTGCACCTCACTGGCTCCGATTCGCTGCAGGTGGAAGGCCAGAACGATCTACTGGTCTACCGCGCGCGCTGCTGCAATCCCATCCGCGGCGAAGAGATCGTCGGCTACGTCACTCGCGGCAAGGGCGTCGCCGTCCATGCGCGCAGTTGTCCCAACGTGCAGAACCTTCTCTACGAGAGCGATCGCCGCATCGCAGTGGAGTGGTCGCGCGTCGGGGATGAGATTCCCGGCCGCCGTCAGCGTTATCCCGTAAAGATTACGGTGTTCTGCGATGACCGCGCCGGCATGCTCAAGGAACTCACCGCCGTCATCTCCGACGACGACACCAACATCCGCGGTGTCGATACCAGGCACGACAAGGATGGGGAAGCCGCCGTCGAATTTGTCGTCGAGGCCGAAGACCTGCGCCACCTCAATAGGATGGTCCTTGGCATCCGCCGCGTCCCCGGCGTCCGTTCCGTCCAGCGCACGCAGAAGATCTAGCTCCCAGATCCCTGCATCCGTCTTCTTCCCGCACTGTCATTCCAACCGCAGAGCAGCGGATGGGAATTCTGCTTGACAAAGCATCTGAGTCGCTCCTAACATCCCGTCACTTCTCCAGATCGATCTTCCCGATCCATCAATCCACAGGAAGACGCAACGCGCGAAAAGACCCGGGGTGCGTTACGCTCATCTCATTGTGCTTGCGGAACAAGCAGTTGCATTTTCAGCCATTTCCTCCCCATCCCCTGCGATCTCGACTACTACTTCAGCTTCTTCAATAGGAGGTTGTTCATGTTTCGTCATGTCTCGGTTTTTGCCTTGCCTCTGCTCGCCATCTCCGCTCTGTCTGCTGCACAGGGAATCCACTCCCCATACATTCTGAGTGTTACTGAAAACACTGCGGGAACGCAGATCACCATTAACGGCAACCAATTTGGAGTCAACGCTCCGATGGTAACGCTGGACGGGACCGCTCTGACCGTGGTCAGTTCGACCGACACCAGCGTCACCGCTCAACTTCCAACCGGCATTGCCGCGGGAGCATACCTGCTGACGGTCGAGAACAACGATCACCGCGGAGATGCCGACCATCGAACAGCATTTTTTGAAGCGGCAATCGGCGCGATTGGTCAGACCGGACCGCAGGGACCGCAAGGACTGCAGGGACCGATCGGCTTGACTGGCCCGCAAGGCGCCACAGGGCCACAAGGGCCGCAGGGACCGGTCGGCTTGACTGGCCCGCAAGGCGCCACAGGGCCACAAGGGCCCCAGGGTGTTGCCGGACCGCAAGGACCCCAGGGTGCCACAGGCGCCACTGGAGCCACTGGCCCAGCGGGACCAACGGGTCCTGCCGGACCAACGGGTCCAACGGGCGCGACGGGCGCCACGGGGCCTGCCGGAACGAATGGGGTCAATGGCGGACTGGTGTTTTCGGCGAACCTGCTGTTTGAAAACGATCCGGTCACGGCTGTTGGCTACGCGGTCGGTGTCAATCCTTTTCAGGAGAACACCGGCCCGCTCACCATCATTCCTGAAACCGTTCTCGCAGTGCCTACCGCGTGCACGGCGGGGCACTTTAAGGTTACCGTCCTCGACGCCGCCGGGACCTCAACGGCGGCAACTTTCCTGGGGGCCACGACCGATCCAACGGGCAACTCGAACGAAGGAGGAGCTCTGACCTGCGTCATTACTGCGAACAACGGCGATCCGGTCTCGTGCACCTCGTCGTCAACGGCTAGCCTGGGCGCTGGAACCTATGTGAACTTCGTAATCGAGTCGTTCACCCATTCTTCTGACTTTTCCGGCGCTCGCGCATTCATGAGTTTCATTTGCGAGAATCCAGCCACTTCTTCAGCCTCAGTGCGACCTGCCAGCAAGTTCGCTACAAGGACCCAGCTCATACCCTGACAGTAAAATGCTGCCGCCCCTCCGCTCGAGCGGGCGGCAGCAATTCTGGCTCCTCTGCATCGTCCAGCGCACCGAGAAAATCTGACTCCGTAAATTCTCCCTGTTCACTCGCAGCGCAGCACTGCCATGGGATCGGAGTGAGCAGCCTTGCGAGCGGGAATAAGGCAAGCGGCGAGCGTGGCGAAAAGAAACAGCGCCGGCACGGCGGCGAAGGTTGCGGGATCGAGAGCGCTGACGCCGAAGAGCGAAGAAGCGATCAGACGGGTGAACGCCAGTGCCAGCGCGAGTCCGAGTGCCAGACCGGCGGTGACAAGCAATAGCCCCTCGCGAAGCACGAGCTGCATCACCTGGGCTCGCGTTGCTCCGAGGGCGATACGCACGCCCATTTCAGACCTTCGCTGATTCACTGAGTAGGCGAGGAGTCCATAGAAACCGATTAAAGCGAGCGCCATGGCCATGGCGGCAAAAATAGAAAGCAGGACGGTCTGGAAGCGCTCGCGGCCAGTGGCTTCGGAGACCAGTTCGTGCATCGTGTGCACGCTGGAGAACGATAGACCGGAATCGATGCGGTGCAGGACCGCGGCGGCCGAGTCGACGACCTGTTGGCGCGGCAACGAGGAACGAATAACGATATAGGAGTCGGACGGATCGTATAGCGGAGTGAAGAGCTGCGGCTGCGGGGGCGCTTGCACGGTCCAGTCGCGCTCATTGGCGACGACGCCGATCACAAAGCGGTCGCCTTTGACCGGCTGATCGGGCGTTTTCGGCTGATCCCCCACGACCCATTTGCCGATGGCATCGCGGCCGGCAAAGTACTTCTCCGCGAAGGCCTGATTGATGATCACCGCCTTTGGCGATGGCGACATGTCGTCTTGTCTGAAGGAGTGCCCGCGAAGCAGGGGCATGCCCATTGCGGAGAAGTACTCCGGCGTGACTGCCGCGCCATCCACTGCCTGACCTTCCTGGTTGGGATACCCTTCGACCCAGAAGGTGCCAACACCCTTGTCATCACCGAACGGGAGGTTCACGACAGCGCCGGCAGCGAGCGTGCCCGGTTGGGCGTGAAGTTGCGACAGGAGCGACTGGTAGAAAGCGTGGCGCTGCGCGGGCGTGCTGTAGCCTTGCGGTAGCTCGATCCTCAAAGCGACGGTGGAAGAGTTGAAGCCTACGGGCACCAGCAGGATGTTGATGTAGCTGCGTACCAGGAGGCCCGCGCCAGCCAGCAGGACGACGACCACGCCGACCTGTGCCACGACAAGGGTGGAGCGGAGGCGATTGCGGCCGCGCGCGGCGGATCCTTTTTGCCCGCCCGCCTTGAGGAAATCAATCAGGTTAACGCGAGAGGACGATAGAGCTGGCATGGCTCCGGCCAGGACGCTGGTGACCAAGGTGACCGCGACAGCGAAGGCGAGGACGCGGCCATTGAGAGATGCCTGCTGCAACCGCGGAATATTGCCAGGATCGAGAGTGAGGAGCAGGCGGAGGAAGATCCACGCGAGGACAATGCCGGCAAGCCCGCCGCCCGTGCCCAGGAGAAGCGATTCGGTGAGCATCTGACGCACCAGGCGAGCGCGGCCGGCGCCCAATGTGGCGCGCACGCCCAACTCATGCGCGCGCGCGGCGCTGCGGGCCAGGAGCAGGTTGGCGGCATTGCCACAGGCAATAAGGAGCACAAACAGCACAGAGCCCATGAGGAGAAGCAAGAGCGGCCGGGCAGAGGCCTCGAGCGTTTGCATGAAGGGCTTCACGTAGGCGTACCATCCCTGCCGAAACGCCATGCCCACGTGCAGAGGATCGAGCTGATGCATGATGGCGCTCAAATCGGATGTGGCCTGATTGGCTGAGATGCCATCCTTGAGGCGGCCCACCGCGTAACAGTTGCCGTCCAGATCGCGATCCGCGCGCTGTTTGGTAGTGAGGGCGAGGGGAACCCAGACATCCGTCTCGGCAATGTGGGAGTCAGGATCGTCGAGATCGGTTTTGTGGGGGTAATGAAATCCCTGTGGCATGACGCCGACGATGCGATAAAACTTGCCGCTAAGTTCGAGCGACTTGCCAAGCACGGCTGGATCGGAGCCGAAGACCTGCTGCCATAGAGAGTGGCTGATGATGGCAACGGAAGAATGGCCGGGCTGATTGTCTTCGGCACTGATCGTTCGGCCTATTTCCGGCGCGGACTGCAACGTCGAGAAGAAATTGGCATCCACCGCAGCGGCCCCGAGGGAGACGCCACTGGTGTTCAGCTTGAGTTGCTCCTGCTCAAATTGAGACATGGCGGAAAGTGAATGGTTGTCGCGCTTCAAGTCTGCAAAATCGGCATTGCCGGGCGGTATCGCGTCCGGCGGGATCTGGCTGAAGTTGTGATTTGGAGTGTAGATGTACACAAGGCGGCCGACGTCGCCGTAGGGGAGAGGCGGAAACATCACCGCCGTCATCAGGCTGAAGATAGCGGTGCAGGAGCCGATGCCGAGGCCCAGAGTGAGAACAAAAACGATGGTGAAGCCGCGGTTCTTGCCCAGGGAACGCAGGCCGTAGCGCAGATCCTGCCGCAGATGTTCGACGGCCCCGGTGCCGCGCGACTCGCGCGTGCGCTGGCGGGCCTGCTCGATGCCGCCAATCGCGATGAGAGCATTACGCCGCGCTTCTTCGCGGGACATGCCCGCACGAAGATACTTTTCCGTCTCGCGCTCGATGTGATCGCGGAGTTCTTCGTCGAGTTCGTTGTTGAGCGCCCGGCGGCGAAAGATGGCGCGTACCCGGTAAGCGAAATCGCTGAGCATGGGCCAATCTCCCTATGCAGTTTTGAGCACCTGGTCGACAACCGCGGTCAATCGGCGCCAGGCATCGGTTTCGGCCTCCAACTGCTTTCGGCCCAGACCAGTGAGTTCGTAATAGCGGGCGCGGCGGTTGTTCTCGCTGACGGCCCACTTGGCACGCAGCCAGCCTCGGCGCTCCAGACGATGTAAGGCCGGGTACAGCGAGCCCTGCTGCACCTGAACAGCGTCGCCCGTGATCTGCTGCAGACGTTCGGAAATGGCCCAGCCATGCAGAGGCTCGAGGGCGAGCGCCTTGAGAACGAGCAGATCGAGAGTTCCCTGGGGCAATTCCAGGCGAGTTTCAGTCATGGCGGTCTCCTCTCTGTCTTCCCTGATACTTCGACAGAAGTCAGCCTATACCTGGTTTATGTCGAAGCGCAAGGGGAACGTCACCGGCAAGCTGGATGCAATTCTGCTTACTTACTCCCCGCCCCTTAGCACCTGCTTGGCGATCGTCATCAACTGCATATTCGACGTGCCCTCGTAAATCTTCCCCACCTTCGCGTCGCGATAAAACTTCTCCGCCGGATAGTCGCGCACGAAGCCGTTCCCGCCGAACACCTCCACGCACTGGCTCGCCACACGCTCCGCCACGTGGGAAGCGAAATACTTGGCCATCGCCGCTTCCTTGAGATACGGCTGTCTCGCATCCTTCAGCCGCGCGGCGTTATAAACCAGCAGCCGCGCCGCCTCGATCTCCGTAGCCATTTCCGCCAGCGTGAACTGCACAGCCTGGAACTCCGCAATCGCCTTGCCGAACTGCTTCCGCTCCTTGGCGTACCGCGCCGCATGTCCCCACGCGCCTTCGGCGAGACCCAGCATCTGCGCGCCAATGCCGATGCGCCCTTCGTTCAGCGTCTCGATCGCAATCTTGTATCCCTTGCCCGGCTCCCCCAGAACGTTCGCTTCCGGCACGTCGCAATTGTCCAGAATCAGCTCGCAAGTGCTCGAGGCGCGAATGCCGAGCTTATCCTCCTTGCGTCCCACTGTGAACCCTGCCATCCCGCGCTCGACCAGGTACGCCGTGATGCCCTTGTACCCCGCCGCCGCATCGATCGTCGCGAACACGACGAACAGTCCCGCCTCGCGCGCGTTGCTGATCCACAGCTTTCGTCCGTTCAGGCGATAGCCATCCGCCGTCTTTTCCGCGCGTGCCTGGAGCGCAAACGCATCCGATCCCGAGCCGGCTTCGCTCAGCGCGTATGCGCCCACCGTGTTTGTCGCCAGCCTGGGCAGCCACTTCTGCTTCTGCTCGTCGGCCGCCCAACGCCTTAGGGCATTGATCACAAGCGTGTTGTGAACGTCCACCAGCAGCGCTACTCCGGGGTCAACGGTCGAAAGCGCCTCGATGGCCAGCACCGAGTCAAAGAAGCTGCCGCCCGCTCCCCCCATCGCCTCCGGCACTTCAATTCCCAGCAGCCCCAGGTCAGCCAGCTTTCCCACCAGCCCGGGCGCAAGCTGCTGCTCCTCATCCATCGAGCGAACCAGCGGAGCAATCGTTCCCTCCGCAAACCGGCGCACCGTTGCGTAGAACAGTTTCTCTTCTTCTGAAAGTTGGGTAAGTGGCAAAGCGCTCGTCTGGCTCAACAATCACGGCCTCCGGACTCGGAGTGTATCAAAGCGCCCGCACGCCCCGATTTCGATCCGCGGGCGACGCGGCAACTCGAACGCACCAAACTGGCGATCGTGTGCACACAAAGGAAAAGGGCGGACGCATGGTGCGCGTCCGCCCTCCCTGGATCAGGTGTGGATCGACAGGTTAGTTGATGACGAATTTGAATGTCGCCGTCGTCGTAATGCTCGCCGTCGCCGAATCCGTGCCCGTGATGGTCCCGGTATAGCTGCCTTTCGGCGGGTTCGCCGGCCCTCCTCCTCCGCCGTTGCCGCCGTTGCCGCCGCCGCACGCCGTCAGCGCCATCCCGAGGGTAGCCAGTGCGATCACGCAGGCCAGCCCGCGCAGTTTACGCGAGTGGCGTCCCAGAATACCCGCAAAGAGCAGGCCCGCGAACGCCACGCCCAAGGGCAGCCGGTTCTTCCCCGGCTGGCTGGGTTTCTGATTTGCCGCGTGCAACTTGCCGCCTGCCATCAGTTTGCGCAACTGGTACTTGCCGGGCTTCATGCCCCCGGTTGTGGTAACGCAGTCGGAAGCGTTGGTATCGAGGGTAAGCTGCGTAGTCACCGCGGCAGAACTCGGCACCGTCACCGATCCCACGCCGTTGTTATCCATCGTAGTAAAGTTGAAGCACAGGTTGCCCAGCGCACTGTCGTCGGAGCCGAAGTCGATATTCAGATTCACCGTCCCGGTATAGCCGCCGCTCGGCGTCACCGTGATGGTGCTCGATCCGGAGCTGCCCTGCGCCACCGTGAGGTCGGTCGCCGACATGGCAAACTTGCCCTTGCCCGATCCGCTCGCGATGCTCACCTCTCCAATGCCCGTCGATGCTGCGTAGACGGCGTCGCCCGAGTACTGTGCGATGACCTGGTGGGTACCCGAAGTCGAGAAGTTCGCGGTATAGGTTACCGCGCCGGTGGCATCCAGGGTCTGGTTGCTCAGCGTCGTTCCGCCGAATTGCGTGCCCCCGTCGATCTGCAGCGTCACCGATCCGGTGGGCGCGGGGTCGCCGACAACCAGCGAAGTGACAGTAATGGTAAACACGTCGCTATCGCCCGCATTGGGGGCAGGGTTCGCCGGAACCACAGCCGTGTTGGTGGGCGTCAGCGACGCCGATGCGTCGCCGTTTGCCGGAAACGCCAGCGCCATCGCCGCCACGTCGAACGAGCCCAGTCCGGTGACCTGGTCGTAGCCCGCGCCCGCGGAGAAGCCCTTGTTAAGGCTGCTCCCGCAGGTGGTCGTATCCGCCGTGCAGTTGTTATTACCCTGCGTGACGTCGTGGAACACAGTGCTGTACGTGGTGCTATTCGAGGCCAGCGAGTAGAGACTCGCATTCACCTCGCCGGATCCGTTCACGTAGTTCCCGTACTCGTTCAGCAGGGCCATCATGCCGGCGAAGATCGGCGTGGCAAAGCTGGTGCCGCCCGCCACGGTCAGCAGCCCCGACGAATTGTCCCGGAAGCCGTTGGTGCAACTGCTGGTCTGGCCAGTTCCCCAATTGCTGCTGTCGCTGGTGCAGTAGAGATAGCCCGGAAATCCCGGTGACGAATAGAACGAAATGTCGGGAACCAGGCGCCAGCTTCCCGATGGGATGCCCGGCACCCCCTTCTGCCAGCTGGGGCGCGCCACCAGCGAGCTGGTTCCGCCGCCGCTCGCGCTCAATCCAAATTGCGGATCGTCATCATTCCACACGATCTCGGGGATGTACTGTTTCGCCGAACTGATGACGTCGGTTCCCGAAGCCGAATCCCAATACGTAGAGTTGCCGGCACCGTCGCCCGAGGCGATCTCGGTTCCGCCCACGCCGGTGACGTACGCGCTGCTCGCCGGATAATTCACTACGATCGCCTGCTGCTGCGCCGTCGTCAGGTTCTTGTCGCCATAGCAGGCCGTTGAGCCCTGGTCGCCGGACGCTGCCATCACCGTCTGCCCCTGCGCCGCCGCCTGCGAGAAGATGCCCTCGAGGACACTCAGGTTCGACGCATTCAGCTCCGTCTCGCAGCTCGAGTAGCTCAGGCTGATGATGGTGCCGATCTGGTTGTCCACTGCGTATTGCGCCGAGTCGTACACCCCGAAGCTCTGGTTGCTGCCGGTGTACACGAACACCAGATTCGCCCCCGGAGCCATGGCGCCGGACCACTCAAGATCGAGGTCCGACTCCGCCTCGTCGCCCTGGCTGATCGCGGCCGATCCATCGGCGCCGCTTCCCGGCACATACACCATCGTGGGGTCCTGGACCGCAAGGCCCGCCGCGTTCTGAAACGCCTCCACGTCACCCACTTCTACAAACGACTGGCCCATGATGGCGATCGTCTGTCCTGCTCCATCCACCCCGGCCTGGTACATGGGATTGATGTCGTACGTGGTCACGATGTCGGCGGGGGAGAAAAACACGTTCCCTGACTGCCCTGAGGTGAAGCTCCGCCGCGCCGGCAAATGCTGCGCCCGCGGACGAAAATCGTCGAGGTTGCGCACGCCAGCAACCACCCCGCCCAATGCCGACGGCACGCTCAAAGCCGTGCCCGGGGCCATGTGCTTCTCGCCCCGTACGTTGTAGTAGTGCATCTGGGTGCGGAACGCATTTTCGACCTGGGAAACGGACCCCGAAAACCGGATCGCATTGCGGCTGTGCATCACCATGTCAATGGTGAAGCCCTCCTGCTGGAGCCAGCCCTTGACCCGGTCGATGTCTGACTGCGCCATGCCGAAGCGCGCGGCAAACTGCTGTGGGTTGAGCCATTTGTGATACTGCGGCGACTTGGGATTCTGCTGTGCCGCGAGCAGCGCCTCGAGGTCAGCCTGTTGCGCCGCCGTACGATTGAAATAGAGCGTGATCCCCTCCAGGCGCGTATTCTCCGGGACTCGTCCCGCGTCGTTTTGCGCAGTGGCGAGGGGTATCTGCGACCCACGCAGCGCGGTGATCTGCGACGTGCTGATTTCGCTCTGAATTCGGGGCATGGGAGATTGGGCGACAAGAGCGCTTGCAGTCAGCACGCACAATGCTGCGAGACCGCACATCGGAACATGGCGCTGCCGGAACAGTGCATCGATCGTTTTCATGGTTGATCCTTAGTGGGCCTGGACGATGGACATCCACAAAGTAATAGATCCGGGCTGGCCGAACAAGTTAGTACAACCAGTCCCAAGGAAACAAGAAGAACACGGCATTCTGTTTTGCAGCCATCTGGCTGTGGTTCAGTTCGACTCCAAGGCTATAGCACGCAAAATGGAAACACGAGAATACACGCTTTCAGCGCCCGACGAAAGCAGGGATTCCCCGCTCGGGCGGGAAAGTAATATCCAGAATAGACTCTGGATGGATTGCAAAGTTGTGCAGGAAAAGGAAGTTTCTTCGCTTCGAGTTGCGCGTTGGGACCCATTTCCGGCAGCGATCTGTGTGCGGAAATAAAGGCACAGACTGGCAGGCCTTTGTCTCCGGCCGGGGCTTCGGGATAGGGGCGTCAGCATAGAGGGGCTTCGGGGCGGGGTCTCAGGCCCCCGGCTCGTCGCCCGCCAGCCGAAGCGCCGGGGAACTACCCTTGCGTTGGCTCTTGCGCGGCTTGCCTCCCCGCCAGGCGATGGAAAGCCGATCGCGGCTCAGCAGCTTGCGGATCTGCCCTCGAGCGTGATCCGCCCACGGTCCGGTCCGGTCGAGCTTCAAATAGGATTCCCAATGGCGCAGCGCCCGACGCAGCTCGCCTTTGCGCTCGTAAGCCAGGGCCAGGTTGTAATGCGCATCGCCGTATTTTGGCGCCAGCACCACCGCTCGTTCATACGCGGCAATCGACTCATCGGGCCTGTCCAGCTCATCGAGCACGTTGCCCAGGTCGAAAAACGCCAGCACATAATCCGGGTCCACCTCGGTAGCGTGCCGGTACAACTCCTCGGCCCGCCCGTATTGCCGCAGGTGGAAGTAAATGGTCCCAAGGTTGATGAACGCCGCTGCGTACGATGGATCGGCCGCCACAATCTGCTCATAGAGACCGATGGCGCGCTGCCGGTCACCCGCTTCCTCGGCCTCTACGGCGGCCAGGAACAGGTCCTGCTGGTTCTGCTGCGGGTCCGCGCCTCGCGGCCGCAGCGGCGCAGGCTCGGCCATCGCCTCTTTCTGCCCAGCGCGCTCGAAATCGAAAAGAAGCTGCCGGCGGATGGGATCCACCATCTCGCCGCCGTGCCGGAACGCCAGACGCGTCGTGCCTGTCCGCACCACCGTGGCTTCGAGCAGGGGGTTGGCCATCCCTGCCACCGCCTTCATGGCGCTGATGGAGTGCCGGATCGAGGCCGCAGGCACGTCCTCCTGGCGCAGCGCGTGCAGGATGCGCAACTGGCTCAGATCTTGAAATGTGTACGTTTCGCGGGAAAGAACCAGTCCTGCCCTCTCCCAGCCTTGTAACTGGCGGGAACTGATCTGCAGGATTCGCAACACATCCTGGCGGCTAAAGCTGTTCACTCTATGGCTCCCGTGGTTCGCCGCTGCCTGTTCGGCCGCGGTTTAACCGATCCGCCGATGGTCGACCCACTATCGAAGGTCAACCCAATATCCGCCGCACCGCACGTGCTCCAGTTCGGCCTCGGGCGACTACGTCCCCTTGCTGGAACTGTCTTACGGTCGAACAGACTCCCTTGTGAACAAACTGTTTGCGCCCCAGCAATGGGAACCGCTCGACTTGCTGCGATTATGCCAAGGATAGACGTGGATAAGCAGATCGGAATTAACGGCGTAACAAAAAGTACGTGGATAACTGGTACCTGATTTGGTACATCCTGCTTCGGGAACCCCAAGGGATGGGGTCGAGACGGGTTGTGGGGAGCCTTGGGAACGGTCGCCCGCCGGAGTAGCTCGGGGCACGGCTTAGGCCGGTGCTGGGCGAAGTCGGGACGATTCTCTTGAGAATCTGGCAGTGGCGAGGAATGGCGGCATTCCGGAGATTCGGACCGGATGCCATTTGGCCAGATTCTTTATAACGTACTGAATCCATGGCACTTACAAGATATCGCGGCAAATTGTCCGCTACATGAGGGGGGAGGGGTAGATAAAAACAATTTCCATCCCTCTTAACGCCAAACTCCCGGATTTCTCCGGGAGCAAAGGTACAGTAGCATGGCGGCGGTGAAGTGTTTGTGATGGCTGTCACGGGTGTTCAACGCAGGCAGCAGGGAATACGGACCAGAAAGCATGGGGAAAGCGACATGGTCACGTTTCGTGGACTAGAGCTTCGGCGTGAGGGAGTTCACCGCGACGCGCGAATCGGCTCTCACTCCGCTCTCAGTGCATTCGTCGGATTCACCGACGCGGCGCGGATTGCTGGGATAACGGCTGCCGCAGCCGCGGCCAAGGCCAGAGCCCCGATGGCGATTCCCGCGGAGAGCGGATCTGCCGTGCCGGTGTCAAAGAGCAAGCCGGCGATGATGCGAGCGCTCAAGAGTGCGGTGAGGACACCTGCTGCCAGTCCCAGCCCGGTGAATCGAGCAGCCTGAGACAGAACGAGGCCGAGGATCTGCGCGCGGGTGGCTCCCACGGCCATCCTCACACCGATCTCCCGCGAACGCTGCGCAACGGAATAGGAAAGGACCCCGTAGATGCCAATGGCCGCCAAGGCCAGGGCGACGAGTGAAAAGATGCCGAGCAGAGTGGCCGTCATTTTCTGCCGGGCCATGGAGTTCGACAATAGCGCATCGACGGTCTGCACATGATAGATGGGCTGGTTGGAGTCCACTGCGTGCACGGCGCTCTTCACCATGGACTCGACGCTGGCGGGGTCAGCAACGGTGCGTACGAGCAGAACCGCGTGGAGACCAAACCCCGGAAGATACATCTCCGGCTCGGCGTCGCTTTCGACCCCAAGGTCGTGCGCGTCGGAGACGACTCCAATGACCGGGACCTTTTGTGGATGCGCACTCAATACGCCGAGAAGAAGGTTGGCGCCCACCGGGTTTCTGCCAGCCAGGTATCGCTTCGCAAAGGCAGCATTGACGACAAAGGAATTTGTGCCATTCTCGATGTCTTTCTGCTCAAAGATTCGGCCGCTCTGGAGAGCAAGGCCGAAGGTATGAAAGAAGCCGGGGCTGACGTATCGGATTTGCGCGGCGGGAAATGTTCCCGGCGCGGTGGGAGGCGCGCCTTCTACTAGAAACCGCGTCATCACCTGCGACGGCCGCAGCGGAAGCTGGGTTGTGGTGGCGGCGGAGGAGACGCCCGGAGATCGCGCTATGTTTTCAAGAAGCTGCTCATAGAAATGATTCGTGATGGGGCTGTCATCGCCATATTTCGGTTCCGGCAGGGTGATTTCGGCGCTCAGGAGGTGGTCGGTCCTGAATCCCGGATCAACGGCCAGCAGCTTTTGAAAACTCCGCAAGACGAGCGTGCTGAGAAAAAGCACGACGACGGCGATGGCGATTTCTGCGGCGACCAGGGTGCCGCGCATTCTGCTTCGGGTTCCGGTGTTGCCGCGCTCTCCCGCGCGCAAGGCATCCGCCAGGCGCGGTGAGCTCGCCATGAGCGGGAACATGCTGAACAAGATGGCGGTTCCGAGGGATGTGCCCAACGCAAACAGCAAGACAGGAACATTGAGGCCGATAGATTGAATCCTCGATGGATCGAGGGATGGGGTATGAGCGAGCGCCAGGCGCAACAACGGCAAAACTCCGGCGGCCAGCACCATTCCGAGTACTGCTCCCAGCAGACAGAGGACGAGGGCCTGGGCGAGAAACTGGGAGAAGAACTGCGTTCGGCCCGCGCCCAGTGCCTGGCGAAGGGCAATTTCGCGCCGTTGCGCCGTGGCCCGGACCATGAGGAGATTGGCGACATTCGCGCATGCAATGAGCAGCACGAGCAAGACAGCTCCCAGCAGGCTGAGCATCGCAGGGCGCAACGTTCCCACCAGCTCGTCGCGTAAAGGCCTCAGTCTTACGCCAATATCGCGGTTGGTGGCGGGATAGGCAGCAGCCAGGCTCCCCGCAATTGTCTGCAGATCGGCGCGTGCCTGGGGCAGCTCGACGCCCCGGCGCAGGCGGCCAAGCACCTTGACCGAGTGCCATACGCGGGACGCGCGTGTCGGCTGGTCCAGAAGCGATAGCGGGAGCCAGACCTCTCCCTGCGACGGGTAGGCGGCGCCCGAGGGCAAAACGCCGATGATGGTGAAGGCTTCTCCATTGAGGCGGACGCTGCGGCCCACCACGCCGGGGTCTTTGCCGAAGTAGCGATCCCACGCCGATGCGCTTAGCACTGCCACATGATCGCTTCCTGGCTTGTCGTCCTGCTCGCCGATTACGCGGCCGAGGATCGGATTGAGCCCCAGCAATGCGAAGAAGTTGCCTGAGGCAAGCACCCGATTCAACTGCTGTGCGCGGCCATCGGCGACCAGCGAGACAGTCTCAGGATTCAGCGTGGAATAGGCGGCGATTTGACTGAAGCTGTGCTGCTGCGCCTTCCAATCCTGATAGTCGGGAAAAGTGGCTTCGATTCCATTGGGGATGTTGGGGTGAATCTCAGACAAAGCGACGAGCCTGCCTGCATCCGCAAATGGCAGCGACTGCAGCAGAAGCGCGTAGACGCAGCTGAAAATGGCCGAAGTGGCACCGACTCCCAGTGCCAGCGTCAAGACCGCCGTTGCGGTAAATGCCGGAGATCTGCGCAGAGTGCGCGCCGCATAACGGATGTCCCGGCAAAAAGTCTGCATCGCTTCGCCTCGTTAGGAATAGGACGGCAGTGCAGAGAAGTTCGTTTCGATTGGCACGGATAATTCAATGCTCAGCAAAAACGGCGCGACTGAGAGTCGCGCCGTAAACGCAGTGCCGTTTGTGGTGCTTGTGCGTCTAGTCTCCAGTGGCGATGGCGTTCGCTCCGTGTTGAGCGGCATTGGAGCTGACGGGGCGGCGGCTCGCGCCATCGAGTTTGGCCAGCAAATCTTTGGGATGCACGGGCTTCAGGAGCAGTTCGAAGTCGTAGCCCATTTCATGCGCTGCTTCAAGAAGATCGGCTGATCCCGCCTGGCCTGAGAAAAGAAGGACTCCGCATCGCGGGAAACGGCCTTTTAGCTCGACTGCCATTTCGATCCCGTTCATTCCCGGCATGCACACATCGCTGATGACAAACTCGGGGGCCTGCTTGTCGCATGCGGCCAGGGCGCTTTCGGCGTCATAGAAAGCCAGGGCGTCATAGCCGCAACCGCAAAGGATGGCCACGAGGGTATCGACGATGATTTTTTCGTCGTCGACGATGAAGATTCGTCCCAGCATTAGTTTTCTCCGTTCTTTGGGTCGCCGGACCCGTTGAGGTTTTCAGAAGACATGAGGAGCGGGCTTGCGGCGTCCTGCGACGGCGCCGGGACGGGCTCTTCGTCCTCTATTGGGCGGGCCGTCTCCAGCACAACAGCTACCGGTACAACTTCGAATGCTCTGGTGCGTTTTTTCATTTTCTTTATCTCTAAGAGAAGAGTAGGCCGGTCCTGTTGATACGGGGAGTTTTTCTTTCGGCAGGGTTTACGGCATAGAAGGGATGAAACCTAGCAGTCTTTTTTGATTGCAAATTAGCAGGGATTTGAGTAACGTTTAGCATTATCTATAAGCATCCAATTAGCTGAGCGAAGCGGTTCGTTTAGTGTCTCGTTAGGAACATCGATAGAGCGAAGGGGCATGGCAGTGAGTAGTGTGCGGAAATTCAATACCACGCCGCAGTCGGATGTGCCGACAAGCCGTCATGGCAAGCACAGGGACATTGTGACGCGAATCCTGGATAACCTGGAGGGGCTGGAGAGCGGTACGGCGTTGAAGATCCCCCTGGATGAACTGCCCGACACGAAGATCAATATCCGCTCGGCTTTGAGCCGTGCCACGCGGAAGGTCGGCAAATCCGTGGGTACCGCAGCGGACGCCGAATTCCTGTACGTGTGGAACTCGTGAAGGCCCGGTGAGCGCGGAGTGCGTGGTTATTCCGTGCGCAGAGCCTGCATGGGCTCGAGGCGCGAGGCTCTCCAGGCCGGAATGAGGCATGCCAGTGCCGCTACCGCCAGCAGAGTTGCAGCAACAATTGCGAAGATGGCCGGATCGAAGGCCGGGGTTTTGTAGAGCATGGACTCGGCAAAATGCCGGATGAGCTGTGCCGCGGCCGCACTGGCCGCGACGCCGGCGACGAGGCCAAACAGAGCGGGCCGGAGCCCATCGGCGAGCATGAGGCGGAGCACCTGCTGCCGGCGGGCGCCGAGGGCAATGCGGATGCCGATTTCCGTCAACCGCTGGGTCATGAGGTAGGAGAGCACTCCGTAGAGGCCCACGCACGCCAGCAAGAGGGAGAGAATGGCAAACGCCAGCACGAGGGTGGCGCTGAAGCTGGCATTGCCGAGCGATTCCCCGATGATTTGGTCCAAGGTCAGGACATGGGATACGGGCAACTGAGGATCGAGCGCGGCGATCTGCTTCTGCACCGGGATCGACATCGTCATCGGATCGCCCGCGGTCCGCACCGCCAGAACATGGCCTGTATCGCCGCCGCCGCCCGTTCCGGAAAGCATGGGGAAATACATGGTGGGCTTGATGGGCTGCCCCACTTGCCAGATCGTATCCCCCACAACCCCAACCACCTCAAAGTCGCCCTGGCCAAATGCCGGAGGGCGCAGATGCTTGCCAATGGGATTCTCGGCGGGAAAATACAGCCGCGCGAGCTCTTTGCTGATGATCACCTTGTTGGCCTTGTCTGTTCGGTCCTGGCTGGTGAAAAAGCGCCCGCTCAGCAATGGGATTTCGAGCGCGCTGAAGTAACCGGGATCGACGCGGCGCTGGAGTGCGTCGGGCAAATTATGGCCGGGCGGGATAGGCGGATGCTCGGGAATGGTGAATACATCGTCGCCC
>Ga0157369_10001142_pt1 | contig 33120 bp, 30 predicted proteins | sample C25metaG_FD_113461 | JGI IMG/M metagenome (GOLD analysis project Ga0157369, IMG submission 113461) | Corn rhizosphere microbial communities from Kellogg Biological Station, Michigan, USA - C2-5 metaG | ecosystem: Host-associated > Plants > Roots > Rhizosphere > Soil | place: USA: Michigan... | reverse complement strand
TCGGTGGCTTCGGCGCTACCCACGCGCGCAGGCACCATGTCGGAGGAGTGAAGACTCGAGCTATGCGCGGAATCGATCGCACCTTCGAGCACCTGCGCCCAGTTGCACGGCACGATCGCCTTGGCAACACTGACGCGGGTTTCCTTGCTGGGCGCCCACACGGGCGGCCGGAACGGGGGAAGCGTGTCTTCGGGGCCCATGTACGTCCACACGAGGCCGCACCACTCCTGCGCCGGGTAGGCCTTGTGCTTCACCTTCTGCGCCATGCCGCTTGCCGCGGGCTCGGACACCATCTCGAGCACGTTGCCCTCGATGTCCATCTTCCAGCCGTGATAGAGGCAACGCAGCCCGCACTCCTCGTTGCGTCCGAATGCGAGCGACGCGCCCCGATGCGGGCAGTGCTCGCCGAGCACGCCGAGGCGTCCGTCGCTGTCGCGGAAAACGACCAGGTCCTCGCCGAACATTCGCGCACGCACCGGCTTGCCGTCGGGCTCGCTCACTTCCTCCACGAGGCAGATCGGCTGCCAGTGGCGGCGCATCAGCTGGCCCATCGTTGCGTCGCATTCGACGCGGCACAAAAGCTCGTTCTCTTCGCTGGTCAGCATGCTCCTCTCCTTGCGATCTGGTGTCGCAGCCGCACTTCCCGTCCCGTACGCGACGATTCGAGAATCGCGAGGCAGACCTCGAGCGTGGCCATCGCCCATTCACCGTCGTGAACGGGCGGACGGTGTTCGACGATGGCAGCGTACAGCTCGTCGATCACTTCAACCCGTGGAATGGCGGGTGCAGGCAATTCCTCGAGCCATGCGCGCTCGTCGCCGTAGATCATCACGCCGTGCGGGAGCGGACGCAGGTCGGCCCGGTCGCACGAGGCGACGACCATCCCGAACTGGTTGTGGCCATCGGCTTTTCGCGCCGGCTCGTTCGCAATCCCGTACGTGCGCTGGTTCTTGAGCGCGATCTCCTCGCCGGTCGTCGCGACGTTGCGCAGCGAAGCGCGCGCGGTGCCGTACAGCGACCGGTCTTTCCGATGGCCGAGCTCGCCGATCCATCCGCATAGCTCGTCGGAATCGTAATGGGCGTAGCCGCTGTACGTGAGGCTGGCAAACGCACCGCCCGCGAACGTGAGCAGTGCCGAATAGGCGCCCTCCGTGGGCCGGGAGGGATCCCACGCGCCGGTGTGGGCACGAACGCTGCGTACGTTGCCACCGCCGAGCACGCGCACGATGTCGACCTGGTGCGCGCCCTGGCTGAAGACGACACCGCCGCCCCGCTCCGTGTCGAGTTCCTCGGGACGCCGCGGCCGATACAGGAAGTCGGTGTAGTTCAGCGCGTGAATCATGCGCACGTTGCCAAACGTGCCATCGCTGATGAGTCTGCGGGCATGCACGACAGGCGAATCGAAGCTGTGGCTATGCCCGACGATCAGCGTCGTGCCGGCGCGCCGGGCCGCATCGATCATCGTCTGGCACTCGGCAAGCGTCAAGGCCATCGGCTTCTCCACGAGTGCGTGCTTGCCATGCGAGGCTGCCGCCACGACGTGCTCGGCGTGGAACTGATGCGGAGTTGCGATGTAGATGGCGTCGATCTCCGGATCCCGGCATAACGCATCGTGGGTGGCGTACGCGCGCCCCTGGAATTCCGCCTGGAAATGACGCAGCGCCTCCGGTCGCGGATCGGTTGCCGCGACGAGCCTTATTCGCCGATCGGCGCGCAGCGTGGGCAACATGAGCATGAACGCGCGCCCGAGGCCGGCGACACCGAGTCCGAGGGTCGCGCCGGTCATGACGTTCAATGCGCCGGCAGCTCGATGACGAGCTCGGGCGTACACGCGCGTGACACGCACACCATCATCTCGCGCAGTCGCTCGTCGTCGGTGAGCACGAAGTCGCGGTGATCCGGTTCACCCCCCACGAGCCGCACCCGGCACGATCCGCAAGTCCCGCTCTCGCATGAGCTCGGAACCCGGTGGCCCCGGGCGCGCAACGCCTCGAGAATCGATACGCCAGCCGCCACGTCGATCGTTTCGCCGCTGTGCGCGAGCTTGACGGTGAATGGCTTGTCGTCGGTGGCCCGAGCGGTCCTGCCTGCGCCGAAGTCCTCGAAATGCACGGCGGACGTCGACCAGTGCCCGGTCATGTCACGCACCGCATCCATGAGCGCCTTCGGGCCGCAACAATAAACGTGGCCCCTCGGCTTCTCCAGCACCGGCCACAGATCGAGCGAGCGTTCGGGATCGCCATGGTCGTGATGGATGATGACGTTGTCGCGAAACTCGGGGGCGCCGAATTCTTCCCGATACGCCGTCAACTCGGGTGCGCGCGTCAGGTAATACAGCTTGAACGGGGCGCCGCCGGCTTCGCGGAGGTGCCGAACCATCGAACGGATCGGGGTGATGCCGATTCCCCCGGCGATGAACAGGAAGCTCGGCGCGCTTTCGCGCAGCTCGAATTCGTTGCGTGGCAATGAAACGTGCACGACATCGCCCGATTGGACGTCGTCGACCATGCTCGCCGAGCCGCCGCGCCCATTCGGCTCGCGCTTCACCGCGATCACGTAGCGTCCGCGATCCTCGGGCGGGTTGTTCAGCGAGTAACGGCGGGTCATGCCGTTGGGCGCCTGGATGAGGATGTGCGCCCCTGGCGTGAATGGCGGAAGCTCGGCGTTCTCGAGACCCACGAGCTCGAACTGCCGGATGTCCTGCGCGAGGCGCCTGGCACTGCCCACTCGCAACGTTCGAACCAGTTCCGGATTGAGCGATTCCATCGGGCGGCGCGCGATTTGCCGGGCAGGATGCACCTGCTAGATCTTGAAGCCTTCCATCGCTTCCGGCGCAAACAACTCCTCGGGTTCGAGCAGGCGGCCGGACAATCCGCTCTCGTGGTGATAGCGCAGGAACGTGGCCAATGTCTGGCGGTTGGGCTCGAAGCCGTATGGCCAGTAATTGTGTCCCATCAGCGCGCGCGTCTCCTCGACGTGCGCCGTAAGCCACGGCAGCATCGCCTTGAGTGCTGCGGTGACGTACAGGTCGTCGTACGTGCGCCGCTGCGCTTCGACGAACGCCTTGTACAGCGACTGCGCGACCCACCGGTTCTGCTCGTAGACGTCGCGCCGGATGACGACCGTGTGCATGATGGGAAAGATGCCGGTGTCGCGGAAATATTGCTGCTCGACGTGCTCGTAATCCGGGAACAGCCGGCGCACCTTTTCCGGCCGGGAGAGGAAAGTCGAAGGCATGCGCGCCGTGTGCAACGCGTCGATCTCGCCCTCGGCGAGCATTCGCGACAACGTCTGCGTCTCGCCGATCGGCTGGATGCGGATGCGGGATGGCAGGTCGAGCGTTTGCTTTTCGCCGCGGCCGGGCTCCTCCTCGCCGCCGGTGCAGTACGTGACGCCGTCGACCGGCACGCCGTAATGGTCGGCGAGGATGCCTCGAATCCAGACTGGCGCCGTCATCTGGAATTCCGGCGTCCCGATCCGCTTGCCGACAAGGTCGCGCGGCTCGCGGATGCCAGCGTCGGCGTTGACGAAAATGCACGAGTGCCGGAAGTAGCGCGACGGAAACACCGGGATCGCGATGAAGCGCCGCGGCTCGCGGAACAGCGACACCGCATACGACGATAGCGACATTTCCGCGACGTCGAACTCGGCGCGGCGGATCATGCGGAAGAAGGTTTCCTCGACCGGCAGATCGAGGTAGTTGAGGTCGATCCCGTCCGGCTCGACACTGCCGTCCATGAGCGCGCGCGTGCGGTCGTAGTTCCAGCAGGCAAGGGACAACCGCAGTTTCGACAAGTGACCTCCCCGGGGCACGCGACGCGTTGAGCGAGTATGGTAGAACACCGGCGCACCGGGCACGGCGCGACAGGCGTCGATGCAGCGCACGACACCGATGAAAAGCGTAATGAACGCGGAGGAGTCCTTGGCTTCGAACCCACACGCCGCCCCTGCCGACCCGCAGACGCGGCGGCCGGCGCCTGAGACGCCCGTCGACATCGCCCGCGGCGCGATGCGCTTCGGCAGCGACGCGATCGCGCGGATGCTGCGGGAGCTCGACATACCGTACCTGGCGCTCAATCCGGGCGCCAGCTATCGCGGCTTGCACGACAGCCTCGTGAACTTTCTCGGCAACGAGCGGCCGCAGATGCTGCTGTGCCTGCACGAAGAAAGTGCGGTTTCGCTCGCGCAAGGCTACGCGAAGGTGACCGGCCGCATGATGGGCGTCGTGCTGCATTCGAACGTGGGCCTGATGCATGCAACCATGGCGATTTTCAACGCGTGGTGCAATCGCGTGCCGATGCTGCTTCTGGGCGCCACGGGTCCGGTGGATGCGGCGAAGCGCCGGCCGTGGATCGACTGGATCCATACGGCCGCCGATCAGGGGGCGCTCATACGCGACTACACGAAATGGGACGACCAACCCGGATCGATTCCCGCGGCGCTCGAAGCGCTGGCCCGCGCCGCGCAACTCGCCCTGACCGCGCCGCGCGCGCCCGTTTACGTGAACTTCGACGCCGCGCTGCAGGAAGCCGAGTTGCAAGAGGCACCCGTGCTGCCCGACGTTGGGCGGTTCGCGCCGCCGCCCGCGGTGCAGCCCGACCCGCTGGCCCTCGAAAACGCGGCGCGCCAGCTCGACCAGGCGGTGCGCCCCGTCATCCTGGCCGGCCGCACATCGCGCTCCGAAAGCGCGTGGCACGCGCGCGTTGCGTTGGCCGAGCGGTTGCAGGCGCGCGTCGTCACCGACCTCAAGGTGGGCGCGGCATTTCCGACCGAGCATCCGCTGCATGCGGCACCGCCCGGCGCCTTCCTCGCCACCGAGGCGATCGACACGCTTCGCCAGGCGGACGTCGTGCTTGCGCTCGAGTGGGTCGACCTCGCGGGCACGTTGAAGCAGGCGTTCGCCAATGCGCCCGCACCGTGCCGCATCATCAACGTTTCGATCGATGCGCAACTGGCGCGCGGCTGGAGCAAGGACCACTTCGCCGCCCCGCCGGCCGACATCTACCTTGCGTGCGACGCCGACGTCGCGGTCGCGCAATTGTCGGCCGCACTTGGCGCTGCGCAGGCGCCGCGATCGGCTGCGACGCACCACGTGGACGACCGATCATCGGCTCCCACGCGTACTGCGGCAATTCCGGCGCCCCGCGACGCCGACCCGGTCCCAGGTCACGCCGTGCACGCGGGGACGGGCGAGCACGGCACGATGCCATTGACGCTCGCCGCACTGGCCGATGCGCTGAACCTGGCGACCCGCGACATCGACGTTTGCATCACGGCGTTACCGCTCGGTTGGCATGGCTCGTATCGCCATTTCCGCCATCCGCTCGATTACGTCGGCCTCGAAGGCGGTGGCGGCGTGGGTGCCGGGCCCGGCATTGCGGTCGGCGCGGCGCTGGGATTGAAGGGAAGCACCCGGCTGCCACTCGCCATCGTGGGCGACGGCGATTTCCTGATGGGCGTCACGGCGCTGTGGACGGCGGTTCACTATCGGCTGCCGTGCCTCGTCGTCGTTGCGAACAATCGCAGCTTCTACAATGACGAGTTGCATCAGGAGCGCATGGCGAAGGCGCGCGGCCGGGCGAGCGCCAACAAGTGGATCGGCCAGCGGATTGCCGATCCCGACATCGATCTTGCGGCCATGGCCCGCGCCCAGGGTGCGCAAGGCATCGGACCGGTCGCAACCGCCGAGGCGCTCGCGGCGGCGCTCGACGAAGGCATTCGCAGCGCGCGTGGAGGTGGCGTGGTGGTGATCGATGTGCGCATCGCGCCCGGATACGACGGGCATGCCGGGCAGCCTCCGGTCGCGGCCTCGACCCGCGGCGCGGGCGATTGACATCCTTGCGGACGGGCCATGACCAACGAAGGAAATTCCAGCATGAACGACGACGCGCGCAGGCGCGCGCCGATATCCCCGACGATCGTGCTGCCCGGCCACCGCGACTTGTTTTACGGGGGTGAATGGCACCGCGCGGCGGGCGGCTACGCCAATACGATCAACCCCGCGACAGGCGACGACCTGGGGGCCTGCGCGATCGCCAATGCGCAGGATGTGGACGCCGCCGTGAAGGTCGCGCACGCCGCTTTCGGGCAATGGCGCGGCATGCGGCCGCTCGATCGCGCGGTCGTGATGCGCGAAATTGCCGCCAGGCTGCGCTCGCACGCCGACGAGCTTGCCTTGATCGACGCCGCGAACGGTGGCAATCCCGTCGCCGAGATGACCGGCGACGTGCATGCGGCGGCGGCGCAACTCGATTACTTCGCGGGACTCGTCATGGAGGTAAAGGGCGAGACGATTCCAATGGGCGACGGCGCGGTCAACATGACGCTGCGCGAGCCCTTCGGCGTTTGCGCCCGCATCGTCGCGTACAACCATCCATTGATGTTCACCGCGGCGAAAATGGGTGCGCCGCTCGCGGCCGGCAACACGGTCATCATGAAGCCGCCCGAGCAGGCGCCGCTGTCGGCATACCGGATGATGGAGATCATCGGCGACGCCGCGCCGCCCGGCGTGATCAACATCGTCACCGGTGGGGTGGCGTGCGGTGAAGCGCTCGTGGCCCATCCGCAGGTGCCGCGGCTCGCGCTGATCGGCAGCGTCCCGACGGGACGCGCGATCGCGCGCGGCGCTGCCGAGCGCCTGAAACACGTCACGCTCGAACTCGGCGGCAAGAACGCATGCATCATCCATCCAGATGCGGATGTCGACAAGGCGATCGCGGGCGCGGTCGCCGGAATGAACTTCACGTGGTGCGGGCAATCGTGCGGCTCGACGTCGCGCGTCTTCGTGCACGCGTCGCTCCACGATCGTGTCGTCGCGGGCATCGTTGCGGCGACGAAACGATTCGTGCCCGGGCTACCCACGGAGCGCTCGACGACGATGGGCGCCCTGATTTCCCGCGCGCAGCTCGACAAGGTCGAGCGTTACATCGCGCTTGGCCGAGAACAGGGCGCGACGCTCGCCTGCGGCGGCGAGCGTCCGCGCGACCCCGCGCTCGCGAACGGCTTTTTCATGCCCCCCACGGTATTCACGGGCGTCACGCAGCGGATGCGCATCGCGCAGGAAGAGATCTTCGGTCCGGTACTTTGCGTCATTCCATGGACCGACGCGGCGCAAATGCTTGCCGACGTGAATGCCGTCGATTACGGCCTCAGCTGCTCGATCTGGACGCGCGATCTCGCCGTGGCGCACCGCACCGCGGCGTCGGTAGACGCGGGCTACGTGTGGATCAACGACACCGGCCGGCACTTCCTCGGCGCGCCGTTCGGCGGATACAAGCAATCGGGACAGGGACGCGAAGAATCGTTCGACGAGGTTCTAAGCTACACGCAAGTCAAGAACGTGCACATCGCCCTTTGATGTGCACGGGAAACCGATGATGATCCATGCCTGTCGACGAGGGTTTCGCCAATGAGCACCACGATCATGACGACCAGCGCCGATCCGGCACTCGTCGAGAAGCTGGCGCTGGCCAATCGCATTCTGTACGACCAGGGCATCGTGGACGGATTCGGCCACGTCAGCGTCCGGCACGATGCTTCGGCGGGTCATTTCCTGCTCGCGCGCAACATGGCGCCCGGCCTGGTTGCGCCTGAAGATATCCTCACGTTCGACCTCGATGGCAACGCCACCGACGCGCGCGGCCGCCGCGTCTACCTCGAGCGCTTCATCCACGGGGAGATCTATCGCGCGCGCGCGGACGTGCACGCGATCGTGCACAGTCACTCGCCCAGCGTGATTCCCTTCGCCGCGACCCGTACACCGCTGCGCCCGCTGTACCACATGAGCGGATTCCTCGGCGGTGGAACGGCGCTGTTCGAAATTCGCGACGTGGCGGGCAACACCGATCTGCTCGTTCGCGATCCAGCGCTCGGCCGGGCGCTCGCGGCGGCACTCGGCGCGCGCTCCACCGTGCTGATGCGCGGACACGGATCGACGGTGGTTGGCACGTCGCTCGAGCAGGTCGTCTATCGCGCGGTATACGCCGAGATGAACGCGCGGCTGCAATTGCAGGCGCTGGCGCTTGGAGAAGTGACCTACCTGAACGACGAGGAAGCCGCGCTCGCCGCGGCGACGAACGACACGCAGCTGGCCCGCGTATGGGAGCTGTGGAAGCGGCGCGTCACGCTGGCGACCGGGGCCTAGCGGCGTACGCGTGGCGCGCCGCGCGCAGCGTGGCGTGGCTGCCGCGACATGGGGCGTGCAGTCCGGCGCTGCGCGAACGCCGGCCCGCTGCTATGCGGACGCGCGACCGTGCGCAGCGTACCTGCCGATCAATGCGTTGAGTCCAACCGCGAGGACGAACAGCACGATGAGGAGCGCGTACATCCTTGGCATGTCGAACGTCGTATACGACTGGATGATCAGATAGCCCAGGCCGCGGTTCGAGAGCTTCGTCTCGGCGAGCAGCGTGCCGATGATCGCGATGCCGAGCCCCAGCCGCAAGCCGTTGACGATCGGCGTGCGCATCGCCGGCAGGTACACGAGGCGCGTCATCTGCCACGGGGCGGCCCGGAAGCTTCGCCCGACGCGAATGAGCACCGGCGGGATCTGCCGCATCCCGGCGGCGACGCTGATGACGATCGGGAAAAAGCACGAGAGCGCACCCATCGCGATCTTCGATCCCGATCCGACGCCAAACCACAGGATCATGATCGGGAAGAAAATGATCTTGGGCGTCGGGCCCAGGTAGTAGATGAAGCCCTCGTACGCCCGCGCAAGGAAGCGGCTGCCGCCGAGCGCGATGCCGGTGGCGGTGCCTGCGAGGCCGCCGATCGCGAGCGCGGCGCCGATCTCCACAGCGGTCACGCCGAGATTCGCGTAGAACGACGCGTCGGACAGGAGGCGCACCACGGCGCGCGCGATCACCGGCAGCGTGGGCACCACGTCCTGGAACAGCCAACCGGATCGCGCGACGCCTTCCCAGACCGCCAGCACGACGGCGATGATCGCTGCGCGGACTGCCCATACGCGAATCGGCTGCTCGCGCGCGGGCAGCACGAAATCGAGCCCCGATAGTTCACCGATCGCGCGGCGCATGGAGGCTAGGCCGCGCGCGGCAACAGCCATTTCTCCGCGCGTTCGCAGGCGACGAAGAACAGCACGCTGACGAGAATCACGAAGCCGATCGCGGCGTAGGTGCCGGGAAGGTCGTAGCGTTCGGCGAGCTCGTTGATCAGCTGGCCGAGCCCGCCGAAATTGATCAGGAACTCGACGCCGACGATATTGATCAACATGAAGATCAATCCGACCCGCAGGCCGACGAATATGCTCGGCAGCGCGGCCGGCAACAGGATCTTGCGGAACAACTGGCTACCGTCGAGACGAAAGCTGCGGCCGACGTCGACGAGCACCTTGCGCGTGCCGGCCAGGCCTTCGACCGTCTTGAGAATCAGCGGCGGCACGCCGGAGACGAAGCCGATCATCACGATCGTCGTCGAGCTTCGACCGAAAATCACCAGGAACAGCGGGTACATCAGCACGATCGGCGCCGACGCGAGCGCCGCGACCCAGGTTTCGCAGGCGCTGCGAAGCAGCCGGAAACGGAAGAGCAGCATGCCGAGTGCAAGTCCGACGACGATCAGCAGCAGGCTCGCCGCGAGCGCTTCCTGCGTGGTCTGCCAGAACCGATGCGGGATCGACTCCTCGGCAACGACCCGCGGAATCGCGGCCAGCACCTGCGAGGGCAACGGCACGACGAAGCGATTGACGACGCCGGCGCGGATCAGGACCTCGAGCGCAACCATGACGCCGAGCAGCGTCGCGAACCCGAGTGCTGCCGCCGCGTGACCGCCGAAGGCGTGCCCGGCGCGACTCATCGGGCGTCGCTCCGATGTAGCGCGCGCTCCTCATCGTCGCGAATGCCGCGGCTTGCCTCCTCGCGCAAGTCGCTCCAGATCTGCGCGACGTACCGGCCGAAGCTGTCGCTCCCCACCACCTCGGACGTGCGCGGGCGCGGCAGATCGATGTCCAATGCGCGCTTCAAGCGGCCGGGACGATAGGTCATCACCAGCACGCGATCGCTCAATTGCACGGCTTCCGTGATGTTGTGCGTGATCAGCAGCGTCGTCTGGCGCAGCTGCTGGTGAATCTGCAGGACCTTGTCGCCGAGCAAAAGGCGCGTCTGCTCGTCGAGCGCCGCGAACGGCTCGTCCATCAGCAGGATCCGCGGTTCCGACGCGAGCGTGCGCGCGATTGCAACGCGTTGCCGCATGCCACCCGACAATTCGGAAGGGTAGCGCCGCTCGAATCCGCCAAGGCCGACCATCGAGACGAAATGCCGGGCCCGTTCCTGGCGCTCGCGCTTGCCCATGCCGGCGAGCTCGAGCGGAAACGCCACGTTGTCGATGACCGAGCGCCAGGGAAACGTCGACTCCTCCTGGAAGACCATGCCGAACGCCGCGTGCGTCCCCGACACCGCCGCTCCATCGACCGCGACGCGACCTCCCGTTTCGCCGGTGAGGCCGCCGATGATGTTGAACAGCGTCGACTTGCCGCAACCGGAAGGTCCGATCAACGACACGAACTCCCCTTCCGCGACGCGGAACGACACGCGATCGACGGCGAGGAGCGACGCTTCGCCTGCGCCGAAGCGCTTGACGATGTCGCTGACCTCCAGGATTGGCGACGCCGCGGCGATCGAGGGCGCCTCCGGCTTCTGCGCCAGGGACGGACCAGGCGCCACTATTGGCGCGGCGGTATGTGCATCAGCTCGACCAGTTGCTGCCTGGTAAGCGCCGCCGACGTGAATTTGAGCGCCACCGCGTCCTGAACGATCGAGTCGAGACCGACGACCTTGTCGGGATCGATCGCCCGCTTCGGAAAGAAATCGTCCCGCGTGCGCTTCGCCTTCGCCTCCGAAATGCCGACGAAATCGGCGTATACCTTGAGCGCGGCGGGATCGCTGTACATGTAGTCGATCGTTTCGCGATACGCCTGCATGAATCGATCGATCACCGGTTGCCTCGTCTGCAGCACCTGCGCGTTCGCGATCAGCAGCCGCACGGTCTGCCCCTTGAAGGCAGTCGCGTCGTTGCCGCTCGCGACGACGCGGATCTTCTTCGTATCGAGCTGGTCGAGCCCGAACGGGGGTGCCGACCAACCGACATCCACCTGGCCGGACATCACCTGCGTGAGTGTCGACGACGGGCCGCCGGTTGCGACCGGTTTCGCCTTGAGGTCGTATTGCTTGACGAACGCCGACACGATGCCGTTGGTCGACGATCCGTTCGTCGAGTAGGCGATGGTCTTGCCATCGGTATCCTTGAGCGACTTGATCGGCGAATCGGCGCGCACGTACCAGAAAAGATCCTGCGCGCCCGTCGATTCCGCACCGATCACGCGTACCGGCGCGCCTTTCGAAAAGGCCGACATGACGCCCATCACGCCGGCGGCCACACCGATGTCGACACTGCCCGATATGACGGCCTGCTGCGTTTCGCCGCCACCTTGCGTGTACAGCAACTCAAGCTGCAAGCCGTGCTTCTTGAAGATGCCGGCGCGCTGGCCGACTTCGGCGACCGACGTGTCCCAATTGCCCCGCTGCCCGATCGCAAGCTTCAGCGTTTCCTGCGCGCCGGCAGGCAGCGCAACGAGCAGCGCGAGCGCCGCGGTGATGACCTTCAGCAATGGCCGCAGCTTCATCGACTTCCTCCGTTGGTGATGCCGTTGTTTTATGCCCGCGTCAAGCGCGGGTCGTTACGCACGTTCGATGCCAAGGATCGAATTAACGATACGCGAGGCGGGCCGTCATGTCGAGGCGTAGCCGCGTGCGTGTTGCTGACAGGCGTCACCGCGTGCGTAACCGCCCGCATTGGCGACACCGATTTTCATGTTGTCGCCTGTCGCGGCTGGTGACGATCGAGCAGGAACGCTGCGAAGAACGCGGCGAGTTCGCCGTGCGCGTCGAGCGGCAGCACGTTGGACACGTACTGGTCGGGCCGCACGACGACGATCGCGCCCTTCTCACGATCGACACCGCGGAGGTCGAAGATGTCGGCGCCGTTCTTGAGGTCCGGCGAATATGCCTTCTCGTAGTCGATCAGCCGGAAGCGTCCCTTGCGGGGAAGCAGGATCGACGGAAGCCGTTCGACATCGATTTCGCGGTGCCCCTGCTGAAAGACCGCGCGAACGTCGATGACGCTGTCGACGTCCGCGCCCACCGGCGTGAATCGGAGGATCGGCGAATTCGGCGCAGCAGCGAGGAAGTCCGCCAACTCGCGCAGTCGCCGTCCGCTCGCGTCGGCGAAGGCGAACATGCGCCAGGCGCCATCGGCGCGTATCACGTGGCCGAGTTGCATCGGCCTGGCATCGGCGACGCGCACCACGGGCGCCGAGTGGAAGCGCATCCCGATCGTGAAGCCCGTGGCGAGAGCCTGGTGGGTTGCCTGCGCGGTAAGCATCGTCGCGGGTGGGTAATGCGTGGCCACCCCGGCGGTATATCGCAACGACTTGACGAAGTACGCCTGAAGCTCGGCCGGATCGACGCCCCCCAGTTCGGGATGCGCCGGATCCCTTGGTGGCGACGCCATGATCTTCGACCACTCCTTGTCGAACTCGATCAGGTGCTGCGCAACCGCGTGGCGCTCGACAGAGTAGGTGAGAAGGAGATCGGGCCGTGCGCGTCCGTCGAGCACCGCGACGAGTTTCCAGCCGAGGTTGAACGCGTCCTGAATGGACACGTTCATGCCCTGCCCGGCCTTGGCGCTGTGCGTGTGACAGGCGTCGCCCGCGATGAACACGCGCGGCGTGCGAAACCGCACCGGCTCCGGCGGAACATCGTCGAACCGTTCGGTCAGGCGCTGGCCCACCTCGTACACCGAAAACCACGCCACGTCGCGCACGTCGAGCGTGTAGGGTCGCAGCACCCGCTGGGCGGTTGCGATGACCTCTTGCGCAGTCGTCTGCCGAACGGCGTCGCGGTCGTTCGGACCCACGTTCCCCAGGTCGACGTACAGCCGCACGAGGTACCCTCCCTCGCGAGGGATGAGGAGGATGTTGCCTTCCTCCGCGGACTGGATTGCAGCCTTCAGGCGTATGTCGGGGAAGTCGGTGACGGCCAGCATGTCCATCACGCCCCATGCATGGTTGGCATTGTCACCGCGCAACTCCGCGCCGATCGACTGCCGCACGCGGCTGCGCGCGCCGTCACAGCCGACGACGTATTTCGCGCGCATCGATTTCTCTTTGCGGTCGTCGACGCGGCGCAGCGTGACAAGGACTGGATAGGCGCCCTCGTCGTCGATCTGCAGACGCACGAATTCGACCGCGTACCTCGGCTCGAGTCGTGCCGGCGATTTGCGCATGTATTCGAGCAGGTACTCCTGCATGCGCGCCTGATTCACGATGACATGCGGAAACTCCGACAAGCCGTCCTCGACGTCCTGAATCCGACCGGTGCGCACGATGCGCGAGCGATCCTCCTGCGAGGGACGCCAGAACACCGTCTCGTTCACCCAGTAGGCCTCGCGGACGAGCTTTGCGCTGAGGCCGAATGCTTCGAACGTTTCAACCGTGCGGCATGCGACGCCGTCCGCCTGGCCGAGTTGCAGCGGGCCGCTTCGGCGCTCGACCACGCACGTGCGTATGCCGGGAAAAGCGGATAGCTGCGCGGCGAGCAGCGATCCCGCAGGGCCGCTACCGACGATGAGGACGTCGACGACGTCGGGGAGGTCTGTTGACCGGCTCTCCGCATCGACCGCCGCGGAAATGTCAGGGTCGCCCGGCGTGTAGCCGTTCAGATAGAACTGCACGTTGCCCCATTGGATCGTCACGCACGTCGGCTGCCAGTTTCGCAGGACGTCCGGACGCCGGCAAGCCACCGCGTGTCGAAGTGGCTTCGTTACCGGGACGGCAAACGCAAGTCCGGGGTGCTCTTGATCGGATGGAGCGCGAGCCGCCGGGACGCGGCATGATCGTCACACCGCCGCGGCGGTTCGTTCTCGCCGGGAGCGTCAGCGCGCGTCGACAAATCGGCGTACGCAGTCGCTAAACGCCCCGCATTGTCGCTAACGGCACTCTTCGAAGATCATCGTCGGGTAGCCGCTGGGCACGCTGTCCGGGATCAACGGACACAGGTTCTGCTTCGTTGCGCGCTCGTCGAGCAGCGCGTCGCGCACAAAGGCGACCAACGCTTCGAATTCTCCGCCCGCGAGGCGGATGGGTCTCTGCAGGAGCGGATCGAGCCGGGCAAGCACCGGTTCGATGGGTCCGAGCCGAAGTTGCAGATCCGGGTCGACGCCGGCTTTCTTCGCGTCATAGTTGCGCGCGGAATCGTACACGTCGAGGTGATGACGGATCGCATCCTCGAGGCGTGCCATCGACCCGTTGTGGAAGAATGCCCGCTGGAGCGACACATTGCGCAGCGGCGAACTGCGGAACTTGTAGCGATCGGCCGGATTGCCCGTGACCTGCTCCAGTCCGAAATCCTCGTCTTGCCCGGGCCCATCGAAGAGCACGTTGCCCCGGCCGACCCCGAAGCGAGGGGCGATCTGCGGCACGCCGACCACGTGCATCTTGAAGTCGCTGAACATTTCGTTCGATTCGCCGGCCACCGCGTGGCATTGGACGCACCCGCCCTTGCCGAAGAAGACCAGGGCACCCCGCTTCTGCTGCTCGGTCATCGCGTGACCATCGCCACGTGCGAATCGATCGACGGGCGCGTCGGCGAAGATGAGCGTGAACTCGAACTCGGCAATGGCGCGCGCGAACATCGAGAAATCGATGGGCCCTCCCGCGGCAACCGACGCAAAGATCGCGCCGAACAGGCGCCGATACGCCGTGCTCCCGTTCAGACGCTGCAATACCACGGCGCGGATAGGATCGTTGCGCGTTCCGGTGGCATCGGCCGGCGGCAGGCAGGCTCCCCTGCCATCGTCGAACTGATCGAACTCGGGACCGATCGTGCCGGCCGTGCACGTGAATCCCGCCACCTCGGTGAGCTCGGTCGGCGGCATGTGCGCCTGCGCGATCGACAGATGAGTCACGATCGGGTCGTTGGGCGGGAACCGCGTCGTGCCCTCGGGAAACGGGAACTGGAATCCGAGCGAGTTATCGAACGGGTCGCCGGAGATCACGGCGAACCGGCCGTTCCACATCAGGTTCGGATAGAAGGGCGTGTTCGAGGCAAACGGCGTGCGCCGCTGGTTGCGGGGTCCCAGGCGATGCGGTCCGACGATATTGTTGTTTTGGATGCCGATTGCGATCGATTGCGTATCGCCGAAGGCGCGGCTCGGCGAGTGGCAACCGCCGCAGCTGTTGTCGTCGTGAAGTCCTCCTGCCTTGTCGAACCAGAGAAGCCGGCCGAGGTCGGCAAGCCGCGGGTTCAGCGGGCGCCCCAGTGCAGGCAGGAATTGCGCTTGAATCGTGCCGGTAAATCCCGCGCTGTGAAGCGCCGCGCGTACCCGCGCGTCGAGGTCCTGTTGCGCGAGCGCTGGCGAAGCCACCGTCCACGACACGAGACAGACGAGCGCGATCGCCAATGTCCGGACCCGACCCAGGACCGATTCTGAAGCCATGGCAGTCTCCTTCCTGCTATGAAGGCGAGCGGCGTCCCGCCGTCATTCGTGCAAGACGCCGATCGATTTCGCGCTCGGGGCGGCCCTTCGCGCTCACTGCAGCAGCCCCGCCATGTCAGTCGGAGTCGCCTTCTTCGAAGGCGCAACGCACCGGGCCCGTGACGACGCTCGGCGAGCCTTCGTCATCCAGATTGAAGGCATTGTCGCTGCAAAACAGGCCGCCGGAAATCGTGTTGGTCGCCACGGCGATCATGCCCTGGTTGCCGCTGAGGTGGATGCCGCCGCTGATCACGCTGCGCTCGACCGCGATCGATGGTGCAGGCGGCGGAAACACGCTCGGTCCGGTGTTGCTTATCCGGACTCCGCCGTTGATGAAGCTGCCGTCGCAACCAATTTCCTCAGGGCCGATGAGGACCCCCGCGGCGCCGTTGGCGATCACCCCGCCGTTGATGACGGAGCCGCAGGCGATCAGTATTCCGCCGGCATTCACCTTCACGCCTCCTGACACGTTCGCTCCACCGAGCATGCAGAAGTCGCCGGCGTTGACCACCACGCCCCCGACCACCTTGCCCGACACGGGACCGTTGCATGCGGTTGCCGCCAGCGCCACATCGCTCGTAACGGCCAGTGCCAATCCCAGGACCCCGACGAGAAACGTCATGAGCTTTTTCACGGTCTTCCCCTCTTCGACTTGGCAAGCCTCTGTCCGTACGGGGAAAGAAGTTTGCCGATCGCCTGCTCGGTTCTTCGGATCTCCACGGCGACAGGCGACTCGCAGAGACACGCACTTGCGCCGAATTTGCGCGATAGCAATTAACCATCCGCCGCCACGGCCCGGAATCGATTTGCGACGAATTCGCTGGATTGCAGTGTGAATGCCGCTGCAGATGCGACGAACGACGGCGGTGGCCGGAACAACCGCGTCCCGGCTCCCGGCACGAATCAGGCGGTCGAGACGGCCGGTGCTTTGCCCCAGGGCCACCGCGGCACGCGCGGCGACCCGTTCATGACCGCAGGCTAACGGGAGCCTTGACTCCCCGCCCCTTTTTTCGGGGAATCGGGCAGCGCCACGCCGATCATGCTGTCGCGCGTGACGAGATCGGCAAGTTGCGCTTCGCTCAGGCTTTCCGTGCCTTCCGGTCGCTTCGGCGCGACCATGTAGCGCATGTCCGCGGTGCTGTCGTGCACGCGAATCTGGACACCGTCGGCAATGACGGTCCCGAACTCGGCGAGCACTGCGCGCGGTTCTCGCACGACGCGCGAGCGATAGCTGCGGCTCTTGTACCAATCGGGCGGCAACCCGAGCAGCATGCGCGGGTAGCACGAGCACAGCGTGCAGACGATGACGTTGTGCACGGCGTCGGTATTCTCGACGACGACCAGCTTGAGCGGCCCGACGTCGAGGCCCAGCTCCGCGGCGGCCCGGCTGCCATCGGCGAGCATGCGCGCCTTGTAATCCCCATCGAGCCATGCGCGCGCAACCATCGCCGCGCCCCGGCCGGCATTGCGCCCGTCCATGTCCTCGACCTCGCGGCGCACGTCGTCGGCGGTGACCAGGCCTTTGTCGATCAGCAGTTCGCGCACCGCCGCCTCCATCGCGCGATAGTAGGTCAGCGTGTCGTCCTGGTCGGGTCGTGGTGGCGAGCGATGAACGTGCGGGTGCTGGTGGTGGTGATGATGGTCGTGCTCGTCGGTCATGATGCATTCCCCGGCTCGAGCCAATGCTCGTAGATTTCGACTTCGACCACGTCGTGGGCTTCGCCGGCGTAGTCCGGCCACACGTCGCGCTGCATGAAGCGCACGCGATAAAGCGGCCGCGCGGGCTCGCCCGATCGGCCGTACGCGAGCTCCTCCGGATTCGCGAACGCGCCGCAGATGCGCTCGATCACGCCGTGCTTGCCCCGGATGTAGTGCGGCGTGCGGACGTGGCCGATCGGGTACGCGTCGCGTACCACGACGCGGTCACCCGGGTGGAATCGCGGTTGCACGTCGGTCGTCGCGGGCGCGCACCGCCTCGATCGCGCGCCCCAGCTCGTCCACGCTGATCACGCCGCGCTCGATCAGCGTTTGCGTGATCGCGTAGATCCAGCGCTCGTAGTAGGTCATCTGCTCGTATGCGTCCGAACCGAGGCCTTCGATGTTGCGCCGAAGCTCGTCCACGGTGAGCAGGCCGCGCCGGCTCAGCAGCATCATCAACGCATCCACGCGCTTTTCCCAAAGCGCGTAGTCGTGCTCCGTTTGCGCGACCGGGCTCGCGGGAAGCCCGCCCATGTCGTGGTGCGCGCGCGGTGTCCGATCGTTCGGCATCGCTGCATTATCGCGCAACGGCGGCACGGTCGGGGTCCGAACGGCATCGCGTCGCCGCGGTCGAACGCACGTTCCGTCGGACGCGAAAGGAGGCACGCATGCCGTACGACAGCATCGAGGACCTGCCGAAGTCCCAGACCGACCAGTACAACCACCATCAGAAGGAAGCGTTCCTGAAGGCATTCAACAGCGCCTACAAGGAGTACGACGGCGACGAACACCGGGCGTTCGCGGTCGCGCACACGGCGGCCAGGCGCGCGGGCGAGCACGAAGGCCCGGGTTGATTCGCCTGCCCTTCTGCGTGCCTGCTACGCGACACCTCGTGCCGCGCAGCGTGTTCGATGGCACGTCGAGCCAACGAGATCCATCTATCGTCTTCTCGAGCAATCGATCTTCCAGCGCGTGGACCCGCCGACCGAACGAGCGACGACGCGTGTCGTTTGTCGATGCATCGGAGAGGAGAAACGGTTGCGCGGCTGCAAACGGATTCAAGGCCGCTTGACGTCGTTGATGCTTTGCCTACAATGATGCGGGGGTAGGCATCCACCGCTTTTCCCGGGGCAATTCCCGAAGCTGCGCTCGTCCCACGGCAACTGGCGAGCGTCGCGTTGAGACAGGGGCTACCGTCTCCCAGACGGCAACCGCCTCGAGCGATACCACGCCTGCACCACGCCGGACGTTCAATGCGTCGGGCAAGGCTGATCCTGCCCCTGTTCGACAGCATCGCGTTGCGTGCCACGAGGGACCGCGCTGCGCAGGAGTCCACAACGACGACTACTGATCGCGGGTTTCACGTTAAGGAGATCTTTGTATGCGCGCATCTCGTTTCGCCTATACAGGCGCGATTACCCTGACGCTGGCGGGCGCACTCGGTTTCGCGACATCGGCCACGCAGGCGGATCCGCCGTCGAAGCCGAAGGTACCGGTATTTCAGGTGGATCCGAATTGGCCCAAGCTGCCCCTGCCGGTGGCGGGTGACTTCGGAACCCCGCCCGCCATCAGCACCGCCACGGGCAAGCCTAAACCCTGGGTCACCGGCGAAGTGGCGGGAACCTGCGTCGACTCGCAGGACAACGTGTTTACCGTCAATCGCGGCAACCTCGTCTCACCGGAGACCGTCGAGGCGGTATCGTCGCCGACCGTCATCGAGTACGACCCTGACGGCAACGTGGTCAGCGCGTGGAACACATCCGCCGACCAGGCGCAGATCCACGGCTGCTTCGTCGACTACCAGGACAACATCTGGATCGCCGGCAACGGCGATGGCATCGTGCAGAAATACACGCACGACGGCAAGACGCTGTTGCTGCAGATCGGCGTCAAGGGCGTATGCGACAACCCGCCTTCGAACACGTGTGGCAACTCAGGTGCCAATCCTGACGCGAACATGAGCCACACGCTGCTGAACGAACCGGCCAACGTCTGGGTCGACCCGGGTCCCGACCCGGTCACCGGCCAGCGCGGCAGCGTCTACATCGCCGACGGCTACGGCAACCATCGCGTCGTGGTGTTCGACGCGAACGGCAACTGGCTCAGGCAATGGGGCGGCGTGGCGGGAACGGTCAATAATCCGCAGACCGATTCCCCGGGGCTCTTCGCTGCAGGCGACGGCGGACATCCGCACTGCGTGGTCGGCGGCAACGACGGCCTGATGTACGTGTGCGATCGCGCAGATGACCGGATCGAGGTCTTCACCAAGACGGGCGGCCTCGTGCGCATCATCAACGTCGTTCCGGGCACCGGGCAGACGCTGGGCATCGGCGGCGCCCCGGGCCTGGGCACCGCAGGGTCGGCATGGGACCTTCGCTTCACGAACGACGCGATGCAAATGTACATGATCGAGGTCGACGGCGGTAACGAGGTCCTGCACACGATGAGCCGCGTGCTCGGCACAATCCTCGCGGACGTCGGCCAGCCCGGACATCAGGCCGGCCAGTTCACGTTCCTGCACAGCAACGCGATCGACTCGAAAGGGAACGTCTACACCGGCGAGACGATCAACGGACGTCGCATCCAGAAGTTCGTGCACGTTCAGTGCAACAACGGCAACGGCAGGGGTAACGGCAACGGCAATTGCAGCTGACGCGTCCCCGCGGCCGGACGGGACGTCGTCCGGCCGCTTCTCCGAATTCGAATTCGTCCTCCGGCATTACCCGGCAGCCACGCCAACATGACACCGGCAGGACGGGCTGACACCGATAGATCAGACGCGAGGGTCATGCGATGAAACGGTATCGTTTGCGCATCGCCACCTGGAGCCTGCTGGTTGCTGCGGCGATTTGCGCGCCTTTCGCCGGCGCACACGAGTTCAAGCTCGATGCCGTCATCAATGCGTTCGTGAAGATCGAGCCCGCGCAGGCGCAGCTCGTCGTGCGCGCGCCGCTTTATCTGTTCAAGTCGGTGAAGTTTCCGGTCGACAACATCACCATCGCACTGCCCAGCTCGGCACCGGCCCTGGAGCGCGCGATCGCCGCGTACGAGCACAGCCTCACGCTCTTCGAAAACGGCCGGCCTCTCTCCGCATCGCACGCGGTCGCGCGCCTGTCGCTGCCGTCGGATCGGTCCTTCGAGAGTTACGCGCAGGCATCGACGCACGTGGCAACGCCCGTGGAACCCGATACGAAAATCTATACCGATCAGGGCTACGTCGACGCAACGATCACTTATCCGATCGGCTCGCCCACCTCGGAGTTCGCGATCCGCACGACCGCCGCACCCGAGCTCGGTGATTACCTGAAGGTTGCGCTGCGCTATCTGCCGCTCGCCAGCGACGGCCGGGCCATGGTGATCTCCAGCCTCTCGGGAACCGTGTCGATGAACCCGACGTGGTGGCGCGCAGCGGCGACGTTCACGCGGCTTGGCATCGCGCACATCCTGACCGGCTACGATCATCTGCTCTTTCTTCTTTGCCTCGTCATTCCGCTGCACGGGTGGCGCCGGATCCTGTCGGTCATCAGCGTCTTCACGCTGGCGCATTCGTTCACGCTGCTCGGCAGCGCGTTCAACCTCGCGCCGTCCGGTGCCTGGTTCCCACCGTTCGTGGAGACGGCGATCGCCGCTTCGATCGTCTACATGGCGCTCGAGAACATCATGGGCATCAGGCTCGACCGGCGCATCCTCATAACCGGCCTGTTCGGCCTCGTCCATGGCTTCGGCTTTTCGTATGGCTTGCAGGAAAATTTCCAGTTCGCGGGAACCCATCTGCTTGTTTCGCTGCTGGGATTCAACGTCGGGATCGAGCTCGGACAGATCCTCGTCCTGACCGTCATGCTGCCCGCACTCGCCGTCGTGCGGCGCTATGTGCTGCCCGGGAAGATCGGGATGATCATCCTATCTGCGATCGCCGCGGACACCGGCTGGCACTGGATGCTCGATCGCGCCTCGGCGCTATGGGACACGCGTTGGCCACAGCCGACGATCGCGGGCTTCGCGACGCTCGCGCTGTGGATCGCCTGCATCTTCGCGGCTGCCGGCGGCATCGGCGCGATCGTCAGGCGGCTGAAGAGCCTCCCGGAAGGTGCTGCGCTGTCTTCGGCACGGCAAGGACTGGCCGACTGAGCGACGAAGGTCATCGATAACCAGGAGCTGCGGCGGGAACCGCAGCTGCGTCACGTTCGAGACTGCGCAGCGGAGTCGGTGGCGCGACTACCGGCAAGTGCAACGACCCACAGCTTTCCGATTGCCCGCGAAGCCGGAAGCGCCTGCGAAAGCACCATGCACGGGCACTAGCGTCGGACCAGCAGCCATATCCGCATTCCCTCGCAAGGGAGTGCGCGTCGTCCGGACCGAGGCGCAGCATCCCATGTCGGCGCGCGTAAACCGATTGACGATCGTGTGACGCTGTTTCGCGATGCCGCGGGCGCTGCCGGCGCAGCCGCCGATCACCCACGCAAGCGGCTGCAGCTTCAGGCGGCCGCGCGGCCGGCGAGGAAATGCGCAAGAAGCGCCACCGGCCTGCCCGTCGCGCGCGGGCCCTCGCCGCTCTTCGACGCGGTTCCCGCGATGTCGAGATGCACCCACGGGTAGTGCCTGGTGAAGCGCGAGAGGAAGCACGCGGCGGTGATCGCGCAGTCGCCGTGCGGGCCGACGTTCGCGAAATCGGCGATGCTCGACTTGAACGTGTCCTGATACTCCGGCCACAGCGGCATGTGCCAGGCGCGATCCCACGCGCGGTCGCCGGCCTCGAGCACCTCGCGCACGAGCGCGTCGCTGTTGGAGAAAACGCCGGTGGCGATTTCACCGAGCGCGCTCACGATCGCGCCTGTCAGCGTCGCGATGTCGATGAGCACCGCGGGCTTGTACTTCTCGGCGTAGGTGAGCGCATCCGAAAGAACGAGGCGGCCCTCGGAATCGGTGTCGAGGATTTCCACGGTCTGGCCGGACATCGTCGTCACGACGTCGCCAGGCTTCATCGCGTTGCCATCGGGCATGTTCTCCGCGGCCGGGATGATGCCGACGACGTTCAGCGGCAGCTTCATGAGCGCGGCCACGCGCAGGGCGCCAAACACGCTCGCCGCGCCACACATGTCGAACTTCATGTCCTGCATGTCCGAGGCGGACTTGATGTCGACGCCGCCCGTGTCGAACGTGACTCCCTTGCCGACGAGCACGACCGGCAGCGCCGCGCGGGCCCCGCCGTGGTACTCCATGACGATGAGCCTCGCCGGCTGGCGACTGCCTCGCGCGACCGCGAGAAAGGCGTGCATGCCAAGCTGCTCGATGTCGTGTTGGTCGTGGATCTTCACCTCGAAACCGTGCTGGCTGCCGAGCTCTCGCGCTTGCTCCGCCAGATACGTTGGCGTGCAAACGTTGGCGGGCAGGTTGCCCAGATCCCTGGCGAGCGTGATGCCCTCGGCGATCGCCACCGCGCGATCGATGGCAGCTTCGGCCGCGGGCGCATCCGAGCGATCCGTGAGGTGGAAGACCACTTTCTCGAGTGCGCGCTTGTGTTTCGGCGGCTCACTCTTCAGCTTGTCGAAGCGATACATGCCGTCCATGACGGCAAGCACTCCCTGCTCGATCTTCCATGCGTCGTGGCGGCCATTCACGGGAACCGTGTTGAGGCAGAGCGTCGCTTCGGTGGCGCCCGTCGTGCGCAGTGTCCGCGTCGCCGCGCAGAGCGCCGTGTGATAGCTGCTCTCGACGAATTCCCGCTCGGGACCCAGCCCGACGAGAAGCACCCGCTCGCACGCCGCGTTCGGAATCCCGGTAAGGAGTAGCGTCGTGCCGAGCTCGCCGTCGAGATCACCGCGGCTCAGGGCCGCATCGAGGGCGTGCCCCGATGCGGTATCGAGCGCCATCCCCGCAGACGAAAGCTTGCCATCCTCATACACGCCGACCACGACGCAGCCGGTGCGCTGCTTCTCGAGGCTATCGCTCTTTACGACGAATTCCATCAGGCGGTCACGGCGCTCGCTGTTGCGCAGCGCCGCCTGTGGTCTCCGCGATGCGGCGCGCGAACACGCCAAGGACTTCGCGGTAGAGCACCTCGCCGAGGACCTGGTCTTCGTTGCCGGCGTCGATGTTCGGATTGCAGTTGACCTCGATGAGATAGACGCGGTCCTCGACCTGCTTGAGGTCGGCGCCATACAGGCTGCGACCGACCAGGTTGGCGGCCCGCAAAGCGGTGTTGATCACCTGCTCGGGGGCCTCGCCGATGGTCATCGCTTGGGTCTTGCCGTCGACCAGTTGCTGGCCCTCGACGACCTTGTTGACCTGCCAGTGACCGGGCGCCATGAAGTACTTGGCGACGAAGAGCGGCCGCCGGTCGAAAATGCCGACTCGCCAGTCGAAGTCGCTCGGCAGCCATTCCTGCGCGATGAGCAGCTCCGACTGCTCGAAGAAGCGCTCGACTTCCTTGTGTAGTTTGTCTTCGGATTCGATCTTCACCACGTCGAGCCCGAAGCCGCTGTCGGGCAGCTTGAGCACGCACGGCAGCCCCAGGGCCGGAATGATTTCGTCCACGTTGCCGCGGTGTACGATCAGTGTGCGTGGCGTGGCGATGCGATGCCGGTTCAGCAATTCCTGCATGTACACCTTGTTCCCGCACTTGAGGATGGACTCCGGATCGTCCACGACCGGCATACCGAGCGAGTCCGCCCGGCGCACGAACTCCTCGATGATGCCCTCGGGGCCGGCGCGGTTGAAGAGCGCGTCGAACTCGGGCAGGCGCGGCAGCGCCTCGGGGCCGATGAGCTCCGCCTCCAGTCCCACGAGCGGCGCCGCGTGCACGAAGCGCTGCAGCGCTTCTTCGTTGGAGGGCTTGTGCGGTTCGTTCCGGTCCCAGAGGATGGCCAGCCGCGGCCGGCCCTTTTTGGCGCCCTGGCGCCTGGCGGCGGAGCTTTCGCCGACGAACGACTTGACCGCGTCGAGCAGGAACGCGCGGTTCTGCAGCGGAATGTCCGCAAGCCCGATGGCTTGCAGAGTATCGAGGCGCCAGCTTCCCTCTGCGCGCGCAAACTGCACCCGCAACAGCGGTACACGCGCCCTCGCGAACAGTTGCTCCGCGAGCGCCTGGTGACTCGCATGCTTTCCTAGGTAGACGTCGAACTGGAAGCGTTCGCTCTCGTCGTGATGCAGCGTCTCCTGCACCAGCGGTTGAATCTCGGCCTCGAGCGTCCGCACGTAGGCGTCGGACTTGAGATCCCCGATGATTTTGACGTCAGGGACGGGGCGCTGGCCGCGCGCCTCGGCGACGAGCGACACGTAATAGCCGCGTCCCTGGTAGCGGCCGGTGCGGCACAGGTTGAGCACACGCACGCTGCCTTCGTTACCGCTCTCCGGTTCCGCCAGGTACCGACGCGCCGTCAGGACGGTAGCGTCCGGAATGTCGAACCAGTTCTGATTCTGATCAGTGACGACGACCGTTTTCATCCGCGAGCTTGCCGGCATGCATGATGCTTAGGGGATTGCGCGGGGTCTTTGGTTCCACGGAAAGCCACGCTCCGCACGCCGGGTGAGGGGGCACACGCGTGCAGCGCGCGGCAGCGTGAGGAGGCCCGACACGCGCCGTGTGCTGCAAACCCGCACGAAGACCCGCGCGAGGATCACGGCCCGAGCCAACATGAAGATCGCAACGTACAACATCAACAGCATCCGCAATCGCCTGCCACGATTGCTGGCGTGGCTCGCTACCGCAATGCCGGACGTGGTCTGCCTGCAGGAACTGCGGATTCACACCGACGAGTTTCCCGAGCACGCGCTGCGCGATGCGGGATACGGGGCCATTTGGCAGGGGCAAAGCCCGCGCTACAACGGCGTTGCGATTCTCGCGCGCGGCAGCACGCCGACCGAAGTCAGGCGCGGGGTGCCCGGCGATCCGGCCGACACGCAGGCGCGGTACCTCGAAGCCGCGATCGATGGCGTGATCATCGGCTGCCTGTACGCACCGAACGGAAACCCGCAGCCTGGTCCGAAATTCACATACAAGCTCGACTGGCTCGCACGCCTTGCGCATCACGCCAAAGGCCTGTTCGACTCGGGCGTACCGGTGGTTCTGGCGGGCGACTACAACGTGGTGCCCACGAACGCCGACATCTACGCGTTGCGATCGTACGCCGACGACGCGCTGGTCCAACCTGCGAGTCGCGACGCCTTCCGGCGCCTGCTCACCCAGGGCTGGACCGACGCGCTGCGTACGCTCCATCCCGACGCCGTGATTTACACGTTCTGGGACTACATGCGCAAACGATGGGAGCGCGACGCCGGGTTGCGCATCGATCATCTCCTGGTCAACGCCCAGTTGGCGCCTCGACTTGTCGCCGCCGAGGTCGACAAGGCGGTGCGCGGCGAGATCGGCGCGAGCGATCATGCGCCCGTGTGGATCGAGATCAGCGAGGGAACGAAACGCCGCGCCGCGCGCAAACGCGTGCGTTGATTGCGACGCGCGCCGCCAGCGGGTTGCACGTCGCGCAACCCGCACTTGAAATGCAGATGCAGCAGCTTGAGGAGGTTCGGGCGGAGATCGCAGTCATCGCGCCATGGCCGCATCCGGGGCGCGCGTCCCGATGTCCGCGATCGTGCACAGGCATGCGCCGGCGGTGGTGCCCCTTCGCCGGTCGACCATGCCACTCGCATCGACTTGTCACATGTTCGAAGAAACCGCGTGGCGCTTGTCGCGTACCGGCAGCTTCCATCCCGGCCTGACGAAGTGGCAGGTGTACCCGTTCGGGATGCGCTCGAGATAATCCTGGTGTTCCGGCTCCGCTTCCCAGAAGGGGCCGGCGGGCGCCACCTCCGTCACCACTGCCCCGGGCCACAAACCCGATGCGTTGACATCGGCAATCGTGTCCTCGGCGACTCGCCTTTGCTCGTCGCTGGTCGTGAAGATGGCCGAGCGGTAGCTCGTCCCCACGTCGTTGCCCTGGCGATTGCGGGTCGTCGGGTCGTGAACCTGAAAAAAGAACTCCAGCAGCTCGCGATAGCTCAGCCGGTCAGGATCGAAGACGATCTCGATCGCCTCGGCATGGGTTCCGTGGTTGCGATACGTGGCATTTGGAACGTCCCCGCCCGAGTATCCGACACGCGTGGAGATGACGCCATCGCGCCTTCGGATAAGGTCCTGCATGCCCCAGAAGCAGCCCCCGGCAAGTATCGATCGCTCGTGTTTCATTGCACGTCCTCCACCTGGTCGAGATAGGCTCCGTAGCCTTCCGCCTCCATGTCGTCGCGATGCACGAAGCGCAGCGAGGCGGAGTTGATGCAATAGCGCAATCCACCCCTGTCCTTCGGCCCATCGTCGAACACATGCCCCAGGTGGCTGTCGCCGGCGGCCGAGCGTACTTCGGTACGGATCATTCCATGTGAAGCATCCTTGAGCTCGTTGACGGCTGCGGTGGAGATCGGCCGCGTGAAGCTCGGCCAGCCGCAACCCGATTCGAACTTGGCCGACGATGCAAACAAGGGTTCGCCTGATACAACGTCCACATAGATACCGGGGTCATGGTTGTTCAGCAGCTCGCCGGTTCCGGGCGCTTCGGTACCACTCTTCTGAGTTACGCGATACTGCTCCGGCGTGAGACGCGCTACGGCCTCCGCGGTCTTTCGATATCTGGACATTGACATTCTCCTGGCCCAACGGCCACGCGATTTACCCCGAATTGACGCGCAACGACGCGGAAGGGTTCCCGTCGTCACCTGGTCCGGCAAGCAGTTGCTCGCCGCGTCGCGGAAGCGCTAGTTTAAAACTGTCACCGCCTTCAGGCGCCGAATGCATGCACGTAGGCTCGCGAGCCGGGATGGCGCGCGAGGATCGGCAGAACGTGTGCTGGCCGCGGCCACGCTTGCGGTGCGACACTTGGGCTTGTGCCTCGAACTTTCGGAGCTGTCATGACCTCGACCGCAGATGTTGCCCCTCAGGAAAGAAGTGCTTGACGATACTTTCGAAGATCGCGAGCTTCACCCGTTCGTCGGCTTCGAGCCAATGCTCCCGATGAACGTCCGCAACGCGAGCGTCGATTCTCTGGCGCAATGCGACGCCTGAAGCGCGCCGAACTTCCGATCGATACGGCCGCGCTCGCGCGCTTTCTGGTCGGCAAGACGCTCGTGCGCGATGATCCCGACGGCCGCACGACGGGGCGTATCGTCGAAACCGAGGCCTATGTGCCCGGCGACGCCAGCGGTCACGCCTACGCCGGCGAAACGGATCGCAACCGGTCGCTGTTCCTGCGACGCGGCCATGCTTACGTCTACTTGATCTACGGCATGCATTTTTGCGTCAACGTGTCGGGCGAGCGCCCTGGCGTTGGCGCCGGGGTGCTTCTGCGCGCGCTAGAGCCGGTCGAGGGCGTGGCAATCATGCAGGGACGGCGTCGCACCCATCGCCTTACCGATCTGGCCCGCGGCCCCGGTCGCCTGGCGGAAGCGATGGCAATCGACCGGAGCCTGGACGGCATCGACCTATGCTCGCGCAGCCCCTTGTGGCTCGCCACCGAGGTGCGTGCGCCTGGACGGGTCGCAACGTCGGTGCGCATCGGGATCTCCAAGGAAACGACGCGCGCCCTGCGTTTCTATGAAGTCGCAAACCCGCATGTCAGCGGGCCGCCTGCGCTTCGAACGTGACGCCGCCAAGGCCGCATCGAGCGTCTTGATCCGGTCGCGTTTGCGCCCATGGTCGACTGCCACACGCACCCGCTCGGTCATCGACGAAGCGTGCCCGGATGACGAGCGTAACGGTACCGCGTACCGCATTGATCACCGGGGCAAGCCGTGGCATCGGCCGGGAAGTCGCGCGCACGCTCGCCAACGAAGGCTGGCACGTGCTTGCGGCCGTGCGCGATCCGAAGTCGGCACCGGCCGGGACGCAGGTCGAGGTTGTCGACATGCGAATGCACGATCGATCGAAGCCCTGGCCCACCGGCTTCGGGCACGCGACGAGCACCTCGATGCCCTCGTCAACAACGCCGCCGTCTATTCGGGAACCGCCCGTCGCATTTGGGATGTCAACGTGCTGGGTCCATTGCTGTTGACGACTGCCCTCGAGCCGCTTCTCGCCAACGATGCACGCGTGGTCATGGTGACGAGCGGCCTCGGGCGACTTTCGGCCCAGACCGCCTCTTTGATCAAGCTTCTCTCGAGAGACGACCTGTCACTCGCCGACCTGGAACGCCTCGCGAGGCAAGCGCCGGGCGGTTACGGTGCGAGCAAGGCGGCGATTTCAGCGATGGCGCGCCTCTTCGCAGTCAAGCTCGGGTCGCGCGGAATTCTCGTCAACGCGATCAGTCCCGGATGGGTGCGCACCGACATGGGAGGACCGGGCGCGCCGCGTTCGGTGAAGGAAGGTGCAGCCAGCATTTTGTGGGGCGTGCGCTTGCCTGCCGATGGCCCGAGCGGCGGGGTATTCGAAGACGGCAGGTCGGTCGGGTAGCGCGATCATCGCGACGCTTTCGAATGGAACGCACGCGCAATCCCCTATGCGCGCCGGGCGATTGGCACATCGACGCCGCATGGATGGATTGCGGGGCGTCCCGGCACGTGGCGATCGCAAGTGACGGGCGGCTGCGGAATGTTTACCATCCACTTGGATGGTGTACCATGACCGACGGATGTCGTTCGGAGCCCTGCCATGCCGGAAATAAAGCCCAGAGTCGTCGAGACCGAAAAGATCACCATCAACCTGGGCCTCATCGACCTTGGTCAAATCGATTTACTGGTCCAGGAGGGCTTCTACTCCAACCGCACCGACTTCATCCGCACGGCAATCAGGAGCCAGATCGCCGCACACGCGAACGTGGTACGGCAGACAGTCGCGCGGCGCACATTGGTGCTCGGGCTGCACGACTTTTCGAAGCACGATCTGGAGGCACTGCGCAAATCGCGGAAGAAGCTGCGGATTCAGGTGCTGGGACTCGTGCGAATTGCCGATGATGTCTCTCCGGCGCTGGCAAGAGACACAATCGAATCCATTTCCGTGCTCGGCGCATTGCATGCGAGCGCCGCCGTCAAGGCTGCGCTCGCGGATCGAACCCACTAGGGAAGAAAACAGATGAACCTCAACATGAATCGCACTATGCAGGAAACCATGCGCCTGATGGGCGCCGGCGACCTTTACGCCGCCACTTCCGCCATTCAACGCGGGTTGCGCGGCGCCCAGTCCGTCAATGACACCGGCGAAACGGCGGGGTCGGGCGCTCGCACCATCGAAGGCCAGTACCGCGTCATCTCCGATGGCCCCGGGCGTGACATAGGTGCACCGGCGCCCGCTCAATGTCCTGCGGACGGCATCGCTATCGATGGGCGCGACGCGGAGTTTCGCGATCATCGGTTTACCTGCGACGCCGGCTCGATGCACTACAAGCTTTTCATTCCCTCGGGCCTCGGTGCCGGCGCGGCCCCGCTCATCGTAATGCTGCATGGCTGTACGCAGTCGCCTGACGATTTTGCCCGTGGGACGCGAATGAACGTACTCGCGCAAAAGCACGGTTATGTGGTTGCGTATCCTGCGCAAGCGAAGAGCAAGAATGCAAGCAAGTGCTGGAACTGGTTCCGCAGCCGCGACCAGCAGCGCGGTCAAGGCGAGCCCGCGATCCTTGCCGAACTCACTCGCCATCTCGTCAAAGCGCACGGGATCGACGAGCGGCGCGTGTATGTCGCCGGGCTGTCCGCCGGGGGCGCCATGGCGACCGTGCTCGCGGGCACTTACCCGGACGTGTATGCAGCGATCGGCGTGCACTCTGGATTACCATTTGGCGCCGCTCACGACCTGCCCTCGGCACTCAACGCGATGAGACAAGGCGTCGGCAAGCCTGGCCCCGGTGTGTCGCCGGCGCGCATGGATCACGTACCCGCCATTGTCTTCCACGGGGATCGTGACACGACGGTCGACGCCTGCAATGGCGCCGCCGTTGTCGAGCAGTGCATGGGCACCACCGGCGCCACGGGCCATGGGCAAGCCGACGCTACGCGAACGACGGTTGAACAGGGAGTGGCGCCAGGCGGGCGACGCTATACGCGCACGGTGTTCAGAGATGCCGGAGGGGCCGTTGTGGCCGAGCAGTGGCTCGTCCACGGCGCCAGCCATGCCTGGTTTGGCGGGGACGCGTCGGGCTCCTACACCGATCCTTCGGGACCCGATGCTTCAGAACACATGCTCCGTTTCTTTTCCGCCTGCGCGCACCGTGCGCTTAACTGATGCACGGGACTCGCCTGCAAACGCCCGTCCGGAGGACACGACAAGAAGCGCGCGGCGCACACACGCGAAACGGCGAGCGACGGACCAGAGTAACTCCAAAACCTCTTGCAAGTTGGCAGAACAATCGCTGCATTGAAGAATGGACGGTGCCTCCCGAGCAAGCGCATGCCCGGTCAGGTGCGTGCAATCGACTTCAGAGTTGACGAAGCGTCGAGCCGCGCTGAAGATGCCTCTTCGATGGTCGTGCGGAGCTGACATGATCGGGCCCGGCGAGGTCTTCACGCTGTTCTTCGTCACGCTGGGCCCGTTGAAGGTTCTCGGACCCTTCGCGATGCAGACGCGGGGGCTTGAGCCAGCGGCGTTGCGCGGCCTTGCGCTTCGCGTGTTCGTCCTTTCGCTTGCCGCCCTGGCGGTGGGAGGCTTGATCGGCCGCCATCTCGTTCACAGCTGGCACGTCTCGAGCACGGCGCTTCTCTTCGCGACCGGGGTCATTTTCTTTATCGTCGCGCTGCGTGTGGTGCTCGAGCAATACGAGCCGCCGCACGAAGGGGCGCCGCCGCCGCTTCCGGCCAAGCCGATGGCCGCTGCGCTGAAGCTTGTTTCACCGACGATCGTCACGCCCTACGGCGTCGCGGCGCTGATCGTGCTGCTTGCAGTAACCAGCGACACGGTACGCGAGGAAATGATCTGGGGAATGCTCTCCGGTGTCATGGTTCTCAACCTGCTGGCGATGCTTTTCGCGCACGCGGTCATGCAAGGCGCGGTGCTTCTCGGCCTGCGGCTGCTCGGCGCGGTTCTCGCCGTCATGCAGGTCGCGCTGGCCGTGCAGATTATGCTGCAGGCGTTCGGCGGTCTCGGCATCCTCCCGTCGCAGGCGGCGAAATGACGGAGGATGTCTCCACCGAGCTGTCGCGCCGGCGCACCGGCATGTCGTTCCAGCGCACGCGCATGAGCGCCGACCGGACACTGATGTCCGTGATCCGCACGGCGCTTTCGCTGATCGGCTTCGGTTTTACCATCTTTCAGGTCTTCGAGAAGGCCAAGGACGCGAAGCTGCTCGCTAACGCAAACGCGCCGCGCGACTTCGGCATCGCGCTCGTCGCGCTCGGCATCGGTATGCTGGTGCTCGGCATCGTCTATCACATCCAGTTCATGATGGGCCTGCGCAAGACCCGCGCCGACATGGTCGCCGAAGGCCTGATCCACGGCGAGAGCCGCTTCCCGGCGTCGATGATCCTGGTCACCGCGCTGGTCCTGCTCGCAATCGGCATCGCGGCAATCGTGAGCATGGTTTCCTGAGGAGAGTCGAGCATGGCAAAGAGCACCAGCAAGACTGGCAAGCAACCCAATATCCTTGTCATCTGGGGCGACGACATCGGCATCTCGAACCTGAGCTGCTACTCGCACGGCCTGATGGGGTATCGCACACCCAACATCGACCGCATCGCGAAGGAAGGAATGATGTTTACCGACGCCTACGGCGAGCAGTCGTGCACAGCCGGACGGTCGTCGTTCATTTCCGGGCAGAGCGTGTACCGCACCGGGCTTTCCAAGGTGGGGGCACCCGCCGCGCCGCAGGGACTCAAGCCGGAGACGGTCACGATCGCCGACCTGTTGAAGGATCGAGGCTATGCCACTGGCCAGTTCGGCAAGAACCACCTCGGAGACCTCAACGAGTATCTGCCCACGGTGCACGGCTTCGACGAGTTCTTCGGCAACCTCTATCACCTCAATGCCGAGGAAGAGCCGGAGATGGCCAACTACCCCAAGGACCCGAAGTATCGCGAGACATTCGGGCCGCGCGGGGTCCTCCGCGCGTGGGCCACCGACAAGGACGACGCCACTGAGCAGCCGCGCTGGGGCCGCGTCGGCAAGCAAAGGATCGAGGACACGGGACCGCTCAATTCCAAGCGGATGGAGACCTGCGACGACGAGTTTGCAGCAGCCGCTATCGACTTCATCAAGCGTCAGCACGACGCCGCGAAGCCCTTCTTCGTGTGGTTCAACACCTCTCACATGCACTGGATCACCCACACGAAGCCCGAGAGTCTGGGTCAGTCCGGTCGCTGGCAATCGCCGTACCACGACACGATGATCGACCACGACCGCAACGTCGGGGCGCTGCTCGACAAGCTCGACGAGCTCGGCGTCACCGACAACACGATCGTCATCTACTCGACGGACAACGGACCGCACATGAACTCCTGGCCCGACGCCGGCATGACGCCGTTCCGCTCCGAGAAGAACACCAACTGGGAGGGTGCCTTCCGGGTGCCCGAGATGATCCGCTGGCCGGCGAAGATCCCCGCGGGGAAGGTGTCGAACGACATCGTCCAGCACCACGACTGGCTGCCGACGCTGCTGGCCGCCGCCGGCGATCCGGAGGTCGTGGACAAGCTCAAGGCCGGGCACACCATCGGCGACCGCACCTACAAGGTGCACATCGACGGCTACAACCTGCTCCCGCTGCTCACGGGCGAGACGGACGAGTGCCCGCGCAAGGGGATGGTGTACTTCTCCGACGACGGCGACGTGCTGGCGCTCCGGTTCGACAACTGGAAGGTCGTGTTCATGGAGCAGCGCGTCCAGGGGACGCTGCAGATCTGGGCCGCGCCCTTCGTCACGTTGCGCGTCCCGAAGCTGTTCAACCTGCGGACGGACCCGTTCGAGCG
>Ga0157369_10001141_pt1 | contig 33176 bp, 23 predicted proteins | sample C25metaG_FD_113461 | JGI IMG/M metagenome (GOLD analysis project Ga0157369, IMG submission 113461) | Corn rhizosphere microbial communities from Kellogg Biological Station, Michigan, USA - C2-5 metaG | ecosystem: Host-associated > Plants > Roots > Rhizosphere > Soil | place: USA: Michigan... | reverse complement strand
CGACCGGCGCACGGCATCGCTGCCCGTGATCGTGCTGACGACGACCGACGATCCGCGCGAAATCGAACGCTGTTATGAGCTCGGTTGCAACGTGTATGTCACCAAGCCCGTCGAATACGATGCGTTCATCGAAGCGGTGAGGCGTCTTGGATTTTTCCTGCAGGTGGTGAAACTGCCCGCGGCCACAAGATGACCGCCCGTGCGCCCTGGGTCGACGGGGACGAAGGGTGATCGTCAACGGCGCCCGGCGCGAGGCGGCCGCGTGGCTATAGCTCGATGCGCGTGCCGAGCAACGCCAGGAACTGGCGCAGCCATTCGGGATGCGCGGGCCAGGCCGGCGCGGTGACGAACGGCGCGTCGGTCACGGCGGCATCGACGGGAATGTCGGCGTATTCGCCGCCAGCCAAGCGCACTTCGGGCGCACACGCCGGATAGCAAGAAATCCGCTTGCCCCGAATCACGTCGGCCGCCGCCAGCAATTGCGCCGCGTGGCAGATGGCCGCGATCGGCTTGTTCTGCTGCGCGAAATGGCGCACCAGTTCGATGACCTTCGGCTCCAAGCGCAGGTACTCTGGCGCCCGCCCGCCTGCGATGGCGAGCGCGTCGTAGGTATTCGCGTCCACTTCGTCGAAGCTCGCGTTCAGCGCGAATTGGTGGCCCGGTTTTTCGGTGTAGGTCTGATCGCCCTCGAAATCGTGGATGGCCGTTTTCACTTTCTGACCGGCATGCTTGCCGGGGCACACGGCATCGACCGTATGACCGACCGCCTGCAGCGCTTGGAACGGCACCATCGTCTCGTAGTCCTCGGCGAAATCGCCCGTCAGAAACAAAATTTTCTTCGCGGCCATGACCTTCTCCTTTCGAGGTGAGCGGACAAACGTGGATGAAGCGCAGTGAGTCGGCGTGAGATGCTGTGGGAAGAGGCAGTGTACTCCTCGCTCATGACCGCTATGTGCCAGCTCGAGCAGGACGAACGGCGCTCTGCGATGCGAGGTTCCCATGCTCGCCGCCCGGCATATGAGCGGTGAAGGGGAATGCTTGCATTCGAGCTTAATTGTAATTAAGATGAGTACACTTTATCGGGCCCGCCCATAGCCATGAATACCAGCAGCCGCTTCGCCTATGCCGTTCACATTCTGGCGTTGCTGTCGCTGCAGCGGGGCGAGCCGTTGTCGTCGGAGATCATCGCGGGCAGCGTCAATACGAATCCCGCGCTGATTCGCAAGTTGTTGTCGATGCTCGCGCGTGCCGGTCTCACCACGTCCCAGCTCGGCGCGGGCGGCGGTGCGTTCCTGGCGCGCGCGCCGAAAGCGATCGCGCTGATCGACGTGTATCGGGCCGTCGACGAGGCGCCGTTATTCGGCCTTCATCGCGAGGCGCCGAATCCGGCATGCCTCGTGGGCCGGCACATTCAGCAAGTGCTCGTCGGCATCATCGACGACGCGCAGCGGGCCATGGAGGCCTCGCTGGGCTCGCGGACGCTGGCCGACGTAACAGCCGGGGTGATCGAGGCGGAAAACACGGCGGGCGGCACGTAAGACAATTCCGGCGGCTCGCAGGGGGCGCGTGGCGGTGTCCGCGCCGAGCGCGTGACGCCGAAAAGGAAGTCCAAGCGAGAGGCGCTGCCTCTCTTTTTTAGGCTCAAAAATGTAATCGAATTGATTACATAAACATCTGGAGCGGCATGATGCAACGACGTTTGAAAATCGCCTTGTTCGGGGCTACCGGCATGATCGGATCGCGCATTGCGGCGCGAGCGCTGGGGCGGGGACACGCAGTGACGGCGCTCGTGCGCCAGGCTCGGCCTATCGAAGGCTTGCCCGCCCTGCGGGTGGTCGCGGCGGACCTGTTCGACACGGCGGCGAGCGTGCAGCAGGTCAAGGGCTTCGACGTCATCGCCAGCGCCTACGGCCCGGCGCGCGAGGACGCATCGAAGGTTGTGGACGCCACGCGCGCGTTGATCTCGGTGGCGCGGGAGGCGGGGGTCAAGCGGCTGGTGGCCGTCGGTGGCGCGGGCTCGCTCGAGGTGGCTCCCGGCAAGCAGTTGGTCGACACCGAAGGCTTTCCCGAGGCGTATAAAGCGGTCGCGCTCGCGCATCGCGAGGCGCTGTCGATTTATCGCACGGCGACCGACCTCGATTGGACCTTCTTTGCGCCCGCCGCGATCATTGCGCCGGGCGTCGAGACCGGATCTTTCCGCACGGGCGCCGACACGCTGATCGTCGACGCGAACGGAGAGAGCAAGATTTCCGTCGAGGATTACGCGATTGCGTTCGTCGACGAAATCGAGGCGGGACGCTTCGTGCGGCGCATTGCAACGACGGCTTACTGAGGGCGTGACAGCCAGCGGGCACGGCCCGGCGCGGCGATCAACGCCCGCGCAACGAGGGCTCTGCCGCAGCCGCCATGAGGCGGTTGACGTGCATGGCGATCTGCTCGCCATGCACGCCATCCACATGGAGCCGATAGGGCGGGCCGCGAACTCGTATTCGCGAGCCGGTGGATCGCCGTCAAGCCGGCGGGCGTGGTGCGAGTCGGAGTGATCGATGGCCCATTTATATCGATTTATCGATAAAAAGAGTTTCCGTATAATTTCCTCATTTAGCATAAACGTAGATTTTTTTTCTAGCGCGAGGTCATTATGGGAATGGACGCTATCGATAAAAAGCTCGTCGAGTTCCTGCAAGCCGATGCGACATTGCCGATCGCCGAGCTCGCGAGCCGCGTCAACCTTTCGCAAACGCCGTGTTGGAAGCGCGTGCAGCGGCTCAAGGAGGAGGGCGTCATCCGCGCTCAAGTGGCGCTGTGCGACGCACGCAAGCTGGGCGTCGGCACGACAGTTTTCGTCGCCGTGCGCACGAATCAGCATACGGAAGAGTGGGCGCGCCAGTTCGTGACGGCCGTGCGCGACATTCCGGAGGTGGTGGAGGCGTATCGGATGAGCGGCGAGACCGATTATCTGCTGCGTGTCGTCGTGTCCGATATCGACGACTACGATCGCGTCTATAAGCAATTGATCCGCGCGGTGCCGTTGTTCGACGTGAGTTCGAGCTTCGCGATGGAGCAAATCAAGTATTCGACCGCGCTGCCGGTGCGTTGATCGTCGCTGCGCCGGACGGCGCACGCGCAGTGGGCGCGGCGCGATGCGCGTAGAATGCCGGCTGCTCGACTCTCCCTTTCCTCGGCCCGCGCTTTCCCGCCGTACGCACCTTTTCTATGAACAATCCGCGCCAACCTAACAAATCGAATCCGACGACGCGCGTCGCCGTGCTCATCATCGTTCTCGTGCTGATTGTGATCGGCACGTTCTTTTTCAACGCGATCAAGGGCAAACGCGAGTACGACGCGCAAAACGCCGGCGCGCCGGCTGCGTCGACCCCGGCCGTCGAGATGACGAGCGGCGCCGCCGCTGCGAGCGCGCCCGCGGCTTCGCAGTAAGGGAGCCGGCGCCCGCGGCTGCCCTTTACGGCTCGGGCAGGCGAATAGCGCCTGCGTCTTTGCGAATCAGCTGCGAGGCTGCGAGCATCTGCTTGCACTGCAGGGCCAGTAGCTTCAGTTCGCCGACGAACTCTGGCGTGTGCGTCCCGACCCGCTCGGTCTCGACCACCATCGCGTCGAGGTCGCGCTTGATGAGCTTGGCCGTTTCGGCCTGATCCGCAGGCGGCGCTTCGCCCGTCTGAGCGCGCGTGAGATTCTCGCGCACGGCAGAGAGCGCGCGCTGCAAGGCGAGCGCGCCGTCGGGCTCGTGCTGGGCCACGCTGCGCAACAGCGGAGCGGCGGCTGTGATGTGCGCGGCCAGTCCGTGGCTTTGCACCAGCAGGTCGTTCAACTCCGGCACGAACCGTTGGTGCGCCTTCGGCTCGAGCATCATGCGGCGGAACGCTTGCGCCAGGTTGGCGAACGCAATATGGACGTTCTTGCGCGCGAGCCGGTAGCGGAAATCGCGCTCGTCCGACGCGGGCGCGTCGCGGGACGATCCGCCCGCAACGGCGGAAACCGTCGCGGCGGCCGCGGCGGCGGCCCCAGGCAGAGGACTCGCGGCGGGCTCGGGCGCATTGCCTCGCCACCAGGCGCTTTCCAGGTATTGTCGCGTCGCGCTCAGCATCTCCGTGACGAGCTTGCCCATCAGCCGATACTCCCAGTACGGAAAGAGACGGCTCGCCCCGATCGCGAGCGCGCAGCCGATGACGGTGTCGATCGCGCGCTCGCCGATGATGCGCATGCTGCCCGGCGCAAGCAGATGAAACAGCAGCAAGACGTACGAGGACGTGAACACGACGCTCGCCGTATAGTTGAAGAGCAGCAGGCTGTAGCTCATCACCATCGACGCGAACATGAAAACGAGCAGCACGGCCGGGGCCTTCACGAACCAGATCAGTGCGATGCTGGCCGCGCAGCCGATCGTCGTGCCGACGATACGCTGCATGTTGCGCTGTTTGGTGAGCGAATAGCCGGGCTTCATGATGATCAGCGTCGTCATCACGATCCAATACGCGTTCGTGAGCGGCAACAGGCGCCCGAGCCAAAAGCCGACGGCCACCGCGAGCGTCACGCGCAGCGCATGGCGAAAGCTCGGCGAGGCCATCGTCAGATTCGAAAAAATCTGACGCAGGGGCACGTGGCGGTTCGACAAGAAGCGCATCAACGTATGGTCGATGCGCAGCTCGGTGCGCGCGCCGCGCGTGTCGCTCGCCAGATGTTTCTTCATCTTGTCGATGAGCCGCACGCCGGTCCAAATGCGCCTGAACGTGGCCGAGGCCGCGGCATACGCCTCCGGTTGGCGCTCCGGCAGGCCCTCTTTGCGCATCAGCTCGATCTCGTATTCGATCGCGCGCATTTCGGCCTTCATATTGACGCGCGCCGCGGGGCGCCGATTCTGCAGAACCGCTAAGCCGACTTCCTCGAGATCGCTCGCGGCTTTGCGGATCAGATCGCGAAAGAAGAGCATGACGTCGGCGTTGCCGAACGTCGCGCGCATGAGCGGGTAGTCGGTGTGCGCGCCGACGAACAATTCATGCAGATCGACCGTGTTGATGAACAGATTGAACAGCGTCACGCGGCTCGCATCGAGCTGGCCGCGCCGCAGCTTCGGCAGATTGCGCAAGACGATCGCACGTGCGGCGTCCTGCATTTCCACGGCCGTCGTTTGTTTGTCGACGAGGTTGCGGTAGCAATCGTCGAGGTTCGCATCGATGTCGTAGAAGTCGGCGCGCGCGAGCAGATAATCGACGCAGGCGAAGACGTTTTCCGCGAGCGCCTGCTTCTCGATGCGATGCGCCTGCCATTGCGAGACGAACGTCGCCCAGTAGGTGTACCACAGGCCGCCCGCCAGAATCCAGGCGGCATTCGTGAGCGCATGCAGCGGCGTGAAATGCTGCTCGAGCGTCATCACCATCATGAACAGCGTCGCGAAGCTGATTTGCGGCCAGCGATTCCCGTAAACGACGGTGAGCGATAGCGCGAACGTCAGCGCAACGACGGTGGCCCAGAGTGCGAAGACGTTGAACGTCGCAAGCCCGGTCGCGAGCGCGGACGCGAAGCCAAGCACGCTGCAAATCAGCATCTCGTTGTGCTTGTACTTGAGCGGGCCGGGCATATCGACGACGCAGGCGCCGAGCGCCCCTGTCGCGATGGTGAAACCGAGATCGGCCTGGTGAAACACGACGAGGCACAGGACGGCCGGCAGCGAAACGCCGACGGCCATGCGCAGTCCCCCGAAAAAATATTGGCCGTAGAGAAATTTTTCGATTTCTTTCGAATAGCGCATCGATCTCGAGGCGGCAGCGCCTAGCGGGGTCGGGAAGGGGATTGGCGTCGAGTCTAACGTATTTGTATTTCGCACGCGACCGGCGCGGCGGGCGGCAGGTGTTGGCTAGGGTTGCGCATCGTGCCGATGGCGCCACCCGCAACCGGCGGCAACCTGGCAACGGCGTGATACGGCCCGCACGCGGCGGCCGATGCGTTTGCTATGCTGATGCATTTCGCCGCCGGCCTGCGGCCGCGAAGCCGCTTTCAACCGCCAAGGGTTCATGCTCCAGCTTTTCTATTCGAATCGCTACGAAACGCTCGTTCAAGCGCTCACGGAAGATCTCGCCTCGATGCCGTCCGACCCGTGGACGTCCGAAGAGATCGTCGTGCCGAGCGCCGCCGTGCGTCGCCATCTCGAGCTTGAACTCGCCTCGCGCCGCGGCATTTGCGCGAACGTCAACTTCAGCTTTCTCGCGCAGTGGCTGTGGACGCAGATCGGCGGCGTCATCGATGTGCCGATGCACTCGCCGCTGGCGGTCGAACGACTTGCTTGGCGCTGCTATCGCTTGTTCGCTGCGTTCGGCGGCGAGCCCGCGGGCGCGGGGCGGGCTCGCACGCGCGACGCGGTGTCCGGCACGGCCGCCGCGTGGCTCGAGTCGCCGCGGCTTCGCACCTACCTCGATGCAGCCGATGCGCCGATGCGCTATGAATTGTCACGGCGCGTGGCGACGGTCTTCGACCATTATCTGACCTACCGCCCCGAGTGGCTGGCGCGCTGGCAGCAGGGGCTTTCGATCTTCGATCCCGGCCCCGGCGCGGTCGCGCCGGGGCGCGCGGCGAACGCCAATGCCACGCTGCGAGAAGACGAGCGCTGGCAGGCTGCGCTGTGGCGGCAGTTGCTGGCCGAACTTGGCGCCGTGGGCGGCGTTGCGGGCGCGGCCGATGCGACGCCGCCCGCCCACCGCTTTCTCGAGCTCTCGCGCACGCTCGATCTCGATGCGGTCATGCGCGCAGGGTGGCCGGCATCGGTCAGCGTCTTCGCGCTGCCGACCATCGCGCCGCTCTATATCGCGTTGCTGCGCGAGCTCTCGCGCTGGATCGACGTCCGGCTGTACGTGGTGAACCCGTGCCGGGAGTTTTGGTTCGACATCGTCACCGAAGGCAGGGCGCTTGCACTCGAAGCCGCCGACGCGCTCGATTACCATGAGGTCGGCCATCCGCTGCTCGCCCAATGGGGCCGGCAAACGCAGGCGCACCTGCATCTGCTGCACGAACTGACGGAAGGCGCGGCCGCGGGCGAGGCGACGCGCTTTGGCGAAAACGAGGCGGACAATTGGCTCGGCCGCGTGCAAAACGCAATGCTCGATCTGACGCCGGAGACGCCCGTCGCCGAGCACACGCACGAGATCGGCGGCATCGAAGTCCACGTCTGCCATAGTCTGTCGCGCCAGCTCGAAGTGCTGCACGATCGGCTCCTTAGCTGGTTCGACGAGGCGCAATCGAGCGGGCGCGATACGTTGCCGGGACTGCGGCCGTCCGATGTGCTCGTCGTGTGTCCCGATCTGGCATCGGCCGCGCCGCTCATCGATGCCGTATTCGGCACGACGCAACACGATGCGCGCGGCCGCATCCCGTATCGCATCACGGGCCTGCCGCCCTCGCAAGCGAATCCCGTGGCGCGCGTGCTGCTCGATTGGCTGGCGCTCGCCGAACGCGGCGTGACCGCACCCGAAGTGGTCGAATGGCTGCGGGTGGAAGCGGTGGCGGCGCGCTACGCCATCGATGCCGCATCGCTCGACATCGTGCAAGGCTGGCTCGCGCAAGCGGGGGCGCGGCGCGCGCTTGCGCACGAGGCCCCGGCAGCGGCCGAGGGCGAGCCTGCTCCGCAGGCCGGCGCAGGCTCGCGCCATACCTTCGCCGATGCGTTGACGCGTCTCTTTCTGGGCTACGCCATGCCCGATGACGCCGATCCGCTCGACGCTTGGTTGCCGATCGCGGGGCCGCGCGGGGCCGATGCGCAATTGCTCGGGCGGCTTGCTTGCTTCATCGACGATTTGTATGGGTTCGTCCGGCGTTCGCGCGAGGCCCTGAACTGCGACGGCTGGGCGGCGCTTCTGGCCGATGCGCTCGCGCGCTTGTTCGATCCTTCGCCGCCATTCGCCGATGCGCTCGCGAGCGTGCGCGACGCGATCGAGAAGGCTTTGGAGGCGATGCGCGACGGTGCACGCGAGGCGCAGGCGCCGGCCGCGGTCATGCGCGCGGCGCTCACCGTCGCGTTGGACGACGCGGCGCATGGCGGCGTGCCCTGGGGCGGGGTCACGTTCTCGTCGCTGACGAGCCTGCGCGGTTTGCCCTACCGCGCCATCTGTCTCATCGGCATGGACGATGGCGTTTTGCCCAGTCTTGCGCGCGCCGACGAGTTCGATTTGATGGCGGCGTTGCCGCAGCTGGGCGATCGTCAACGTCGCGCCGACGAACGCAACTTGTTTCTCGATCTGTTGCTCGCGGCGCGCGACCGGTTCTTCATCAGTTACACGGGGCGCAGCATTCGAGACAATGCGCCGCTGCCGCCAGCCGCGCTCGTTGACGAACTGCTCGACCATTTGGCGCGGGCGAAAGCCGGTCCCGATGCGGCGCCGGCGGCGCTCGATAAGGCGCGCCGCACCTTCATCGTCGAGCATCCGCTGCAGCCGTTCGCCGCGGCTTATTTCGAGGGTGGGTCCCGGCTCTTCACTTACGACGCCGAGCGCGCGCGCCTCGCGCAGCGGCTGGCCGAGGACGCCGATCCCGTCGCGCCCGCATTCTTTGCCGGGCCGTTGCCGCCGGAGTCCGCCGAGCCGATCGCATTCGTCGACTTCCAACGGTTTTGGCAGCATCCGGCGCGCGCATTGTTGCGCGAGCGCTTGGGCGTCGTGCTCGAAAAAACGCGAGGCGAATTGCTCGAAGTGGAGCCTTTCGAACTCGACTTCGCGGGGCGCGATGCATTGGCCGACCGGTTGCTGTCGCGTTTGATCGAGAGCGACGGCGAGACCGCCCGCGCGCGGGCATGGCGAGTCGCGCAGACGAGTCCCGAGTTGCCCGCGGGCGCGACGGGCGATGTATTGAAGCGGCGCGAGCTCGGTGCGCTCGCGCGCCTTGCGGGCGACGTGCGCGCGGCGCTCGCGGCGGGCAGCGCGCGCTTGCCATTCGCGCTGCCGGTGGTTGCGCGCTGGCCCGACACGAACGGCGTCGCGCTTTTCGGCAAGCACGACGCGGCGTTGCGCGAGGCGCTGTCCGATGCGGCGCCGGTGCAACTGTACGGCGCGTTGAACAATGCCACCGACGCGGGACTCGTCCTCTATCGTTATTCGAGCCCCAATGCACGCGAGTACTTGAGTGCATGGTTGAGCCATCTTGCATACTGCGCGGCGCAACCGGACGGCCCTTGCCGCACGGTGTGGTACGGCGCGGCGGAGCGCTTCGCGTTCTCGCGCGTCGACGCGCCGCTCGCGCATCTCGGACCGCTCGTCGCGCTATGGCTGGCCGGGCGCCGCCTGCCGTTGCGTTTCTTTCCGAAGAGCGCGTGGGCCAAAGCGAACGGCGGCGATTCGGACGCGCTCGGCGTATGGATCAGCGACCGCGTGCGCGGCGAATCCGACGACTCGGCGCTCGAGATCGCTTGGCGCGGCGTCGACCTGACACTCGATGAATCCTTCGGCGCGCTCTCTCGCATCGTTTTCGAGCCGCTGCTTGCCCATCTGACCGGAGACGACGCATGAGCGAACTCGATCGCCGTCCGTCCGATCCGCCGCCGGCCGAGCCTCTCGACGTCTTCGGTTGCGTGCTTGCCGGCGTCAACCAAATCGAGGCCTCGGCGGGCACGGGCAAGACCTGGAACATTTGCGCGCTCTACGTGCGGTTGTTGCTCGAACGCGACCTGAACGCCGACCAAATTCTCGTCGTGACGTTCACGAAAGCGGCCACGGCGGAATTGCACGAGCGGATTCGCGGGCGGCTCGCCGAACTCGCGCGCGCCATCGAAATCGACGACGACGGCGGCGATCCGTTCGTTGCGCAATTGCTGGCCACGACGCTCGGCCCCGGCGGGCTCGACCGGGCATTGGCCGGCAAGCGGATCCGGCGCGCGCTGTCGACCTTCGATCAGGCGGCCATCCATACGATTCATGCGTTTTGCCAGCGCGCGCTGCAGGAGGCGCCTTTCGCCGCCGCCATGCCGTTCGCGTTCGAGATGGAGGCAGACGACGCCTCGCTTCGCTTCGAACTCGCCGCGCAATTTTGGCGCGAGCGGGTCGAGCCCGTCGCCGCCGCCTACCCGGCATTCGCCGCTTGGCTGGTGGCCAAAGGCGCGACGCCGCTTGCGCTCGATGCGCAGCTCGCGCGACGGCTGAAGAAGCCGCTCGCGCAATTGCGCTGGGGCGCATCGGGGGCGACGCCGCCCGCGCTCGGCACGCAGGACGAGGACGGCGCGAGAGAGCGCTTCGACGAGGCTTGCGCACTTTGGCGCGAGGAGCGGGGGGCGATCGCGCGGTTGCTCGGCGAGGCGCAGGCCGCACTGAAGCAAACCACTCATAAGAGCGAAGCGATGCGCGCGGCGCTGGTTGCGTGGGACCGTTACTTCGCCGCAGGCGACTGCCACGCGCCGCCCCCGCGGGAGGCGCTCAAGCTGACGGCAACGGCGCTGGGCAAAGCGACCAAGGTCAAGTTCGCAGCGCCCGAGCATCCGTTCTTCTCGTTGGCCGACACGCTCGCCCAGGCGTCGGAAACGGCTGAAGCCACCCACCGTGCGCGCTGGCTCGGCTTGCTCGCGGTGTGGCTCGAACAAGCCCCGGAGGCGCTCGCGGCGATGAAGCGCACGCGTCGCTTGGCCTCGTTCGACGACTTGCTCGCCAATCTGCACGGCGCGTTGCTCGAACATCCGTGGCTCGCCGATATGTTGCGCGCGCGTTATCCGGCTGCGCTCATCGATGAGTTCCAGGATACGGACCCGCTGCAGTTCGCCATCTTCGAGCGCATTTTCGCGGGGGCGGGCAAGGACGGCCTCGTCGGGCCGCTCTTTCTCGTCGGCGATCCGAAGCAAGCGATTTACAGCTTTCGCGCCGCCGATTTGCACACGTATTTGGCCGCGCGGCATGCGGCGACGGCGCGCTATACGCTGGCCGTCAACCAGCGTTCGACCGCACCGCTCGTCGAAGCCTGCAATCGCATCTTCGAGGCGAACCCGCACGCGTTCGTGCTGGAGGGGCTCGACTATACGCCGGTGCAAGCGGCCGGCCGCGCGCGCGCGCCGTTCGTCGACGACACCGATCCGCAGCGCGCGGACGCTGCGTTGCGCGTCTGGACGCTGCCTTCGGGCGAGGCGGCGCTGATCAAGCGAGAGGCGCAACGGCAAGCCGCCGAAGCTTGCGCGGCTGAAATTGTGCGCTTGCTGCGCGGCGCGCGCGAGGGCAGCGTTGCACTGGGCGAGACCATGCTCGCGCCGGCCGATATCGCCGTGCTCGTGCGCACGCACAAGCAGGGCAGCTTGATGAAACGGGTGCTGGCGGCTTGGGGCGTCGGCAGTGTCGAGCTCGCGCAGTCGTCGGTGTTCGCGACGCTCGATGCCGAGCAGCTCGAACGCGTGATGGCGTCAGTCGAGGCGCCGGGCGATTTGAGGCGGTTGCGTGCAGCGCTCGCGGCCGATTGGTTCGGCCTCGACGCACACGCGCTCGCGCGCCTCGCGCAGCTTGCCGATGCGCCGGCCCAGGCGCATGCCGACGAGGCGACGGCTTGGGTCGAACGGTTTTCCCGCTATCGCTCGCTGTGGCTCGAACGCGGCTTTGCCACGATGTGGCGCACGATGATGCGCGAACTCGACATCGGCGAGCGTCTCCTCGCGGGTCACGACGGCGAGCGGCGGCTCACGGACGTTCATCATTTGGCAGAACTGGCTTCGGCCCGCGCCGCCGTCCATCCGGGCATTGCGCCGACCTTGCGCTGGCTCGCCGCCGAGCGCGCGCGAGGCGGCGGCGAGGAAGCGCAGTTGCGGCTCGAATCGGATCGCGATCTCGTGCAGATCGTCACGGTCCATAAATCGAAGGGGCTGGAATACGCCGTCGTGTTTTGTCCGTTTCTCGGCGACGGTGCGCGTATGGCAAGTTCGTCGAGCGGTTTGCCCGATGCGCGCGAGTACCATGACGATACGCAAGCAGGCACGCGCGCGGTGCTGCATTACGGTTGCGAGGGAAGCGAAGCCGAACGCGCCGAACGCGAGGCTGCGCGCGAGGAAGCCGCCGAGCGCGCGCGGCTCGTCTACGTGGCGCTGACCCGCGCGGTGTACCGGTGCTATCTCGTCTGCGGCGCTTATCTCGTGTCACGCTCGACGAAAGAAGCTCGCCGCAGCGTGCTGAACTGGCTCGTCGCGGGAGATGGGCGGGCGTTCGAGGACTGGTTCGACGATCCGCCGGAGCAGAGCGCGCTCGATCTGGCCTGGGCGGCGTTGGCGGGCGGCCCGATCGCGCTTGCGCCGCTGCCCGCGCCGTCGCGCCGCGCGCCGCTTGCCCGCGAGACGGGGCCGAGCCGGCATTTCGTTGCGCGAGCATTGCATCGCGCGTTGAAAGAGACGTGGCGCATGGCGAGCTTCAGTTCGCTGGCGGCGGCCGCGCGCCAGCCGAGCGCGACGGTCGACGACGAGCCGAGGCCCGATCATGACGCGCTCGTTCCCGCCCCGCAGGACGCGCAGGCGGTGGAGGCGGCGTGGCCGCCTTTGCTCGCGCTGCCTGCGCGCACGCAAGCCGAACTGCTGGCCGATAACGACATCCTTGCGTTTCCGCGCGGCGCCGCTGCCGGCGAATGCCTGCACCGGATGTTCGAGCTGGCCGACTTTTCCGCGCCTGCGACGTGGCCCGCGGCGATCGAGCGTGCGCTGATCGAGCGGCCGGTCTCGGCTGACACCGAGACTGCAGCTCGTCTGCCGGCCATGATGGCGCGGTTGATCGAAGACGTCACGGCCACGCCATGGGCGCCTGGGCTGACGCTGGCGGCGCTGAATCCGGCCCACCGATTGACCGAGTGGCCGTTCGTCTTTTCCGCCCCGGCGCTCGAGCCGCGCGAGCTGCGAGGATTGCTCGCACGGCATGGCTACCCGGACGTGTTGCTCGATCCGTCCACGCTGGCCGGCTACGTCAAAGGGTTCATCGATCTCGTGGTCGAATGCCAAGGTCGTTTTTGGATCGTCGATTGGAAGTCGAATCACCTTGGGACGATGCCGGCCGATTACGGGGCCGACGCGCTCGAAGCCGCGATGGCGCACCATGCCTACCATTTGCAGGCGCTGCTTTACACGGTCGCGCTGCATCGTTACTTGAAGATGCGCCTGCCGCGCTATGACTACGACCTGCACATGGGCGGATACGCGTATCTGTTCGTGCGTGGCATGCGTCCGCCATGGCGCGACGGGGCGACCCAGGCCGGTGTATGCGCGCGTTTGCCGGCGCGTGAGTTGATCGAGGCGCTCGACGCCTCGATGAGCGGGGAGCTCGCGTCATGAGCGCAATGAACGACCGGGGGGAGGCATGAGTTCGACGGCGCAATCGTTGCGGCCGGCGCCGCAGCGCGAGGGCGGCGAGTTCGGCTCGGCGCTCGCAGCGGGGTTCGCATACCGGATGGGCGCCTTGGCCGCGCGAGTAGGGGCGACTCCCGCTGCGGCGCGTTGGGCGCGTCGCGCGGCATTCGCCATCAGCCGCGCGACGAGCGCGGGCCATGTTTGCCTGTCGCTCGAACGCCTTGCGCGACGCTACGGCGAAACGCTGGAGCAAGCCGCTGCGGCGTTGCGCGAGAGCGGGATCGTTTCGGATGGGACGCAAGACGCCGCGGCGCTGCGGCCGCTGGTGCTCGATGCGGCGGGCCGGCTTTATTTGGCGCGCTACTACGAGGATGAACGGCGGCTTGCGGGGGCTATAAGCGCGCATGCGCGGGCGCTGGGCGAGCGTGACGCTCGCGCCGGCGTGGCGGACATAGCCGGGGCGAGCGCGCGCGAAACCGACGAGACGGGGCTGGCGGTGCGGCTCACGCGCTTTTTCGGGCCGCCGGCTTCGAGCGAAGTCGATTGGCAGCGAGCGTGCGCCGCGTTGTCGTTGTCGAGCCGGTTGACGGTGGTGAGCGGCGGGCCTGGCACCGGCAAGACGACGACGGTCGTCGGCATGCTCGCGTGCCTGATCGATGCCGATCCGTCTTTGACGATCGCGTTGGCCGCGCCGACCGGAAAGGCGGCGCAACGCATGCAAGAGGCCTTGCTTGCGCGCGCCGCTAGCCTGCCGGGTTCGATCGCCGAGCGCCTGCCGCGCGTTTCGCAGACGCTGCACCGGCTGCTTGGCTTGAGCCAAGGGATGCGCGCACGCTATGGTCGCGACAACCCGCTGCCCTACGATGTCCTTGTGGTCGACGAAGCGTCGATGATCGACTTGACGCTCGCGGCGCAACTCTTCGACGCATTGGCTCCGCACACGCGCCTCGTGCTGCTTGGCGATAAAGACCAACTGGCTGCCGTGGAAGCGGGGGCCGTCTTCGCCGAATTGAGCGCCCGCCCGAGCTTCAGCGCGGCCGGCATCGCGCGCATCGCGCAGGCGACGGGCGTGGACGAAGCGCGCGTGCGCGCGTCGCTACCGCGGTGGCAGTCCGACGAAGAGGCGGCGAGCGGTGCGGATCGATCCGAGGTCGACATGTTCTCGAGCGACGATGGGTTGGATTTGCTGGAACCGCTCGGTTCGCTCGAGGACGGCTGGGGGTGGACGGGGCTCGAAGAACCCGATGTCGCGATCGGCAGGGATGGCGCCGCGGCGGACGCGGTCCCGGGTCTGCACGCTAACCCAGGCGCGGCCCCGAATTTGCCCCACGGTGAAGTGCCGAGTGCCGCGTACGAGCGGACGATAGCCGCCGCTCATCCAGCATCCAACGCCGCGCCGGTCGCCGCGTTCTCCGAGCGCGCGCCGCTTCTCGACTGCGTCGTTTGGCTCGAGCGCAACTACCGTTTCGGGCTGGACTCGGCCATCGGCCGCTTATCGGTGGCCATTCGGCGCGGCGACGTGCAGGCCGCGTTCGAAGCCCTTGGCGTGACCCGGAACGCTTCGCCCCAGAGCGACTTGTTCGGGGCATCGGATGCGTTTGGCGAGCCCGCGTCGGCCCCGGCGCAACTGGACGAAGACAACGGCCCGGTGCTGCGTGCGAGCACATTGCAGCGCTTGGCGCAGGGCTTCGCGCCGTACGTCGAGGCGCTGACGGCGGCGCTGGCTGCACCGCAGCCCGATTGCGCATCGTTGTTCGATGCGCTCAACGCCTTCCGTATTCTGTGCGCGACGCGGCTCGGCGCACGCGGCGTGCAGGCCCTGAATGCGCAGATGGCCGAGCACGTGCGCCGCGCCGCGCGCGTACCGCTCGCGCTCGGCTCGAACTGGTTCGCGGGCCGCGCGGTTATGGTGGCGCGCAACGATTACGCCCTGGGGCTGTTCAACGGCGACATCGGCATCGCGCTGCCAACACTGGAGGGCCCGCTGCGCGTGTTCTTCCGCACGGCCGACGGCGGCGTGCGCGGCGTTGCGCCAGCCGCGTTGCCGCCGCACGACACGGCCTTTGCGCTGACGGTCCACAAGTCGCAGGGCTCCGAGTTCGATCATGCGGCGCTCGTGTTGCCGGCATCGACGAGCCGTGTCCTGACGCGCGAGCTCGTTTATACGGCGGTGACGCGTGCGCGCAAGACCGTTCGCGTCGTTGGCGCACGCGAGGTGCTCGCCGAGGCGATCGCTGCGCCGACGCGCCGTGACTCGGGGCTGCTGGCTCGTATGCAGGAGATGCAAAGATGACGCTGCGTTTTCAATTGGTACCGGAAGAAGTCGAGTTGACGGCCGTGCGCGCGCAAGGCGCGGGTGGCCAGAACGTCAACAAAGTCTCGAGCGCGATCCACTTGCGCTTCGATATTCGCGCGTCGTCGCTGCCCGATGTCTTGAAGATGCGGTTGCTTGCCATGGAAGACCGGCGCATCACCCGCGAAGGGGTGATCGTCATCAAAGCGCAGGAATACCGGACGCAGGAGATGAATCGCGCCGCTGCGCTGGCGCGGCTCGAAGAGCTGATCGCGAGCGTCAGCGTCACGCGCCGCCCAAGGATTCCGACGCGGCCCACACGCGCGTCCACCGTACGTCGACTCGAAAGCAAGACGCGCCGCTCGAGCGTGAAGGCAGGGCGTGGCCGCGTTGACGAATAAGGCCGCTCGTTCGTTGGTTCAGCGGGTGAAGCGGCGCGCCTGAGCCGCTCTCTTACGGCCGTTCGCCATTTCCCCGCGAGTCGCTTTCTCGATCGCGGTCGATCGCCGGCGCTTCCAAGCTCGCGACGAAGTCGACACAAAACACTTCGATTTGCCCGTGCGTCTCGACCGTGACGGCGGCCGTGTAGCAGTCCTTGCCTTCGGTGAGCGAATAGTGCGGCCCCATGACGGCGACGCGTCCCGGCGAAGCCAGTGCGCGTTTGAAGTAGGCGCGCCTCGACCAATTGCTCGCGGTATCGGGAAACAGCGGCGCAAGACGAGGCGATTCCGGTTGCGGCTGCGACGCGATCGACGGCCGGTGTTGATCGCCGTGCCGATCGACGACGAACACGCGCCGCGCCCACGGTGCGCGGAACGCCTGCTGCGCCGCGAACGCGAGATCGCCGGTCGCGGCGTAAGCGCGCGCGCCCGCGAGGACGGTTTCTTCGATGCTCGCAAATTCGACGGGTTTGCCGGGGACGGTCCAAGCGCGCGCGTGAAAGCGTTGCCACATCGATTCGATGCGGCTCGGAGCGTCCTCGCCCGCGCAGGCGACCGACGGCTGCGGCTTGCCGAGCCAAAAGCCCTGGACGAAATCGACATCGGCCTCCATCAGCGTCATCAGTTCGTCCTCGGATTCGACGCCCTCGCCGAGCACCATGGTGCCGGCGCGATGCAGCATCGTCACGAGTTGGGTTGCGAATTGATGATCGGCGCCGGGCGCGGCGATTCGGGCGACGAGCGAACGATCGAGCTTGACGATGTCCGGGCGCATGCGCCAGATGCGGTCGAAGTTCGAAAAACCCGTGCCGAAATCGTCGATGGCGATCAGCAGATCGCGCTCGCGCAGCGCATCGACGATGCGCTCGAATTGCGGTTCGTCCGTGCTCGGTTGCTCGATCATCTCGAACACCACACGATGCGGCGCGATGCCGAAGTGAGCGCACAGATCGTCGGTGAAGGCCTGATGGTTCGGCCCGATACGCAGCAACTGGGGCAGCGCGTTGACGAAGAGCCAGCCCGATTGCGCGTTCTGTTCCGCGAAGTTGGCGAAATGCACGCACCGGGTCAGCCGTTCGAGCGCGAGCGCCGGGCCCGTGGCCTTGGCGCGTGCAAACAATTGATCGGGGGTGATCGAGCGGCCTTTGGCATCGGTCGCACGCAAGAGCGCCTCATAGCCCACGATGCGCTTGTGCGTGATCGACACCACCGCCTGGAAGGCGCTGCGCAGCGTCATGCCTCGAAACGCGATGTGCCAGCCGGCTTCATCGCGGGCGAGATGCGGCAGGATGCCCGCAAGCGTCAGGTCGCGTCGCGACGACATGCCGAGCGAAGCGCGTCCGCGCGTCGTGGCTGCGCGCGCCGGCCGCCGCGCCAGATGCGGGAAGACGTCGTGCCGCGTGCGCGCAGTGAGCCGTCCGAGCGGGAGCGGACGAAAGGACCTGGCATATCGAGCGTTATCCATATGACCAACGGGCAGTGTAGCAAAGCGTGAACCCGAGAAGCGAGACCAGCCTAAGGCTGCGCGCGCGCCTTCGAGCGTGCGGTCGCAGACGGTAGGTATGGAAAGGCCGGCGCGGCGAGCGCCGCGCGTGCGGCGCCGAACGCGGGAAAGCGCAACGCTGACGTGAAGAAAGGGAAGAGGCGGGGGGTGAAGGTAGGCGAGAAAGGGAGGGTAGGCGAGAAAGGGAGGATAGGCGAGAAAGGGAGGATAGGCGGGAAGAGGGGACAGGCGGGAAGGGGGACAGGCGGGAAGGGGGACAGGCGGGAAGGGGGACAGGCGGGAAGGGAGGACAGGCGGGAGCGTAAAGAAGGCGCCGTGCGCGAAGACCGGCGCGGAGGTCGAAAAGGCGGGCGCCGAAGCGACGCCCGCGGCGCTTGTGCGCCGAGCGATCGGCTAGGCGTGGCGCTGCCGCAGGCCGGGGATGCGCTTGATCGCGCCTGTGGCGAGCGCGGTGCCCACGAGCACGATCGCGCAGCCTTCCACCATGTTCGCGGTGAGCGCCTCGTCGAGGAACAGCGTGCCCCACAGAATGCCGAATACCGGAATCACGAACGTGACGGTGATGGCGCGCGCCGGTCCCGCGACGTTGATGAGATGGAAGAAGATCAGGTAGGCCACGCCCGTGCACGCCACGCCGAGGCTGAGCACCGCGCCCCAGGCATGCAACGAAACCGGGCCCGCGGGCCACGTCGCGATCGCGAACGGGATCAGGGCGATGCTGCCGCCGATCATGCTGCCGGTGGCGATCGTCAGGGAATCGACGCCGGTCAAATAGCGTTTGGTGTAATTGGCGGCGATGCCGTAGAGAAGCGCCGCGCCCGTGGCGGCGAGCGCGGCCAGCGCCGTCGCGAACGCCGACGGTGCAAGCGCGCCGTGCGGCGCCGCAATCTGGCCCCAGACGAGCGATACCACGCCGCCGAAACCGATCAGCATGCCGAGCGTGCGCAAGGCGGTGAGCCGGTCCTTGAGCCATACGAAGGCGATGAGCGCGCCCCACAGCGGCGTGGTGGCATTGATGACCGAAGTCAAGCCCGCCGATAGCGTGAGTTCGGCAAATGCGAACAAGCAGAACGGCGCCGCCGAGTTGAGCACGCCGACGACGAACAACGGCAGCGCGCGCGAGCGCAACGTCGCGAATGACGCGCGCGGCGTGCCGCGCAGCGCGAGCATGATGATGAGCACAGCGGCGCCGATCGACACACGCAACGCCATGAGCGGCGCGACGCCGAACTCCACTACCCCTACGCGAATGAATAGGAACGAAGCGCCCCACAGGGCGGCTAGCACGAGCAGTTGAAGGAGATGGCTGGGTTTCATGAAGGGTCTCGAGGCGTGTTTTCGTCTTGTCTCTGCTGAACGAAAGGCATGGTATCACCGCCTCGCCGCCCGATATTTCAGCGCGAGATGAAACAGCAAAAATCGACAGAAATGCGTGCCGAACGGCAGCAAAAGAAGGGGTAGCGGACTGAGCGGATGCACCGCGCCTCAGACGAAAAAGGGGCGCAGTCGAGAGACTGCGCCCCTTTTCGGCAATGCGCTGGGACGATGCTTGGCGATGTTACTGCCGCTGATAGATCTGCGCGCCGCTCTTGACGAATTCGACCGCCTTCTCTTCCATCCCTTTCTTGAGCGCTGTTTCGTCCGACATGCCTTGGGCGGCCGCGAAGTCGCGCACGTCCTGCGTGATCTTCATCGAACAGAAGTGGGGGCCGCACATCGAGCAGAAGTGGGCGACTTTTGCCGAATCCTTCGGCAGCGTTTCGTCGTGGAATTCACGCGCCTTGTCGGGATCGAGACCGAGGTTGAACTGGTCTTCCCAGCGGAACTCGAAGCGCGCCTTCGACAAGGCGTTGTCGCGCACTTGCGCGCCCGGATGCCCCTTGGCCAGGTCGGCCGCGTGCGCCGCGAGCTTGTAGGTGATGATGCCTTCCTTGACGTCGTCCTTGTTCGGCAGTCCCAGGTGCTCTTTCGGCGTGACATAGCAGAGCATCGCTGTGCCGAACCAGCCGATCATCGCCGCGCCGATGCCCGAGGTGATATGGTCGTAGCCCGGAGCGATGTCGGTCGTGAGCGGTCCGAGCGTGTAGAACGGCGCTTCGTCGCACCATTCCAATTGCAGGTCCATATTCTCTTTGATGAGCTGCATCGGCACGTGGCCGGGGCCTTCGATCATGACCTGCACATCGTGCTTCCACGCCGTTTGCGTCAGTTCGCCGAGCGTCTTGAGCTCGCCGAGCTGCGCTTCGTCGTTGGCGTCGTAGATCGAGCCGGGACGCAGCCCGTCGCCGAGCGAGAAGCTGACGTCGTAGGCCTTCATGATTTCGCAGATTTCCTCGAAGTGTTCGTAGAGGAAACTTTCCTTGTGATGCGCGAGGCACCACTTGGCCATGATCGAGCCGCCGCGCGAGACGATGCCCGTCATGCGATTGGCCGTGAGCGGCACGTAGCGCAGCAGCACGCCCGCATGGATCGTGAAGTAATCGACGCCTTGCTCGGCTTGCTCGATGAGCGTGTCGCGGAAGATCTCCCAGGTCAGGTCCTCGGCTTTGCCGTTGACCTTTTCGAGCGCCTGGTAGATCGGCACCGTGCCGATCGGCACGGGGCTGTTGCGGATGATCCACTCGCGCGTCTCGTGGATATGCTTGCCCGTCGACAGATCCATGACGGTGTCGCCGCCCCAGCGGATGGCCCACGTCATCTTGTCGACTTCCTCGCCGATCGACGAGGTCACGGCCGAGTTGCCGATGTTCGCGTTGATCTTCACGAGGAAGTTGCGGCCGATGATCATCGGCTCGCTTTCGGGGTGGTTGATGTTCGCGGGAATGATCGCGCGGCCGCGCGCCACTTCCTCACGCACGAATTCCCCCGTGATCTCGCGTGCGGCGTTCGCGCCGAATGCGGCGGCGCCGAAGGCTTGACCGGGGTGCTGGCGGCCCATCATGTCGGCGAGCTTCGCGCCGTTCGGGCCGCTCCCGCGCAGGCTCTCGAGGTACTCGGCGCGACGCTGGTTCTCGCGAATCGCGATGAACTCCATCTCGGGCGTGATGATGCCGCGGCGCGCGTAGTGCATCTGCGTGACGTTCGCGCCGGCTTTGGCGCGGCGCGGCGTGCGATGCAGGCCGGGAAAGCGCAGCGAGGCCGTGGCCGGATCGGCTGCGCGTTCGAGACCGTATTGGCTCGTGAGGCCGGGCAGCGCTTCGGTGTCGCCACGCTCTTCGATCCAGCGCTGGCGCAACGCGGGCAGGCCCGAACGGATGTCGATCGCCGCTTGCGGATCGGTATAAGGCCCCGAGGTATCGTAGACGTAGATCGGCGGGTTCTGTTCGCCGCCGAAGGCCGTAGGTGTATCGGCCTGCGTGATTTCGCGCATCGGCACGCGGATATCCGGACGCGAGCCCGTCACATAGATCTTTTGCGAGTTGGGCAGCGGAGCGACGGCCGCGGCGTCCACGCGCGCTTCGGATGAAATGAATTTCGGATTGGCACTCATGCGGTTCTCCTGACTTAGGGCGCTAATGCAGGAGACGAGAGGGCGGATGAGAGAAATGCGCGGAGCCGAGAAGCTCCTACGCTTCCCTGCGCTGGCATTATCCAGATCAGGTTCAAAGGGTATTTCTCACCCGCGCGTACCGAGTGCGACGGTACGACGCAGGACCCCCGCGTTAGCATCGCAGAAGATACACGCGCAGCCGGGCTTTGGCAACCGGCCATGACATCGCCGCGCCGCCGCTCGCTCCTCGCGCGGCGGCGCGCTCTGCCGTGGCCGCGGCGCCCCGCCCGGGAGTCCCTCTGCGCCGTGTGGCTACGCCGTTTTGGCGGCGTGCCGTTGCATAATGACGTGGTTCGCGCGCCGATCGACCGGTGCGCCCGTTCACTCCCGAGCGTGCCGACAAGAATGCCGCCCTGCATTGCCCTTATCGACTTTGCAGCGCTGCGCCTGCGGTGCGGCATCGCTGTGTGCCTGCGGGCCTTGCTTCAAGGCGCCGGCTGATGCCGCTCGCGCTACCTGCCTTCGCCAAGTGGATCAGGCCGCCGCGCACTCACGGGGGGCGCATCGCGCTTGCGCTGGCCGTCGTTTACCTCGCCTGGGGTTCGGCGTATCTGGCCGTGCACGTCGCGCTGGAAGCGTTTCCGCCCTTATTGTTGTCCGGTCTGCGCAACTTGATCGCGGGCATTGGCCTCTTCTTGTTCGCCGTGCGACGTGCGAGCGCGTGGCCGACGCTGATCCAAGCGCGCAACGCGGGCATCGTCGGCACGATGCTCGTGGGCTTTTCGAGCGGCTTGCTGGCGTTCGGCATGCGCAGCGTAGGCACCGGTACCGCGGCGGTCATGGTGGCGACCGTACCGCTGTTCGCGACGATCATCTCGGCCGTGGCTGGCCGGCCGATCGCCAAGGGGGAGTGGGCCGCCGTTGCGCTGGGTCTGGCCGGCATTTTCATCCTCAACCACGGCGATTCCTCCAATTCGTCGACGAGCGGCAGCATCGTCATCCTGTGCGCGGCGCTGTTTTGGGCTGGCGGCGCCCACCTTGCGAGCCGTCTCGCGCTGCCTGCCGATCTGTTCTTGTCGACCGCGCTGCAAATCGGGCTCGGTGGCGCGATTTCGACGATGATCGCGGTGGCAGGCGGCGAGCGCGTCGTCGCCCTCAGCTTCGGCTCGCTGTTCGCGTTCGTGTATCTGATGGTGGTCGCGACGATGGCCGCGTACGTCGCCTACGGTTTCTTGATTCGGCATACGAGTCCGATCGTGGCGAGCAGTTGCATGTACGTGAACCCCATCGTCGCCGTGGCGCTCGGCGCGATGATGTTGGGCGAACCGGTAACGGGCTCGACGTTGATCGCGACCGGCGTGATCCTTGCCAGCGTCGCGCTGTCGTTCTGGTTCGACAGGCGGCGCGCCGCTTGACGATGACAGCGATCCCGATCCCGATGCAGGCTACGAGTTGCCGAGCGCACGAGAGGCCCGCGCGACCCGCGCCGGATCGCCAAGCGCTAGAGCTTGGCGGCCAGTTCGGCGCCTTCGCGAATGGCGCGTTCCGCATCGAGCTCGCTCGCGAGGGCCGCGCCGCCGATCACATGAAACCGCGGCCCGCCCGAGCGTCGCGCCGCGGGCACGAGATCGCGCAGCGATTCCTGCCCCGCGCACACGACGACCGTATCGACCTCGAGCCATTGGGGCCGGCCGTCGCGTTCGATCTTTAGTCCCCCCGGTCCGATCTCGAGGTAGGTGACGCCGTCGAGCATCTTCACGCCGTGACGCACGAGCGTCGCGCGGTGGACCCAGCCCGAGGTCTTGCCCAGCCCCGCCCCGAGCTTGCCCTGCTTGCGCTGAAGTAGCCAAATCCGGCGCTCCGGCTGCGGCGCGGGAGCCGCCGGGGCAAGGCCGCCAGGTGCGGCGACGTCCAAGTCGATGCGCCACGCATCGAGCCACGCGTCGCGCGGTTGCGGCAGCGGATCGCCCGCGCGATGCAGCAAAAACTCGCTGATGTCGAAGCCGATGCCGCCCGCGCCGATGACGGCGACGGTGCGCCCGACCGGCGCCCCCAGCAAGACGTCCACGTAAGAGAGGACGTTGGCGCCGTCGATACCGGGGATCGACGGCCGCCGCGGGACGATGCCCGTCGCCACGATGATTTCGTCATAGCGTTCCTTGTCGAGCTGCTCTGCGTCGACACGTGTGCAAAGGCGAACGTCGACGCCGTATTTGCGCAACTGTGTGCCGAAATAGCGCAGCGTTTCGGCGAATTCCTCTTTCCCCGGGATGAGCTTGGCCAGATTGAATTGGCCGCCGATCGTTGTGTTCGCATCGAACAGCGTGACGCGGTGCCCGCGTGCGGCCGCCACGCACGCGGCCGATAGTCCGGCCGGCCCCGCGCCCACGACGGCGAGCGCCAGCGGGCGGCGCGTGGGCCGATAGACGAGTTCGGTCTCGCGCGCCGCGCGCGGATTGACGAGGCAGCTCGCGCGTTCGTTGCGGAACGTGTGATCGAGACAGGCCTGGTTGCAGGCGATGCATGTATTGATTTCGTCGGCGCGCCCTTCGCTGGCTTTGACGACGAACTGCGGATCGGCCAAGAGGGGCCGCGCCATCGACACGAGATCGGCGCTGCCTTGCGCAATGAGCGTCTCGGCCAACTCGGGCGTGTTGATCCGGTTCGATGCGATCACGGGAATCGTCACGGCCGTGCGCAGACGCGCGGTAAGCGGGGCGAACGCGGCGCGCGGCACGGAAGTCACGATCGTCGGCACGCGCGCCTCGTGCCAGCCGATGCCGGTGTTGATCAGGGTGACGCCCGCGGCTTCGAGCGCGCGGGCGACTTGGATGGTGTCTTCCCAGGTGTTGCCGCCTTCGACGAGATCGATCAGCGAAAGACGATAGATGACGATGAACCGTTCGCCGCAGGCCTCGCGCACGCGGCGCACCACATCGAGCGCCAAGCGCATCCGGTTGTCGATGCTGCCGCCGTAGCGATCGGTGCGGCGGTTCGTGCGCAGGCAGAGGAATTGATTGAGCAGATAGCCTTCGCTGCCCATGATCTCGATCCCGTCGTAGCCGGCGCGCTGAGCGAGCCGCGCCGTATTCGCGTAGGCGCGCACGGTGCGCTCGATGCCCGCTTCGGTGAGCGCTTTCGGTGTGAACTTGGAAATCGGCGAGCGAATGGCCGATGCCGAAACCACGAACGGGTGGTACCCGTAGCGCCCCGCATGCAGGATCTGCAAGGCGATCTTGCCGCCTTCGTCATGCACGGCTTTCGTCAGACGGCGATGATTGTGCAGATCGAAGACGCGATTGAGCGTGCCGCCGAATGGCAGCAGCCATCCTTCGCGGTTCGGAGAAATGCCGCCCGTGATGATCAGTCCCACGCCGCCTTTTGCGCGCTCGCGATAGTACTCGGCGAGCGCCGGGTAGTGCCAAAAGCGGTCCTCGAGGCCCGTATGCATCGAGCCCATGACGACGCGATTCCTAAGCTTCGTGAAGCTGAGATCCAGTTCGGAGAGCAAATGTCGGTAGGGCATGGGGGCGCATTTTGTAAAAGTCAGTGCGAGCGAACGATAGCGCGCGGCATCCGTTATGCGCTGGAGGTTTGGCTCTAACCGCGATCCGCTGCGACGCCACGGCCCTATGCAGCGCCGCCAATCGTGGCGAATGCGAACGGCATACCCTTTGCTCCCCGAAAGGCGCGAGCGCGAGTCTCGCAGCTCGCATTCGTCAGAGGTTTGGAAGGGAGGTCATGATGAAAACAGTTCGTCATTTCGCGGCGTGCGCGAGCGCTGCGTTGCTATTGGCCGCTTGCGGCGGCTCGGGCGACGTGGGCAAGGAAGTGGGCCTGCAGAACCCCGAGATTCATTTCATCAACGCGGTGCCGATCGCACCGAACGGGTCCGCGGCGCCGAACCTCGACCTTTTCATCAACGGCTCGACTTTGTCGGGGCAAACGAACGTGCCGTACAAAGGTGTGACCAATTTCGCCAACATCAACACGGGCAGCACGTTGGTCGGCTATGGCCTTACCGGCACGAGCCCGAGCTCGGCGCTCGCAAGCGGGACGTTTCCGAATGTCGCGAGCGGGCATGAGTATACGGTTATCGCGTTGCCAAGCATCACCGCGAGCGATGGCTACGGCATAGGCTTGATCGACGACCCCTTCGACAAAGGCCTCCTATCGAACGATGCGCGTGTGCGCGCGTTCAACGCGGCGCCCAATGCGAGCGATGTCGACCTTTACATCGTGCCTCCCGGGACGACGAGCGTGTCCGGCAGGAGCCCGACGATGGCGGGCATCTCGTACGGCAATGCGGTACCGGCCTCCGGGCAAGATTCGCTCTATCTTTCGGGCGGCAGTTACATGGCGATCGTGACAGTGGCGGGCACCGCGACGCCGATCTACGAATCGGCACAATTTAACCTCGACAACAACGCCGACTGGCTGATCTCGGTCGTTCCCGCGGGCGGCGTGGCGAGCACCCTGCAACCGGGGCAGATCCACTTGCTGGTCGCGCAAGGCGGCAACACGACGCAACCGGCGCTCGAATTGTCCAATGCGCTGACAGGGCACTGACGCGCTCCTCAATCGATGAGCGTGCCGTCCGTTTCGTAGAAAGGATAGGGGCCCTCGCCTTCGTCGATGTAAGCGTGGTGCGTCACGACACCCGTGTCGGCCGCGTACTGATGCAGCGCGAAGGCGGGCGGTTCGAGCCGGAACGCCGAGGGCGCATTGGGCCGCAGATCGAGCGCGACCTGATGCGCGGGGGCGGGCACGGCCGACGCGATGGTGCCCGCGAAACGCGTGAAAATCGGCCGGTGCACGTGACCGCAGATCACGCGTTCGACGTTCGGGAAGCGGCTCACGAGTTCCGCCAGACGCCGTGCGGACTCCGGTTCGAGCCGCTGACGATCCATATGGTCGATGCCGGACACGAATGGCGGGTGATGCAGCGCGACCACGACCGGTTTGCCTGCACAAGCGGCCAGTTGGGCTTCTAGCCAAGCGAGGCGCGCGTCGCACAACTGCCCGCCGCTTTGCCGCGGCGTTTGCGAATCGAGCGCAATGAGGCGCAGTGCGCCGACGTCCACCGCATATTGGACGAATTCGCTTTCGCCGCGCAGATAGGCATGTCCGTCGAACACTTCCCGCAGCGCAGCGCGATCGTCGTGATTGCCGACGAGCAAATAGACCGGCATGGTAAGCGGGGCCAGTAGTCTTTTGAGCGCCTCGTACTCGACGAGGCTGCCCAAATCGACGAGATCGCCCGTCACGACCACGGCGTCCGGTTGGGGCTCCATCGCGTTCAAGCGTGCGATACAGCGTTGCAGATAGGCCGACGTATCGACGCGGCGGTACGCCAGCGCGCCCGGGCGTTTGATGTGCAAATCGCTGATTTGGGCGAGCAGCATGTGGGGTTCCTCCTTTATTTCGCGCAGCGGCGCCGCGTCTCTTTACGGCAGTGCGATTAAACCCTCCGCGGCAATCTCGATGCCGACCGCCGAGCCGGGCGCCCATTGACTGCGTCCCGCCACGTCGATGACGAGCGCTTCGGGGGCTGCCCCCGTCACTGTCACGCGCGTGCGCTCGCCCAAAAACGAAACCGTTTCGACCACACCGCGCAGCGAAGCGTACTCGGGCGCGACGAGGCGCGCATCCTCTGGCCGGAAGAACAATTCGGGTGGGCCGTCGTGCGCGAACCCCTCGGGCGTGTGGACGTATCCGCCGGCCGTGGCGAACCCGTTCTCTTGCCATTGTCCCGCGAGACGATTGATCGTGCCGACGAATTGCGCAACGGCGCGGTTGGCCGGCCGATAGTAGATCTCGCGTGGCGTGCCGATTTGCTCGATACGGCCCGCACTCATCACGACGATTCGATCGCCCAGCTCCATGGCTTCGGCTTGGTCGTGCGTCACGTAGACCGTCGTGATGCCGAGCCCGCGCAGCAGCGTGTTCATGTCACGTCGCAGCGTGTCGCGCAGCCGCGCGTCGAGTGCGGTCAGCGGCTCGTCGAGCAGCAGCACGCGCGGTTCGCGCGCGAGCGCGCGGGCAAGGGCCACGCGTTGCCGCTGGCCGCCGGAAAGCTGGTGGATCGCTTTGTCCGCATGCGCTTCGAGCCGCATCATCGCGAGTAGCTCGTCCACGCGTTTGCGCACGAGCGCCGGCTCGGTCTTGGCGATCTTCAACCCGTAGCCGACGTTGCCGCGCACGGTCAAATTCGGAAATAGCGCATAGCTCTGAAACACCATGCCCACTTGGCGCCGCTCGATCGGCAGGCGCGTGACGTCGTCGTTGCCGAAGAACACGGCGCCTCCGGCATCGGGTGTCTCGAGGCCTGCGACGATGCGCAGCGTCGTCGTTTTGCCGCACCCCGAGGGTCCCAGCAAGACGAGCGTTTCGCCGGCGCCGATCGTCAGATCGATGGGCTCGAGCACGCGCGTGCCGTGGAAGGTCTTCGAGCACTGGGCGAGTGCGATGGGAACCGGAGTGAATTTCATTGGAGCGAGTGGGTCGAGAAATTATTCCGTCTGGTTCTTGCCGCGGTGCGCGGCGTCCACGCCACGCATGATCTCGCCTTGTCCGCCAAGGCGCTGCATCGCGACGAGCAACGGCATCGTCATCGCGAAAAACAGGATTGTGTAGGCGCTGCCCACTTCGATTCGCAACGATGCGTACGTATCGGCGAGCCCAACGGGCAGCGTTTTCGTTTCGGGCGTGTGCAGCATCCAGGTCAGGTTGAATTCGCCGATCGACAAGGTGACGACGGCGAGCGCCCCCGCGACGATGCCCGGCTGCAAATTGGGCAGCACGACGGAGAAGAAACGCTGAACGAAGGTGGCGCCGAGACTTGCCGCGCCTTCTTCGAGCGTGCGCAGATCGGCGCTGGCGGCCACTGCCGCGACGGCGCGCACCATGAACGGCAGCGTGAACACGACATGGCCGACGACGATGAACGCGATGCTCATTCGAAATGCGGTGAAGCCGCCGTAGACGACGATCAGCGCGAGCGCCGACGCGAGGCCGGGCAGCGCGATCGGCAGCACGAGCAATTCTTCGACGACGCGGGCAAGGCGAGTCTTGCTGCGCGCGAGCGCATAGGCGGCCGGCACCCCCGTGACGAGCGTGATCGCCAGCGTAGCGGCGGCCACTTCGAACGAGAGCAGCACCGACCCGTGATACTGCGACCAGACCTGCGCGAGCCACCGCAGCGTGAGGCCGCTCGAGACGCCGCGAAAATAATTGACGGTGAGCCCGGCCAGCACGGACATGACGACGGGCACGACGAGAAAGGCGCACAGCGCGAAGGTTACGAACCACTGACCGAAGGCTAAGAGGTGGCGTGGCGCAAGGCGTGCGGCCACTGCCGCGGCGGCGCTGCGTTCGATGCGGGCCGGTTCGGCCGATAGCTTCATGGCGAGCCTTGCCTCATGCCGTGGCCGCGACGGCCGAGCCGGTCGCACTGCGCGCTAGCGCGAGCACGAGCCAGGTGACGATGCCGAGGATCACCGACAGTCCCGCGGCCGTGATCATATTCGCGTTCAACGTGAATTCGGTGTAGATCGTCATCGGCAACACGTCGATGTCGGTCGCGAGCGTGAACGCGGTGCCGAAGGCGCCCATGGCGGTGGCGAAGCAGATCGCGCCGGCCGCGACGAGCCCCGGTGCGAGTCCGGGCAGAATCACATCGCGCATGATTTGCCAGGACGAGGCGCCGAGCGAGCGGGCGGCTTCTTCGAGCGAGCGATCGAGCTTGGAGGCCGACGCCATGACGGTCACGATCACGCGCGGGATCGAGAAGTACAGATACCCGAGAAACAGGCCCGCCATGGAGTAGGCGAACACCCACTTCTCGCCGGTGAGCTTTTGCGTGAGCGCGCCGATGAGCCCTTGGCGTCCGGCTAGCATGATGACCATGAAGCCGACGACGACGCCCGGAAACGCGAGCGGGAACGTCAACAGCGCGACGAGCGCGCGTTTGCCGGGAAACTCGCGCCGCGCGAGCAGCAGGCCCGATATGACCGAGAGCACGAGCGTGGCGAAGGTGACCGCGGCCGACAGAGCGACGGTCGCGACGAGACTGTCCATGTAGCGCGCATTGGTCAGCAGCGCCCGATAAGTCGCAAAGGCGTGACCGTTGGCGCTTACATGAACGAGCACGCCCATCGGCAGCAGCCAAAAGGCGATGAAAACGGCGAGGGCGGGCGCGATCAAGACGATGCGCCAGCGCAGCGGAAAAGTGATGTCGTGCATGGTGACGACCGCTCGTGACGAAGAAAAGCGGCCTCGGAGAAAGCGGCGGGCGCGTGCGTCTTGCCGCGCGCCCGCGCGAATCCGGGGACTGCCCGCGTGCGTTAGTGCATGACTTGCAAATATTGTTGCCCGAACGCTTGCTGTTTATCGGCCATTTTGCCGAAATCGATGGGCTTGGCGCGCGCGTACTCGCTCGCCGGCAGGAACTTGGCGGCCGCTTCTTTGCTCATCGCGCTGGCGCGCACGGGCCGCAAGTAAGCATCTGCCCAAATTTTCTGGCCCTCGTCGGACAGCACGAAGTCGAGCACCTTCTTGCCGTTCGCCTCGTGCGGCGCACCCTTGACGAGGCTCATGACGTACGGCACCGAAATCGTCCCCTCGGTCGGAATCACGAACTCGACGTTGGCCTTGTCTTTGTACTTAGCGCGGTAGGCGTCGAAATCGTAGTCGAGCAAAATCGGAATTTCACCGGACAGCACGCGCGCATAGGCGGTCTGCTTGGGCACGATCGGCGCATTGGCCCTCAGCTTCTTGAACCAGTCGAGGGCCGGCTGAAAATTGTCGAACGAACCGCCGAGCGCTTCGTTGACGGCTACTGCGCCGGCATAGCCGACGAACGCGCTCGACGGGTCGAGGTATCCGATCATCCCTTTGTATTCGGGCTTGAGCAAATCGGCCCACGACTTGGGCACCGGCTTGCCTTCCAATGCGTCCTTGTTGACGAAGAAGCCGAGCGTGCCCGAGTGAATTGCAAACCAGTAGCCTTGCGGATCCTTCAGGCCAGCGGGAATGTCATTCCAGCGCGCCGGCTTATACGGTTGGACGACACCCTTGTCCTTGGCTTGGAACGCCGACGACACCCCGAGATAGACGACATCGGCGACGGGGCTCTTCTGTTCCGCGATCAGCTGGGCGATCGCTTGGCCCGAATTCTTGTTGTCCGAGGGGACGCGAATGCCGGTGGCTGCTTGGATTGCCTTCAGCTCGCTTGCCCAATCGGCCCATTCGGGCGGGCAGTTGTAGCAAATGGCCGTTTGTTGGGCGTGCGCTGCGGGGGCTAGCGGGCCTGCGAACGCGACGAGCGCGGCGGCGGCGTAACCGAGCCGGACCAGGCGCGCGCGAAGCTGGAATGAGCGACGTGTCACTTGAGGTCTCCTTACGGGACGGGAAAGCGATTGATTGGGACGTCGTGGGAATGCTGCGCCGGCCCGTGACGGGCCGACGCGGGAAACAGGCTGACCGCGCGTCGCTTACGCGACCGGGTGAATGGGCAGTGAAGGGCCCTGCGCGCCGGAGAGCGCGCCGATGGTCGCGCCTTGGCGCAGCGTATGAGGCAGCGTGAGCGAAAGCGATTCGCCATCGTCGGCGCCCTCGATGCGCGCCATCAGGCGCCGCCAGGCAGCGCAGCCGATTTCCCGGTTGGGGGTGCTGATGCTGGCGAGCGCAGGCGACAGCAGTTCGCCCATCGCGAGGCCGTCGAAGCCGAGAATGGACATGTCTTCGGGCACGCTGTAGCGGGCTCGGCGCAAGCCGCGCATGACGACCATGGCGAGCAGATCGTTGCTGCAGAACAGGGCGGTGGGACGCGCCGCGCCGCAGGTCAAGTGCGCGAGCACGGACGGGGCGAGTTCATCGGCGTTGAAATCGACTTCCAGCGCCGGGGCAGGCGTGCATCCGGCTTGGCGCATCGCTTCGGCGTAGCCCCGATAGCGCAGGCGCGCGCGGTCGGACTCGGCGAGTGTGCCGGCCAGCATCATCACACGTTCGTGGCCGTGCTCGATTAGCATGCGCACGCCGTCGTAGGCGGCGCGCCGGTTGTCGACCGACACCGAAGGACGCCGCACCGTATCGTTGTGCATCAGCACGTAACGCTTGCCGTCGCGATCGAGTTCGTCGAGCAGCGGGTGGGTGTCCGCGTCGGCGACGGTCAGGATCAGACCCTCGACGCGCTGGGCCAGCAGCGTTTCGATCGCATGGCGCTCGCGCGCGGCGTCGTACTGGGTCGTCATCAGCATCAGGCGATAGCCTTGGGCCGCCGCGAGCTCGTCGATTCCCTGCAGGCATTCGGCGAAGACCGGATTGGCGAGCGTCGGCAGGACGACCCCGACCAGACGCGTGCGCTCGCCGCGCAATTGCCTGCCGAGCGGGCTTGGGCTGAACTGCAGCGCTTCTATCGCCTCGCGGATCTTCGCGAGCGTCACGCGGTTCACCGTATGCGGTGCATTGATCGCGCGTGAGACTGTCGCGATGGAAAAGCCGGCGTAGGCGGCCACGTCCTTGATCGTGTGTTTCATCTTTCTGTGCAGTCCGGTAGTGCTGGGCCTGGAAACGTTTACGTCGCAACGATTATCGACGTCGATTATGACTGACCTATGACCTTTTTGCTCGATATTTGGGCTGAAAAAAATGTTTTGTCGGCTTGGCTCTACCGGCTGCGCTAGGCATAATCGGACCCGATCGGTTGTCGGCGCGGACGCTGGCCGCCGAAATATTCCCCGTAACCCGCATGTTGAAGAAAGAAAGGATCGACGCGTGAGCCTTTGGTTTTTGATTTTTCTAAGCGTCCTACAGGGCGTCACGGAGTTATTCCCCGTCAGCAGCCTGGGACACACGTTGCTCGCGCCTGCGCTGCTCGGCATGCATATCGACAAGCATGCGCCGCAGTTGATCCCGTTTCTGGTTGCGCTGCACCTGGGGACGGCGTTCGCGTTGCTGTGGTATTTCCGCAAGCGTTGGATCGAATTGATCCGGGGCTGGTTCGGCTCCCTTGCGGGGCGGCGCAGTGAAGAGGGCCATATGATGTGGGCGCTCATTATCGGCACGATTCCGGCGGGGCTCGTTGGGCTGTTGCTGGAAAAGCGGCTGGAGCGGGTTTTTCATGATTTGCGCATCGTTGCGCTGGCGCTCGTGGTGAACGGGCTGCTGCTGTGGTTTGGCGACCGCTTGCAGCGCGCGCGCGCGCACCGTCCGCCGGAGAACTTGAGCCTCAAGCAGGCGTTTCTGGTCGGGTTGGCGCAAGTTGGTGCTTTGATTCCCGGCTTCTCGCGCAGCGGCTTGACGATGATCGCCGGGAACGCGGCGGGGCTGACGGCGGAAAGCGCGGCTGAATTCGCCTTTTTGCTCGGCACGCCGATTATTTTCGCGGCTGGGTTGCTGGAGGTGCCGAAGTTGTTCCACGCGCCGGGACAGCTCGCGGATGCGATCCTCGGCGGCGTGCTGACGGCGGTTGCCGCTTACTTGAGCGTGCGTTTCTTGATGCGGTATTTCGAGGGACGCGGCCGCTTGGCGTCGTTCGGGATCTATTGCGTGCTGGCGGGGCTGGCTTGTTTCTTCTGGTTCGTCACACACGGCCAGCCGGTTTGACGAAGCGCTCTTCCTGCTGCGCTCGACCCGATCGAGTATAATTTGCGCCCCCGGCCCGCTGTGGCCGGGGCGTCGTACCATGACCGTTTGCCTCCCCATAGTTCAACGGATAGAACACGGGTCTTCTAAACCTGAAATCGAGGTTCGATTCCTCGTGGGGGGGCCAATAAAGCTCCTAACGTGTTTCCCATTGTTTACCCGTCTGAAGTATCGCGTCGATGGCAAGGAAAAGCTGGCGGCGCTCGGGGTCTACCCAACCGTCTCGCTGCTTGCCGCGCGCAAGGCTCGCGATGCCATTAAGGATCAGCTTCGCGCCGGCCTGAACCCCACTCACGAGAAACGTCGCGTGAAGCTCGAGGCTGGGCTTCGCCGGACGAACTCGTTCGAGGCGATCGCGCGCGAGACGAAGCGGAGGATCTTTGGGAAGTTCTCTTCGATGCGAACTACAACGCGACGTGGGACCCGGGGGAGAACTATGATTGGACCTTCATGCCCGGCGACTACCAGACGCCCGTCATGATGGGACGTTTTGCGTTGACGCTGCTCGCAAAGAT
>Ga0157369_10001140_pt1 | contig 33186 bp, 29 predicted proteins | sample C25metaG_FD_113461 | JGI IMG/M metagenome (GOLD analysis project Ga0157369, IMG submission 113461) | Corn rhizosphere microbial communities from Kellogg Biological Station, Michigan, USA - C2-5 metaG | ecosystem: Host-associated > Plants > Roots > Rhizosphere > Soil | place: USA: Michigan... | reverse complement strand
TACTGCCGCCACGCCCGCCAAGATGGCGAACAGAAAGCGCATGCCTGCGATATGCCGATTTCATGACAACAATCGACAGACTTGCGCAGCGCGGAAACCCAACAAACGGCGCCAAACGCAAGGCCCAAGATGATTCTCGTCGCGAGAAGTTCGTGTGCACGGGATGCCTAACGGTCTGCCAGGCGCGTGAACTCCGCGGTCGGGCTGCCGAGCCAGCCCAGGATCCTCATCACCTGGGGGAATGACGTTCGCCCACCTCCCGACAAGCGAGTTAGAACGGATGTACCAACCTCGATCTCGGCGGCTGCTTGTTTCCAGGAGAGATCTCGTTCCTGTCTGTGGGCGTCGACAGCCGAGTGCAGTTTCCGGGTATCGAAGCGCAGCACCTTGTTCGCGGGTACGGACGCCCATGCTGTCCCCGGTCCAGCCGGCGCTTCTGCCCCTCGGATAAAACTCTCCGGGGTGCGCTTCAACCAGCGAATCATCTGCAGCACGCCATCCCCCTCGGCAACCCTGCGGCCGCGCAGGCCGACAACCGTTGAACGGCTCAGGCGATGACCTGCGCTTCGGGAGGCGCTGCCGTTCATCTCAGCGATGACCTGCGCCCACGAGATCCCTCGCGCCTGACGCTGCGCGTCAATCGCATCGTAGAGCGCGCGCAGGCTGAAGGCCATTTCCGTCCTGTCTGTCAGCTTCATTCTTGTTTCTTGTGCGCTTCTGGATTATGGTCTGCGACGAGCGTAAGCAGCGTGTTGTGTTCGAGCAGGGCCTTGGCCGCAGCAAGAAGAAAAGAGAACCCTCCCATCGAATCCAGCGCCTGGGCGACCACCTCGTTGTCCGCGCCCCGGAATCCGGAACTTGAGATCTCCACCATGGTCGCATGACCGGTATACGGGGTGAATTTCCACTCGACCGCGACTGGAGGATTGTCCCACTCGATCGATATCCGCCGGAGCGGTTCAACGGCCTTCACCGTTACATCTGCAGAGACACCATACATCTCCCATTCCCACCGCACCCGCTTTCCCGGTTCCAATCTTCCTGTGCTCTTCGTGAACCAGAATTTCGTTGTGATGGCAGGATCGACGAAGGCTTCGAAGACCTCCGCGATCGGCCTGCGAATCAGCATCTGCTGCTTTACCACCGGCGAATCCATCGCATCCCCTCCTGGCACACGAAGTCATTTTGTCGACAGGCGCAAAAGCGCCTCACTTCGGTGGCTGCGCCAGTCGTTCGAACGTTCCCGGAACCACTTCGAGAAACGTTCTCTCTTCCCGAAGAATGATCCGCTTGCTCTGCGCGAATCCGAAGTTCTCCATGGATTCCTTGTCGCTCCGAAGTCTGGCTCGGTACGTCTCATACGCGGCGAGGCTGTCGAAGGCAATCAAACCCCAGCCCACGTCGTTGGTTCCTTCAAGCGGGAGAAAGTATCCCACCAGGCGCCCTCCGCATCGGGGAATGATCTTGCCCCAGTTCTCCGCGTATTTCCTGAATTCTTCTCGCTGAAACGGATCGATCTGGTAGCGAATGAAACAAGTGATCATCGGACTCTCCCTCGAGTTGACGGTTTGCCTCGCCGCCGTGTTCCCAAGCCATCCCGCTTCCGGAATGGCAGAGAGCAGCGCGATGGCTTGGCGGCGATTCATGGCTCATTCAACGGCCGCTGCCGATTTTGGATTTGTCCTTTCCTGCATACTTCGTCTATCATCGAAGTGTGGATGCAAGCCCGGACCTTTCCCTTTCCCGGATCGCCGCTGCTATCGGCGAGCCGGCGCGAGTTCGCATGCTCTATAGCCTGACCGACGGCCACGCCCGGACCAGCACCGAGCTTGCCATCATTGCGCAGGTGGCGCCCTCGACCGCGAGCGCTCACTTGGCATGCCTGCGGGCCGCTCGACTGATCGTCATGGCGCGACAGGGCAAGCACCGCTATTACCGGCTGGCAGGAACCGATGTCGCGGCTGCTCTCGAACAGCTCAACGTCCTGGCGGGCGGGCTCTCTCGCAGGTTCGTTCCTTCCACTCCACCGCACCTTCGCGCGGCACGCACCTGTTACGACCACATCGCCGGACGCCTGGGCGTGACCATTCACAATCGCTTCAGGGAAATGGGTTGGATCGTGAATGTCCGGGCTTCCTCCGATTCGCCGTACCAGCTCACGGACAAGGGATCGGCGGGCTGCGAGTCGCTCGGGATCGACGTGACGGCCGCGCGTGCCCTCCGTCGAAAGTTCGCTTATCCATGCCTCGACTGGAGCGAGCGGCAACCTCACATCGGCGGGGCGTTCGGCGCCGCTCTTCTCGATCTCGCGTTGCGGTCGAAGTGGGTCACGCAGGATCCCGATGGCCGATCGTTGCACATTACCAGGCGCGGCCAGCGGGAAATGCCGGCTCGCCTTGGGATTCAGTTGGCCTTCGCCTTCTGATCGGAGTCGCCGCGACTTCCATTCGCGCCACGACCTCGACGCCCTGATGAAGAACGTGAAGCCACTAAAACCGTTAACAACGCCGACGCCGACTTCACCGACTCATTTGTTTGTTTCGTGTGGATTCGGCGAACAAAAAGCGCTCACTTACGCTAAGGCGATTTATCAACAACAACGATCAGCCCATCCTTTTCCAGACGTGGGCGGCATTGGCCGGCAATTACTGTGCAGTGGCCGTAGCCGCTGTCCAGTTCGTTACCAAGGTCAGCGGTCCACCGCCTCCGGTCGGTAGCGAGTTGATCAGGAAGCGGGAACCGTCAGGCGACACGTCGTACTGAATATAGACAAAGTGAGAGCCTAGAATGCGTGTCTGCATCACGGGCTGCGGTGTGCTGGGAGGGGTTTTACCGCTGGGATCAAACCGAACCATCATCAGTTTTCTGTCGGGCGCAATGTAGTACAGACGCGTTCCATCGCGAGACCAACGGGGCTGTGCTCCTCCCCCATTCGAGATTTGAAGGTGGGGTCCGGGGCCAGGAAAGGCCTGCACGACCAATTCGCCCGTGGTAGAGGTGTGAGCGATCCAATGACCGTCGGGCGAGAACTGCGATTCTGCCCCGGGAAAGCGCTGCACCGTATTGCGGCCAGATACAGAATCTACTTCGATCACCGAACCGCCCAGACCGAGGTTCATGAGCGCAAGGTACTGGCCATCGCGCGTGAAGCTGTTGGGTATCATCGTGGGGCCCTGCAACCAGATCTCTGGAGGGCTGGATCCATCAACCGGTACCCGGTTGATCGAGAACGTTTTGCCCTGATGGCTGCTGTAGTAAATCATTCGGCCATCCGGCGACCAGACGGGGAACTCATCCTCGGCACCTGAAGTTACGGGTGTGCTGATTCCGCGCTCTAGGTCGTAAACCAGGATATTGGTGCGTCCAGTGCCAGCCTGATCCGAAGAGACGGCCAGGAAGCGGCCATCCGGCGAAAGCCTGGGGTCCCGGTTGCCGGTAGCCGGTATTTGTTCCATTTGCCGCCCCGACAGATCGAACCACGCAAGACGTGCGGGAGAATCTGCGGCAGATTGGAATACCAACGCTCCCGCGCGTGATGACGAAAACGCCGCCTTGGAGAGGGCCACGTGCCTCTCCACGCCCTGCTCGGCAATAACGATTGGCGCTCCGGTAAATGCCAACCGCTTGGCATCAAAGGGCTGCGCCATAATGCTGTGGTCATGGAAATAGAGGAGGTGTCCGTCGGCATACTCGGCGTTGCCTGTGATCTCCGTTGACAGCAGCTTCGGTATGCCACCATCCAGCGAACCAATGTACAGCCCGTTGCCGGCCGCGTCCTCGGGAGAACTCCAATCAGCGAGGTAGAGGAAGTGCTTGCCATCCGGCAGGAAGGATGGCCAGCGATGTGCCTGCCCGCTTCGTTCGCGCGGTAAACGGGTGACCGGAGTGGGCGTGCCGCCCGTCGCCGGAACCCGGTACAGAACCTGAGCGACTCCGGGTGCGAACACGATGACATTGTTTGCGTTCCAGGTGCCACCCACAAAGAGTTGCGCTTCGCAAACCACACGGACTTCGCTCGTTTTGAGGTTCACCGTCTTCAAATTGTGATCGGTAGCAAAGCCGATCGACTCGGAGTCGGCAGACCAAAATGGATACTTTGCTCCTTCCGTCCCGCCGAGTTGTTGCCCAGCGGTCGAACTCATGGCCTTTACCCAGAGGGTCTGTTTGCCATCCAGCTCAATGGTCACAAACGCGAGGCGCGTTCCGTCCGGCGACAATGAGAAGTTGTAAGGGGCAAAGGAGTATCCCGCCGGTGGCATGAGCGAGGAACGCACCAGTTTCGCCGTTGCGGGTGCTCGGCGCAGTTGCGTCGCCGCCAGCAATGCGAGCAAGACCAGAATCGCAACCACCAACCAACGAACCAGCCCGCGGTTGCGCCTCGCTCCTGGTAGATTCTGCGGTTTGGCCTCGCTCAACCAACTCAATTCCATCTGCAGATCGTGCGCAGCGTGCCAGCGTTCGTCAGGGCGCTTTGCTAGACAAGCCGAGACAATCCGGCCCAGCGCCGGGGGAGTCGCGGGTTGCAGCGTGCAGATCGGCTCGGGTTCCTTCTCCAGAATTGCAGCCAAGACGGATGGGGAACTCTTGCCATCAAAAGCGCGGCAACCCGTAATCATTTCGTAGAGCGTACAGCCGAAGCTGAAGATGTCGGAGCGCGCGTCCGCATCGTGGCCCTCGACCACCTCGGGTGCCATGTAGTGAAAGGTGCCAAGGATGGTGCCACGCGCAGTAATCGGAGACGAAGCGTGGGACTCAGTCAGATCCAAACCGAGCGCCGAATAGCCCCCACCGACAGGCTTCGCAAGGCCGAAATCCATCAACTTCGCACCAGTGCGGGTCAGCATGATGTTGGCAGGCTTCAAGTCGCGATGCACAATTCCCGCGCGGTGCGCCGTACCGAGCGCGTCGGCAATCTCGACGCCGATTTTCAGCGCCTGGTCGAGCGGCAGTGTGCCTTTCGTCAATCGTTCGGCGAGAGATTCTCCCTCGATGAACTCCATCACCAGGAAATCAATGCCACCGTCGTGGCCGACGTCGTGAAGAGTGCAGATGTTGGGGTGGTTGAGCTGCGAGATGGCACGCGCCTCCCGTTCGAAGCGTTGCTTTAGATCAGGATTTGAGGAGAGACGTGATGAGAGAACCTTAATGGCAACAGTGCGCTCCAACCGCGTGTCGCGGGCCCGGTATACTTCGCCCATCCCGCCCGCGCCAGCAGCAGACACGAGTTCATACGGCCCTAGCCGTGTTCCCGCCACCAATTTCACGACTGATTGCAATTGTTGATCCCCAGGGCATGCGCCGATCTCACACTATGACGCTTGTCTGTGGACGAGGCTGAGCATAAGTGCTCACGACCGTAACGACCGGACGGTGGAGCGGAAGTCGAGCGGGACGTCCTCGGTTGTGGTGGGCGTCTCGAAGCGCTCCTTGAGCCGCACTGGCGGCGCCGTCTCCGGCACGATCGTCATTCGCGCACGGCGCGAATGCGGGTCCCACACGTGGAACCTTGCGTGCCACAGGAGTACGCGCGTTCAGTCGCGTGCCGGTTGGCCGAATCGTTTGCTCACGCTGGGCGATTCTAAGATTCCAGGTGCTACTCTCGAATTCCCCGCACGCTCGTTGATTAGCCGATATGCTCGATGGCAACGGTCGGCTGCTGCCAGATGTGGTCCGACGCGCGTGTTCCTTTTGCCCAACTCTTTACCAACCCACACAACTCGAACACGTTGGAAAGCCAGAGTGATGAACGCGGCTGCACCGAGCTACTTCGGACCCTTCGCCGTAACTCTCAACCGCGTCTTAAAAGGCGAGCGAGGCCGCCGTGCGTGGGAACTTCTTGCTGTTGCCGCCGCTTACGTACTGGCCGGCGAAATCGGGCTGGCGGTTCCCTTTACCAACGGCAACGTTTCCCCTTTGTGGTATCCCGCCGGTCTAGCGCTTGCCGGCGTGATTCTTTACGGCTATCGGGTCTGGCCCGCCATCGCACTGGGTGCATTGATAGTGAACGTGTTTTCTCCCCTACCCCATGGCGCTGCGGCTGGAATTGCGGTCGGTAACACACTTGGCGCGCTGTTCGGAGGGTGGCTTCTCAAGAGGTTCGCCGCTTTTGACTCTCGACTATGCCGGCTTCGGGATGTGCTCGGCCTTTGCGTCGCCGGAGCCTTCTTCAGCGCAGCTGTGAGCGCAAGCGTCGGTATCGGCGTCTTGTCTCTCGCCGGTGTCGAGGCCTGGTCGCGACCTCAATCGGCATGGCTCATCTGGTGGCTTGGTGATGCTCTGGGCGTGCTGATCGTTACGCCGCTGATACTGACTTTTGCCGGTCTGAGATCTCTTCCGCGTCGCGGTCGGATCGAACTCTTCTGCCTGCTGGTGATTGTTTTCGCCGGTGCTCTCTTCATCTTCAACTCCCATCTTGGGACGCTGCGTACCGATGCATTCGCCTTCGGCATATTTCCGCTCATACTGTGGTCAGCACTGCGGTTCGAGACCAAGGGCGTCACCCTCGTCAGCCTGCTGGTATCCCTGATTGCCATATCCGGCACAGCACGGGGATTAGGGCCATTCATTCGCATAGACGCGCAACAGAGCGCGACGGTGCTGCAATCATTCCTCGGAATAACAACGTTGTCGGGCATCATTCTGGCAGCGGTCATCGCCGAACGAACCAAACTCATCCGCGATCAGAGCGCAACCGAAACGGCGCGATACCTTGAGAAGAGTTACGGTGCGATTGTCGACACGTCATACGAAGGCATCTGGAAGTTGAACACGGCCTTCGTCACCTCATTCGTAAACGCCCGTATGGCGGAGTTGCTTGGGTGCACGGTTGCCGCGATGCGAGCTAGATCGGTGTTTGATTTCCTTTTCCCTGACGGCAGGGCCACCGAGAGGTCCTGTTTGGAAATGAGCCGCCACGGCGCGACGGAACCACGCGAAGTCCGTTATCGCAAAGAGGACGGAACTGAGTTTTGGGCAGAAGTGGCTACATCGCCGCTCTTCGATCGGGACGGCCATTTCGATGGAATCGTAGCGATGATCAGGGACCTGACGGAACAGAAACGACAAGCTGTCCGTGAACGCGGCGCTCGGAAGACCATCGAATTGCTCTCGCAGGCGGTGGAACAAACGGGTGACAGCATCATGATCACGAATCCGGGCGGCATCATCGAATATGTCAACGCCGGTTTCGAGGACATCAGTGGCTACTCGCGAGAAGAAGCCATCGGCAACACTCCTAATATCTTGCGTTCCGGTGTGCACGATAAGAGTTTTTATGCGGCGATGTGGAAGCAGATTCTGGCTGGTGAAACGTTTCGGGGAACTCTTGCCAACCGAAAAAAGTCTGGGGATCTGTATTGGTGTCAACAGACGATCACTCCTATACGGGACAGCGCTGGCCAGACTTCTCATTTCGTTTCCGTGCTGAAAGACATCACCCAGCTTCGCAGGCAGCAGGAGCAGGATCTGCGGATGCATCTCGCGCGGGAGGTACAGCAGCACTTCTACGACGGAGCATCAGCCCGGGTCGCAGGGTTCGAAATTGGGATTGCGGCATGCCCCGCGCATGAAACTGGAGGAGACTATCTCGACGTTTTTTCGCTGCCGGACGGTCGACTCTGTCTCGGAATCGGCGATGTAAGCGGGCATGGGCTGGATTCGGCGCTGATGATGGCGCTCACCAGAGCTTACGTGCGCGCGTTCAGCTATGTGGAAGGGGACGCGGCGCGACTCCTTAGCAGCGTGAATCGGATGTTGGTTGCCGATCTGCCAAACGATCGCTACGTGACGCTGCTCCTCGTTTGCTTGGACGCAAAGAACAATTGCCTGACCTATGCCAGTGCAGGGCACATTCCGGGATTTCTAATGAACGATTCAGGAGAGATTGACTCCGTTCTCGAAAGCACCGGAGTGCCTCTGGGCTTGTTCGTGGAGTCGGAATTCGTTACGAGAACTTTGCCGATCCGGCAGCAGCAGACGTTGGTACTACTGACAGATGGCATAACGGAAACAACGCTCGCCAACGAAGAAGATATACAGTTCGGCAGTCATCGCGCTCTGGCGCACGTGCGTGCTCACCACTTGGAATCGGCGCGGGAATTGGCAGACGGCATTTGCGCGGCTGCACGGGACTTTTCAAGCGGGCGAACGCAGCTCGATGACCTCACGAATATCGTCGTAAAGGTGGCGTGACACGCCGCGAACCTTACAAGCTGCCCTAGGGAAGACGCATCGGCCACGCCACATAATGCCAAATGCTGCCGGCGAGCACGACCTCGGTCCGCTACATCGTCCGAATCAGAGCCGACCTCTCGCCGTCAGCTCGTAGCAGAAGGCTGGCGTAGGGGTGCGTGAAGACCAGCACCTGTATGTTAACCCGCGCCAAAAATGATTCTCAGCAACCCCTTTGCTGCGAAGACTGACAGACCAGCAAACAGCCCAAACATCGCCCCAAAAATCGCCGTGGAACAGATAATCCGAACGAAAGAGATCGTGCGAAGCTCGCCTACCTTCGCGCACATTAACTTCAATGGAAATCTCTGAACGAGATTCGAGGCCAGAAGCGGAGAAATCAACTCGCTAAACGCACCAGCTCCAAGGAAAAGGGCCACCCAAACCAAAGGCGTCATTCGGTCTCCTAAGGCAATTTTATCTGGCCATCCGTCCAGAGTTCAAACCTGAGCTGTAGCGGACAGCGCATCTCTTCCGTGCCCTCTAACACGCCGTTCGTCGTCCGCCGTCCAAGCGTCTGGGGATTTGGAGGTTCAACAAAGACAGCTTGCGCCGAAGGTCAACCAGTTCCTCACCGACGACCTGCAGCAGCGCGGTGCCAATCGCTGTATCCTGCCGCACCAGTTCTTCCAGCTTGAGTTGCGACACGAAGACGAGTTCTACGTGTCCGACCGCAGTGGCGCGGAGACTGTAAGGGGTGTGGCCAAGGGTCGATGGCAGTCCAAGGATCGCACCTGGGTTCGTCATTCGCGTCCACACCGGACGACCTTCGTTATCCAACAGCGACAGGCGCACGGTACCCGATACCAATGCGTAAACTCCTTTGCCGGGTTGACCCTGGTCGAACAGAATTGCTCCATTGGCCCGTGCCTCGGGTTCTCCCACAGCCTCCAATCGATCAACGACGAACTTTCCATCCACCATTTAGCGATCTCCGGTCAATGCTTCGAGTGTTGGGCACGCGGGAGAGAACATGTGTGACCTGTGTCACGGTGCGTTGTGCGTCGAGATGGCAACCACTAGCGGTGAGTATCTCTAACGGGTCATATCGTAAGGCGTTCGGTTCGCCGCCAGCCGGTACAAGAATAATGCGCCCACGGAACATCAACAGTACTCAATTCAAAACCAATCCGATGCAATCCAGCGTTACGCGGACGAGCAGAGCTACGAGAACGTAGGGACGTATGCCGATCCAGGCCGCGCTAAGCAATCCCGCTCGAATGCGTGATCTCAGGGTTTCGCCTGTCGGGCAAACGTCCGCGGTATGAGCGCATTTGACCATCGCACCAGGGAGTCGAAGGCTAAGATTGAATTACGACCAAAAGCAACGAGGGCCCATGGCAAAGAACATTCCTACCTTTAGTTCGAGCGGCTTCGACAAGCAGGCTGCAGCAACCACCACTGTGCACTACGACAAGGGACAGCCCATCTATTCTCAAGATGACGCAGCCGACGCGATCTTCCGGGTTGAGGACGGCTCGGTGAAGCTCAGCGTCGCGCTCGACGGCAAGAGAGCGGTCATTGCAGTACTATCCGCCGGGGAATGTTTCGGCGAAGGCTGTCTTGAAGGAGATGCGCACCGCACCTCATCGGCTACCGCGGTACTGGAGTCCGAGATTGTCCGCGTCCCGAAAGCGCCGATGCTTCGCCGCCTGCGTCAAGAGCCGGCGCTCGCGAAACTCTTCATTTCCTATCTGCTTGTGCGCATTGCAAACTCAGAAGGCGAACACGCGAACCATCTTTTGAATTCGAGCGAGCGGCGGCTGGCCCGTGCTCTCTTGCGCCTGACTGATTTTCATAACAGCTCCGGGCGCCCTCCCCGCATCATCAACCTAGACCAGCGTACCCTTGCTGAGATGGTCGGCACCACGCGTTCCCGGGTGAGCTTCTTCATGAACCGGTTCAGGAAGAAGGGCCTCATTGCTTACAACGGGAAGCTCCATGTGCACAAGGCACTGCTCAACTTCCTGCTGCGAACCTCCCCAGAAGCCCGCTTGGCGGCCGCACGGTAATCGGCGGAGTACGACCGTCGATCGCTTATTACTCCCGCGACTCGCATTCGACACAGAACAGAGTCGGTATCCGATCGGGGCTGCGCAATCCGGCTGCGGGATCGTTCCCCGGACGGCAACCCTTCATGCGCGAGCGGCAACTTTTTAATTATGCGACAGCATGAGACCTGCGTCGCAACAAACCCGGGAGTTACACAGTGCCAATGAATAGCGACAACACGGAACAGCCTAAGATTCTGCTGGTGGACGACAACGAATCGGTGCGTACAACGTTGAGCTCGGTATTGATCGCCAGCGACTTTCGGGTGACCACTGCGGCCAATGTCGGCGAGGCTCTGCATTTGATCGACACGGAGGCGTTCGATGTTCTGCTCTGCGATCTGCACATGCCCGGGGCGGGAGACGGCTTCACGGTCGTCAGCGCGATGCGTCACACTAACCCCGATGCGGTCACGCTCGTGTTCACCGGATATCCCGCTCTGCAGGAGGCAATGGATGCCATCCTGCTCCAAGCCGACGAGATCCTAGTGAAACCGATGGATGTCGCCAGCATGGTGGCGCTCATCCGTGCGAAATTGCAAAAGAGAGGTAGGCGAAAATTGACCAACATCGAACGAGTGGCTGCGATCCTGGAACGCGACAGCGACGCGACCATCGCTCACTGGCTGCAGCGGGTTAACCGCGAACCGGAGCTGATGGCCGTGCCGCTCGACGATACCCGACGCACTGGTCACCTCCCCAAGCTGCTCCAGGAACTCGTGAAGCGCTTACGTGTCCCGAGGAGTTTGGGTACGAAAGCCGTCTCGGAGGCGGCGGTGCTGCACGGCCAGATTCGGCAGTCGCAAGGCTATTCAGTTCCGATGCTGGTAGAGGAATCCCGTGTTCTGCAGGTTTCCATCTTCGAGACATTGCAGAGGAATCTGAGCACCGTAGACTTCAGCCTCTTGCTGCTCGATGTGATGACGATCGCGGATGAAGTCGATTCGCAACTGAAGCAAACCATCAGCAGCTTCATGGCAAAGGCGGAGTTAAATGCCGGCGATCGCGCAGCCTGATCGAAGCTGCACACATGCGATAGGTATCTTCACCAGCCGCCCGCGCGGGGCAACATGATGCCACCGGCGTGTAGTTTCTTGTCGGACGAACCAATGCGGGCGGATCGCTCTGACAAGCGCCGCATTCTTTAGTCATGCAGGATGACGTTCAGCAGCGAGCTGTGAATCTCCGTACCGCCGCCGTTGTAGTGAATGAATCCCAGTTTCCGAAAACGATTCATGAAGAAACTGACGCGGGAGCGGGTCGTGCCGACCATCTCGGCCAGCATCTCCTGGCTGATCTTGGGAATTACTTCTTCCGTCTGGCCGTCTTTGCCGAAATGCGTTAGCAGCAGGAGAATCCGTGCCAGCCGTTTCTCGCTGGAATTAAAGAGCTGATCCACCAGGTCTTCCTGGATGCGAGCGTTGCGGGCGAGCAAGAAGCCGACGAACACGTCGGACATCGCATGCTGCTGGTGGAGAACGCGCACCATCTCTGTCCTGGAGATCCTAAGCAGAACGCAGTCCGACATCGCACGGGCAGTCGTGAGACGGATGGGATGGCCACTCGTGACGCACGACTCACCAACGAAATCCCCCGCACCCAGCAGGGCGAGGGTGGCTTCCTTTCCACTTGCGGCCACCACGGTGAGTCTCACCCGTCCGCTTTGGACATAGAAGATCGTGTCCGCGGGATCCGCCTGCGTAAACAACGTCTCATTTTGTTTCAGACTGAGCAGCGTTCGTCCTACGCCGGCCGTTGCGAGAAAGGTTTCGGCATTAAATCCCTTCCGTCCGTCGTTCTTACGCCTGGTCGATGCGCGTTTCAATGGCGCGGCGCGAGCGCGCTTGGCAGCTTGTGAGGGGATCATCGCCCTACCTCTTTTCAATGGCGAATCGGGTGCAATCTAGGCGTTCGGAACGATGCGGCGTCCGACGGACACCAGCTCCTGCGAAAGCCTCGGAACCCAGAGTCTCTGGGAATGGCACCACAATCATAGCGCCGGTCAAGCAGGCAATGTGGTCAATATTGACCATACAGGACTTCTCGAACAAGGCACTGTTTTTCCATCCCCATCAGGTCCGAACCCCATTTCAGAACATCTGTCGGAAACAACGACGGGAAGAGCCAGCCGGCATCGTGGGGAAGCGGCGGCATCGTGGTCGGCGTGTCGCTTCCGCGAAACAGGACATGACCCTTTGACCGTCTAGAGGTGGTCACTACTGACCATAGGTAAGTTCCTCGTACTGACATGATCAGTGTCATTGAGGAGAGGGGTGCTTTTCAAAGTGGGAGATTCATGATCCATGAGTGAGACATCCATAACGAAATACTCGGTCCTGATCGTCGACGATGAGGCCAGCGTTCGCGAGACGACCTCAATGTTGCTAGGGGCCTCAGGGTACGAGACCCGTACTGCGAAGAACGGCTTCGATGCCCTTCTCCAACTCAGAACGGCGAAGCCCGACGTCATCATTTCCGATCTGAACATGCCGGAGATGTCGGGATTTGAGTTCCTCTCGATCTTGCGACGCCGCTTTCCGGAAATCCTCGTGATCGCCATTAGCGGTGCTTACCATTCCGGCGACAGCGTCCCTGGTGGAGTGATTGCCGACGCGTTCTATTCCAAGGGGCAGCATCAACCCCAAGAACTCCTGCACAAGGTCTCCGATTTGATACAACATTCGGCGGCACGGACGGAAAGCCACCGCAAACAGTCGGCTCCGGTCTGGATCCCCCGCAACGGACACGATTCCAACGGAGTACCGTTCATCGTGCTGACCTGCACAGAATGTTTGCGGTCGTTTCCCATGAGCGTCCTGCACGAAGACCTGCAGGAGATTCAGGAAACGCCTTGTCTTTTTTGTTCGACCCCGGTCCGTTACATCATCGACTTTTCCCGGTCCGTTGCTTCGCCGAAACCGCCAGCGACAGCGGCAGCGGTGGCGCCTGGCAAATCGTCGCGGACGACGAGTCGGTGACGTGTGGGGCAACCTGCGCAGGTTCTTATATGCCCTCGTACAAACGATCACTTCTGACCAGCTTTCGGGATCCTGAAGCCTGATACTCACGGTTCTCGAGGTTCTGACAGCCGAGGGAATGTTCATGAACAAATCTGATTTTGTGTTTGGGGGCTCTATGAATCTGGATCTTACGGATCCAAAGGTGATTGGCATCGCCGCCGTGGCGATTGTGCTTATCGCATTGGTGGCTTGGCTGGTCGTGCGAAAACGCAGGAGTACGACCGCTGGCCTGCGGCAAAGATTTGGGTCCGAATACGAGCGCGCGGTGCTGAAGCACGGGTCAGCACGAAAAGCAGAAGCGAAATTAGCCGATCGCGAGAAGCGGGTTGAAAAACTCACCATTCGAGCTTTGAGTCCGATGGAACACGATCGTTTTTCGGAGAAGTGGGAGACCGTACAGTCCGGCTTTATCGACTCCCCAAAGGGCGCGGTCGCACAAGCGGATGACTTGGTCTCCTCTCTAATGAAAACCCGCGGCTATCCGGTATCCGATTTCGATCAGCGTGCCGCCGACATTTCCGTCGACCATCCCCAAATGGTAGAGAACTACAGATCTGCGCACGAGATTGCGTTGCGGGCTGGAAAAGGTGCAGCCACTACGGAAGACCTGAGAACGGCGATGATTCACTACCGATCACTGTTCGAGGAACTGACGCATGTACCGGCGACTCTCGAACAGAAAGAAGTGGCGTGACGCCCGAGCTAAGGCCGCGGAGGGTTTCGCTGCTGAAGCTGTAGCCAAGCCGCTTGCGCATCCCGGCAGTAGACATCGCTAGGAGCATGCGCGGACTTTTGTTATTCAACGTCAAGGAGAAGACAGATGAACTCAGGCACGAAGGACGAGATTAGAGGCACTATTCACGAAGTGAAGGGCAAGCTCAAAGAGAAGGCAGGACAAGTTACGAACAAGCCCGACTTGGAGGCTGAAGGCAAATCCGAACGCGTCGCCGGCAAAGTTGAAAAGAAGATAGGACAGATCGAAAGGGTGTTCCAGAAGTAATTCGTCCAGGTACGCGGAAACAGCGGACTCAACCCGCTTGCTGGCTAAGGCGTCTGTGGCCGTGTGAACTGCAGAAGACCGACATGGCTCTACGATTCCAGCGGCCTTTGTTCTCGCAATGCCTGCTCCGGCTGAATGGACGCAGCGGCCCAAATCATGAATTTCTACACGGAGGACTAGCAATGGCAAATCATGCAGGTACGAGCGTATTGAAGCCTCGCGGAGTCAAGAACGATGACAGGCTCTTCGAGAGCAACGTCGGCATTCCGGAAAACAACCGGCGCGCCGTGATTGATGTGCTGAACGCCCGACTCGCGGACTCGATTGACATGCAGACACAGGCGAAATTCGCCCACTGGAATGTCAAAGGCGAGCAGTTTATGCAACTGCATCTTCTGTTCGATTCTGTAGCGGAACACGTCGAGGGCGCCGTTGATCTGATCGCCGAGCGAGTCACTGCTTTGGGCGGCCGGGCCAATGGCACTGCGCGGCAGGTCGCTGCCAGTTCCAGCATCGAGGAATATGACCTGAACCTGACGCATGGCATGGAGCATGTGCGCGTCCTGGTGGATCACCTTTCCGCGCTGGCCAATGCGGCGCGCGAGGCGATCCGACAGTGTTCCACATTAGGGGATGACGCCAGTGCGGATGTGTTCACCGAGATCGTTCGCACGGCCGACAAAGACATCTATTTTCTGCAATCGCACTTGCAGAATGGAATCACGCGGGGCGATTGACCAGTGTCTTTGCCGATGGCCGTTCTTTAGATCACAACAGAGAATTTGCACCGGGAAAAAGGTGTTCATTAATGGCTACAAATCTCAGCGCTTGCCATCCAGGGGATGGCATTGGGGAATTAACGCGACTACCCGGATTGGCCGAGCCTCTGCTGCAAATCGATTTAGAACGAGAACTGGAGCAACTACGGCGACAAGACTCCTGGCAACGCGAGACTGGACGGAGTTCCAAAACGCTCGCGAAATATCCAGATCTCCGAATTGTTCTAATCCTGATGAAGAGCGGCACACGAATGCGTCAGCACAAGGCGGAGGGCAGGGTCTCCATCCAACTGTTGAAGGGCGAGGTCTGCATACATTTGGACGATCGAAGAGTGAACATTTCGGTCGGCCATCTCTTGGTGCTCGATTGCGGCGTACTGCACGACGTCGAAGCGCTGGAAGAGAGTGCGATTTTGCTGGCCATCTCTTGGCGAAGGCACAAGGGTGATGCATCAGAATCCTTCTTGTCCTCTCAACGACGCGTGGATGAAGAGGCTGTGTCTCGAATGGATAGTGAAGGCGGCGGCGCCCCTAACGCGACCGTGAGCCTGCCTAGTGCGGCAACCAAGCCGGCGCCTGGCATCTAGACTGAGCGGGCCGTCGGAGTTGTTATCGCGGACGATTTCCGCACTTGTCGAGAAGTTAACTATGCCTGCCAACGCGGTCCTTTTGGCAGGTCAGGCGTCTAGACTGATGCGGCGGGAGGTGACGCTAGGCCGGGCGCCCTATGGCCGTCGACGCAAGATTGCTGAAGGGCTGGTTGGTGAGCTGTTGGTGGTGTTCGTCGTGTTATTGGCGGGCCGCTGTACCCTTGGTTCTTCTGGTTTATAAATCAAGATCCAGTCGATTGAGGCGATCCAGCACGGATGGACTGTCCGAACTTGACCTGGGATGGTTGGCGCAGATGTGCGCTTTGAACAACCTAACGGTGTCATCGGATGGACCGATCTCCGTTTGCCATGTCGGACCCGGATGGCTCCACGCGCAATGAGAGCAGCCTGCGCGGGTCTCGTTGTTTGCGATGAAACGCCGTAGCTTTGGCTCGTCCATCGTCGGCCCCAACGGTTGAGTACGGCTATGGTGTCATGGCTGATGGCATCCTTCAACGGGAACCTTGCGCTTGGTCGCACGAGCGGCGTGTCCCTTCTCATCCGGCCAGTCCTGATGCATCGATGACAGGACATTCAGCACGTCGAGGCAGTCGCGTGCCTCGCGTCGAAGAGCCGTCCGCTTAGCGGCGTCTGCGGCGTCCGGCAGTGGTTTGCGTTTTGTCTTTCTCGCCGCCATAAAAGCCAACCGCTCCCAGCGGATCGGAATACCCTTCATACCGGGGTGCTGGGAGCGGCTTCATCGCCTAACAGATTGTCGGGCAGTTTGTCCCAAAATGGGAAAGGGCCGCTGTGACCTACGTCACAAGCCTTGCGTCGAAAGGAAAAGCAGCAGGCTGACACCCTTTCGTTTCCCATCATCGGCAAGCACCGGAGGCAGTCGCTCACGCTACTGCCGAGGAGCGGACGCGCAAGAACGATGCCAATGCGTCTTCCAGCAGCGCATTCAGGCAAACACCGATCGTCAGGACATCGGGAATGATTGTGCTCAGGTCGGCGACGAGAAGGTTCTCCTGCAGGACTTGAGAAATGACGGTGGCGAGGATGTTCGATTCCTTCAGCAAGAGGGACAAGTTGTAACCGGCATGCGCTCGCGCCTCGCCATACTCGGCGGCGCTGTTGTGTGCGTCGTCCGGCAGCGCGTACTCGCCTGCTTCAATCGTGCGGGCGAGCAGTTCGATGACCAGCGGAATGTGGCGCGTGCGCTCGGCAACATCGAGCGGCAGGTTTGAGAGCCTGTCATTCGCGAGCACCTGGGCGAGCCAGAGATCGACAATGCGTTGCGATTGTTCGCGCAGGATCTGCGGCGCCCGCTTGGTTGCTTCGTTGCGAAGATGGCGCGGTGTAACAAGGCGCTCTTTGAGCTTGCGGACAAGTTCCGGTATGTCGGCAGGCTTGAGAAAATAGTCGTCAACCTGCTGGCGGATCGCCTGTAATGCGGTTTCGAAGTCGGGATAGCCGGTCAGGATAAAGGTCTTGCTCTCAGGCTGAGTGCGCCGCATGGCGCTGACCAGCACGAAGCCGTCTCCAGGATTTCCAACATTCAGATCGGTGAGCAGGATGTCGAATTTCTCCCGTTGGATGAGGTCAAGTCCTTCCGGCACGGTCGCGGCCACCGCAACCTCGAAACCTTCTTTTCGCAGAATAGCGGGCATGGTCGCGCGGATGCTCGGCTCGTCATCGACAAACAGAAGCCGCATTGAGTTCGGTTCCCGCGCACTTGGATGCAGAGTTGTGGCTCGCAGGTGGCAAGGACGGCTCCTTGCCCTACCGCTTCTGTGATCCTCGCCATCGTCGAGCGCCGACCCCGCGGGCTGGTGCCTAGGGTTAGGTGATTCGCCCGATTTTCTAAGGTCCTTTAGCTGGTCCATACTCTTTTCATCCCACCACGTAAGTGTTCCAATGCCTCTGAACGCGATCTATCAACGCACGCTACGCGAGCACAGTGGTCGCTGGCTGATCCACTCGGTTTGCCGTTTTTGCGGTCATGAAATTATCGCCAACGTCTCTGACCGGCTGCACCAAGAAGAAACTGAACACGCCGATAGCTGCACGAAGATGCACCTAGGAACCTCTTTCACGCCCAAGGGGCAAGCGCAAGGCTCCGACCCTGAGAACCAAACCTAAGCCGCTCATCGCCGTGTGAGCGAAGCCTGTTACCCGTTCCGACCTCGCCGTCATGCCATCTTCCCGATTGTTCGGGACATCCAATTCCTCAGTTCCGCCATGTCCGAATCGAATGCAATGCCGTGTCCGGTCTGCCAGAGCGGGCAGACGAAGCCCGCCCCGTTAACAAATATGCTCGCCGCGTTCGAAGTTCTGCCATTGACCACCGTCCGTTATACCTGTGACAATGGCCATGCTTTCTACATCCCCACAGAGCCGAAGGCCGAAGCGGCCTGACCTTGATCGGTAGACGCCACGAGACTTCCATGGAAAGGGGTTGAGGTGGTGAAACTTAAGAAAGGCGCACAGGGAAAGCGTGGAATTCCTGGACCTCCAGGTCCTGCCGGACCTCCGGGAACTACCGGTCACGAGGGACCGAAAGGCACAACTGGTTCCACAGGCAGAAAAGGACGGAGAGGCCTCACCGGTTCGAAAGGCGCTGCTGGCGTAGTCGGACCGGCTGGACGAGTCACTAACATGCGAGATATGGCGAAGCAGGTCGAGTACATCGACCGCAGTATCGATAACATCTACAACGAGATGGGGTCTCACATAGCCCGCATGACGCAACTTCAACGGGAGCTCGACTCGCTGCGTGAAACCGTCAAAGCATTGTTCCCCAAACGTTTAGCACCTCTGCGATCCTGACACGCAACCTGATGAGCCGAGTGAGGGCAAGTTGACGTACACCTTTAGTTGGGGTACCTTTCTCGGTAACGTGCTGCTCTGATTCCGGGAGCAACGCAGGCCAACCGCCTTGGCATCTGTCCATGGAGCGGTAGGGCCATGAAACGCAAGAAAGGCCTATTCATCGTGGAATCGACGAAGGCGAAGGTGCCCTCCCCGTATTCCCGAGTCGGGGAGCCGATCCCGGAAAGCGGCATCTATCGCGTGTTCCACGCTCATCACCGCTCCAGCCACGACGTGGTGCTGTTGCGCAACGAGACCTTCCCCCGCTGTTCCTCGTGCGGAAACGACGTGCATTTCGAGCTGCTGGAGGCGGCTCCCCAGATCGACAACGACGAGAACTTCCGCGACCTCCGCAGCCGGAGGCTGTTCGAGATTCCACACCCCGACGAAGCAAAAACGGCCTAAAGACCCAGCTCGGCAACATCGTCACTAAGTCGGCCCAACGGATCACCCGCGACACCTGGTTTAAGGACAAGGCTCATGTCTGATGACCTGCGCTCCAGTCTAGACCGCATCACCAAGGAACTGCGCGAACTGAACGTGCGCCTCCAATCCGAATCGTCGTTGGATACAGAGGCTCTGCTCGATTTGCGCGAAGCCCTAGATGCCGCGCGTTTGACCGCCTGGACTGTCCATGAACTCTCCAAGGCGAGGCGCGGGGAGCGGGAAGCCGACGCCGTTCTTGTGCTCAGTGCCAGGGAACGCGCACGCAGGTTCACTCAAATGGCCGTGAATCTCTGCGCCGACCTAGACTCAGGCTTCTTCAAGCCTGAATCGGAACGCGAGGCATTGCTGATCCGAATCGAGTCACTGCGGAAGAGACTCGAACGAGTCAAGGGACACAGCGCAGCGTAAGAAGGCCATGCTCAGAGACGAAAGGCCCAATTGCCGCATGCGAATCCTACGAAATGCCCCGTGTGCCAGAGCGACAAGATCAAGCCCGCACCGCTGACAAACAAACTGGCTTCCGCCGGTGAACATCTCCTGCGCTACGCCTGCGAGAACGGTCACGCTTTTTACGCGCCAATGAACGAAGCCGGGTCAGCCGAGGCCGGTTCGTAGGCTTTCAAAGCGGCTTAGGACATTCGCGATCTTTTTACAATGTTCTCGCATCGGATCGTTGTACGCTCTTGGCGTCATGGCGCTGGTTCTGGTCGTTGGCACAATCGACGCGTTGATGGAAAGCCGCAGACTGCTCATCGAGGCAGCGGGCCACGAGGCCATTCCTGTCACCAATGACGCCGAACTGATAAGCGCGTGCAAAAAGAACCTCGTGGACGTTGCGGTCTTTGGGCAGATGATGGCCCCCGCCGAGAAGATTCGCGGGTTTGACCTTTTTCGCCAGCATTGTCCGAACGCAAAGGTGCTGTCCTTGTATTCGCCCTCGGTAGGGCCTGTTCTCCGCAGCGCCGACGATTGGCTGGCGGTCCCCGCCGATGTGCCTTCCGAACTTGCAGAGCGCATATCAGAACTGGTCCGCTGACAGCGCGTCGCTGCCGTCAACCCTCGACAACGATTGTTGCAAGTCGATATGTCGCAAAACCGAGCGGCAACTTCAACCCAAGTTCCAACCCAAGATCTTTTTTGCGTCTACGTATTATCAGGTGCTTACGCGTGCTTGGCAGTTCCCGCACCCTGCTGTAAGTTATTGAATCTATTGACCATACCGCTTTGACACGGTAGAGGTCAGGAGTTCGAGTCTCCTCGTGCCTACCATTTCTTTTTCAGCGCAGTGAGGCCTCCGAGTTCAGGTTCGCAGCGGCAGGCTGAACCAGAAGACCGCTCGCACCCCTACATCGTGACCAAGCCCTGGATCGGCTGCCGTTTCGGACCCGCGTATTGACCTCGCAATGCAGCTGTGCCGTTCCCGCCCCTTATGCTTCTTTTATCCACGTTTTAGAAAATCTTTATACCGGAAGCTGTCCAATGGACATGAGCGACACCGAGCGCATTCGTCGGTGGCGCGAGAGTGACCACTTGACGACAGCATTGTGGATTTTCGTGGGTATCGGCATCGGCGGCGCTGCCTTCATGGTGTGGTTCCTGTTCGCCCTGCAAGCCGACATTCGCCGAGGAACGCGGTTGGAAGCCGTACCGGAAGAACAGGAGTCGCCGCACTACGAGTTCGAAATCGCCGATCCGGCGGCGGTCATTGAGAAGCCCCCTTTCGATCGTGGGGGGAAACTTGTGGATTTTCCCGACCGCTCGAGAATTACAGGCTCCCTGATGGGCGTTGCGTTGCTGGTGATGCTCGCACCGCGTGCGAATGCACAGAACGCCGACGCCCCCGCGCCCACCACGTCCGAATGGCAATTCGGCGGAACGCTCGATGGCGCCTACATCAAGGACTTCAACAATCCGGCGAACGGCTTCTTCCGCAGCCGCGGCACCGCGTACAAAGTCGACGACCCCATCCTGAATATGGCGATGGCGTATGTCCGCAAAGCGCCCACGGAGACGTCGCGCTGGGGCATGGAGTTCACGGCACAGTCGGGACAGGACACTCGCGTGTTCGGGTTCTCGGCGACGGCGCCGAACCTGCCAGGATCGCAGGGGCTACGACACCTGGGCCCAACAGACGTTTCGTATCTCGCGCCGATCGGCAAAGGGTTGACGATCCAGGGCGGAATATTCTCGAGTCTGATCGGCTATGACAGTCTCTACGCGAAGGACAACCTGAACTACACGCGTCCGTGGGGCGCGGACTTCACGCCGTACCTGATGCTCGGCATAAACGCGAGTTATCCGTTCACGAACAAGCTAACGGTGACTGGATTTGTGGTGAACGGATACTGGCACCTAGGCAATGCGAATGGCGTGCCGAGCGTCGGCGCCCAGCTCGCCTACAAGGCGACGAGCCGCTGGAACCTGAAAGAAACCGCGATGTACGGGCCGCACCAGAGCGACACGTCGCTGGAGTTCTGGCGGTTCCTGTCGGACTCGATTGTCGAGTACAAAACCGACCGCACGACGGTCGCGTTCGAATACCACGTCGGCACGGAGACGGTGGCAACGGCAGGAAATGCGCACGCCGTTTGGATGGCGTCGCAACTGCCGCTGCATTTCGCGCTTAACAAGCGCTGGAGCGTAACCGAGCGGCCGGAAGTTTATTGGGACAACACAGGCCGCATTACCGGCGCGGCGCAAACGGTAAAGGCGAACACCGCGACGCTGGAATACAAAGTTCCCTACCGGAAAGCCGCGGCGATCTTCCGGTTGGAGCACCGCGTGGACGATTCACGCGGCCCGCAGGGCGGATTCTTTACCGACCGATTCACGTCGCCCGGCGTGATCGCGCTAAAGCCGACGCAACACCTGCTGGCGTTCGCAGTCATTCTTACCTTCGATTCCACCTTCCGGCATTGAAGAAGAGATGACTGACTTGATCAAGTGTCCGCTAGAACTGCTTGGTCAGGACTCCTGAAAGAACGCGCTGGCCGTCGGATTCAAGGACGAGCGCGTGGCTGGAGTCGAGCAGGTAGAGGATCAACTGGCCGCCGGGAAGGACCTGTGAGCTCGAAACCAGCGTCGTAACGCCCCGTCCCGTGGCGATATCGACTGTGAACGCGCCGGCCTGGATGGTGCCGCTGGCCGTAGTGGTCGTCGCATTCTGGAAATCGATCGTGCCCTGGATGTTGGTGGTAGAGCCGGTCAGGTTGATGACACCGGTGGCGATTTCCTGCCCGCCCGTGCCTGAAAGCTCTGTCCCGGAAAGGTCGATCGCGAAGCTGCCGAGCAATGAGATCACGCTGGGCGTAGTAAGCGTCTGGCGTTGAACGATGCCGGAAGCCGCGTTGGCCGAATCGACCTCGATCATGTCAAAGCCGCCGTCGACGCGCGGATAGAGCGCGTACTGCTGCGGAGTTCCGCCGATGGTCCAGTTGACCAGGGTGCGTCCGCTGACGGAGTCGGTAACGGTGTATCCACCCTGGTTGTCGAACGACACCTGGCTGGCGCCGTCGATCACGCGATTCGTGATGCCGCCGTTGCCGTTAAGAGTGAACACGCCGCCCAGCAAGCCATTCTTCAGCCCGCCCAGGGTGAACGCGAACCGGCTGTTGAAGCTGGCGTTATTGAACGGTCCCGCAGGCTGGCGAACCAAGTCGCCGCCGGCGGCATGCGATGCGTCGGTCTCGATGGCTTTGAAGTGATCGGCGTCCACCTGGTAAAAAGCCAGCGTCAGCGCGCCGATCGGGCTCTGGAAGGCGACGGCGCTGCGTCCGCTTCCAGAAACGCCGGTAAAGTTGCCGCCGGCGGCGCCGTTCGTCACGGTTCCATTGACATTGGCATCGACGATGCCACCGGTGATGGTGCCCAGGCCGTCAAGCACCAACCCGCCGGCCATCGCAAATCCTGTGGGCGAGGACCCGCCATTCACGCCATGGAGATTCAGCGCGAAGTTCCCTTTCAGCGCAGCCGGGCCCGGGGCGATCGTCTGGAAGTCCATCGTGCCGCTGCCGGAGAGTTTGTTGCCATCCATGAACGCGATCAGTGCCTGCTTCTGGTTCACCATGACCAGGTTCCACGTCTCGCTGCCGGACGCGGTCTTCACGGTGATGCTGCCGCGGCCGTCGGTGCCGAGCGTGTAACTGCCGCCCGTGATGGTGATAGGAGAGGACACGCCGACGCGATCGAACTGTCCGCCGGTTACGTTTCCGAGGCCGTCACAGGTGACGGATCCGGCTTCGGTGGCGAAGGCGCTGCCCACCTGGTTGGTCAACAGGAAGGCGAATTGGCCGAACAGAGTGACGTTCGAGAACTGGACCGTCACGACCGTATTCGATGGCGCCGCGCTGTTATCGGCAACGGAGGCATTGATCGTGACCGTGCCACCTAAAGGCGGCGCGGTGGGCGCAATGTACGAGCCATCTTTGGCAATGGTGCCGCAGGCGTTGGGAAGCTGGCTCTGGCAGGTCGCAGTCCAGATCGGAGTAATGGTATTGCCGCCCGCCGTCGCGGTGAAGGTGGTACCGGCGCCGGCCGCAAGCGTGGGATTCGTCGGCGAGATCACAATCGGCGGAACCGTAATGGTAACGATGGCCGACGCGGTCTTGGACGAATCCGCTTTAGAGACGGCGGTGACAGTCACGGTTCGCGGATTGGGAATAGTGCTGGGAGCCGTATAGAGGCCGGTCGTGCTGATGGTGCCGTGCGTAGTGTCGCCGCCGGTTGTCCCATTCACCTGCCAGGTGACATCGACATTGGTTGAGAACGTGACGCTCGCGGTGAATTGCTGCGTCTGGGTGGCGGCAACGTTGACGGAGGTCGGAGTGATCGAAATCGGCGCAGTGATGGTGACGTTAGCGCTCGCGGTCTTGGTAGCGTCCGCCTCGGAAACGGCGGTGATGGTAATGGTGCTCGGACTCGGAGCGGTCGCGGGAGCGGTATAGAGCCCGGCCGTCGTGATCGTGCCGAGCGTGCTGTTGCCACCTACGACGTCGTTCACCTTCCAACTGACGGTGACGTTGCTGGTGCCGGTCACGGTGGCGGTGAATTGCTGCGTCTTGCCGACGCCGACGCTGGCCGTCGCGGGCGTAACGTTAACGGCGATCACGCCGGTTGTGCCAGTGGCAGCCACGGTATTGCTGCTACTGCAAGCCGCTAGCATGACGGCCATCAGGAGCATGGCCGCGACGGCGATCCCTTTTTTCTGGAGTTCCCTACTTCTCACGCACCCTCGCTATTGCGTCACAGTTAGCTGTGCAATGTTGCTGATCACACCGCTTCCATTGGCGGTGATGGCAACCGGCCCGCCCACGGCGATCCCCGTGGCAACGCCGGTGGCAAGTCCATTTGCATCGGTTGGAACGCCACTCCCGGCGATGGAAACGACCGCCGCATTGCTATTGCTCCAGGTCACCTGGATTCCGGGAATTCCCTTGCCGTTCGCGTCGGCGACCTTGGCCGTGTACTGCTGCGTCTGGCCCTTGGAAATCGTCGCCGAAACAGGCGAAATCGTTATGCTCGCGACCGGCGGAATCACCGTCAGCGTCGCGGTGTTGCTCGTCACCACTGTGGCCGGCGCGGTGGCGGTGGCTGCGACGGTCGTCACCGATGCGGTGATCTGCGTCGATCCGGCGGTAAGCCCTGTGGCGAGGCCGGCATTGGTCACGCTGGCAACGGTCTGCGCGCTGCTGTTCCACGTGTAAGCAAGATTCGAGACCGCATTGCCGCTGGAATCAAGAGCCGTGGCGATGAAGGTCGTCGATTGGTTGACGCCAACGGTCGCCGTCGACGGCGTAATCGTGATCGTCTGCAGCGTCACCGACGTTGTGGTGGTGCTGGAAGATTTGCCGCCGCACGCAAGCAGCGTTGCCAGCATGGCGAGAGCAGCCAACAGCGCCAGCGGCGCCATCCAGCCTCGACGAAACTTCGGTCTCAATGACTTCAAGTCTTCCATAAGGCTAAAACTGCTGCTGCATTACGCCAGCCATCGGGTGCGCACTGCCGCCGATGAGGACGAGGGCAGTGTGCGCATCCACTGGATAAACGTACAAGGTGGTTCCATTCAGCCGTGCGTTGGAGCTGCTGATTGCCGCCGTGCCACGTCCGGTATCACGCGCGACCAGGTAACTGCCCGCGAGAATCGGGATTGCCGTCTGCAGCGACCCGGCATCGTCGAGCGTCACCGTGGCGCTGAACGAAGAGCCGCCGCTCAAAACGAACTGCCCGAGAACGTCTTCCGCCTGCGCGGTCGAGAGGCTCGACGCACTCAACAGCGCCGCGAATTGTCCCTTCTGCACGCTCGGATCGAAGGGTCCGGGCGTCTGCACGAAGGCAGTACCGTGCACCGGCGCTCCCGCGTCGATACGGATGAAATCGAGCGCTCCGTCGAGCCGCGGATACAGAACCCAATGCATGGTCGCATTGCCGAGGGTCACGGTAGCCGTCACGCGGCCGGTGCCGGCATTGGCGACCGTGTAAGTGCCGGTAACAGGCGCGTTCGTCTGACCGTTGCCCAGATTGTCGGAAACTCCGGAAATGATGTTGCCTGCCCCGTCGAGCACCATCTGGCCCGCGGCGGCGAAGGAACCCGCCGCAACCGGCCCAATGCCGGTAAAGACGTACGAATTGCGCAGGCTGGCGGTGCTGATCGCGCTGCCCTGGCGGACGAACTCGCCGAGCGCGACGCCGTGCGAGTCGTTCTCAACGACTCGCATATGCGAAGCATCCACCATGAAATAGGTGAACGTGAATGAGCCGGCGGACGTGGTCACTGTTAGCGTCCCGGAGCCTGAAGTACTCGGCGCCGTAATCGTGCCCGTCGCGGAGGCGCCGGCCACAGCTGCGCTGCTGTTGACGTCGAGCGTGCCGGCGGTGATATGACCCGCGCCATCCAGGGTGAAGCCGCCCGCGAGCGCCCATGGCGCCACGGTGCTCTCCACGCCCGATGCGGCTAGCGTGTAATTCCCCACCAGCGATCCGAGTTGGAATTCACCCGGACTTTGCACGTCAAACGTGCCGGTGGCGGCGGTGCCGTCGGCGTCGAGCTCGAGCGCCATCGCGTGACCGAAACCGATGAGCGAAACCCGCCAGCTCATGCCGCCCGCGGTGACCGTGCCGGTTCCGTCAGGATTCACGGTGTAGCTGCCGGAACTGATGTTGGTGTGCGCCGTCCCGGTCGGGGTGAAGGTGTCGCGGCTGCCTGCGGTGACATGACCATTGCCGTCGAAGGTCAGGGTGCCGATCTCGGCGAGGTAGGTGGTGTTGCTGCCGGAGAGCGAATAGACGTAAGAGCCGCGCAGGCTGCCCGCGCCAAACTGTACGGTTACGCTTGCCGTGCCGACGAGCGCGGTATTGTCAGGAGTAACGGCAACCACGCTAATCGTGCCGCTCGGAGGCGGAGCCAACGGGGCCGTAAAGACTCCGTTCGAATCGATCGACCCGCAGGCGCCGACCGCCAGGCTGGCGCAATGCACCGACCATCCGGGCGTGATCGTGCTCGAGCCGACAGTTGCGATGAAGGTCTGTTGTCCGCCGGCGGTTACGGTGACGTTCGCCGGACTGACGACAACCGGCAAGCCGGAATTCGTGATGGTGACCGACCCGGATCCGATCTGCGTGGTGTCCTGCTGCGAGACGGCCGATACGGTCACCTGGCTGGGCGTCGGCACAACGGCCGGCGCCGTGTACAGGCCGCTGGTATCGATCGTACCGATGGTGGCGTTGCCGCCGACGATCGAGTTGACCTCCCAGTTGACGTTGGTATTGGTGGCGTTGGTGACGGTCGCCGTGAACTGCTGCTTCTGCTTGGTCTGCAACGTGGCGCTGAGAGGAGAGATGGTTACGGTGACGGTCTTAGTAGTGCTGGACGAGCTGCTCTTACCGCCACAGGCAGCAAGCGAAAGAGATAGCAGCAAGCCAGCGAGCAGGGCCGTTGCCAGCCGCCAAATCGATTGTCCCGCGCCGCCAGTCTTGTAGACCCTAATGTCCAAAAAATGCGCTCCCGCGAAGCTGCAATGGCAGATGAAATCCGTTCAGCCGCAGAACTCCGCACTGGCGCGTACGCCGGGAGGCCACAAGATGGCACTCCGCCCGGCCGCCGTGGTCGTACCCGACATAAAGAGGTGTCGCTTAACTCGCGCTATTCAGCGGAGGGAAGCGGAAGCACACGTCGGCGCCCTATGGGAGTTGCTGCTGCTTTATGAACGATATCAAATAAGAGTTCTTGCGAGGAAGCGGCAATGAAACTAAATCACTTATCCTGACCCAGAAAAAACGCTTATGCGCAAGGCTGGACCGCGATTTCAGGGCGCTTCGACACGAAACCAGTCGAAATCGGCATAGCCATTCTTCAGGCCTGCAGAGCTTCCGGTGTGGGATCCAGCCATAGTGGCGGCGAAGATTCCAACCTTGGCCCCCACCCAACGCCCCTGTTTGGCCGTGAATTCCTCGCCGATCGGCTTGAATACTTTTCCGTCATCGCTGTACGAGAAGCGGCACCTGGCCCCGTCGCTCACGGTAACCCGGAGCCAGACCGAGGCATTCCCCGGATGCACCGAGGCGACGGTGCTTTCGGACGCGCCCTTGGGAGCACCTCTATTTATGACGGCAACGAGGCCGCCGCTGCCACCGGCGACTCTTAGCCCGATCCACGCGTAGTCGTCGCCGAAAACGATCAATCCCGCTTCATTTCCCGCGCCGGATGGGGAAAGCGCCACCCGAGTGGTAGCCACAAATTCCGGCGCTGGAAATTTCTGCAGCAGCAGGTTCGGAGCGAAATACAAACTCTCGGGAGAAGGCGTAATCACCGATTGAAGGCGCAGTTTGCCGCTTTTCAGCGTCGCCCAACCTGGCTGCGGATTGGCCTGCCACTGCCACTGAGGCCCGAGAGAACTGCCATCGAATTCGTCGCTGGTTTGAGGCACGGCCACCGGCCCTGGCTCGGCGATGCGCGGCTTGGCATGCGTCAGGACAGGTTCTCCCTTACCTGCGGCATCCTGATGTTCGCCAATCAGCGGCCAATCATCCTGCCAGGTCACTGGTTCCAGGTGAACGATGCGTCCATACGGCCCCTTGTCCTGAAAATGAAGGAACCACCATTCGCCGCCTTCCGTGTCGACGAGGGCGCCCTGGTGCGGCCCATTCGTCGGCGTGGAACCTTGCGCCAGGACCACGCGATACTCGTATGGGCCTTCGATCTTCCGCGAGCGAAAGACCGACTGCACACCGCCAGTGACCCCGCCGGTCGGCGCAAAAATGTAATACCAGCCGTTGCGCTTATAGAACTTCGGCCCTTCGAGGGTCTGCATGCCGGGAAACTGATTGCCGTCTACGACGAGCCGGCCTTCGTCGAGCGGCCGCGTGCCGTCGTCCGACAATTGCAGCAGCGTGAGGATGTTGTTTTTGCCGGAGCGTGACCGCGCCCAGGCATGCACCAGATAGACCTTGCCGTCGTCATCCCACAGCGGGCAGGGGTCGATGAGTCCCTTCCCAGCCTTCACCAGCACCGGCTGCGACCACGGTCCACGCGGATCCGTCGCCGTGACGACGTAGATGCCGAAGTCAGGATCGGGATAGTAGATCCAGAATTTCCCTGCGTGATACCGGATCGCCGGCGCCCACACGCCTTCGCCGGGATGCACGGCTGCGAAATGATCTTCCGGTACGAGGCGCGGCAACGCGTGCGCTGCGATAGTCCAGTTCACCAGGTCGCGCGAATGCAGGATCGGCAGGCCGGGAACGTGGTTGAAGCTGGAGGAAGTCAGCCAGAAGTCGTTTCCCACTCGTACGACGTCGGGATCGGAATAGTCGGCATAGAGAACCGGGTTCTTGTACTTGCCGTTTTCAAGATCAGGCACCCAGGGCTGCTTGGACTGTTGTCCAAACAATGGCAAATGGAAGATGGCAAACGGCAAGAGAAGAGCCGAAGCGATGCACAAATCGCGCGCGCTACGTTTTGCCATTTGCCATTTCACATTTGCCATTACTTGATCTTTGTCGGATCCCAGTGATCGGTGCCAGAGAGAAAGTTCTTCGCGCGCCATTTCTCGGCCTCGGCGGCGGTCAACTGATGCGAGTGCGGATCGCGCGCAGCGGAGTTAGCTCCCGGTCCGGTCGATTGAAACTCCGCATAATAAGAAGTCTCCAGCGAATGCGTCTCGCCGGGATGCCACTCGCTCCAACCCGCTGGCTCGAGTTGCGCCTCGATGTCGGTATTCAGATAGACGACGGTGGAATACGGCCGCCAGGGCCTGCCGAGAATGATCCGCTTCGCCGCGGGATCGGCGGTCAGCTTGCAGTGGTCGAAGACGTAGCCGGAATCCTCCTCCGGATAATGCTTGCTCTGCGCGGTGTACATCACGTTGCTGCGAGCGAGCCCGTGGATCTCGCAGTTCTGAAAGTATGCTTTCGAATCGCCGAAGATGAAGTCCACGTGGCCTTCCACGTAGCAGTCGGCAAGATACTGGCGCGCCGTTTCGCATGGGCCCTGCTCACCTGCACAGGACTTGCTGCTGAGGTACAGCGTGTCTTGCCCGCTGAGCATGCGAACGTTGCGCAGCACGGCGCGATCGCCGCTGATGGCGAGAGCGATGGCCTGCGCGCCGCCGGTGGGCAGGACCTCGGCAGGATTCGGATTCTTTGCCCAGAAGTCGTTCTGGAAGGTGATGCCGCGGGCGAAGAAGTCGTCGGCGCGGACGTCCACCGTGGCGGAATTCAGCGTGCCGCCGGAGTTGCCGGCGACTTTGTCATAAACGATGACCACGCGCGCTGGATCGCCGGCGTCGCCGATCAGTCGCACGTTCGGCTTGCGAACGTGCACGACTTCCCGATAGGTCCCCGGCTTGATGGTGATGGTGCCGCCGCTGTCGGGAATCGCGTCAACCGCCTCTTGGACGGAGCGGAAGTCGGCGGAGCCTTCGGCGGCGACGGTGAGGTTCTTCTTCGAGCCGGAAGGAGCAGCAGCGCGCGGCTTGCCGCCGGCATCGGACGGCGCGCCGGCGGGCGCGGGCGGGAAGCGTCCGTCGCACGAAGCCACTTTGTGGTCGCCGGCCATGCGGTCGATCTTGACGTCGTCGCCGGCGATGACGAAGTTCACCTGTCCGGGCCCAGTGGTAAGACGGGCATGCTGCGCGTGCAGCTTGATGGGCGGGACCTGCGTAACGTCAACGCCATCGAGCACGAACTGCAGCGGATGCGCCGCGTCGAAGCCGTCGAACGAGATCTTGCCGCCTCCGAGCACACGCACGTTCTGCAGCAGGATCTTTTCGAAGCGCGGGATCAGGTTGCCGGAGGTCTGGTTCTCGTAGGTCGTCTCCATCACGATCGGGTTCTTGACGTCGCGGATGCAGACGTCGCGATAAGCGACGTTCTCGACCAACCCGCCGCGCGTCGCGTTCGACTTGATGCGAATACCGTTGTCGGCGCCATCGATGGTGAGGTCCGAGACCTCGATGTCGCTGACGCCCGCATTCGTCTCGCTGCCGATCGACACGCCGTGCCCGTGAAAGAAATGATTGTGGGCGATGGTCATGTGGGTCGAAGGACCCTGGGAGCCGGCTTTGATGGCGACGTTGTCGTCGCCCGTGCTGATCCAGCAATGCGTGATGGTGACGTTGGTTGAGCCAGACGGATCGATGGCGTCGGTATTGCGCGCGCCCTTGCCCGGCGCCCACACCTTCACGCCCCAGGCGGTAAATCCATTGGTCTTGTTGACCAGCACCTGGAAGTTGGGCGAATTGCGGATGGTAATGCGATAGAGCGTGAAGTTGTCGGCGTTGTCGGCGACGACGATGCGGAAGTTGTTCTGGCGCGCGTTCGAAGGCGTGCGCGCCTGCTCCGCAAGGTCCCACCACGAAACGTTATGCCCCAGCATCTTCGCGCCACCGCGGCCGTCGATGATGCCGTCGCCCATGATGGCGGCATCGTGTATGCCAACGTGGATGAGCGGCTTGCAGCCGTGTCCGCGCGTGTCGACCTTGCCGCAGCTTCCGGGCTCGAGGTCGTAAAGACGCGGGTCGCGCGAAGCAAACAGCGTCACACCGGCATCGACGAGTAGCGTGACGCCGGCTTTCAACTCGAGCGGACCCGCCAGGAACGCGTCCTGCGTTCGCTGCGCGCGCAATTCCAGGGCCCTACCCGGCTCGCAGGCGTCGATCGCTTGCTGGATACGCACGGTGTCGAGCTTGGTTTCGTCGGCCTCGGCGATCGGAGCAGCGAGCTGGGCGGTCAGCGTTTTACAGACCTGCGGGATTTTCGGCTCGGTAACGTGGCGGGTGTCCTGCGCCTGCGCGAACGCGCAGAGCACAAGAAGAAGGATGACAGAAATCGTGTTCTTCATTTCCTTTGGATTCTCGCCGCCCTTTGCGTTCTCTGCGTCTTTGCGGTGATTGGTCTTACTTCGTCCCGATCGCAACCGGCGCACCACGGTCGGCTGTCGGCAGTCCGAAATAATCGGCAGCATTCTGGAAGCAGATGTTTCGCACCATCTTCCCGACCAGCTCTTCGTCGTTCGGCAGCAAACCGGTTTCCATCTCGCTTCCGAGCAGGTTGCAGAGCACGCGGCGGAAGTACTCATGGCGGGGGAACGACATAAACGAACGCGAGTCGGTGAGCATGCCGACGAAGCGCGACAGCAGCCCAACGTTCGACAGCGCATTGACCTGCTGCTCGATCCCGTCCTTCTGGTCGAGGAACCACCAGCCGCTGCCGAACTGGATCTTGCCCGGCGTACGTCCGTCCTGGAAATTGCCGATCAGGGTCGCGAAGGTGAAATTGTCCGCCGGATTCAGGTTGTAGAGGATGAACCGGGGCAGCGAGCTCTCGCGCTCCAGCCGGTCGAAGTACGCAGCCAGCGACGACATCTGCGGCCAGTCGCCGATCGAGTCCCAGCCCGTGTCGCGCCCGAGCTTCTCCAGCATGCGCGTGTTCACGTTGCGCATGGCGCCGAGATGCATCTGCTTGGTCCAGCCCTTGGCGGCATCGAGGCGGCCGAAGAAGAACATGAGGAAGCTAGCGAACTTCAGAAAGCCGGGCTCATCGAGGTCCGCTCCGCCGCGGACTCTAGCGAAGAGCGCGGCCGCTTCCGCTTCGGTGCACGGCTCCGCATAGCAGAAATCGAGACCGTGGTCGGACAGGCGGCAGCCGTGCTGGTGGAAGTAATCGTGCCGCCGCTTGAGGGCGTCGAGCAGGTCCGAAAGTTTAGCGATCTTGATGCCGGCCGCGCGTTCCAGCGACTGCACCCAGGTGTTCCAGGACGCCGCGTCTTTCGTTCGCAGCGCCGCGTCCGGCCGAAACGCCGGATAGACGCGGGTTTCCAGGTCCGAGGCGGCAATCTGCTTGTGATAGCCGAGATCGTCGGTGGGGTCGTCGGTGGTGCACACCACCGACACGCCGAACTTCCGCAGGATGCCGTGGACCGTCATCTCGCTGGTTGCCAGCGCATCGTTGGCGCGCTTCCAGACGGCCGGCGCGGTGCGCTCGTCGAGCAGTTCGGTGATTCCGAAGTAGCGCTGCAGCTCGAGGTGCGTCCAGTGATAGAGCGGATTGCGCAACGTGTACGGCACAGTCCGTGCCCAGGCGAGAAACTTCTCGTAAGGATCGGCATCGCCGGTGACGTAACGCTCGTCGATGCCGTTGGCGCGCATGGCCCGCCACTTGTAGTGGTCGCCTTCGAGCCAGATCTCAAACAGATTGTTGAAGCGGCGGTTCTCGGCGATCTCCTTCGGTGACAGGTGGCAGTGATAGTCGAAGATCCGCTGTCCGTCCGCGTAGTTGCGATAGAGGCGCTGTGCCGTCTTCGTCTGCAACAGGAAGTTGTCGTCCATGAAAGCCATGCTGTGCTCCTGCCGGATGTCCGCGGCAGCTTACCCCAAACCTTCCATCGGCTTGCCGTTGAGTCTCGTATTGCGAACCGTAAGGTCTTTCACGTTCTCGAGAAGGTTCCCCTTCGCCACCCCTTCGAAATCGCAATCCACCAGCTCGATGCCGGTGATCGGCGCGTTGTCGAACCCGCGCAGGTAGAGCGCGTAATTCGACTTCTGCGTCGTCATCTTCTCGACGCGGATGTTGCGGGCAATTGGCGTGAAACTACCCTTCTTCCCTTCTTCGTAGTTGAAATCAACGCCGACCGCCGCGTCGCGCACCTCGCCGACCTTGATGTTCCGCATGTAGACGTTTTCGAGGACGCCGCCGCGCGCCGCG